>Ga0163210_1000229_pt1 | contig 22067 bp, 37 predicted proteins | sample Kivu_220m_FD_113536 | JGI IMG/M metagenome (GOLD analysis project Ga0163210, IMG submission 113536) | Freshwater microbial communities from Lake Kivu, Western Province, Rwanda to study Microbial Dark Matter (Phase II) - Kivu_220m | ecosystem: Environmental > Aquatic > Freshwater > Lake ...
TTACTTTTTGGCTTAATTCTATTCGTGCCACTGCGCCCCTTTGGTTTGTTTGGGTGTTAATCATTATCCAATTTGCTTTATATTTTTCGATTTTCATTGCGAATTACCGTCGAGCAATAATATGCGGTCTTAATAAAAATATTGGCCTTATTATTTTTGTTGCTCTTGCTATCTTGGGTAGAGTGAACGATTGGGAATTAGTAATCATTCCTCTTATGGTAATTATTATGATCATAGTATCGGCAAGAGCCAAAAATGTATCAGATGAAAGAAAACATTTATTACCTGAAAAATAATCCTATGTTGGCAAACAAAATTTTACATGTAATTCTAACTATATTTTCGTTTATTGTTGTCCCTGTTCAGGCAGTAACAACTTTTGTTTTGGGAATACTTGTATCTCTAACATTTGGCTTGTTGTTATTACCATTAAGTTTTGTTTGGATTATTTTTTTCTTTGGACCACTTCTTGGATTGTCTTATGTTTACGAGCGGTTGCCAATTTTTCGACCTTTAATTTCGCTTGTTGGCGTTCCATTAGCAGTGGTCGGCGATATATATGTCGCTCTAATACCATCGATGGGCGAAATGGATAGTCGATGGTCAAAAATGCTTTATTGCCAAACATTTCCTTATACATACGAATTTCATAGAGTTTATACAACGAAGCAGAAGGTAAGTCAGAATTTGGGCGAAATTTTTCAAAGACTTGACCCTGTACTCAAAAATTTTGCTATAAATTTTGATCAAAAAGAATTTGCTGCCAAAGAATTATGAGAAAAACTTGGAAACAAAAACTTGAAGGCAATAAAAACTTCCCAAAGGTTTTGAAATTAGAAAAGCGATTTCCTTGCTATAACGCCGTGCATAAAATGGGAGTAAATGCCGGCGAGCCGGTAGTATTGGTCAATGCCTCCGAGATACTCCCCTTTATGGCTAAGGTGCCTAAAGGGAAATTAACTACCATTCGGGAGATTTGTCAGAAAATTGCCAAAAACCGTAAAGTCAAAGGGTGTTGCTCTTTAACTACTGGAATTTTTATCACAACGATTGCCAATGCCGTTGAAGAAGAAATTGCTGCGGGGAACAATTCGGCTTTGGCAAAAATTCCCTATTGGAGGACACTTAAAGCTGATGGTTTTCTTAATGAGAAATACCCCGGTGGGCTTGAAAATCATAAAAAACTATTAGAGAAAGAGGGCTATAAAATTATTCCCCGAGGCAAAAAATATCAAGTTGCCGATTTCGAAAAATATTTATTTAATATCGCCAAAACTCTCTCAAATTATCGCCATCCGTCTTCCGATTGAAAATTCCAAGCGTTTGCGGTAAAATTCAGATAAGAATAGTTCGAAGCACCTCAAAGAGATGCCCTTTCGTCCCTGTAGCTTAATGGAGAAAGCACTAGCCTCCGGAGCTAGTGATGCGGGTTCGATTCTCGCCGGGGATACTATGAAGAGAGAGTTTTCTGCCGGCGGGGCGGTATTTAAGAAATTAAAAATTTCTCGCGAAGCGAGATCCTGCTCCGCAGGAAAAAACCAAAAACCAAAAATTTTATGGATTTTGATTAAACCGAAAGGAGGAGACAAATTTCATGATAAAATTCGCTGGCAGTTGCCTAAGGGCTGGATTGATGAGGGAGAAACCAGTCAAGAAGCAGCCTTAAGAGAGGTAAAAGAAGAAGGGGGAGTTGAGGCGAAAATTGTTGATAAAATTGACACCATAAAGTGGTTTTTTAAAGATATTTATCAAGGAAAAGGTGAACTGACTTTAAAAACAGTCACTTTTTACTTGATGGAATGGCAAAAAGATACTAAAGAGGGTCCGGGCGAGGAAACGGCAGAAGTTGTTTGGTTGCCCTATGAAGAAGCGTACGAAAAATTGACTTTCAAATCGGAAAAAGAAATTTTAGAAAAAGCCAAGAAGCTTTTGGCAACTGACCAAACCCGGTTGTTCTCGGTCTAGGCTCACAATTGGTGGGGTCGCATAGTTGGTCTAGTGCGTTCGCTTGGAGAGCGAATATGGCCGCAAGGTCATCGCGAGTTCGAATCTCGCTCCCACCGCAGCGTAAGAAATTTTTCCTATTTACAACATGTGGGGTTATTCACCAGATAAGGGTCGGTGGCAAATGGATGGAAGACATGCACATTAACAGGTAAAACTCGTTCTTGACAAACTGTCTGTTTTGTTGTACATTTTATTGGCGATGCCAAAGTTAATTAATCTTACCCAAGCGAGAAATAATTTAAGCAAACTGATTGACGAAGTTGCTTTAGAAAAGAGAGATTATATTCTTATCCGCGACAGTATTCCCCAGGCGGTGATTATTCCTTATAGCCAGTATCAAAGACAGGAAGAAGAGTGGCAAGACGAGTTTGAGAAGGCGATGAGAGAGGCAAAAAAACAGTTTAAGAAATATTTAAAGAGAAAAAAGATTCCCTATCCTAAAACGGAGGAGGAAATGTATGAGTTTGTCAACAAAGCCACGGGTCGTTATTGATACCAATGTTTTAATATCGGGAACTTTATGGGGAGGAAAACCAGGGTTAATTATAAAACATTACCGCCGAGGTAAATTCACCGTTCTTATTTCTCCTTTTATTCTTGCAGAGTTGGCTAATTTCTTAGAAGAGTATCACATTGAAGAAGAGCAAAGAAGGATAATTCTTAATGAATTTGAAAGCACACCAATTAAGATCATCCCGCCAAAAAAGGTTACTATCTGCCGGGATACAAAAGACAACCAGATTTTAGACCTTTGTTTAGCCGGGAAGGCGGATTTTCTTATCACGGGCGATAAGGATTTATTGGCCCTTAAAAAATTCAGAGATACCAAAATTCTTAGGCCTAAGGAGTTTTTACAGGTGGTATAATTGAGTCATGAGCCAGATTGATGAAGTTCGGAGCAAAATTGATATTATTGAGCTCATTAATGAATATGTTCCCCTAAAGAAAGCGGGACGGAACTGGCGAGCTTTGTGTCCCTTTCATTCGGAAAAAACTCCTTCTTTTATGGTTTCGCCGGAATTGGGGATTTACAAGTGTTTTGGTTGCGGTCGCGGAGGAAATGTTTTCACCTTTTTAATGGAATACGAAAAGATGACCTTTGGAGAGGCTTTGCGGTTTTTGACCAAAAGAGCGGGGGTGAAATTGGTTTCTTACCGTCCTAGTAGCGATGAGGCGGAAAAAGAGAAACTCTATCAAATTAATCATTTGGCAGGGGAATTCTACCACTATTTGCTTTTGAATCACCGAGTGGGTAAAACGGCCCTAAATTATATCTTGGGTCGGGGAATTACGAAAAAATCCTTAACTCTTTTTAGGCTTGGTTACGCCCCAGCGATGTGGGATGGGGCGCAACGGTTTCTCGTAGATAAGAAGGGGTACCAACCTCAAGATTTAGAAAAAGCCGGTTTGGTTATCCCAAGCCAGAAGTGGGAAGTGGGCCGTGCGTCGCCAAAGGCTATGCCGGCGGCGCAAAGTAAGAAGTGGGAAGAAAAAAAAGAAAAGACAAAAGTATTTTACGATAGATTCAGAAACCGTCTAATTTTTCCTTTGACCGATCATCGAGGCAATGTTTGTGGTTTTGCGGGAAGAACTATTCCGCCGGAGTCAAAGGAGGCGCCAAAATATATCAACACGCCCGAAACTTTGATTTACCACAAAAGTGAGCTCCTTTATGGACTTTCAGTGACCAAGGAGGAGATTAAAAAGATAGATTCAGTTGTCATTGTTGAAGGTGAACTGGACGCGATTTCTTCCTATCAAGTAGGAGTAGAAAATGTGGTGGCGATTAAAGGTTCAGCCTTGACTGAACAGCAAGCTCGGTTGTTGAAACGATACACAGAAAACATTACTTTGGCTTTGGATACAGATATTGCCGGTGATGCGGCGGCGCGGCGGGGAATTGAGATTGCTGACGGGTTAGGCTTCAATATCAGAATTGCTACTTTTGGTAAATACAAGGACCCTGATGAGGCGGCGCAAAAGGAACCGGAATTTTATAAAAAGAAAATTAGAGAAGCAGTCGGTATTTATGACTTTTTGATTGACTCTGCTTTCCAAAGATTTAAGGGAGAAACACCGGAAGAAAAGAAAAAAATCGGCCAGGAGTTAACTCCAGCTTTAGCTAAAATCAGTGATGAGATTGTCAAGGCCCATTATGTTAAATTGTTGGCGAAACGGTTAGGAGTGGAAGAGGAGGCGATTTGGAGCCAGACAGCGAGACAGCGAGATAACGAGACAGCGAGACAGCGAGATAACGATAAAATATCAAATATCAAATATCAAGTATCGAACGTTGCTCGTTCTCGGAGGGATTTACTCGAGGAATATCTACTGGCAATATTGTTTCAGTCTGGCGGGAAAACCCTCATGGAGGGAATTAAAAAGGCCGAAGACTGGATTAAAGAGCCGGCCAATAAGCGGATTTTGGTGCTTTTGGAAAATTATCTTGAGAAAAAGAAAACTAAATTTGAGTTGAAAAAATTCGGGAAAAGTTTGCCGGAAGAGCTTTCCGAAACCTTTTCTCGCCTCTGCCTTTTAGACCTAGAGAAGCTTCTTGAGGATACCTCTCGGAAAGACCGAGAAGTTGAGAAAGCGATTGTGGAACTCGAAAAACTTACTTTGCGCGAGCGCTTCAAAGAAATTTCCGAGGAGATTGGGAAATTGGAAAAGGAAGGAAAGGAAGAAGAAATTGGAAAGTTAGAGAAAGAACTAAAGGAATTATCTGAAAGGTTGAAATAGCAAACAAAAGATTGTATAATAGACTTACTTAAATGGAGGTGGTGGTCACACAATAGTTAAAGTTTGAAAGACCAAGTGGGGCTTTCTGAAGGCGCCTCCAGAGGCGCTTTTTTGTTATGATTAACGGTATTTTAGGTAAAAAATTGGAAATGACGCAGAAGTTTACCGAGGAGGGAATTCGGATTCCTTTGACTCGAATCCAGGCCGGTCCTTGTGTCGTGGTAGATATTAAAACTCAAGATAAAGATGGATACCAGGCAGTTGTTTTAGGATTTGGGGAGAAAAAAGAAATAAAAATTAAAAAACCAGTTTTAGGTAAATTTAAAAAAGCGGCTGTGAAAAAATACCCAGCTTTTTTACGAGAAATAAGGTTGGAAAATAGAATCGGTGAAAATCAGTCTGAAATCGGTGGAAATCTAAAAGTGGGAGACACTCTTAGCGTTGGAGATATTTTCGAGGTTGGGGATTTAGTTAATATCACGGGTACTTCCAAAGGTAAGGGTTTTGCGGGAGTGGTCAAACGTTGGAGTTTTGCCGGCGGTCCAGCCACTCATGGCCAGTCTGACCGAGAAAGAGCGCCCGGTTCTATTGGCGCGACGACCACTCCGGGCCGGGTTTGGAAAGGTAAAAGAATGGCCGGCCACATGGGCAATGTAAGAAAGACAATTTTGAATCTTGAAGTGGTTGGTATCAATCCGGAAAACAATATTTTAGAAGTCAAAGGAGCAGTGCCCGGAGCTAAAGAAGGATTTTTGATTATCAAGAAGAGTGAGCAGATAAGTATATGAATATCGATATTTTTAATACCAAAGGGGAAAAAACAGGCAAGATTAACCTACCTAAAGAGATTTTTGGGATTGAAACTAGCTCTGAGTTGATTGCTCAGGCAGTGCGGGTTTACCTGGCCAATCAAAGAACCGCTAGAGCGAAAACTAAAACTCGAGGTGGAACAGGAGGTTCTGGTAGAAAGATCTGGCGGCAAAAAGGGACTGGTCGAGCCAGACACGGGGATAAACAGGCGCCAATTTTTGTTGGTGGGGGAATTGCCCATGGACCTAAAGGTGTCCTTAAGAGATTAATGATAACGAAAAAAATGAGGAGGAAAGCCTTACTTGGGGTTTTGTCAGAAAAAGTGAAAGAAAAGCGGCTTTTGGTGGTTGATGGTTTTGACAAAATTAAGCCGAAAACAAAGGGAATGGCAAAGATAATAGAAAAATTTTCGCCTAAGGCGAATCCGCCTTTGGCGGAAAAAACCAAAAACCAAAAACTACTTGCCCGCGCAGGCAGAAAAACACAAATTAGAAATGAAAAAACTAGAAAACAAAAGATTCTTCTAGTTTTAGGAAAAGAGCAGGAAAGGGCGGTTCGGGCGGCGAGAAATATTGCCGAGTTGGAAATTGCTTACTTTAATCAATTAAACTGCTATCAAGTATTAAAAAATAAGTTAGTTATTTTTTCAAAAGAGGCGTTAAAGCACTTTAATCGATTAAACAAATGAACCTGAAATATATTATCAAACGACCAAGTATCACAGAGAAATCAATTAAGCAAACGGTTGGTGGAGGATATGCTTTTGTGGTTGACCCAAAAGCGACTAAAGGTCAAATAAAAGAGGCGGTTGAGAAATTTTTCGGAGTGACAGTAGTGAGAGTAAGAGCTTTGATGATGAAAGGTAAGACTAGGAAAGTTGGAAAGTTAAGAAAAATAATTAGATTGCCTGACTGGAAAAAAGCAATTGTTGAACTTAAGCAGGGTCAGAAGATTAATTATTTTGAGACTGTAGGAAAGGAGACATAGGGTGGTTAGAAAGCTTAAGCGAATTAAGAAAAAGACCGGAGGGCGAGATGTTAGGGGCCATGTTGCCGTACGTCATATTGGTGGTGGCCATAAGAGATTCATCCGAGAAATTGATTTTAAAAGAGATAGAAAAGAAGTGCCGGGTAAAGTGGTTTCTATTGAATATGACCCTAATCGTTCCGCCAATATTGCCTTGGTTTGCTATGCTGACGGGAAGAAATGTTATATTTTAGTTCCAGACGGTTTAAAAATTGGCGATGAGATTGTAGCTGGAATAAAGGGAGAAATTAAAGTGGGTAATAGTTTTCCTTTAGGTAAAATTCCGATTGGGATGCCGATTCACAATCTAGAATTAGTACCTGGTAAAGGTGGCCAGATTGTTAGGAGTGCCGGGGCAGCGGCTTTGATTTTAACCAAGGGCAAAAAATACGCTGTTGTTGAATTGCCTTCTGGTGAGCAAAGAAAAGTTCGTCTTGATTGTTTTGCGACTCTTGGTCAGGTGGGGAGGATTGAACATCGGACCGAGTCAATTGGTAGTGCTGGAAGAAAGCGACGGATGGGAATGAGGCCAACAGTTCGAGGGGTAGTTCAACATCCTGACTCTCATCCCCATGGAGGTGGAGAAGGTAAATCCGGGATCGGTATGTCCTCACCCAAAAGTCCTTGGAGCAAAAGGACTTTGGGTAAAAAGACGAGAAGGAAGAAAAAGTATTCGGATAAATGGATAGTTAAACAAAGAAAATGATTAAATCTCAGGAGTCGTCCTGTAAGTAATTTAAATTTAAGTGCTAAATTGTTAAATGGCTAAATGGTTAAAAAAATTAACAATTTAACAATGTAACCATTTAACCATATGTTTTATAATTTATGTCTCGTTCATCCAAGAAAGGACCATATGTTGACCTAAGGCTTTTAAAAAAGGTGGAGAGACAAAAAGCCGACGGTAGAAAAGAACCAATTAAGACTTGGGCGCGGGCTAGTCAGATTCCGCCTGAGTTTATTGGCCATCGCTTTTTGATTCATAATGGCCGCACTTTCCTGGAAGTTTTGGTAACTGAAAGTATGGTTGGCCATCGGTTAGGAGAGTTTGCTCCGACGCGGACTTTTCGTAGCCATGGCAGGATAGTGAAGAGAATCGTTGAAAAAACATAATAAAAAACCAAAAACCAAAAATGAAAAACAATTTTTAATTTGAGCGAAAGCGAAATCAAGCTTTGCTTATTTTGAGTGACTGAAAGGAGCGAATAATGTTGGCAAAAGCCCAAAAAAAATACCTCAGAATTTCGCCAAGAAAATTATATTTGGTGGTTAATGCTGTGAAGAAGTTATCTCCTCATGAGGCTTTAACTAAATTGAAGTTTATTAACAAGAAAGGGGCACGGATTTTAGCGAAAGTTCTTAAACAGGCGCTTGACAACGCTAAAAGTTTGAAGCTTAACGGAGAAAACTTGAAATTTAAAGAACTTATTGTTGAGGGAGGACCAAGATACAAAAGAAGAGATAGATTCCATGGAGCGCGGTTTGACTCAGGAATTATCCAAAAAAGAACCGCACATTTGAGAGTAGTATTAGAGGAGAAAGGAGGGAAACGTGGGTCAAAAGATTAATCCAGTTGGTTTCAGGCTAGGAATGATGCCAGATTACAACTGGCGGTCACGCTGGTTTGCTGATAAAAGAAAATACCGCCAGTTTTTAGTTGAAGATGTTGAAATTCGCAACTTCCTGATGAAAAAATTAAAATTAGCAGGGATTTTGCGGGTTGAAGTGGAACGTTCACACACAAAGATGAAGATTTTTCTTTTTGTTACCCGGCCAGGAGTGGTTATTGGTCGGGGTGGCAGTGGTTTGGAGATCATTAAAAAAACTCTTTGCAAAATGATAAGAACGATTTCTAATCCAGCCAAAAATGTCAGTATTGAAGCGATTGAGATTAAGGACCCTGAACTTCATGCCCTTTTGGTAGCTTCAAAAATCGCTGATCAGTTGGTAAAAAGAATGCCTCATCGTCGGGTAGTCGAGTGGGCAATGGAGAGGGTAATAGAGGCGGGGGCCAAAGGGATCAAAATAGTTCTAGGGGGAAGAATTGCTGGTGCAGAAATTTCTCGAGTTGAGAAGTATTCAAAAGGGACAGTACCTTTGTCCACTTTGCGAGCAAAAATTGACTATGCCCAAGTACCGGCTTTAACTAGATCAGGTTATATTGGTGTTAAAGTTTGGATTTACAGAACTTAGGTAACTTAGGGCACCTAAGTTACCTAGGATATTTATGCTTCAACCAAGAAAAGAAAAATATCGAAAGAAATTCCGCGGCAAAATGAAAGGGATCGCTGGGCGCGGAAATAAGATTGAGTTTGGTGATTATGGAGTGAAAGCTCTTGGACGAGGATGGTTGACTGCCCAACAGCTTGAGGCAGCGCGGCGGGCGATTACTCATTACACCAAAAGGGCAGGGAAAGTTTGGATTAGGGTTTTTCCTGATAAATCTTATACAAAAAAAGGCCAGGGAGTAGGAATGGGAGGTGGTAAAGGCGAACTTCAAGGTTATGTTGTAGTCGTCAAGCCAGGGAAAATGATTTTTGAGGTAGCAGGAGTTTCTGAAGAGATGGCTCGCGAAGCTTTTCGGCTAGCAGCCACGAAATTACCTTTTAAAACTAGATTCGCTATTAAAGAAATTTAATATGAAAAAGAACCAAAAAGGAGAATTAAGGAGTAAAAAAATTAGTGAATTGCAAAACCTTCTGCAAAAAGCAGAAGAGGAGTTGGTAAAATTGAGAATGGATAAGGTCAGTGGTAAGACCAAAGACACTACTATTTTAAGAAAAAAGGTAGAGGAAATTACGATTGTTAAGACTCTAATTAGAGAAAAACAACAAATGTAGAGCTCACATTTATAGAATGGACAAGGTATGAGCTCTATGGAAATGTCACAAGATTATTTTGATCCGATTTTGAAATGTGATATTTATAGAATAAGCAAAATGAAACAATTTAAAGGTAAAGTAATTAGTACTAAGATGGACAAGACGGTGGTCGTTGAAGTCAGTCGCCGGGTCAGACATCCTATTTACAGAAAGATATATACTCAAAGGAAGAAATATCATGTTGATGATAAACTGGAAGTTAAAGAGGGTGATCTGGTGAAGTTTGTGGAGACCCGACCGATTTCGAAGACCAAAAGGTGGAAGATTGTGGAGATACTTAGGTAACCTAGGTTACCTAAGGAACTTAGGCCTATGGTTCAATTACGTTCAATTCTAAAATCAGCTGATAATAGTGGAGCCAAGAGATTAGTTGTTATTAATATTCCTGGCTATTCGAGGAAATATACCGCTTCCTTAGGAGAGATTGTCACTTGTGTAGTTGATCAAGTCAATCCAGAAGGAGTAGTCAAAAATTCAGAGGTGGTGAAGGCGGTGATTGTCCGGGTTAAGAAAAAGATTGGTCGGCGGGATGGGACTTGCCTTCGTTTTGATGATAATGCTGCGGTGATTATCAATCCTAAGGATAAAAGCCCACGGGGGACCAGGATTTTTGGCCCAGTGGCCAGGGAAGTAAAAGAGAAGGGATTTACCAAGATAGCCTCATTGGCAAAGGAACTAGTATGAAATTGCGAAAAGGTGACAAAGTCAAAATTACCGCCGGTAAGGACCGAGGACGGGAGGGTATAATCGAGAAGGTTTTCCCTAAGGAAAACGAGGTGTTAGTTGCGGGACTGAATATCTGTAAGAAACATGTCAAGGCTAGGGGTGAAGGCAAACCGGGAGGAATTATTGAGGTTGCCAGACCTCTATCAATGGCTAAGGTCGCCTTGCTTTGTTCTAAGTGTAAACAGCCAACCAGAGTTGGTTACCAGCTGGGCAAAGGAAAAGATAAAAGTCGAATTTGCCGTAAGTGTAAGCAATTAATTGATGAATAAGCAAAGATATAATCAGGAAATTCGCCCTAAGTTGGCCAGAGATTGGGGTTTAAAAAATCTCTTAGCCGTTCCCAAAGTGCTCAAAGTAGTGGTTAGTGTGGGTGCTAAAGAAATGGCTAAAGATAAAAGCCAAGTAGAAAAGACAGCTCAAGAATTAGCCATCATTAGCGGCCAGAGACCAAAAATTTGTCGGGCTAAAAAGTCAATCGCTGGTTTTAAATTGGCCAGGGGTGAGCCTGTAGGATTGCAGACGACCTTGAGAGGACAAAGAATGTATGATTTTTTGGAGAAATTAGTCAAGGTTGTTTTGCCAAGAATGCGTGATTTTCATGGAGTGAGCCTAAAAAGTTTTGATGGTCAGGGCAATTATACTTTGGGTTTGATTGAACAGATTGTTTTTCCAGAAATTGACTATGACAAGTTAGAAAAGGTTCATGGTATAGAGATAACGATTGTGACTAACGCTGGGGACGACAAGAAAGGTAAAAAACTATTGGAGGAGATAGGAATGCCATTTAAGAAAGCCTAGAAACTATGGCGACAAAAGCAAAAGTTGTTAAAGAGAAAAAGAAGTTAAGGTACGAAGAGCGGCACCGCAACCGTTGTGCTCTTTGTGGTCGCCCAAGGGGTTATCTACGGTTTTTTGGCTTATGTAGGATTTGTTTTCGGGAGCTGGCTCACAAGGGGGAATTGCCTGGGGTAAAAAAGGCAAGCTGGTAGAACATGTCCGATACTATTGCTGATTTGCTGATAAGAATCAAAAATGGTTATCTGGCCAGGCAGAGGCTGGTGGCAGCGCCGTGGTCAAAAATTTTGGAAGCAATAGCCCAACTTTTAGTTAATTGTGGTTATCTTGAGAAAGTAAAAGTGAGGAAAAACAAATTCAAAACCCTTGAGTTAACTTTAAAATACAACGATGGCAAGCCAGCTTTAACTAATTTTAAGCGAGTATCTAAATTAGGAGTGAGACATTATGTTAAGGCAAAACAAATTCCTTATGTCTTGGATGGCTATGGAGTGGCTATTATTTCTACTCCCAAGGGCTTGATGACTGGTAAGGAAGCAAGAAAGAAGAAGTTAGGGGGAGAAGTAGTTTGTGAAGTATGGTAAGGGGGGCATAGATGTCAAAAATTGGCAAAAAATCAATTATTGTTCCAGAAGGAGTTGAAGCTAAGATTGAGCGGGGGAAGGTGTTTGTCTGGGGGCCCAAGGGCAAACTTGAACTGAAAATTCCAAGGAAAATTAAGGTAGAGGAAAAAGAGAATCAACTTCTGGTTACTCGGATTACCGAGGAAAAAAAAACTCGAGCTTCGCATGGAGCAATTAGACAACTAGTTGCCAATGCGATTAGAGGTGTCACTGAAGGTTGGGAGAAAAAATTGGAAGTAGTCGGTACTGGTTACCGAGCGGCAATAGAAGACAATCAGTTGGTCTTGTTAGTGGGGTTTTCCCATCAATTGAAAATCAAGCCCCCTGAAGGGATTAAAATTGATGTTGAGGATCAAAAACAAATTAAAGTGAGTGGGGCTGACAAGGCTTTGGTGGGCCAGGTGGCAGCTCAAATTCGAAGGGCACGGCCACCAGATTCATATAAAGGTAAGGGAATTCGTTATGCGGGTGAGGAAGTGAAGCTCAAGCCTGGCAAAGCAGCCAAGGGGGGAGTGGCGGGAGAAGTAGGGAAATAATTTAGTGTCTAGCCTGCCTGCCAGCAGGCAGGTATTTTTTATGAAAGATAAAGATAAAAAAATCGAAAGACGAAAAAGGAGAGTGAGATTCAAATTTAGAGCGTTAACTGGTTTGCCTCGCTTATCTGTTTTTCGTTCCAACCAGTATATCTATGCCCAGATTATTGATGTAAAAGGAAACATTTTGGTCGCGGCTAATGATGTTAAACTGAAGGCTAATTTTAAGAAATTGGAGCGGGCTACCAAGATTGGTCAGGAAATTGCCAAAAAGGCATTGGCGGCTAAAATTAAAAGAGTAGTCTTTGACCGTGGGGCCTACAAGTACCATGGTCGAGTGAAAGCGTTGGCTGAAGGAGCAAGAGAAGCCGGACTGGAATTTTAGTATGTTGTATATAGTATGAATAATCAAGAAGAAAAGGAATTTGACGAGAGAGTGGTTCAGATAAAAAGAGTTTCAAAAAAGACCCAAGGAGGAAGTCGAATTTCCTTTACTGCCTTAGTAGTGGTGGGAGATAAAAAGGGGAAAGTAGGAGTTGGTTTGGGGAAAGCCCCCAATGTTAAGGCGGCGATTAGTAAGGGAGTTAATTTAGCTAAAAAACACTTAATTAAAGTAGCGATGAAAGGGACAACTATTCCTCACCGAATTTGCTTAAAAAGAGGAGCGGTTGAAGTGTTGCTTAAACCAGCCCCACCAGGATCAGGGGTGATTGCCGGCGCAGCGGTTCGAGCCGTGGTTGAAGCAATGGGAATTCAAGATATTTCATCTAAAATTTTAGGTTCAAGGAGCAAAATAAACAACGTTTATGCTACAATGAAGGCACTAAGCAGGCTAAAGTCTGCCAAATCAGAAGCATGAAACTATACAACTTACCCAAAAGTACTACTAAAGACAAGAAACGGATTGGCCGGGGTTACGGTTCCGGCAAAGGCGGCCACACTGTGGGTAGAGGTCAAAAGGGTCAGAAAACCAGAAGTAAAGTGGGTTTGTTTTTTGAAGGGACAAAATTTAGGAAGTCATTGATCAGACGGCTTCCCTTGTTGCGGGGTAAAGGCAAACTCAAGCCTGGTAAAAAACCAGTTATTGTTAATGTCAAATATCTTAATCTTTTACCGGCGGATTCCTTGGTTGATATTAAAGCCTTAATCAAAAGCAACATTATTAAAGAGAAAGAAGCCAAAGAATTTGGGGTCAAAATTTTAGGGGAGGGGAAGTTAGGAAAAGCTCTGAAGGTTGCTTTGCTCTGTTCAAAAGGAGCAAGGGAGAAAATTAAAAAAGCGGGAGGAAAGATAGTAAAATTAAAAATTAAAGATGAAAAATTAAAAATAAAAGAGGAAGAGAAAAAAGCTGGGAAAGAAAAATCGGTGAAAATCAGTCGAAAATCCGTGAAATCAAAAAGCTTAGCAAAAATAGTAAAGACCAAAAAGAAAACTAAGAATGAATAAAGTAACCCAAACACTAAGAACCATCTGGGGTATTAAGGACATCAGGCGAAAATTTCTTTTTACCGCTGGTATTCTGGTTGTCTTCAGATTAGCGGCTCACATTCCTGTGCCGGGAGTAGATTTAGTTGCCCTAAAAAAGCTTTTTACCCAAAGCCAGTTTTTAGGCTTATTGGATATTTTTTCTGGAGGAACTTTAGCTAATTTTTCTTTTATGGCTTTGGGTCTTAATCCCTATATTAATGCCTCAATTATCCTTCAACTTTTAACCATGGTCTTTCCCCGTTTAGAGGAGCTTTCCAAAGAGGGAGAATATGGACGGCAACTGATTAATCAGTACACCCGGTTTTTAGCTGTTCCCTTGTCTTCTCTTCAAGCACTGGGAATGTATGCTCTTTTGAAGAATCAAGGAATTATGGGAACAATTTCCCCCCTTTTTTTGCTGGCAATGGTCCTAACGATGGCAACCGGAACTATTTTTTTGATGTGGTTAGGAGAACTGATTTCTCAATATGGGATTGGTAATGGTATTTCCCTAATTATCTTTGCCGGAATTGTGGCTCGTTTTCCTGTTTCCTTGGGTCAGACTGCGGCGGTGACAAGTGCCGAAAACTTTTTTAATATCCTGGCTTTTGGGACGATGGCTTTGTTAGTGATTGCCTCAATTACCGTTGTCAACGAAGCTTCAAGAAAAATCAGTATTCAATATGCGAGAAGAATTCGCGGGGGCAAGATGTATGGAGGACAGGCGACCCATTTGCCTTTGCGGATTAACCAAGCGGGGGTGATTCCTATTATCTTTGCCGTTTCTTTGGTTCTTTTACCCTCAATGATGGGTCGCTTTTTACAACAAGTGCCTAACCAAACCGTTGTTTCCCTTGCTTCCTTCTTTGCCAATAAGTTCAGTCCCGGCGGGGCTGTTTATAATCTAACCTATTTTTTTCTCGTCGTCGGTTTTACCTATTTTTACACGGCAGTGATCTTTAATCCGGTCAAAATTGCCGATGAGATTAAGAAATTTGGTGGTTTTATTCCTGGGATTAGACCGGGCAAGCCAACCGCAGACTATCTTAACTATATTCTGACGCGGATTACTTTAGCGGGGGCGATTTTTTTGGGTTTGATTGCTATTTTGCCTTCTATTGCCCAACGGTTAACTGGTTTGGCAACAATGACAATTGGGGGGACGGGAATTCTAATTTTAGTGTCGGTTGTTTTAGAAACAACCAAGCTAGTGGAAAATATGATTCAGATGCGGGGCTATGAGAAGTTTTTGGAAAGGTTTTAGGTTATGAATCTCGTTTTAATTGGGCCGCCCGGGTCGGGAAAAGGCACCCAAGCTCAACTTTTGGTTAAAAAGTTTGCTCTTGTTTGCTTTTCCCCTGGAGAAGTTTTACGCGATTTAGTGAAACAAGCCACTCCTTTAGCTCACCAAATCGATAAAATTATGAAAGAAGGCGGGCTTATCCCCAATAAAATAATGGTCCAAATTATGAATAGTTACTTTGCCAAAAAAAAATTATCCCAAGGAATTCTTTTTGACGGTTTTCCCAGAAATGTTTTTCAGGCAAAAATGCTTGATCAGTGGTTAAGAAAAAGGGAAACAACTTTAGATTGGGCAATTTATCTTTTCGTCAGCCAAAAAGCAGTGGTCAAAAGGCTAAGTTCTCGGCTTGAATGCCCTGAATGTGAGGCAACTTTCAATTTATTAACCAAGCCGCCCAAGAATGATGAGCGTTGTGATTTCTGCCAAATTCCCCTTATTCGTCGGTCTGATGATCAGCCGGCGACGATCGCCAAGAGATTTAAAACTTTCCAAAACGAAACCGCCCCCTTAGTTGAGTTTTACCGAAAGAAAGGGGTTTTGGAGGAAATCGATGGTGAGCGGCTAGTGAAGGTGATTTTTGAAGATATCGTTGGAAGACTCAAATCTGTTTAGTAAAATACAAATGGAGAAAAGTTGACACAGATGGATGTTTATGTTAATATGTGTACACTATGCGACCCCAAAGAATAAATGTCACGAAGGCAAGAAACAATTTTTTTAATTTATTAAAAGAAAGTGTTTTAGAGAAACAGACTTTTCTTGTCGAAAAGGGAGAAATCCCCATGGTTTATCTTGTGCCTGTTTCGGAAATGGAATTAAACGGAGATTTCAGTTATGGGAACAATACTATGATACAATTATTAAAGAGATTGAAAAGATTTAGGTCCTCTATGAGAGTAACTTCGGATTCTGTTAAATTATTGCGGGAGGCTAGAAAATATGGGAGATAACGCTTTGGGTGGAGGGAGAACTTGTTTAGATGCCAGTATTATTATCAAGCTTTTGACTCGCGAAAAGGATTCCGATGAAGCTGCTGCCTTGTTTAGCCAACTGCTTGGGAAAAATTCGGAAATCTTTGAACCAGTGTTTCTGAAAGTGGAGGTTTACTCTACTTTACGAAAGAAGTCTTATCTTGGAGAGCTGTCTTCTCGTAAGGTCAAAACGGCCTTAAATTTTTTTGAAAAATTGCCCCTGGACTATGTAGTTGAAGATAAAAAAATGCTTGACGAATCATTAAAGTTAGCCGAGCAATTATCAATGCCGGTTATTTATGATTGTCTTTATTTAGCCCTGGCTAAGTTTAAGCAGGCTGTTTTTGTTACTGCTGACGAAAAATTTTTAAAGAAAGCAAAAATGATTTACCAAAATTCTTTGTCTTTGTCGGAAGCGGTATTGTAGTTGCATTGTTATGATTTGGACGAGAAAAACCTTAACAGAAACAAGTGACTGGTTTAATCAGAAACCACTTGGCTTTGCAGCATTTCCAGAGAAATGGGGAATACCTTGTGTAGTGGGAACCAATAAGGCCACCGAGATCCTAAAAGATGGAGATTTGGTTGAAATCTGCGGAGAGGAAGGAATGGTAAAAATTATGATATAAAAATGAGGCTGCCATTTTCGCTACGCTTACCACATTACGATTTAGTAATGTAGTGAAAATGATTTGTGAATGAAAATTGAAATTGATCAGTCAGGTCGAATAGAAGAAACTGGTAGAGATACTGTAATTGGTTTGACAACTAAAAAAGAAGCTTTTACCGTAAAAGTCCCGGCAAAAGTTAAACGTCAGCTTCTTGAGATTTTCAGACGTCAAGGTAAACCGAGGGTTTTTTCTATGGTTATCTTTGGAAGAGTGATTGGTATCGCAATCAAGAAAAGTAAGTTTGACATAACTGATTTAACTATTGATATGGAGTATCCCGGCCATGAAGATCTAATTAGAAGTTTAATTACAAGCGTTGTTGGCAGAGAAATAAATTGTTGGTTTAAGAGTGTTGGTAAAAAGTCTAAAGCCCACTATGTTGCTTATGGGGTTTTTATGGGAAGGAAAAAAGTAGATATAGTTTTAAGGTTAAAAGATATTGTAAAATACTTAGAATGAAAAAAGACCGAGATCCCAATTTAGGGACTGAAGAGTAGTTACACCCCGGCATGAATATCCGGAGATTCGCAACCCGCTCGGTCGAGTATACTTATACCATAAGAAGACTATTTTGTCAACTAGCAATTTATGATCCCAATTAAAACCAGAGATGAAATTGAGATTATGAGGGAGGGGGGGAGGAGACTGAAAGAGGTCTTTGAGCGGGTTTTGCCGGAGATAAAAATGGGAGTGAGTAAAAAAGAGATTGATAAAAAAGTCGAGAAACTGATTTTGGATTTTGGTGGTCAACCCTCTTTCAAGATGGTTCCCAAATATCAGTGGGCCAGTTGTATTACTGTTAATGAAGAAGTGGTTCACGGAGTTCCTAATGATGAGATGATTGAGGCGGGGGATATTGTTAGCCTGGATGTGGGAATGTATTATCAGGGTTTTCATACGGATAGGGCGGAAACAATTGAGATACGGGATACGGGATACGGGATACGGGATACAAGATATAGGATACAAGATACAGAATTTCTAAGAGTGGGGAAGTTGGCTTTAGAAAAGGCGATTCAGGCGGCGATTCCTGGTAATCGGGTGGGACATATAAGTTTGGCGATTCAGAAAGCAATTGAAGAAAGAGGTTTTAGTCCAGTAAGAGCATTAACCGGCCATGGGGTAGGCAAAAAGCTTCACGAAGAACCATTAATACCCTGCTTTCTAAAAGACAAGTTGTCAGAAACGCCAGTTTTAAAAGAAGGGATGGTTTTGGCAATTGAAGTTATTTATTGTGCCGGAAAGCCGGATTTGGTTTTACGTCCAGATAACTGGACAGTGGCAACAAAAGATGGTAAAATATCAGCATTGTTTGAGGAGACCGTTGCCATTACGGCTGGCGGTTCTCTTGTTTTAAGTAATGGCGCATAAAGGGACAACTGAATTTGAGGGTGTCGTTACCGAAGCGCTTCCTAACGCCAGTTTTAGAGTCAGGCTTTCAGACGGCCGGTTAATCTTGGGGATGATTTCCGGTAAAATGCGTCGGTATAAGATTCGAGTTTTACCGGGGGACAAAGTGAAAATAGAAATGACGCCTTATGATGATAAGATAGGGAGGATTGTGTATAGATATAAGTAAATACGATGGTTAAATTGTTAAATGGTTACATGGTTAGACAATAATTTTGGCCAAAAGGCGGCAATTAACCATTTAGCAATGTAGCCATTTAGCCATTTTTTTATGAAAGTCAGGCCATCTGTTAAAAAGCGTTGTAAAAATTGTAAAATTGTCCGCCGGAGAGGGCGGATTTATGTCATTTGTAAAAATCCCAAACATAAACAAAGACAAGGATAACTATGCGGATTGTGGGAGTAGATATACCAGAAAACAAGCCAACGTGGATTGCTTTGACTCGGATTTATGGAGTCGGCCGATCAAATGTTTGGGATGTATTACAGTCGGCAAAGGTTAAACCTGGTAAGCAAGCCGGTGAACTCACTAGTGATGAGGTAGTCAGAATTGTTGGTATCTTAGAGAAATACAAAACTGGTGGTGATTTGAGAAAAGAAGTGACTGATAATATCCAGAGGTTGAAACAAATTGGTAGTTATCGAGGTCTACGGCATGCCAAAAATTTGCCAGTTAGAGGGCAAAGAACACGGAGCAATGCCCGGACGAAAAGAGGAAAAAGAATAACGATTGGCGCTTTGAGAAAGAAAGAGCTGGCTAAATTGGAAAAAGTGAAGAAAGAAAAAGAGACCCAAGAGGGAGAGAGAAAGAAATCACTTGGTAGTGAGAAAAGTCTTAAAAGATAAATATGGCTGTCAAAAAAAAGAAATCCAAAACAAAACCAAAAAAGGAAGTTAGAAATGCGCGGGTTTACGTGACCGCTACTTTTAACAACACTATTGTTACCTTTACCGATTTGGAGGGAGAGACAGTCTGTTGGGAGTCAACGGGGTCGGCCGGTTTTAAGGGAGCAAGAAAATCGACTCCCTTTGCCGCCACCACGACGGTGAAAAAAGCGGCGGAAAAAGCCAAAGAACTAGGAGTTAAAGAACTGGAAGTGTATATCAAGGGTCCTGGAGCCGGCCGGGATGCTGCCTTAAGAGCTTTTAAGGCAGCTGGGTTTAAGATGAGTTTGATTGCCGATGTGACGCCTATACCTCATAATGGGCCGAGACCGAAAAGGAGGAGAAGAGTATGAAATATGTTGATCCTAAGTGTCGGCTTTGCCGACGAGAAGGGGTGAAACTTTTTTTGAAAGGGGAACGTTGTTTTTCTCCTCAATGTCCTCTTGAGAAAAAGGGAGCGGTACCACCAGGGGTCCATGGCCAGAAAAACTTAGGTCGTGGCAGGCTTTCTGAATATGGACGCCGACTGCGAGAGAAGCAAAAATTAAAAAGACTTTATGGAGTTACCGAAAAGCAGTTTAAAAAATACGTTAATGAGGCTAGAAGGGCAAGAACAGAGACAGGTAAAGGTTTGCTGGCAATTTTAGAAACCCGTCTTGATAATGTTGTCTATCGGTTGGGTTTTGCCCCAGCCAAATCAGCCGCCAAGCAGTTAGTTGCCCATGGGCATATCTGGGTAGACGAAAAGAAAGTTGATATTTCTTCATATCGAATCAAACCAGGTCAAGTGGTTACCTTAAGACCAAGAAGTCTGAAAATAAAGCCGGTAATAGCCAGTCTTGGAAAAAAAGATTTTAGTTTACCAGCTTGGCTAGAGAGAAAAGGTCCAGTAGGGAAAGTGAAAAGATTGCCCAGACGAGAAGAAATTGGCGGTGATATCGATGAAAGATTAGTAGTGGAATATTTTTCAAGATAGGAAGGAGGTGATTAGATTTGCTTGACCCTCTGTTTCAAATAAAAAAGGAAGAAGAAAAAACAGATTATGGTCGCTTTATCATTGAGCCATTGACAGCTGGCTTCGGTCATACTCTAGGAACAGCTTTGCGAAGAGTACTTTTGACCTCATTGGCGGGAGCGGCGGTGACTAAGGTCAAGATTGCTGGTGTTAGGCACCGGTTTACCACTTTGGTAGGAATGAAAGAAGACATCGTTGAGTTAATTTTAAACATTAAAAATTTAAAAGTGGGTTACAGCGGTGATAAACCAGCAATTTTGAAGCTTGAAGCTAGCGGCCCTGGAGAAGTAAAGGCCAAGGCAATAAAAGCTCCAGCGGTAGTGAAAATTGCTAATCCTGATTTGGTCTTGGCAAATTTGGCCAGTCGTAAGTCCAGGCTAAAAATAGAGATGATGGTGGAAAAAGGAGTGGGTTATTCTCCTTTTGAGGAAAGGCAGGAGGAAAAAGAGATTGGCGTAATTCCCATAGATGCCCTCTTTTCTCCTGTGGTCAGAGTTAATCATCAAGTGGCGGCGACTCGGGTAGGAACGATTACTAATCTTGATAAGTTAATCTTAGAAATTTGGACTAATGGTACAATTAAACCCCGCGTTGCTTTAAAAGAAGCGGCGAAAATTTTGGTTGAATATTTTAACCAGATTGTAGAGCCGAAAAAACCAAGGCCAGAAGAGAAGCCAGAAAAAGAGAAGGTGCCGGCTTATATTGCCAGACTTTCAGTTGAGGAATTGCCTATTCCAATAAGGGTAGCCAATACTTTGGTTAAAGGAGGTTATTCGGTTGTTGGCGATATTGTGAAAGCAGGAAAAAAGAAAATTAGCAAGGTCAAAAATATAGGAGAGAAATCGGTAAAGATTATCCAGGCTGCCTTAATAGAGAAAGAAGTGAAGTGGCCAGATTAAAATGAGACATCGAGTGTTGGCTAAAAAACTTTCCAGAACGACTAACGAACGGAGAGTCTTATTTCGGGCCTTATTGGAGGCTTTGTTTTTGCATGGAGCAATTAAAACGACTAAGGCGAAAGCCAAAGTGATAAAACCTCAAGCAGAGAAACTGATTAGTTTAGGCAAGAAAGGTAGTTTGGCGGCCCGAAGGCAAGCTCATAAGATTTTACCTAAAAGAAGACTGGTTAATTCTTTGTTCGCCGAAATTGCTCCTAAATTTAAGAACAAAAACTCTGGTTTTACCCGGATTATTAAGTTAGGTAGAAGACTGGGCGATGGGGCGGAGATGGTGAAGTTAGAGCTAATATCAAAACCAATTTAATTTTTTTATGAGAACTAAAACAATCAAGGCTAAGGAGATCAAACGCGACTGGCATCTTATTGATGTGAAAGGTCAGATTTTAGGCCGAGCGGTGACTCAAATCACCAGACTTTTGGTTGGTAAAAATAAGGTTTGGTATGTTCCATTCCTTGATTGTGGGGATTATGTAGTGGTTATCAATGCGACAAAGGTAGAAGTGACAGGCAAGAAAGAAAAGCAAAGAAAGTACTATCGCCATTCAACTTATCCTGGAGGACTAAAAGTGGAAACTTTAGCCCAATTGCGGAAGAGAAAACCAGAAGCAATTATTAAAAAAACAGTTTGGAGCATGTTGCCGAAGAATAAATTACGAAAAGGCCGAATGGCCAGATTATCTGTCTATGCGGGGGAAGAACACCCATATAAGAACAAATTTGAATAAGACTCATATGACTCATAAGAATCTCTACACTTTCGCTGTTGGTCGGCGCAAGGAGTCTGTGGCTCGGGTACGACTTTATGAAGGAAAGGGGAAAATACTTATTAATGATCAGCCGCTGGAAGAATATTTTCCTAGTCTAATTGCTCAAACCCTCCTGGTGGAGCCATTGCGGGTTACCAATACTCTTGGTAAGGTTTATGCCACTATTAGGGTAGCTGGAGGAGGAAAAAATGGGCAATTAGAGGCGGTTATTTATGGTCTGGCCCGAGCCTTGAGCAAGAAAGATCCGGAGAAGTTTCGACCAATCCTAAAGAAAAAAGGTTTTTTGACCCGTGATGCCCGGGTCAAAGAACGTCGCAAATACGGCCACGCCCAGAAAGCAAGGGCAAAAAAACAAAGCCCTAAGCGCTAGTTTTTTGCCACCGCAGTCCTGCAAAAATCGCTCCGCGAGGCGTGTGCGAATAGCACCTGAAGCCGAGCGGTAAGATTAGTAGGACGAGAGCGAAGAAACACTCGCCAA
>Ga0163210_1000232_pt1 | contig 21988 bp, 15 predicted proteins | sample Kivu_220m_FD_113536 | JGI IMG/M metagenome (GOLD analysis project Ga0163210, IMG submission 113536) | Freshwater microbial communities from Lake Kivu, Western Province, Rwanda to study Microbial Dark Matter (Phase II) - Kivu_220m | ecosystem: Environmental > Aquatic > Freshwater > Lake ...
CCCACCGCCTCGTCGTGATCAGCAGTCAGGATGTCTATCGCGCGTACGGGCGCCTCATCGGCACCGAGCCCGGCGAGCCCCTCCCCGTCCCGTTCGACGAGGACGCGCCGCTGCGGGAGCGGCTCTACCCGTACCGCCGGGAGGAGAGCCCGCCGGCGGACGAAGCCCAACGGCGCCTCTGGGAGTACGACAAGATCCCGGTGGAACGCGCGGCGCTGGGCGACGCCGCGATCGCCGGCACCGTGCTGCGGCTGCCGATGGTCTACGGTCCCGGCGACGGACAGCACCGGCTATACGAGCATCTGCGTCGCATGCAGGACCAGCGACCGGCGATCCTGCTGGGCGAGCGTATCGCGCCCTGGCGCTGGACGCGGAGCTATGTGGAGGATGTCGCCGCGGCGATCGCCCTCGCGGCGACCGACGAGAAGGCCGCGGGACGCGTGTACAACGTCGGGGACGAATCGCTCACCATGGCGGAGTGGGTCCGCACCGTCGGTGAGGCCGCGGGCTGGCATGGCGAGGTCCGGGTGCTGCCCGAGGAACATCTCCCTGAACCGCTGCGCACGGAAGACATGGAGACGCGGCAGCCGATGGTCGCCTCGAGCGAGAGGATCCGGCGCGAGCTCGGCTGGCGCGAGACCGTGCCGCGCCGCGATGGTCTCACCCGCACGATCGAATGGGAGCTCCGGAACCCGCCGCCCGGCGCCGGCCCGCTGGACTATGCCGCGGAGGACGCGGTCCTGCGTGGACCGGCGGCGCGGGGTGCCTCCGGTGGATGACCCGGCCTATCGATAACGCGCCTTCACCGCGCCCCACGTGGGGCTCCCGGCGGCCGAAGGGCCGCAGGGCTCGATGACCGTCACTTCGAACTGACCGATGTTGTCGACCCACGTGCTGCTGTCCATGGTTCCGAGAAACAGGCGCGTGGCACCCTCCGGAACGATCACATGCTGTTCCTCTCCCTGGGATGTCAGGCCATCCCCGATGAAGAACGGCTGTTTCAGCAGGGGCAGGAACGTGAGGTAGTCACGGCTCTCCGGCGTGCTGAAGTTCAGGTTGGGCGGATCTGGCGACTGGTCGGGCTGGGTGTCATCCAGGAAGACTCCCAGCAGGCAGTCATAGGGAGCCTGCACGTCGGCGATGCCGTTCTCGCCATAGTCATCGTCCCAGTTGTGGTTCGTCACCCCGTCGCCGTCCGGCGGGTGAGGCGGCCAGCCATCGTAGTGCAGGACGCCTCCGGTAGCCTGGAACGTCAGGGGCTCTCCCGCCCGGAGACAGAGACCGATCACCTGCTGGGGCGAGTGCGTCGGCGCCGTGTCGCAGCCTTGGGGCTCCCAGCAGCTCGCGATCGAGCCGTCCGGCATCCCCGCGAGCCACGGGTCCGACGTACCCGGAACCACGAGCTGGACGATGATCTGACCGCTGGCGGAGATCATTACGGCAGCCTGCAGGGCGGCAGCGATCAGGATCGTACGCCACCCCAGCGCGCATCCTTGGGCCTTCATGTCACACCTCCCTCCTGGATCGCTCTTCCCTACCGGAAGAGGGTCTTCATCCGGCCCCACGTGAAGCTCTCGACGGGGGACCCATCGCAAGGATCGGGCTCACAGAGCACGCTGTCGCCCACGTAGGATCCGCCGGCTTCCTCGCAGTCCTGCCACGTAGACAGGAGGCAGTCGCCGCCGGGGAGACAGCACGCGCCTACGGGTCCGTAGGGCCAGACGAGATCGCCACGGTTGACGACGAAGTTGTCGTAGGCGGCCGTGACGTCCCAGTGCATGAACTGATAGCCGCTCCACGTGGCGACCTTGACGGCGACGTCCGTCGTAGGCGCCGGACCGGTATGGATGGCCACCCACCCGCCGGCATCGTAGTAGTAGCCCGTCTGCGTGGCGCCGGATCTGACCAGACGCAGCCTCCCCGTGACGTCGCCCGTCTCCGTGATGCCGTAGACGCCGTCCGGGAAGTCCGTCAGGTAGGCCTCGCGCGGCGCCCCGGGATAGTCGTTCTGTCCGAAGCTGATGCGTTCCACGCCGGGGTGCGGCAGAAGGCCTTGCGTGTCCATTCCCAGGCCCATCCGGACGCCGTTGGCGTAGGGCCACGTGAAGAGCCGGAAGTCGACCTGGACATCGAAGTCGCCGCGGAGCAGGAACCGGCTGGCGAGCTTGACGCCGAAGTCGACGCCGGAGGAGTTGCCCGGCATCGCGACCTCGAGCTGGTGATCCGTCTCGGCGATCTGCGGACCGGAGCCATAGACGTACGCGGTCCACAGTGCGGGATTGATCTGGTTATCGTCGAAGTCCTCGACCAGGACGACGGCGCGCACCTGAGGGCCGAGCAGGGCGGCGAGGCACAGGCTCGCCGAGAGAGCCAGAAACGCGGGCTTCATGGTGAGTCCTCCTTTCCCTGGAGGGTGCTGGTCACCGCGACATCCACTGCGTCGCGCGGCGCAGTGGGTCAGATGCCCCGGCGAGGAAACGAGCGCTGGATCGCGTTCACCGGCACCCGACGCCCCATCGAGTATAGCGCGCGGCGCGGGCCGCCGGCGCGAGGCCCACGCGATGCCCGGAGAAGGCGAACCCTAAGGGTCTGCGCCGGCTGCAGTTGCCGGCGGAGCCCGCGAGAAACTGCGAAGCCCCGGCCGATCTCTCGGCCGGGGCCTCCGTCGATCGTGGCCGCCGGAGGGCGATCAACGATAGAGGGCCTTGATCGATCCCCAGTCGGACGACGGAACCGCCGTCGATCCCGCAATGAGTTCGATGTAGTCGAAGCGAACGTTGCCGGTCAAGTCTCCCTCGGAGACGCCGCCGAACGTGAGGGTGATCTCCTGGCCGCCATAGTCGCTCAGGTCGACGAGGATCGGCCCCACCCAGGACGGATAGGTGTCGTTGGCCCGGATCATCTGCATGCTCCAGACCTCGACGCCGTTCACCGCGACGTAGACGTGATCCCCGTCGATCGGGTTGTCGTCAGCGTCCGGACGCAGAGACGCGTAGAAGAAGGAAAGCGTCGTGGCATCCGCGGGCACGGGCACGACCTGCGTGACCGAGGAGGTGACGGGAAAGATGAGGCCCTGATCGTCGTAGCAGTATCCACCCGCCCAGTAGTCGAAGTAGCCGTCCCAGGAGGAGAGGTACCAGGAGCTCGCCCAGTCCCCGATCCACTCGCAGTTCGGGCTGTTGCTCACCTCGGTCCATGCCGATGCCGGTGGCGGACCCTGCTCGAAGCTCCCGTCGTTGATCAACGTGCGCTCCCCCGCAGGTCCGAAGGCCTGATGGAACTCCGACGGAACCCAGGTCCCATTCCGATCGAGCCAGGCGGCCCCCGCGGGGCCCGAGGCGAGAACCAAAACCCCAAGAACGCATGCGAGACAGGCTGCCGGTTTCATCGCGGTTGTCCTCCTAACCAGATTGCGGATGCCTCCTAGCGAACCTTGACAAACTTGGTGTGGTACGTCGCTCCGGGGCAGGTCACCTTGACGTAGTACTGCCCGGTCGGAAGCCCGGCCGTCGAGAACGTCGCCTCGGCACCCCCCGTGCGCAGCGCCGACATCCGTCGGCCGTCCACGGACAGGACCTGCACCGTCAGCGGGGCTTCATGGGCCCCCGCCAAGAACACCCTTCCTCGATCCGCTGCCCGATCGTAGACGAAGCGCAGCGCGGCAGACGTTCCCGTCGCCGGCTCGACGGCCACGTCCGTGGGAAACAGCTCCGACAGGCCGGCGTAGGCGGGCCCGTAGCAGTAGGCCCGCAGGATCAGGCCCGGAGCGGTGAGGGTTCTCTTCACCGCGCCCGTGTCATCCAGCTCGGTGATCGTCGTCCCGCCGCCGCGGACCACCAGCGTGTTGCCGTTCGGCAGGCGCTGCGCCGAACCCTCGTGGTCCTGGAAGTTGAACGGAATCGTGGTCATGACACCCGTCGCCCGGTTGAACTCGGCGACGCGATCCCCACCGTTGTGGACCACCAGCAGGTTGTTGATCCGCATGGCGGTCTCGTCGATGTCGGGCATCTCGGTGTCGGTCCCGAGGAAGTAGCGCTGGGCCCACGTCGCGGCGTGGACCCGGCCGGTGCCCGAGACTCGATAGGTGCGCACGATGCGGCCGCCCGGCACGCTGTGGTCGATCACCACGCACTTCCGCTGCGGCTCCTGCATGTCTATGAGAATCATGTCCAGCTCGGGATTGTAGTTGACGGCGTTCATGTAGGTCATGCTGCCGGTGAGGCTGTCCGGCAGCGAGCACTGCCATACGATCGTGCCGCTCGCGCTCCCGGTGGGCTGGACCTCGAAGATCTTGGCCACGTTGTAGCCGTCCGTGGGAATGAGGATGTTCCCGTTCGGCATGGGCCCGACGTCATAGCCGGCCCGCGCCGTGGCGTCGCAGAACCGATAGTCCCAGAGAAGCGTTCCGTCCCAGGCGATCTTCTGGAAGCGGCCGCTCGGATAGGCCCCGTCGTGGTGCGGCTGCGTGCACTGCGAGTTCTGGATCGGAAACAGCGCGCTGCCGTCCTCCAGAAGGTAGGCGCAGGTCTGCGCACTCCCGCTGGCGTGCCACGTGTGGACCGTGACGCCGTCCGGGTCAAGGAGATAGCCGGTCGGCCCGCTGGCGCAGAAGATGTACCCCCCGTAGGGAGGCGCCGCCACCGCTCCCAGAGTGCAGGCTCCGAGAATGAGCAGAACCAGTCCCATCGCACGCGCTGCTGAGCACCCGCTATGTGCCATCTGCCTCCTCCGGGGACGACGAACTCGGACGTGCCTCGTCCTGTCGCACGTGTGTAACTGCCTCAAGTACATAATCATAGCTCACATGCGGCATCCCGTCAAGGCAGCCCGGCCGGGTCATGGCCTGCGCCGGCATGCCGCAAGAGCTATCTGGTTTGACGACAATGCGCGGCGGCCGTTACAGCCGGCCGCCTACTTCGATTCCCAGTACTCCTTCAGCCGCGCCACGCCTTCCTGGATCCGGGGCACCTCGATGCCGGAGTAGGCGAAGCGCACGTAGGTGCGCGGCTCGTCGGGCGCGGCGCGACCAAAGTGGCTGCGCGAGCAGAAGGAGACGCCGGTCTGGTACAGGGCGTCCTTGCGGAACTCCTCCCGATCCTTGATGCCCACGCGGTGGTAGACGTCGGTGACATCCGGGAAGAGGTAGAACGTGATCTCCGGGACGTAAACCTCGACGCCCCGGATATGGCGCAGCTCCGCGGCCAATACGTCGCGCCGCTGCTTGAGCGTCGTCACGATCTCCCGCGTCCCGGCGGCGCCGTTCCGGAGCGCCTCGATGCCCGCGTACTGGATGAACTGGTTCGTGCAGGATTCCTGGTTCACGTTGAGCTTGGAGATCCAATCCACGACGTCCTTCGGCCCGATCGCCGCGCCCAGCCGCCAGCCGGTCATCGCGAATCGCTTGGAGAATGCGTAGAGGATCACCGTCCGCTCCGCCATCCCGGGCAGGCTCACGATGCTCTTGCTCTTGCCGGAGTAGCGGATGTGGAAGTACGCCTCATCGGACAGGACCCAGAGATCATGATCGATGCAGAACTTGGCGAGCCACTCCATCTCGTCGTCGTCCGACTCCGCGCCGATCGGGTTCTGGCCGTTGTTGTAGATGAAGAGGCGCGTGCGCGGCGTGACGGTGCGCTCGATCCGGTCGCGATCGATGCGGAAGCCGCCGGGGGTCATGGTGTAGCCGTACGAGATGCCCTTGCCGCCGAGGAAGAAGATCTGCGACTCGTAGATCGGATACCCGGGGTTGGGGTAGAAGACCTCGTCCCCCTCCTGCATCAGGGCCATCAGGAACTTGCCGATCACCGCCTTGCCGCCCGGCTGGACCGAGACGTTTTCCATCGCGTAGGTGACGCCGCGATCGCGGCCCGCGTCCTCCGCGATCGCCTCGCGGAGCGCGGGGATGCCCGCGGCCGAGCAGTACCCCGTGCGGCCGTCGAGCATCGCTCGGTGCGCGGCCTCGATGATGTGGAGCGGCGTGCGGAGGTTGATGTCGCCCAGGTGAAACGGGTAGACGGCGTGCCCCCGCGCGGCCCAGGCGCAGGCGTCGTCGGACACGGCGAACGCGGTTTCGACACCCATGCGCGACAGACGCTGAGCGAAAACGGTACTCATGGCGGCCCCTCCTCTCCGATTTCCAGGATACACCCGCGCCTCCGGCGGCGTATATTCCAGCCGATCGGAGGTTCGCCGGCCCCCTGGCCTGATGTGAAAGGACCACGTCATGAGTTACGCCTTCGGCCCCCGGCGGGGCGTCGTCATCGACATCGCGGAGGACTCGGCCCCCGGCTCCCGCCCGCTCACCGACGACGAACTGGAGTCCTTCGAGTTTCTCGACCTCGTCTACCGCTCCCTCTGCGCCGTTCTCTACAACTACGTCCCCGGCTCCGGCCACCCGGGGGGCTCGATCTCGTCGGGGCGCTACGTGCAGGCGATCTTCTTCGACACGCTCGAGTGCGATCTCTCGAACCCCGAGGAGCCCACGGCGGACATCCTCTCCTACGCCGCCGGGCACAAGGCGCTCGGGCTCTACTCGGCCTGGGCGCTGCGCAACGAGGTCGCGCGCATCTGCCGCCCGGACCTGCTGGCACCGGAGGAGCGCTTCCAGTTCCGGCTGGAGGATCTGCTCGGCTTTCGCCGCAACCCGACGAACCGCGCGCCGCTCTTCCGGAAGTTCAGGGCGCGCGCGCTCGACGGCCATCCCACCCCCAGCACGCCTTTCGTCAAGCTTTCCACCGGTGCGTCGGGCGTCGGGGTCGCCTCGACCATCGGCCTGGCGCTCGGCGCCCTGGACGTCTACCGCGACGATCCGCCCCGCGTGCATATGGTGGAGGGGGAAGGCGGCATGACCCCCGGGCGGGTCTCCGAGGCGATGGCCGGCGCGGGCGCGATCGGGATCCGCAACCTGTTCATGCACGTGGACTGGAACCAGGCCTCCATCGACAGCAACCGGGTCTGTCGCGAAGGCACCACGCCGGGTGACTACGTCCAGTGGGACCCGGTCGAATTCGCCCACCTCCACGACTGGAACGCCATCCTGGTGCCGGCCGGCAGGGACTTCCGCCAGATCGTCGCCGCTCAGCGACGCGCGCTGCAGTTGGACAACGGCCAGCCGACGGCGATCGTCTACCGCACGCTCAAGGGCTGGAAGTACGGCATCGAAGGCCGCGCTTCACATGGCGCCGGCCACAAGCTCTGCTCCGCCGGCTTCGTGGAAGCCGTCGCCGAGCTGGCGGCGCAGGCGGGCACGCGTCTGCCCCAGTGTCCGGGCGATGAGAAGCGCTGCCGCGGGACCGACGCGACGATCATCGAGGCCTGCTATTGGGATGCGCTGCAGGTGATCCGCGCGGCGCTCGAGAAGAACCGGGCGCTCATCGCGCCGCTGGCGGAGCGACTGGCGCAGTCCCGCGACCGCTTGAGGCGGCGGGCCCGGAAGCCCTGGGACGGCGCGCCGAACCTGGCGCCCATCTACGACGCGCAGCAGGTCGACCCGCGGCGGACGCCGCCGGCGCTGGTGCTCAAGGCGGGCGGCAAGACGACCCTGCGCGACGAGCTGGGCAATGCCCTGAATCACCTGAACCAGCTCTCGGGCGGCGCGTTCCTGGTGGGCGCGGCCGACCTGCTCGGCTCGACCTCCGTCTCGAACGTGGCCCGGGGCTTCCCGCAGGGATACCTGCAGGCGCGACAGAACCCGGACGCGCGGCTGGTCGCGGTCGGCGGCATCTGCGAGGACGGCCTCTGCGGCGTCCTTTCCGGTCTCTCGACCTACGGCTGGCACATCGGCGTCGGCTCCTCCTACGGAGCGTTCATCGCACCGCTGGGCCACATCGCCGCCCGCCTGCATGGCATTGGCATGCAGGCCCGCCGCCAGCTCGTGCCGGACGCATCGCACCGGACCTTCATCATGATCTGCGCCCATGCGGGACTGAAGACCGGTGAGGACGGGCCGACGCATGCCGATCCCCAGCCGCTCCAGCTCCTGCAGGAGAATTTCCCGCGGGGCGTGATGATCACGCTCACGCCGTGGGACCCCCAGGAGATGTGGCCGTTGGTCGCCGCCGCGCTCCAGCGGCGGCCGGCCGTGCTGGCGCCGTTCGTGACGCGGCCCGCGGAGCCGGTGCTCGACCGCGCGGCGCTCGGCCTGCCGTCCGCCGCGGCGGCGATCGAGGGCGTCTACGCCCTGCGGCGCGCTGATCCGAAGCGGAAGCGCGACGGGACCGTCGTGCTCCAGGAAAGCGCCGTCACCTACGCGTTCCTCGAGCAGGCTCTGCCGCGCATCGAGAAGGCGGGGCTGAACCTGGACGTGTTCTACGTTGCGTCGGCGGAGCTGTTCGATCTCCTGCCCCCTCAGGAACAGGCGCGGATCTTCCCCGAGGAGCTGGCGCAGGAGGCAATGGGGATCACCGGGTTCACGCTGCCGACCCTCTATCGCTGGATCCGCTCCGATCGCGGCCGGTCATGCTCGATGCACCCGTTCCAGCAGGGCCACTACCTCGGCAGCGGCGCCGGGTCCGCGGTGCTCGGCGAGGCGGGCATGGACGGCGAGAGCCAGTTCAAGGCGATCGAAGCATACGTGGCGGGCCGACGCGCCTGATCGCGGAGGGGCCCCGGCCGACCTCTCGGCCGGGGCCCCGTTCCATCGCGAGCGCGGCGAGCCGGGTCACTCACCCAGCTGCACGACCCTCGCGGTCTTCACTCCCTGCGGTGTCGTGAGCCGCGCCGAATAGATGCCCTTGGGGAGCCGCTCGCCGGTGTCCGCCCGGCCCAGCCACTGGAGGCGCACCGTTCCCGCCTCCACCTCGCCGGACAGCAGGCTCGCCACCTTGCGGCCGGTCACGTCGAAGAGGACCAGCTCCGCCCGACCCGCGACCGGCATGCCGAAGGAGATGACCGAGCCCAGTCCGACCGGGTTCGGCGAGAAGCTCAGCGGCTGATCCGGGCCCAGCGGACGCCGGTAGTAGACCGTCACGTAGCCTTCGGGTACGACGTCGCCGGGCAGCAGATACGCTTCGTTGAGCGCCACGCTGATGAGCATGGCGAGCCAGTCGTTGCACGCGTCTCCGTCGTTGATCAGGTCCGCGACGTACTGCACGACCTCACTCGCCGTGCGACCATCCGCGGAGACGACGGTGTAGGTCCGGATCCTGCCCGAGGCCATGTTCAGCATGAGCGCCAGGTAGTGCTGCTTCGCACGCGCCGGCAGGTTGAGGCCTCCGTGGACCGTCAGGGTGGCATAGATCGTTGCCAGGTCGAGGGGCACGTGGGGGTCTCCCATGTAGGTCACGCCCTCGACCGGGATCCCGTATAGCTCGTGCTCGTGGAAGTGGTTGAAGATGGCGTTCGGGAAGTTGGTCCGCATGTCCTCTTCGGACTCCTGAGCGTGGCCCTTCCCCTTCAGGTAGACGGTCGCCTGGTGCTTCCAGTAGCCCATGCCGCGCGCGGCACCGGTCGCGTCCACGCAATCCAGCTCGAAGTTGACGACCTCGTCCTGCGTCACCGTCAGGCTCGTGTGGCCGTCGACGGGGCTCACCGCGTGGAAGCCCATCGGCAGGACGCACGTCAACTCGATCTCGGAGAGGTAGCGTAGATCACTGAACCGGTAGCTGCCGTCCTCCGCCGTCGCCACCGTCTGATAGTCCTCCCCGACCGTCATGCCGACCGTGATCCCGGCCATGGGCCCACCGCAGTCGCTGAAGACGGTCCCGGTCACACCGACGGTCTGCGCGAGCCGCTGCCCGTAGATGCCCCAGCCGCTGCTGTCCTGGTTCAGGCTCTGCCAGACGACGACCAGCCCGCCACCCGGGCCCAGCGAGACGCTGCGACTGCTCGGGTCGGGCCGCTGGCTGTTGTCGGTGTAGGTGTTGACGCGGAACTCGGACCCGGACGGCAGCCCTGCCTCGTCGAAGAGTTGCCCGTAGGTCTCCATCGAGGCCTCGTCCTCGGGGATCGTGCTGCCCCCCCACACGACGAAGAAGCCGCCCTCCGGGTCACCGGCCACCGCCGGGTTCTTCTGCGATCCCGCCGTGGTCGTGTTGACCCTGAACTCGGATCCGAGCGGGCTCCCCAAGGCGTCGTAGCGCTGGCCATACACGCCCCAGCTCTCGCCTTCCTGATCGAGGCTCATCCAGACGACGACGAAGTTGCCATCGCCCTCATGATCCACGCCGGGATAGCTCTGAGCCCCCGCCGTGTAGCTGTTGACGAGGAACTCGCCCCCCAGCGGCGTGCCGGCGCTGTTGTAACGCTGGCCGTAGATGCCGCCGAAGCTGCCGTCCTGGCCGAAGCTGGTCCAGACGACGACGAAGTTGCCCAGCAGGTCGTGCGACACGGCGGCGCCGGACTGGTCATCGGTCGTGACCGAGTTGACCCTGAAGGCGGAGCCCACCGGGGCGCCCGCCGCATCGTACTGCTGGGCGTAGATGTCGAAGTTGACCCCGTTCTGCCAGCTGGCCCAGGTGATGACGAACCCGCCGGTGCCGTCCCAGGCCATCGACACGTCGGGCGTCTGCTGCATCTCCGTCGTGACCGCGTTCACGCGGAACTCGGTGTCCACGGGGTTGCCGGCGCTGTCGTATCTCCGGGCATAGACGTCGCCGCCGCTCTCCCAGGCGACGACAAACTCGCCCGACGGCGCGCACGCGACGGCGGGCTCTCTCTGATCGCCGCTGGTGGTCGTGTTGACCTGGAACTCCGCCTCCAGCGGTGCGCCGGCCCCGTCGTAGCGCTGGCCGTAGATCCCGTACCCGTCGAGATCCTGGGTGCGGCTGGCCCAGACCACGACGAAGTTGCCCAGCCCGTCGTGCGCGACCTGCGGGTCGTACTGGCTGGCGTACGTGAACGTGTTGGCGCGGAACTCCGACCCGACGGGGGTCTGCGCCGCGAGCGGCAGTAGACCTGCGAGCATCAGACCCGCCAGAACGATGATGGCGATGCCTGCGACGCCGTGCCCACCCTTCGGATGTGCCTTGTGCCTCATGGTCATTCCCTCCTCGTGGGTGCCGAACGCCTGAACGCGCACGGATCGTGCTGGCCGCGGCCGACGAGAGTCGGCGGATTCGAGGACGCAGACTGGCATAGGATGAGAACGAGCGGGGATGGAATCCAGGCGCGGGACACAGCCGATCCTCTCCTGCAGACTCTGCAGTCGCCTGACGCCGGTCCCTCTCACGGTCGGCCTCATTCACGGGCAACGACCGAAGTCAGACCAGACTGCAGACTGAGGAACTTGACCACCATGAGCTTGGGGGGACGCGCAGGAGCGGGTCAAGCTGATCCCGGTCGGGTGCGCCGGATTGTGTCACGCACGTCGGGCCCGGACGGGACACCCGCGACGCGGATCGCCGCTGCGTCCCGCAAAGCGTGAACAGATTGTTCGCGTGATGAGTGGAGAGCGCCCGCCTCAGCTCGGCAGTATGACAAACGGTCGCTGAACGCCGACCCGCAGTTGCGTCGTGCCGTCGACGAGGGCGATCTTCCCCTCGTGATTCCGGAGGACCTCCTGAAGCTGCCCGGAGATTGGACGCCGCCCGAACCCCTCCAGAACCACCAGCGTGAAGCCGAGGTTGGGCTGAAGCACCTCCTTCAGATCCACGCCACCGGCGATGATCCCGGCCGCCCCGCGGTCCCTGGCTTCGGTCAGGAGCTCGAGGCCGGCATGGGCCGTGAACGTCACCTTCCCAGGCTCGACCCGATCGAGGACCAGCGGACCCCAGGCCTCCCCACCGCTTCCCCACACGCCATGGATCGTCGCGCCCTCTGAGGCGACGACGCAGCCGCGGTCACTCACCTCGGCCACGGTGCCGGGCAGCCAGGCATGGACTTCCTTCTCTTCCAGCAGAGGTTCGATGCGCACGGTCCCGCTGGTGAGGTCAATCCGGGCGACCTTGCCCCGCACGGGGGATTTCGAGAGCCGCATCACGCCCGGCTTGACGACGGCGGCGATCCACTGGCCCTTCTCCACTTCCTGACCGACCTCGACCTTGAGATAGCCCGCGAGCCGGCGCGGCGAGACGTCCAGCTCCTCCGCGGCCTTCACGGTCGTGACCTCCTGACCGCGCCCCGGCTTCTCGCGCAGAACGAGCATCCCGGACGGCAGGATCTTCTCGACGCGGCCGTCGACCGGCGAATGATACGTCAGGTCCACCGCGAGTCGGCGCGGACGCCGCGCGATCGCGTCATAGTAGTCGACCTCGTCGCCCACCTTGACGGTCAGGTACCGGGCCGATTCCGCCGGAGGCACCTTCAAGGCGTCCGCCACGTGCAGGAAGAGCGGACGCAGGAACTCACGGGTGCTGCGCGCGACCACCGTGGCCGGAGTCACCCGCTCGCCGGGACGGACCAACACCTCGCCCGGGATCGCCAGCTCGCGGCGCAGACGGAGCGGTCCGCTCGTGATGCGGGACTCGACCGTCGCCGTCACCGGACGCGGCGCGGGAACATAGCTTGCGGCGTCGCCCAGACCCCGCGCGGCCGCGTCCTTGACCTTGCCGAGGCGGACGATGCCCATCTTCTCGAACAGCTCGCGCGCCAGCGCCGGATCGACGGTGCTCAGGACGCCGAGATGCGGGAGCAGGAATGAGCTGTCGACCGCGAGTTCCACCTCCGGTTCCGGACGCAAGGCGTCGGCCAGGATCTTAGCGGCCGCGGCGCGGGGCGAGTGCGAGAGGATCCCGCCGCTGCCGATGATCAGCCCGTAGTCCGTGAGGTTGTAGGCATTCCGGGTCAGGAGGTCGCGAGGTGGCTCGTGCGCCAGCGCGCTGATGTCATCGGTGGCCGGTGGGTGACGATGCGAGCTGGCGGCCATGACCCGCAGGTGCGCCCGCACGGCCTCGCGGACGGCGAGGGTGGCCAAGGCCCACTCGATCCGCATGTCGCGATTGGTCTCGGCCAGGCGGGTTGGGTCGACGTACTTGGCGCCGATGCGATTCCAGACGTCCGTCTCATCGTAGTCGGATTCGAGGAACTCGCGCACGGAGCTGAGCCCGCTCAGCTCGGCGACGTTCAGGATGCTGTAGCTCAGGCCGAGATTGGCGCTGACCGTGCGGAAGACCCTCCCCTCCTCGACGGTGAAGACGTCGGTGGTGGCGCCCCCCACGTCGACCGCCAGGATGCGTTGGTTCAGGTTCTGCGACGCGAGCGCGAGGATGTTCTCGAAGCCCGCCGGCGTGGGCAGAATCGGCGCACTCACCCACTCGCGCAGTCGGTCGTAGCCCGGCGCCTGGGACATGACGTGCTCCATGAAGAGCTTCTGAATCGCTTCCCGGGCGGGCTCGTAGTCCTCGTGTTCTCCGGTGGGACGGATGTTCGCCACCGCGCGGTAGAGGAAGCGGTCGCGGAGCGCGTCGCGAACGTGCTCCTCGGCGCGGCGATTGCCGGCGTAGATCAGCGGGACCTTCGCCTCCGGGCTGCGCTTCGGCCTGAGATCGCACTCCAGCAACAGCTCGGCCAGGAAGACCGGGCCGCCCAGGGCGTCGCCGTCGAAGCCGCCGGCGAGAAGAACCATGTCGGGCCGAAGACGCCTCAGGTCCTCGATCTTTCGATACGGGCTGCGCCCGTCGTTCATGGCGAGCGTTTCCAGCACGATCGCCCCGGCGCCGAGCGCCACGCGGTCGGCGCTCTCGGCCGTGATCTCCCGGACCAGTCCCGCCACGATCATGGCCAGCCCCCCGCCCGCGCTCGAGGTGGCGAGCATGGGAACCGTCGGCCGGCCGTCGCGGAGCAGCGTCTCACCGGTGGTGCGCTCCAGGGCCGTCAGTGCCTCGGTCACGCCCACCATCACATCCTCGTGGGGCCGCTCAACGGTGGTCGGCACCTCTTCGTAGACGTAGCTCCACTGCGGGTCGCGACGGAAGAGAATCGCCTTGGTGCTGGTGCTGCCGACGTCGGCGATGCAGAACCGGCCACCAGCCAGGACGGACGTGACGGGGTTCCTAGCCATGCTGACCTCCCTCTCAGTCATGCTTCCCTCGCGACCAGCCGGCGGCCCCAGATCAGGACGGGCCCTTCCGGTCTAGAGAGCGCCCGATCTCTCCGAGTTGGAGCGCAATCACGAAGAGCACCACCACCGCGGAGAACTCGAGCAAGCGGCCGGGAGTGTAGGTATTCCTGAACAGCGTGTAGCCGATCAGGTTGCCGAGCTTTTCCCAGATCGCCAGGCCCACCATAACGAGCGCACCGAGGAACAAGACGGTGCAGAGCAGCCGGCTCATGCGTGCCATCGGTTCTCCCTCCTCACTTGCGGAGAATCACCCTGCCATTGCGGCTGAGACGATGCTCTCTGACGTTGTACCAGACCATCCGCACCGTTCCCTCGGTGTCCTGAAACCAGAGCTGAAGATACCCGGGGGATTCGGCGACCGAACTGACCGCGGTCAGATCGCCCCACTCGGCGGGCACGGTGCTGTCGTCGGTCAGTTCCACTGCCTTCACGCCCTTCTGGGCCGCCTCCGGTGACTCGGAGAGCTTCGCACAAGACGCAGACAGAAGAGCCGAGACACCGGCCACGAGGAATGCCGCCGCTCGATGCGACGGGCGCGTCACATCCCATCTCTGCGGCATTCTCCAGCCTCCCCGGTTCATCGTCGCCGCGGCCTCGGACACGCACGTGGGGAGCAACGCCTTCTGATGAATCCGATCCTACCTGCCACGGTAGCCCCGGTCCAGGGGCATCCGTCCATGCCCCGCTCCCGCCCGCGGAGTGCGATATACTCGCTTCGAGGGGAGGACCGGCCGTGATCTCCGTGTGGATAGAGCAGATAGACGGGCAGTGGTACGGCGTGGCGCATCACGAGGGTCGCCTTGTCGCCACCGCTACGGGCGCGGATCGCGAGGACGCCGCACGGGCCGTGCGTGCCTCTCTCCCGCGTGGGCGCGAGCACCGGATGGTCGAGGAGGGCTCGGTGTACGCCCTCGGCGTGGTGCGCCTGCTGGCGCGGCTCGAGGCCGGCCGGGAGGAGGCGGCCCCGTCCTTCGAGCTGTGTCCGGACTGCGTGGGTGAACCGCTCGCCTCGGTGGCCCGCGTGGCATCGATGATACCGCGCGGTTTCGTCGCGACCTACGGGGGCATCGCCGCCGCGGCCGGCACCGAGGCGCGGGTGGTCGGCAATGTCATGGCGGCGAATCCGCTGTACCCGATCATCCCGTGCCATCGGGTGGTGGGCGCCGATCTCTCACTGGTCGGCTACACCGGGAGACGGGGTGCGCCTGCGCTGCGCGCGAAGCTCGAGCGCCTGCGCGCCGAGGCGCGGGGGTTCACGGAGGCGCGGACGATCACCGCGCCCCTCGGCGCCGCGGACCTGACGGTCTACCCCGTCGAGCGGGTCATCGCGAAGGCTATCCGCGACGGCCTCGATCCCGGAGCGCAGCTGGCGATGTGGTGAGGGGCATCAGCGCCCGCCAGCGATGCCGCTCAGCGCACGATCGTGAGGCGGGCCCGGGCGGTCTCGCCGCCCGAGATGATCCGGACGAAGTAGGTCCCCGCTCCCAGACCGCGGATCGGCAGCGCCAACGTCGTGACGCTCCCATCCGGCACCGTCGACTCGCTCCAGGCGACGCGTCCCGCGGGATCGACCATCGTGACGCACGTGCGGTCGGTGGCCCGCAGCGTCGTTCGGAGTGTCAGCGTGCACGCCTCGATCGCCGGATTCGGGCCAAGGCCGAGGATCGTCAGGCCGGCTGATGGGCGGTCGCCGAGCGCCGGCACGCTGGCGCCTCCGCCCTCCACCAGCTCGAGTTGCTGGTCCGCCGGCAGGCCCGGGTAGGCCTCGACGCTTCCCGAGGGCCAGTAGACAACGATCTCGAACGGCCCCGCGCTCTCCCCCAGCCCGAATTCCAGCGGGGCGCTGTCCATGTCACCCATCCCGTGCCCGCCATCCACGCGCGCATACGCCGTGCGCCCGGCAGCGGTGCAGCGCACCACGGCGCCGATGGCGCTGCGATTGGAGACCGTCCCGACGAGATGGAGCTGGGTCCAGTGGCGCGTCAGGCCGTCGCAGCGCAGCAACTGGTTGCCGAAATGCGTCGCGAGGAACACGTCGAGGTCCCCGTCGTTGTCGAAGTCGGCGAATCCCGTACCGAAGGGGTCGTAGGGATTGCGCAGGTTCAGGGACGCGGCAATGTCCGTGAAGGTGGCATTGCCGTTGTTGTGATAGAGGCGGTTCGGATTGACGTGGTTCGAGGAGAAGAGGTCCACCAGGCCATCGTAGTCGATGTCGAGGAACGTGCCGGTTCGGCCGTCCCCCACGTCGCCGACCCCGGCCGAAGCGGTGATGTCCGCGAAGGTGCCGTTCCCCAGGTTGTGATACAGCGTGTTGCGCGGACTCCCGATGTTGACGCTGTAGAGATCGAAGAACCCGTCGCCGTCGAAGTCCCCCGCACAGACCCCCTCGGCGTCGTAGGGATCCGCCACGCCGGCCGTCGCGGCGACGTCCTGGAAGGTGCCGTTGCCGCGGTTGTGGTAGAGGCGGTTGGCGCCGGTGCGGCCGACGTAGCAATCCTCGAAGCCATCGTTATCGTAGTCGAGCCAGGCGCATGTGCTGCCACCGGCCTGGATCCCCGCCGCGGCCGCACGCTCCTCGAAGGTGCCGTCGCCGCGGTTCCGGAAGAGGTAGCTGGTCGACCCGCACAGGTAGAGGTCGAGGAACCCGTCGTCGTCGTAGTCGACCCACGCGCACCGCCAGGAGTAGGTGCCGTAGATCCCGGCCGCGGTGCTCACGTCCTGGAACCGCATGGCGCCCAGATTGCGAAACAGCTTGGTGGCGACGTAGCCGAAGGAGATCACCGCCACGTCATCGAGGCCGTCGGCGTCGTAGTCCCCCACCGCGAAGTTGCGGGCCTCGTGGGTGAGGCCGGAGGAGGCGAACACGTTGGTGAAGACGGTCCCGTCGTTCCGGTACAGGTAGGTGTGGTCCGGGTAGTCGGAATCCGAGACGAGCAAGTCCTGATCGCCGTCGGCGTCGAAGTCGGCCCACGCGGTCCCGCTCCCCAGGCCGGGAACGCTGATCCCCATCTGCGAGGTCACGTTGGTGTAGATCTGCGTGGCGTCCGTCGCGGGCGGACGGAACAGGATCAGCGCGCCGGCGATGAGCGTGAGGGCGGATCCGGTTGCCTTGCCCATGGGTCCCCTCCTGTGCCGTCCCGTGTGACGCCCGCACCCACCAGGATATCACGCCTGTCCGGCGGGCCTCAATCCGAGCGCGCCGTTCAGCGCGCCAGCACGATCCTCCCCCTCACCGCTCCCGCCGGCGTGGCCATCCGCGTCAGGTAGACGCCGCTGGGAAGGCGGCCGCCGTCGTCGTCAAGACCGTCCCAGCAGGCATCGAACGCGCCTGGCGCGACCTCGCCCGCCAGCAGTGTCCGGACCAGCCGGCCGCCGACGTCGTAGACGCTGAGCGTCAGCCGAGTGCCCGGGGCCGGAATGTCGAAGTGAATCGTCGTGGATCGACCGAACGGGTTCGGCGTCACATCCAGCAGAACGGGCTCGCGGACCAGCGTCTGGCGGGCAACCGCCCTATCCTTCGGTGTCCCCGTAGGCGGGCGCCACGTCAGCTCCCAGGTGTCGTCGAATGCGAGGCCGCCGGCGCGCTGCCCGCCGTGAATGAGCATCCCCCTGCGGTTCGGATCGTAGATCCCGACGAGATAGCTGCGCGTGGCCGGCACCGCGCCGGACGGGGCCAGCCGCGTCCATACGGGGGGGTCGTCGAGTGCTAGCGACCAGGCGTCGTTCGAGTAGCCGGCAACTCCGATGCCTCCGAAGATGACCAGGCGCGCACCCACCGGATCGTAGATGCCCACGTGGCTGCCTCGCGCGGAGGGCACGGGTTCGCCGGGCTCGAGGCGGCTCCAGGTCGGCGTGCCCGAGAAGGAGAGCGCCCACGTCTCGTTGAGTTCGTGACCGGGGTAATCACGCCCGCCGAAGATGATCATCCGGTCCTGCAGCGGGTCATAGATGGCCGCGTGATCGGTCACGCGGGTCGGTGGAACACCCAGCGCATTCACAGGGCTCCAGGTGAGCGGTTCGGAGAGCGCGAGCGCCCAGGCCTGACTCTCTCCCCCGAACATGACCATGCGATCGCGGACCGGGTCGTAGATGATGCTATGGCCATGGCGATGCCCCGGCGAAGGCCCTTCGGGAAGCACCGCACTCCAGGTCGGCGTGTCGCCGAGCGAGAGCAGCCAGACGCGATCGTCATCGACCGGAGTCCCTCCGAAGACGACCATCCGGTCACGCACCGGATCGTACGTGGCCGAGTGGCCCTCGCGGGGCTCGGGCGGTGTCCCCTCGGGTGCAAGCTGTCGCCAGTGCGGGTCGTCGGCGAAGGAGAAGCTCCAGACCTCGTTCGTCCGGCCGTAGAGCTGATGCCAGCCCGCGAAGGTGATCATCCGTTGTCGAACCGGGTCGAAGATCTCGCTCGCCCCCGCGAGACGGGGGCCCTGAACCGCCAGCTGGCTCCAGGACGGTTCTTCCGGGAAGGAGAGCATCCACGTGTCGTCCAGGGCGCCACCGCCGTACCCACCGAAGATCACCATCCGGTCCTGCAGCGGGTCATGGATGGCGGCCTGGGAGATTCGGCCGCGGGGCGGCGTGCCCGAGGGCGCGAGCCGGACCCACCTCAGGGTCCCGGTGAGCGAGAGCCACCAGACATCGTTGAGACCCCATCCTCCAAAGATGACCATCCGATGTCGCGCCGGATCATAGATCGCCGAGTGTCCGCATCGCGCCGGCGGGGTGAGGCCCGCCGGGAAAAGCTGGTGCCAGGTCGGCGTGCCCGCGAGCGTCAGTTCCCACGTGTCATCCAGCACGTCGCCGCCCCGGAGTTTCCCTCCGAAGACAACCATCCGGTCGCGGAACGGATCGTAGATCGCGCTGTGCATGTGGCGGGCGGTCGGGGGGGCCCCGGACGTCGGCACCCTCGTCCAGGTCGGTGTACCCGAGAGGGACAAGGCCCAGGTGTCGTCGTACCAGAGGATCTGGTAGATGTCGTAGCCGCCGAAGATCAGCATGCGGTCGCGGACCGGATCGTAGACGGCCGTGTGGTGGCAGCGCGACGGCGCGGTCCCCGACGCTGTAGGCAGCCGGCTCCATGTGGGATTGCCGGATAGGGAAAGGACCCACGTCTCGGTCGTGTAGGATCCTCCGTAGGTCCCGCCGTAGACGATCATCCGCTGGCGCGTCGGATCGTAGATCGCACTGTGGCCCTCCAGGGCGGGAGGGGGCGTCCCGGCGGCTGCCATCCGCGTCCAGACGGGCGTTCCGGAAAGCGATAGAGCCCAGAGCCCATTGCTGCCGAAGACGATCATCCGGTTCCAGACGGGATCGTGGATCGCCGTGTGGCTCCATTGCGCATCCGGCTTCGGGCAGATGGGCGTCCAGGCTCCGTCGACCTCAGGGTCACGCGACGGGCCGCCGTCGAACTGCCCCCCCGCACCCCCGGCGGCTGGGCCAAGAAGAGCAGCCAGCACGACGGCGAGACATCCGAGGTGACACCTGGATCCGACGTCGAAGCGCTTCATGGCGCGCTCCTCCCCCTGCGACCCCACGATCGCAGCGTCTTCCCGGCAGCCTCTCCACTATCGCTTGATCACGGACTCGCTCGGTCCCCTTGATGCTCCCTCTCGGAACGTCGGCGCTTCACGCTCGCATGCGTGCCGGCTCACGAACCTCCCCCCAAGCGCACTCAACGCAGCACGACCAGGCGTTCGGCCTCCGCCGACTCATTGACGCACAGACGAACCAGGTAGGTCCCGGAGGGTACCGCGCTCCCGCGCCCGTCACGACCATCCCACTCGACCCCGTGGTAGCCGGCCTCGAGCGCCGCATCGATCAGGGTCACGATCCGCCTGCCCGCGAGATCGAAGACTTCCAGTCGGGCCCGGCCCGGGTGATCCAGCTGGAACGGAATACGTCCGCGCAGCCCAAACGGGTTGGGGTGGTCCCGCAGCAGCCGCCCCGAGCGGCGGAAGGGCGAGGCGTCGGCCACTGAAGCGGCGACCATGTTGTACCGGAGGGCGCGGGCCAGAGAACTCGGGAGGTCGTAGTCCCACACGGTCTCCCCGGCCTCGCTCACCTCGAAGATATAGCCGTCCATCGCCGCCGTGATCAGGGTGTTGCCGTTGGGCAGGCGGTAGGCGCCGGACCAATGGCCGGAGAAGAACGTGCCCGGGTCGGAGTAGAGCCAGACAGGCGCCGCCGGCCCGAAGGGCTGACCTTCCTCGCGGTCGTAGGTGAAGCCGTTCAGCGGCGGGATGATCTCCTCGACGCTCGAATAGTCGTTGTTGTACCCCGGTCGGTCTCCGTTGTTGAAGACGATGAGGTTGCCCTGGCCCGGGAAGCCCGGGTCGATCCAGTTGACGCCGTGAACGATGAAGAAGACCCGATCCCCCTCGTCCCCTGCCCGGTAGTTCTGCGGGTTTCCCCAGCGATAGAGGATGTCGCCTCCCATGCCGCTGTTGCCGCCGGTGTGACCGGCGGCTTCCGCCGTCGTCGTGCTGTGGTCAATGACGTAGAGCTCATCCAGATAGTGCGAGGTGAAGGTGATCTGGTCCAACGCCGGGTGGTAGTCGATCGCGTTGGCGTGGTCCCAGTCTCCTCCCCCCATCCCCGAGCCACCCCGCAGGTTGATGTCCAGCAGTTCCGGATGATCACCGACGACGCCGTAGTTCTCCTTGCTCGGATCAGCATCCTGGACCAGATGGTCCCACAGATGCCATTCCCAGACGACACTCCCGCCCGATGCCCCCTGCGGTTCCACCTCGAAGATCGCGGTCGGCCAGAGCTCGCCGTAGCTGTTCACCCGGCCGGCGGCGAGCACCTCCTCCGGGGTCTTGCGCTCCCAGGCGATCAACAGCACATTGCCGTTCGGCATCGGGTGGGCATCATGGTGTTGGGCGTGGTCATAGGTGGAGAAGAGGAAGTCCCAGGTGAGCGCGCCGCCCGCATCGTACCTCTGAAGGCGGCCGCCCAGCGCGCCGCCATAGAAAGCACCACCCGGGTGGGTGCACGGTCGCAGGATGCCGCCGTCGTCGAGGAGGTAGGCGACGAATCCCGGTTCACTGCTGCAACGCCAGGTCTGAATCACGTTCAGGTCCATGTCGATCAGATAGGTGTCACGGGAGTATAAGGGAGAGATCAGCGTCTCTCCGTCACAGGGGTCCTGCGCGTTCGGGGACGCTGCGATGCTGAGCAGCATGATTGCCGCTACGAAGGTGCGACGCACGAAGCCCTCCTCTACCCATCCGGCGTTTGAAGCGATGGCCCGCCCTCGCCTGCCGACATCCGCCCGTGCCTTGCGAGGATCCCGTGACTTGGGGAGTGCACGGATCCGCCATGGGCTATTGTACGCCCGCTGTCCTGGCGGGGACATTCCCTTTCACGCCGCTCGGCTTCCTCCCGCCGTGCTCGCAGACCGCCCCCCATGTGGAAGGCATTGCGCGGCCCCAGGGGCGCTAGAAGTACATCGACTTGATGCGCCCCCAGGTCGCCTCTTCGACTGGTACGCCGTCGCATCCCCGGCCTCGCGCGCCGATCAGCTCGCCGCAGGGGCTGTTCTCGGGAAGGCAGGGCGAGTCGGACCGCACGCGGTAGTCTCCGTCGAATTCGGGAGGGTAGCCGCACCCCGTGGGATCGCAGAAGAGCGGACTTGTATAGGCTTGAGGCCCGTCGAAGACGATCCCCTCGGGGTTGATGCCATTCAGGTTGACGTCGCAGCAAGTGAGAACGGCGTGGCCAGCGAGGTCGAACCCTTCCCCGTAGTCATTGCAGTTACCCCAGATGACGGTTCTGGCGATCGACGCGTTGGTCACATACAAGCCGCCGGGACTCCCGAAAACGGAGTAGTTGCTGGCGATGCTGCAGCCCTCTACCGCCAGGGTGCCGCCATCGGCCCAGATGCCGCCGCCCCCGCCCATGCCATGGTACCCACCCGCGGTATTGTCGGCGATGACACAATCGATGATCCGGGCGTTCGATGCGTGACAGAAGATGCCGCCGCCC
>Ga0163210_1000233_pt1 | contig 21984 bp, 16 predicted proteins | sample Kivu_220m_FD_113536 | JGI IMG/M metagenome (GOLD analysis project Ga0163210, IMG submission 113536) | Freshwater microbial communities from Lake Kivu, Western Province, Rwanda to study Microbial Dark Matter (Phase II) - Kivu_220m | ecosystem: Environmental > Aquatic > Freshwater > Lake ...
CCGAGGCGCTGGCCGGCGTCTTCCAGCCGGTCGCCGACTTCGAGAGCACGCGGGGACTGCGCGCGCGCATCATGACGGTCGAGGAGATCCTGAGCGAGTACACCGGCTACGTCGACACCCCGCAGGCGATCCGCGCCTTCATCACCGACGCTTACGAGACCTGGGACACACAGTACGTCCTCCTGGGCGGCGACCATGACGTCGTCGAGGAGCGCGACCTCTACGTCAACGCCGGCGGCACCGTCGACAACTTCCCGGGCGACTGCTACTACGAAGGCCTCGACGGCACCTGGAACAACGACGGCGACAACCGCTGGGGCGAGCCCGGCGAAGAGGATCTGGCGGGCGAGCTCGCGGTGGGACGCGCCAGCGTCAACAACGCCACCGAGCTCGGCTACTGGATGCACAAGAACCAGATGTACACCGAGCAGCCGGTGACCTCGGAGATCCGCAAGGCGCTCTTCATCGGCGAGGCCCTCGACGGTTCCACCTGGGGTGGCGATTCGATGGACGACGTCAAGGACGGCAGCACCGCCTGCGGTTACACCACGGTCGGGTATCCGGCCACCTACACCAAGACGACGCTTTACGAGCGGGATGGCGCCTGGGACAAGTACGATCTGATCGCCCTGATGAACGACGGGTATCCGACCACGCACCACCTGGGCCATTCCAACACCACCTACAACATGAAGCTGGAGAACGGGGACACGCAGTACTTCACCAACGACGGCGTGACCAGCAGCTACATGTTCAACTACAGCCAGGGCTGCTACGCCGGCGACTTCGACAACAGCAGCACCGACTGCATCGTCGAGGCGCTGGTGAACGACGATCACGCTTCGGCGGCGTTTATCGCCTGCAGCCGCTACGGCTGGTACTCCCCGGGGACGGCCTGCGGGCCGTCGCAGCACTTCGAGCGCCAGCTCGTCGACGCGCGCTACGCCGAGGGCATCACAACGGCGGGCCGGATGAACGTCGACTCGAAGACCGACTGCATCTGGATGCTCGACGAGTACAACCGCTGGTGCCACTACGAGCTCTGCCTCTTCGGCGATCCCGCTCTGCCGCAGTGGAACACGCTGCTCGGAACGCTGGCGCTGCAGCATGCCGGCGGCTACGTGATCGGCCAGGGCACCTACGACATCACGGTGACCGCGGGCTCCTTCCCGGTCGCGGGCGCGACGGTGACGATCTACTCCGCCGACTTCTCGATCTGGGCGAGCGGCGTGACGAACCTCTCCGGCGTCGCTTCGATCGACCCCGGCGCGGAAGAGCCGATGACCCTCTACGTGAAGGCGGTCAAGACCGACTACCTCCCGGCGACGGACGACTTCGAGGTCGTGCCGGCCGAGGGCCCGTACCTGCTCGTCTCGCAGACGACCTACCTCGACGCCGGCGGCGACGGACGGGTGGACGCGGGCGAGGCGGTTCAGCTCGGCGTCCGCCTGCGCAATGTCGGCACGCAGGGCGCGACCAACGTGAGCGCCACGCTGAGCGTCGAGGACCCATACGTCCAGCTCGACGTCGCCACGCGGACCTATCCCGACATCGGGCCCGGCGCCCAGCAGTGGTCCAATGGGTACTACGCGTTCCACGTCGCCCCGGACTGCCCGGACCAGCACGCGGTCACGTTCGGTGTGACGATCACGGCGGACGCGCGCCCGGTCTGGGAGAGCGACATCGCCTTCGTGGTTCACGCGCCGGACATGTCGATCTACGCGCTGCAGGTCGACGACTCCATCGACGGCGATGGCGACCTGCACCTGGAGGCCGGCGAGACCGCGGCCGTGACGGTGACGCTGCTCAACGGGGGCAGCGGGACGCTGAATGCGATCGTGGGCCGGCTCAGCTGCAGCCACTCCCTGGTCACCATCAGCAGCGACACCGGTACGCACTCCGGCTTGGGCGAGGATCAGAGCGGCGCGCTCGCCCCGCCCTTCGTGGTGACGGTCGACCCGGCCTTCTCACAGGAGGGGGCGGAGTTCGATCTGCTCCTCACCGGATCGAACAGCTACAGCCATGTCCTCGACGTGCCGCTGGTCTGCGGCGGCTTCTACGAGACGATGGAGGGCGGCGCCGGCGCCTGGACGCACCATGTCGTCAGCGGCGGCAGCTTCGTCGACCAGTGGCACATCTCGAGCGAGCGCAACCACACGGGTGGCGGGTCGCTGAGCTGGAAGTGCGGCGACAGCGGCACCGGCACCTACGCCAACCTGCTCGACGCCGGCCTGGAGAGCGAGCCAGTGACGCTCAACGGCGTGGAGGGATCCGAACTGCTCTTCTGGCACTGGATGGACGCGGAGGTCAGCCAGGCCCACGCCGGCTACGCCTACGACGGTGGACTGGTGGAGATGTCGCTCGACGGCGGGGCGTTCGTCCAGATCACGCCGGACGGCGGCTATCCCTACCTGATTCGCGCCGGTGGCACGCCCGGACCGTTCCCGGCCAACACGCCGATCTTCTCCGGCACGCACAACTGGCGCCAGGAGAGAGTCGATCTGAGCGGGATCACCGGCACGGCCGTCTTCCGCTTCCGCTTCGGGAGCGACGGGGCGGACGGGCAGGAAGGCTGGCACGTGGACGACGTCGTGATCCACGGATTGGGCGCGTCCTCGAGCGCCGGCGACGCGCCCGCGGTCGTCCAGCGACTCCAGCTCTCTCCCTGCCGGCCGAACCCGACCGCCAGCGGATCGCGCGTGGAGCTGTCGCTGCCCGAGAGCGGCAAGGCGCGCGTCGAGGTGTTCGACGCCGCGGGACGGCTGGTGCGGACGCTCTTCAACGGCACGTTGCCCGCCGGCCAGCACAGCATCGACTGGTCGGGACGCGACGCGGCGGACCGTCCGGTCGCCAGTGGCTTGTACTACTTCCGTCTCTCCACCGATCAGGGATCGCAGGAGCGGACCACGATCGTGGTGCGCTAGAGATGCTCTGGCCGGGGGCGCGTGGGGGCGCCCCCGGCCTTCCCCTGCCTCGCGGAAATCAGCGCGTCAGCACCAGCCGCTTCGGGTTGAGCCAGGCGTCGCCGATCCTCATCCGCACGAAGTAGACCCCGGCCGCGAGCCGCGGCGCGTCGACCGCGGCGCCGTCGAGGTCGAACCAGTTCGTGCCGCGCTGGCAGCTCTCCTCGACCCGGCGCACCACGCGCCCGCTGGGATCCAGCAGCAGCAGCTCCACGGGCTGGGCCTTCGGCGCAGTGTAGTAGATGCGCAGCCGTCCCGCGGCGGGATTCGGCTGAGCGCCCAGCAGCTTCGCCTCGACCGCAGTCGCCCCGGGGTCATTCGGCCACGGTTCCTCCACGTCCGACTCGACGATCTGCAACGACTCGGTCATGGCGAAGTAGAGATGATGGTCGACCGCGTTGCGGAACGAGAGATACCAGTTCTGCCCGGGCGCCATGAAGATGTCCGGGTGAACGTGATCGCCTCCGCTCACCGCGACCGAATCCACCACCGGCCGCAGGATCCGCACCGAATCCGGGAGGTACTCCCCGGCGCGGATGTGCCAGCCGTGCGCCGTGTCCGAGCCGAGGTAGGTGTAGTTCAGCCGGCCCAAGGGCCCCACGACCATCGAGATCTGGCGGCCCACGTCCTCGTAGTGGTCCAGCGCCTCGTTGCGCCAGAACCGCGGCGCGATCGCGGGATCGGCGAAGTGCATGGATGTTCCATCCGACGCATACTCGCTGAACGCGTAGCCGACGCCCGGCCGGTACGTCAGGTCGCAGTACTGACCCCGGCTCGGTCCCGCGTCCACCGTCTCGATCGCCGTCCACGTGGCGCCTTCGCGCCGCATGTGGAGCAGCGAGCCGTCGGTCTCATTGCGGAACGCCAGCGCGAAATCCCCGTTCGCCCGGCGCTCCGCCCTCAGCCAGCGGCCGACGTCGTCGGCCTCGTTCGTGATCCGGCTTGCGGACCACGCCCGCGGCGCGATCTCGAGATCGGCGAAATACACGCATGTTCCGTCAAGTCCCTGCTCGCTGAACGCGTAGCCGACGCCCGGCCGATACGTCAGATCGCAGTACTGGCCGCGGAGCGGACCCGGATCCACCGTCTCGATCGCCGTCCACGTCGCGCCTTCGCGGCGCATGTGCAGCAGCGATCCGTCGGTCTGATTCCGGAACGCCAGCCCCAGATCCCCGTTCGTCTGCCGCTCCACCGTCAGCCAGCGACCGACGTCGTCCGTCTCGGCCGTGATCGGGCTCGCCGACCACGCCCGCGGCGCGATCTCGAGATCGGCGAAGTACACGCAGGTGCCGTCCAGTCCCTGCTCGCTGAAGGCGTAGCCGACGCCCGGCCGATACGTCAGGTCGCAGTACTGGCCTCGGAGAGGACCCGGATCCACCGTCTCGATCGCCGTCCAGGTGGTGCCTTCGCGGCGCATGTGCAGCAGCGACCCGTCGGTCTGGTTCCGGAACGCCAGCCCCAGGTCCCCGTTCGTCTGCCGCTCCACCGTCAGCCACCGGCCGACGTCATCGACCTCGGCCGTGATCGCAGTCGCGGCCCACGTCCGCACGGCCTGCGGCCCGGCGTACCAGAGCGCGCCGTCGCTGCCGCGCCGATAGGAAACCGGCAGGTCTCCGTCCGGTGTCACAGCCAGGGCGCAGTACCCGTTGACCGACCCGGAGGCATCGATCGTCTGCGGTGCGCCCCAGACGCCGCCGTCCCGCGTCAGGGCGCGCAGCGTGCCGTTATCGGCGCGCAGGTAGACCACGTGCAGCCGGCCGCCGACGCCCATCAGAAGCTCGGCGTAGGTGCCCGTGTTGCCCTCCGCATCGAGTGTGGTAATCGTCCAATCCCGCTCGGCGCCGCGGCACGGGACGAACCCGAGCCCGAGCAGGCCGAGCAGGATTGCTCCCATCGTAAGTCGCTTCCTGGGGTTCATCGTCGTGCTCCTCCTCGCAAGCGAACCATCCGCGCTTGCATGACGTGCCTGCTAGGGAAGCACCGTGGTCGCGAACTTGAGATCCCCGTTGGTGACGTCGTAGTAGGCGATGTAGACGGCCCCCGACTCATCCACGATGATCGAGCTGTACTGGCCAACGCTCCCCGTGACATCCACGGTCTGGTAGGCCCAAGTGCCCCCGGCGGGCTTGCCGGCGTAGACGAGGTTCGCGCCCGTCTGCTCGTAGAAGCTCACGTGGTACCCGCCCGACGCGTCGACCGCGATCGACGAGGGCCCAATGCCGTAGTACGGCGAGCAGCTCTCGACGATCCACGTCCCACTCCCCGGATCACGCGTGGCGACCTTCACCACGTTGCCTGTGTCGGCGTTCCCCACCATCACGGGAATCAAGTCGGGACCGCTCTGCCATAGCACCAGATCGACGTGCGGTGAGTACACCCCCAGGGACACGGGCTCCGGGCCCTGGACCCAGGCGAGCGTGGCCGGGTTGTAGATCCCGTAGTAGGCGCTGTTGCCGTAGCACCAAGCGATGTGCAGGCGGTCCTGGACATCGACGAGCATCTCCTTCGCGCGCCCGGTGGACGTGTTCCCCAGCCCGACGAGATTCCAGCCCGACTCCGGGCCCTGGTCCACCCACCAGCCGAGCCGGAGGTCCCCGTAGCTTCCGGCGTAGAGGACATAGGGCGTTCCGTCACTGAGGACCGCAACCTGCGAGTCGTAGCCGACGTCGCCGGAATCGTCCACGATCTGCACGTTCCAGTCCTGCGCGCCCGCTGACGCCCCGAGCACGACGAGCGCGACCAGAGCCAACCCCAACGATGGAAAGCGATTCATGGTGAGCCTCCTCCTGAGTCTCCGCCCGGATGGACACGCCGAGTCCGGGGGATAGCTGCGAAATGGATGCCGGCGGACAGCCGGCCATCCAGGCGGGAACTCCTCCCGCGGTTTGCCCCTCGCCCGTTAGACGCGGCTGGGCGCAGAGCATCACACGGAATCTGCGATGGCCCGAGAAGGACCCGGCCGGGCGCGGAGCGGGCCGGAATCGCGGCGGTTACACCGTCTCCGCTTCCAGGTGCGCCTTCGCCTCCTCGGTGTGGAGGAACTCGCGGTAGGTCTGGCAGCGCACCGCCAGCTCGTCGTGGGTGCCCTGGTCGATCAGGCGCCCGCGCTCGAGCACCAGGATCGTGTCCGCGCGCCGGATCGTGGAGAGCCGGTGCGACACGATGAAGGCCGTCCGCCCGCCGAACTCGGTGTGGAGATCGGACCAGAAGCGGTCCTCGTTCTGCGCATCAAGCGCGGCAGTGCAGTCGTCGAGCAGCAGCATCTCCGGGCGCCCGGCCAGGGCACGCGCGATCGCCACGCGCTGCTTCTGTCCGCCGGAGACGAGGCCCCCCTTCTGCCCCACGGTCGTCTTGACGCCGTCGGGAAGCTGGCGCAGATCGTCATCCATCTGCGCCACCGAGAGGCAGCGCCGCGCCCACTGCTCGTCGGTGCCGCCGTCGGGGGGCGCGCTGCGGCCGAAGAGGACGCTCCGCTCAATCGTCTCCGAGAAGAGGACCCCCTCCTGCGGCACGTAGCCGACGCGCTTCCGGTAGTCGTCCCAGCTCCAGTCCTGCAGCGGCAGGCCATTGATCAGCACGCGCCCCCGCTCGGGCGAGAGGATCCCCGCGATCAGCCGCAGCACCGTCGACTTGCCACTGGCGACCGGACCGACCACCGCGACCTTCCCGCCGACCGGCACGCGGAAGGAGACGTCGCTCAGCACCTCGCGCCCGTCGGCGTAAGCGAAGGAGACGTTCTCGAACGCCAGCTCCTGGATCCCGCCCAGCGCCTCCCGGCCGGTGCGCGTTTCCTGCACCGGGTAGCCGCGGATCTCCTCGACGCGGTCGATCGAGACGAACGCCTGCTGCCCCGCCATGAAGAGGAACGGGACGTCCATCATCGGCTGCGTCAGCATGTCGAGGAAGACGTAGAACGCGTAGAGCGTCCCGATCGTCAGCTCGCCGCGGATCACCATGAAGCCGCCGGCCGCCAGCACGATCATCTGCCCGAAGCGGCTGGCGACCATGTCGAGCGACTGCACCAGCATCTGCAGCCTGATCAGACTCATGAAGATCCGCACCCGCTCCTTCATGATGTCGGCCAGTCGCGCCTTCTGCCCGTCCTCGGCGCGGAACGCCTTGACGATCCGGATGCCCGAGAAGGCCGCCTCCAGCAGGTCGTTGGTCTTCGAGATCATCTGCTGCGACGCCTGCATGTTGGTGCGCAGCGGGTGCCGCAGGCTGTAGAAGACCCACATCATGATCGGGAGCGGCACGACCGAGATCAGCGTCAGCTTCCAGTGGATCGCGGCCATCGCGACCAGGCAGAAAATCATCTTCGAGCCCGCTTCGACCGCGCGGAAGATCCCGGAGCAGCCGAACCAGGAGATCTTCGGGAACTCGTTGATGTCATCGGTCAAGCGGGTGACGACGTCGCCGGTGCGGAACTTGGTGCCGAAGCGATGGTCCTTGCGCATCAGATGCGCGAACGCGTCCTCGCGGACACCCATCTCCAGGCGCAGGTTCATCATGGCGCGCGTCGCCGGGTACCAGCCGGCGATGAAGCGGCCCACCAGGATCCCGCCCAGGACCAGGAGGATCTGCGCGATGCTGCCCGCCGCGCCGGTGCCGCTCAGCACGACCTTCAGCTTATCCAGCACCTTGCCGATGACCAGCGGGTACGCGACCGTCACCGCCGTCGAGACCAGGGTGAAGAAGAACAGGAAAATCAGCACCCGGCGATGCGGCTGCCAGTAGTGCCAGAGCCAGCGCAGGCGGTCGCCGGCGGTCCGGCGGGGCGCGGCGGGTGTCTTTTCGCTCTGGCTCATACGCGCCTCACGCCGTCATCTGCGCCGCGAACTGCAGATCGAAGAGATCGCGGTAGATTCCGCCCCGGTCGTAGAGCTCCGCGTGCGTCCCTTCCTCCGCCAGCTTCCCCTTGTGCAGCACCAGGATCCGGTCGACGCGGGTGATCGTCGCCAGCCGGTGCGCCACGATGATCGAGGTCCGTCCGTGCAGCAGTCGATCGAGCGAGGCCTGCAGGCGGCGTTCGGTCACCGGATCGACCGAGGAGGTCGCCTCGTCCAGCACCAGCACGTCCGGGTCCTGCACGATCGCGCGCGCGAAGCAGAGGAGCTGGCGCTCGCCCATCGAGAGGTTGGCGCCGCCCTCCGACAGCTCGGTCGCGTAGCCATGCGGCAGCCGCGTCAGCATCTCCTCCGCCTGCACCACCCGGAGCGCGCGGTCGAGGTCGCCTTCGGGCACCTCGTCGCGCAGCACACGCAGGTTGTCTCCCAGCGTGCCCGGGAAGAGATGGATGTCCTGCAGCACGAGCCCGATCCGCTCGCGCCAGGCGCGCTGGCGGTAGTCGCGGATGTCGACCCCGTCGACCGTGATCCGGCCGGCGGTCGGCTCGTAGAAGCGCAGGAGCAGGTTGGCGATCGTCGTCTTCCCGCCGCCCGAGAGACCGACCAGCGCGATCTTCTCCCCGCGACGCACGCGGAAGCTGACGTGATCCAGCGCCCGCGCGCCGCCGTCGTAGACGAAGCTGACGTTCTCGAAGGCGATCTCATGCCAGTCGGCCGGGACCGCCGCGCGCGCGTCGGCGCGGTCGGGCGTGCGCGACGGCGTGTCCAGGATCGCGAAGACCCGGTCGGCCGAGGCGAAGGCGCGCTGGATGAAGTCGAGCTGCTCCGAGAACATGATCAGCGGCCAGAAGAGCCGGCGCGTGTACTCGATGAAGAGCACCAGCGTGCCGACGGTCATCGCCGCGCCCAGCACCTGGCGCGCGCCGACCCAGATGATCGTCATCACCGCCGCCACCTCGACCGCGGCGAACGCGGCCCAGAAGCCGTACTCGACGAAGTAGAGCCGGACCTCCTTCGCGTACTTGTCGCGGTTGAGGCGCATCAGGTCCATCTGCGCCTTCTCGGTGTAGCCGAAGATCTGCAGGATCGGGATCCCCTGCACGTACTCGGCCAGGAAGGCGGAGATCTTCGCGTAGAGCCGGCGCACGGTGCGCGAGGTCTTGCGGATGTACTTCAGGAACAGGTACGTCGCCAGGAGCAGCGGCAGCATCAGCGCCAGCACCGCCAGTGTCACCTGGGCGTTGGCGAACATCATGACGGTGAAGGTGCCGCCGAAGAGGACCACGTTGCGGAAGAGCGCCAGCGACACGTCGGAGAAGAGCGCCAGCAGGCGCTCCACGTCGCTCTCGACCCGCGCCATCAGCTTCCCGGACGGGTTCTTGTCGAAGTAGGCCAGCGAGAGGTCGAGCAGGTGGGCGAACGTCTGCTGGCGCAGCCCGGTGACGATCTTCAGGCCGACGCGCGAGATCATCACGACCTGCACGTAGGCCGCGGCCATGCCGAGCACGAAGAGCCCGGCGTAGAGCAGCGCGCGGGTCAGCAGCCCGGCGGTGTCGGCCGTCGGGATGTCCTTGTCCAGCACCTGCCGGACGAGGAGCGGCCCGGCCAGCTCCGCCGCGACCGAGACGAGCAGCAGCGCCGCCGCGATCGCGATGGTGCGCGTGTGGGGGCGGAAGAGAGGCAGGATGCGCCGGAGCATCTGCCGGAGCGGGATGTGGCGTACGCCCGCATCCTCTCCCTGCTCGTCCGTTTCATCCATCCACCACATGACTCGCTCCCCACCATCACACGCCTGAGGGCGGCGATCCGACCCTGGGTATTGCCGCGACCGGGACGGGCTTTTCAGCCGGCGCGAGGCTTAGGCGCCGGATCCCCGCCCGCTAGGCGGCGCGCTCGGCGCCCGCCGGTCCGCCCACCGGGATCACGCTCCCCTGCGCCCGCGTCACGCGGCCGCGCTGGAGGTGAAAATCGACCCGGCCCAGGTTGATGCCGGCCCAGCCGACCTGGAAGACGAGGGTCTCGCGGTCGCCGTGGGACACGCGTGTCGGCTCGTCCATGAAAGTGTGGCTGTGACCGCCGACGATGAGATCGATCCCGTCCACCGAGCGCGCCAGGTCCTGGTCGCCGGGCTGTCCTTCCCAGCCGTTGTTGCCCAGATGCGAAAGGCATACGACGAGGTCACATCGATGGTTGCGGCGCAGCTCCCCCGCCAGGCGCCGGGCGACAGGCACCGGGTCCCCGTAGCTGATCCCGGGCCGGTTGGATTCCGACACCAGGCCGTCGAGCACGACGCCCAGGCCGAAGAGGCCGACCTTCACCGGCCCAAGGGCGCGGATCACGTACGGCTTCACGTGCGGGCCGAGCGGGCTCGACCCGAAGTCGTAGTTGGCGTTGACCAGGTCGAACTTCGCCTGGGGCAGCGCGTTCAGGAGGCCCGGCACGCCGCCGTCGAAGTCGTGGTTGCCCAGGTTCAGCACGTCATAGCCGAGCGCGCTCATCACCTTGAAGTCGACCTCGCCGTGGAACAGGTTGAAATAGGGCGTGCCCTGGAAGGTGTCGCCCGCGTCGACCAGCAGCGTGTTCGGGTTCTCGGCGCGGATCCGGCGGATCAGCGTCGCCCGGCGCGCCGCTCCGCCCAGGCCCGCGTTGCGGCTGCCGTCGTCCGGGAAGGGGTCGATCCGCGAGTGCACGTCGTTCGTGTGCAGGATCGTGACGACCGTCTCCTCCGGGCTCCCGGCGCCGGCCCGGCCGTCGAGGTTCACCCCCGCGAGCCGTCCCGCCACCGGACCAAGCCCGAGCCATGCCAATCCGGTCGCCCCGCGAGCCAGAAACTGCCGCCGTGTGATCATCCGCGGATCCTCCCCATCGCCGGCAGGCCGATCGTCCCCAGGACCCCGCGCGTCTCGCCTCCGATCTCGCGCAGCGCGTCGACGATCGCGTCCCGCACCAGGACGTCGGTGGCGCGGGTTTCCTGCGCGGCCCAGAGCGTCTGCATCCCGCCGCCGCCGGTGGAGAGATAGTCGCTGGTCGCCACCCAGTAGTCGCGCGTCCCGATCTCCGCGCCGCCCACGCGCACGTCGGCCGCCTTCCCGCCGACGATGCGGAAGCTGATCCCGCTCACCGGTTCGCCCTTCCGCCCGGCGATGTCATCCGCCAGGGAGCGCACCTGGTCGGCGGTGAGCCGCAGCACGACGATCGCGTTGTCGAAGGGCATCAGCTCGTAGACCAAACCCAGGGTGATCGTGTCCGCCGGCCAGGGTATGCGAAGACCGCCGTCGTTCAGGACGCAGAGGTCGACCGGCAGCCCGGTCGCCGCCCGCGCGCGCGCCAGGACGAAGTCGGCGATGAGGGCGCCCAGCGGGCCTTCCGGCTTGTGGGTCGCCAGCGGCGCCGGGCAGACCGCGAGCGGCTCGTTCATCTTCTGGTCGATCACCGCGCGGTAGGGCGCGACCAGCGCGTCGACGCCGGACGCGCTCGCCAGGGCGGCGTCGATGCGCGTCTGGGAAACGTCGGTCCGGGCAGGGGTGAGCGCGGGCCGGCCGGCGCCGCACCCGGCCAGGGCCAGGGCGCCCAGCAGCAGCAGCCAGCCGACAAGAATACCTCCGCGTCGCTCTCGAAACGGGGTCATGCTCACCTCCATCCCAGCAGGCCGGGCACTGATTAGAACCGATTGCGGCGCTCATTTACAAGGGTTTCGGCGCTGCCGTACGATCGCGGCGATGCTCATCTTTCGAAGCCTGAGGAGCGGGAGCAGCGGCAACCTGCTGCTCCTGGAGAGCGTCCGGGGACGGGCCGCCACGCGCCTGCTCATCGACTGCGGCATCGCCGCGCAGCGCGCCTGCCTGGGCATCCTGGAGGCGGAGGCTGGGCTGGGCCGCCCCATCGACGGTGTGCTCGTGACCCACGCGCACACGGACCACCTGAGCTACGCCGGGGTGCGGGTCATGACGCGGCTGAAGGTCCCGATCTACGTCCACACCCGCACGCGCCGCGAGCTGGCCCACCGCTGCCTCAGCCCCTACCGCCTGCCGAACGGCCTGGCGGCCGGGGACTTCCACTTCCGCCTGTTCGGGGACGAGCCGTTCGCCATCGGCCCCTTCACGGTGGCGCCGCTCCCCGTGCCGCACGCCCCGGGGGTGACCACCCACGCCTTCCGGATCCGCCACGGCGCCACCCGGCTCCTGATCGCCTCCGACTTCCACGATCCGGAGGCGGTCGTCCCGCACATCTACGACTGCGACTTCATCTATCTCGAGTCGAACCACGATCCGGAACTCTTGCGACTCCACTTCAACCCCGCCTCGCTGTATCATCTCTCGAATCCGACCGCGGGCCTCCTGCTGCGCCATGCCTGGGACGCGAGCCGCCGCACGCCGGCGACCGTGGTGCTGGGGCACTTGAGCGAGGAGCGCAACCGGCCGGAGCTGGCGCTGACGACGGTCCGCCACGCGCTGGCTGACGACGGCGGGCGCGCGATGCCGAAGCTGATCGCGGCCCCGCGCTACGCCGCCAGCGAGGTGGTGGTGATCGAGGACTGAGGGCCCCGCGCCCCGCTGGCTACACTGCATCTGGAAAGGAGACACGACGACCATGCCCCAACGCCTTGCCCCGGCGCCGCGGCCCGTGCCGCTGACCCTGGCGTCCCGGGCCGACCTCCACGATCTCTACGAGCGCGCCGTCCAGAACCCCGTCTTCGACGCGAGCTTCATCGCGCGCACGTTCGCCCGGCACCGCGGCCGGCCGGCCCGCGTGCTGCGCGAGGACTTCTGCGGCACGGCCGCGCTCTGCGCCGCCTGGGTCAAGCGCCATCCCGACAACCGGGCCTACGGGATCGACCTCGACCGCGCGACGCTCGAGTGGGGCATCCGCCGCCACCTGATCCCGCTGGGCCAGCGCGCGGCGCGCGTGACCCTGATCGCGCAGGACGTGCGGGACCGCACCGACTTCGTGAGCGACGCGGTCGTCGCCTTCAACTTCTCCTACTTCGGCTTCCGCGATGTCACCACGCTGGGGGACTACTTCCGCCACGTGCACGCCGGCCTGGCGCGCGACGGCATCCTCTACCTCGACCTGTACGGCGGGCCCGAGGCGATGCGGGTGCAGCGGGAGCGGACGCGCCACCGCGGGTTCACCTATATCTGGGACCAGGCGGCGTTCAACCCGATCTCCCACGAGATCACCTGCCACATCGATTTCGAGTTTCCCGACGGCAGCGCGCGGCGCCGCGCTTTCACATACCATTGGCGCCTCTGGTCCATCCCCGAGCTGATCGCGCTGGCGCGCGAGGCGGGTTTCGCCGACGTGATCTGCTACTGGGAAGGCACCGATGAGGCGAAGGGGACCGGCAACGGGATCTACCGGCCCAGCCGGAAGGGTGACGACGCGCTCTCCTACACGGCTTACCTGGTCTGTCTGAAGTAGCGTTCGCGAGGAGGTGTCATGAAACACGCCGTCGTGCTCGGGCTGCTGCTGGCGCTGGCGGCCACCGCCGCGGCGGGCTCGGTGCTGCCGTACGCACATCGCACCGAGGTGCTGCCGAACGGGCTGACCTGCATCCTGGTCAAGCTCGACAACCCGGACCTGGTGGCGTATATCACGATCGTCCGCACCGGGAGCCGCGACGAGGTCGAGCCGGGCCACACCGGCTTCGCCCACTTCTTCGAGCACATGATGTTCCGGGGCACGCCGACCTGCTCCGCCGAGGAGTACAACCGGATCCACACCGAGATGGGGGCGGACGACAACGCCTTCACCGGCGAGGACCTGACCTGCTACCACCTGATCTTCTCCAAGTTGTACCTGGAGCAAGTGGTCGCGACCGAGGCCGACCGGTTCATGCACCTGGCGTATGCCGAGCCGGCGTTCCAAAAAGAGGCGCTGGCGGTCCTGGGCGAGTACAACAAAGACTGCGTCAGCCCGTGGTTCCAGATGGAAGAGAAGTTCCTGGCGACCGCCTTCCAAGCCCACACCTACCGGCACACGGTGATGGGATTCCTCAAGGACGTCGAGGACATGCCGAACCAGTACGCCTACAGCCGGCAGTTCTTCGATCGCTTCTACCGTCCCAACAACTGCGTCGTGCTGGTGGTAGGCGACATCGACTACGACGCCACGTTGGCGCTGCTGCGGAAGTACTATGCGGACTGGCAGCCGGGGACGTATAAGCCGACCTATCCGGCGGAGCCGCCGCAGACCGCGGAGCGGACCTGCCACGTCGACTACGCCGGCGCCAGCCTGCCGATGCTCTGGATCGGGTACCAGGCACCGGCGTTCGATCCGGCGAACAAGGACTTCGCCGCGCTCACGCTGCTGGCGCGGCTCGCCTTCGGCGAGACGTCGTCGATCTACCGCGAGCTGGTGCTGGAGCGGCGCACCGTCGAGTCGATCGAGGGCAACCTGGAGTCGCATCGCGACCCGCACCTCTTCACAATCTCGGGACGGGTGAAGCGCGCGGAGGACCTCCCGGCGGTGCAGGCGCGGATCGAGCAGGCGATCGCCGAGGCGGTGGCGCAGCCGGTCGATCCGGAGCGGCTGGCGGCGATGAAGTCGAATCTGAAGTACGACTTCCTGATGCGTCTCGACAGCACCGGCGGCACTGCCTTCCGTCTGATACGGATCATCCAGCTCACCGGCGGCGTGGAGGCGCTCGACACCTGGTACGCGACCCTGGATGGCGTCACCGCCGCGGACATCCAGGATGTGGCGCGGAAGTATCTCGTGCGGGAACGCCGCACGGTCGGCACGCTGACCTCGGCAGGAGTGGAACCATGACGCGCATTCTCGCCCCTTCCCGGTTCGCCGCGCTCGCGGCGCTGTGCGTGCTCGCCGTGACGGGCGTCGCCCACGGCGCGCCTGCCGAAGACGCGCCGCAGTTCGTGCTGATGCCGAACCCGGAATCGCCCTTCGTCACCTTCCGCATCTGGATCCGCGCCGGCTCCGCCAACGATCCCGCCGGCCAGGAGGGCCTGGCCCAGCTCACCGGCAGCCTGATCGGCCGCGGCGGCACCCGCGCGCTGGCCTACGAGGCGATCCTGCAGCGGCTCTTCCCGATGGCCGCCGGCTACTCGGTCAGCGTTGACCGCGAGATGACCGTGCTCGAGGGAACGGTGCATCGGGATTATCGCGATGCCTTCTACGCGCTGATCCGTGACGCGCTGACCGCGCCCGCGTTCGACCCCGGCGACTTCGAGCGGCTGCGCACCGACCAGGCGAACTACCTGGAGAACAACCTGCGCTACTCCGATGACGAGGAGCTGGGTAAGGCGGTGCTCCACTGGGCCGCGTTCCAGGGCACGAGCTACGCCCATCCGGAGGCGGGCCTGGTGCGGAGCGTGAAGGCGCTCACCCTCGACGACGTGAAGGCGTTCCACGCCACCTGGTACCGCCGCGGGAACATCGTGGTGGGGCTGGCGGGCGCCTTCGGCGACGATCTCGTCGAGCGCCTGAAGGCCGACCTCGCCGCGCTGCCGGCCGGCGCCGCGCCCGCCTTCACGCCGCCCGCGCCGACCAAGAAGACGCGCGGCCTGCGGGTCTTCATCGTCGAGAAGGAGACGCGCGCCACCGCGATCTCCTTCGGGCACCCGATCGCCGTCACACGGGCCGACGACGACTTCTACCGATTGATGATCCCGAACTCCTGGCTGGGCGAGCACCGGACGTCCTCGTCGCACTTGTATCAGGTGATGCGCGAGGCGCGCGGCATGAACTACGGCGACTACAGCTACATCGAGTGGTTCGCCGGCAGCCAGTGGAACGAGATCCCGCCGCAGAACCACGCCCGGCACCGGCAGATGTTCGAGGTCTGGATCCGGCCGGTGATGAACGCCAATCGCCACTTCGCGCTGCGCCAGGCGATGCGCGAGCTCACGATGCTCGTCGACAACGGCATGATGCCCGAGACGCTGGAGCTGACGCGGAACTTCCTCCTCAACTTCAGCCACCATTACGCCACGACGGAGTCGGCGCGGCTCGGCTACGCGATCGACGACCGCTTCTACGGGCTGCCCGAGAGCCACCTGGCGCGCATCCAGGAGCGGGTGAAGGCCGCGACGCTGGAGGAGGTGAACGCGGCGCTGCGCCGGGACATCGACCCGGCGAACATGGACATCGTCTTCGTCACGAACGACGCCGCGGGGCTGAAGGCGGCGCTGGTCGGCGACGCGCCGTCACCCATCCACTACGACGCGCCGACGCCGGAGTCGATCCTGGCGGAGGACCGGATCATCCAGGCGTATTCGCTGAAGATCGCGCCGGATGCGATCCGGGTGATCCCGGTGGCGGAGGTGTTCGAGCGGTAGAGGGCCCGCCAGGCACCGCTGCTGCGCGGCTCGCTACATCCTCGGGCCGCGGTTTGTGAAGTCGTTGCCCGGGGGCCCGCATCTCAAGGGGTCCAGTTCTTGGGGCGAACGTCACGGCGCTACGTCTCCCCCGCCGCGGGCCACACGCTGGCGCTCCAGACGCTCTTCACCGCGTCGGGCGGCACGCGGCCCTTCTACGACCTCGCCAATCTCGGCGGCGTCGCCTTCGCCGGCGTGGGCCTCCGCTATCGCATCTTCTCCGGCGACGCGGTGCGCGTGCGCCTCGACCACGCGTGGGCCCGCGGCGAATCGGGGCTCTATCTCGCGGCCGGCGAGGCGTTCTGACCGGGCTCTCTTTGCCCTCCAGAAAGCGCTCGCGCCGGCCGAAACAGACTCCGGAGACACCTTCAGGGTCGGCGCCGGCGCCGGTCCCACACTGGCAGCGATCGTGAGCGGTAGCCTGAGCTTGTGTGAGGTGAAGCAATGACCGAGCCGTGCCCCGACGAGGAGCTGAGACCTTCCGAAGAATCTCGCCGTCTTCTCCAGGCTGAATCCACGCCGGCCGTGCTGGCCCTCCCGGGCCCGCCCGCGCCGCCCCGCGCGGATACCACCGGGCTGCGCGCCCGAACGCGGACCCTGGGACAGCGCCTGGCCGAGCTCAACAAGGAGCTGTGGCTGATTCTCTCGATGCTCGCCATCGCCGCCTTGATGAGCTATCTCGCGACCGGCCGGCAGATGGTTCTCGGCTTCTACACGCTGCCCACCGTCTTCGCCGCCTACTTCTTCGGGCGGCGCCATGCCACGCTGGCCGCCGTCGCCAGCGTCGCCCTCATCGGCCTGCTCGCCAAGGTCAACCCGAACCTGCTCGCCCCGACCGCGACGGACGCGCCCACGTGGCAGCATTGGGCGGAGATGATCACGTGGGGCGGGACGCTCATCGTCACGGCCTACACCGTGGGCACGCTCTACGAGCGCCACCAGGCCCGCATGCGTGACCTGCGCGACACGTATCAGGGCATCCTGCTCATCCTTCGACAGTTCATCTCCAAGGACAAGTACACGGAGAATCACTCGTACCGAGTCGCGATCTACAGCGTCAAGATCGCGGCCCAGATGAGGTTGAGCCCGGAACGGACGGAGGATCTGCGCGCCGCGGCCCTCCTGCACGACATCGGGAAGCTGGAGGTCAGCCGCGAGGTCCTCCACAAGGCTGCCAGCCTGACGCGGAACGAGTATGAGGAGATGAAGCGCCACGTAGACGCGGGCGCGAGCCTCCTCGAGCCGTTGGGCGGCTCCATGCCCCGCATCGTTTCCATCATCCTGGCCCACCACGATCGCTTCGACGGGTCCGGCTACCGCCCCACCACGCGCGCCGACATCCCGCTCGAGGCCCGGATCATCGCGGCCGCCGACGCTTTTGACGCGCTGTCGAGCGATCGGCCCTACCGCAAGGCGATGTCTCCCTTCAATGCCAAGGACGTTATAGGCAAAGGCGCCGGGACGGAGTTCGACCCGGAGGTCGTGAAAGCGTTCCTCGTCGCCTTCTCGCGCGGTGAGATGGAGATTCCGGAAATCGTCGTCTAGGGCTGCATCGCCTGTCGGAGATCTCGCGCCCGGGGCACCGAATATGCGACACTCATGGGTGGCTTGTCGCAATCGGAGGTGCCGCATGCATCGATCCCCGACGCCTTGGGCGCAGCGCGCCGTCATCCCCGCCGTCCTGCTCCTGGCCGCCTCGATCGCGCTCCTCGCGCCGGCCGCGGCGACCGTGCTGCAGCGCAACGTCAGCCCCAACGGGCGCGAGACGTGCACGGTCGAGGATGGGTCCGGCGCGTCCTACAGCCGCGGCACCGTGCCGCTGCCGATCACGCCGGACTGGGTCGGCACGCGCGTGCGCGCGACCGGCGCGCTGGTCTGGTTCGACGCCGATGCCGACGGCGACCAGGACCTCTTCGTCGGCACCTACTGGGCCAACCAGTGGCCGCCGCTCGAGGACTACTACAACTTCATGTACCTGAACGTGGGCGGCATGCTCGAGGACGATCCGAGCTGGATCTCCGCGGATCAGAAGCACACCGGCGGGGCCGAGTGGGGCTACATCAACAACGACACCTATCCCGACCTCTTCCTGGCGAACGGCGGCAGCTCGCTGCAGCCCTGCCAGGTCTTCTACGGACGCAACGGGCTCCTGCCGACCACGGCCGACTGGCAGAACGGCGGCGGCACGTGGACCACCGGCTGCAGCCTGGCGGACTTCGATCGTGACGGCGACACCGACGTCGCCACCTCGAACCAGGGCATCTCCCCCAACCCGTATCGCCCGACGTACGTCTTCCGCAACACGGGGAACGAACTGGAGACGACACCCTGCTGGCAGTCGAACCAGGTTGGCATCACGGACGCCTGCGACTGGGGCGACATGGACGGGGACCTCTACCCGGACCTCGCGGTCTCCGGCTGGGTCAACTGGCAGTCGGGCGTCTTTCACAATCTCGGGACGACACTCGATCCCAACTTTGCCTGGACCACCGGCCACCCGGAGCGGACCGACAAGGGCGTCGGTTGGGCGGACCTGGACCGCGACGGTCATCTCGATCTGGCGGTCGGCGGCAGCGGATATCCGGACTGGGTGTTCCGGAACGAAGGAACGATCCTGGGCGCGACCCCCATCTGGGCCTCGGGCGAGTCGTACACCGGATGTCAGGACCTTGCCTGGGTCGACATCGATCGCGACGGCGACATGGATCTGGCGAGCATTCACTTCTCGACCGGTCACGTGCGGATCTACTTGAACGAGGGCGGCGTGCTCCCCTCGCTCGCCGACTGGCAGTACGACGCCGAATCCAGCGGAAGCGCCATCGGCTTCGGCGACGTGAACGGTGACGGCTGGCTGGATCTCGCGATCGGCGTCGCGAACGGCCCGGTCGAGCTCTTCATCAATCAGCAGCTTCCGACCGGCGTGGAGGAGACCGCGGCCGAGCTCCCGCGGAGCGCGCGCGTCACGCCCAACCCGCTGCACGGCGCGTTCCGGCTCTCCCTCGACGCGCCGGCGCCAACGGCCCTGACCTCGGTGGAGCTGCTCGATCCGAGCGGGCGGCGGATCGCGCAGGGCGCGAGCGCTGCCGACGGCCTGCAGCGCACGCACGCGATCACGTGGCGGTCGACGCCGCGCGCGCTCGAGAATCTTCCGGGCGGCGTGTATCTGCTGCGCGCGTCGGGCCAAGACGCGCTCGGACAGCCGTGGACGACCGGGCAGCGCGTCGTCTGGCTGCGCCCGTAGCCGCGCGCAAAGCGCTGGCCGGCGTTGGCGGCCGGGTCCATACTGCCGCCCTATGTGCCGCACCCGACCGTGGTGCCGCGCGCGGATGGCGCGGCCGTGGCCCTGGCGCCCGCTGCTGCTCGGTCTTCTGCTCGTCGGGCTCACGGCCTGTGAGCGGAGGCTCCCGGAGGAGAAGCCGCGCCCGGATTCCGCTCCCGCAACGGCGCAGCCCGCACCGCCGCCTGCGCCCGAGGTGATCCACTACCGCCGCGTTCCGATCCCGAACGCGAAGCGGCTCTTCGCGCTGCGCGACTCGCTGGGCCCGCGGGCGCTGCTCGAGGTCCTCAAGGTGAACCGCGTCGACCTCGATCACGTGCGCGCCGGGGACTCGCTGGTCATCCCGGACGGTCTGCGCGAGATGCAGGCCACCGACTCGCTGCGGCATTCGCCCTTCCCGTTCGCCGTCCCGGTTCTCGACTCGCTGCCGCAGCTCGTGCTGGTCTCGCTGCGCGTGCAAGCCTTCGGCGCCTACGGGCACGGGAAGCTGCTCCGTTGGGGGCCGATCAGCTCTGGACGCCGGGAGATGCCGACCCCCGTCGGCTTCTACCACGTCAACTGGAAGGACAAGGAACGGGTCAGCACCGAGAACGAGGAGTGGCTGCTCACCTGGTACATGAACCTCGAGAGCCTGAGCGGCCTCTCGTTGCACAAGTACAGCCTGCCGGGCTACGCCGCGAGTCACGCTTGCGTGCGGATGCTCGAGGAGGACGCGCGCTGGCTGTACAGCTGGGTGGAGCAGTGGCGCCTGACGCCCGACAGCACGGCCGTGCTGCGTCCGGGGACACCGATCGTGATCTACGGAAAGTACGCGTACGGCCGGCGGCGGCCCTGGCGCCGGCTGCCGGAGGACCCGAACGCGGTCACGATTCCGCTCGGCGAAATCGAGGGGGTGCTGGCGACCTATCGGGTCGTCGGACGGGACGCCCGCTAGTGATCCGGGGGCATCCCCGACCCGTCCCAGCAGTCGGCCGAGCGCCAGTGGCGGCTGCTCGCGCCAACGATGACGCCCAAGGCGAGGCCCAACGTACCGCCAATGGCCGCGCCGGTGGCCGCGCATTCCAGATCGTAAAGGCCAGCCAGGAAGTTGTGCTCGTGCGGGCCCGCCGCTGCACCCAGCACCAAGCCCGTCGCGCCGCCGATGAGCAGACCGACGACCCCGCCCACGAACTCCTTTCCGCCGCGCTCACTCCACGTCAGGCGCATGACGTCTGCCGCCGGCAGCGCGAGGGGTTCGTGGCGGGCGCCCGCCGGGGCGAATCCTGGCGATGCAGGATCCGGCAGAAGCCGGATCAGCCCTCGGGAGTCGTCGAGCCCGAGGATCTCGCCCCTGGTCTGCGATCCGTCGCGGCACGTCAACATGACCGCGTGTCCGGGCGGGATGCGCCGGAGCGCCTGCTGCACGCAGCGCACGTGCTGCGAGTCGGCGGGTCCGCCGCACACCGTGGCGGCCGCGATCACGATCACGATCGACGTCCACATGGCCAACCTCCTGCATGCCCTACCGCCCCGGCAGGGCAGCGGGCTCGTACGGGCAATCGATCGCGCGCGTCCGGTGGGCGCCCGATGCCACCGCCGCACCCAGCGCGGCCCCCAGCGCCCCGCCCATGGCCGTCGCCCCGATGGTGTTCATCCCGCGGCGCAGGCCGCTCAAGTCGAGCCACCCGGCACGCGGCTCGGTCTTCGCCGCGTCGCCGATCGCGTAGCCGATGACGCCGCCGATCAGCAGGCCCAACAGGGCCCCCGTCACCCTCGACTCGCCGTAGGTGCGCCACTCGACACGCGTGACGTCCGCCGCCCTCAGGGCGCGAGGCTCGAGGCCTGCGTCGGGCGGTGCGAACCAGACCGCCGCGCGACCCGGGCGCTGCCCGCCATCAGGCAGGAGGCGAACGAGTCCCTGGGACGCATCGAGTCCCAGGATCTCACCCGTGGCCCGCGATCCGTCGCGGCTGAAGAGCGTGACGGCCCGCCCAGGCGGCACCTTGAGGATCGCCTCCGCCACGCAGCGCGCGTGAGCCGAGTCACCGGCGTCGGGCACGGGCTCGCTCGGGCCCCCGCACGCCGCGGCGGCCGCCATCGCGATCAACACCGACGTCCACATGGCCCACCTCCTTCGCTCGAGGTGGGAGCAACCCGCGTGCCGCCGTGCGTCCCGGCTGCAGGCCGGGTGTATCGCATTACGGGAGCTAGGCTTGGCTCAAGCTTGCGCCGAGCGCGGGGGTCGCGGCCGGCCACGGCTGAGCATGGCCGTGGACAGGCGTGTATCGGCGCGGACGCGTCCTCAGGGCTTCGGCTTCACCGCCACGAAGATCGTCGCTTCCGACTCCGCGCCGGTCATCTCCGGCGGGTAGTACTCGAGCGCCGGCCGGGTCTCGTCCTCGAGGTACTTCGACGCCGGCAGCCAATCGCGGTAGATCGCGCCCCACGTCGCTGCGAGATCCTTCATCGCGGCGCGGAACCGCGCGTACGATCCGCCGGGCAGCGGGCGCAGCACCAGTCCTTCCGGCGCCCGGGTGCCTTCAGCGGTCGCCATGCCGGCGATGAAGTCCGCCTTCCCCGCC
>Ga0163210_1000234_pt1 | contig 21968 bp, 18 predicted proteins | sample Kivu_220m_FD_113536 | JGI IMG/M metagenome (GOLD analysis project Ga0163210, IMG submission 113536) | Freshwater microbial communities from Lake Kivu, Western Province, Rwanda to study Microbial Dark Matter (Phase II) - Kivu_220m | ecosystem: Environmental > Aquatic > Freshwater > Lake ...
CTCGTCGCGCCCATCTTCAACGCCGACGGCAACGAAAAGATCAATCCGAACAACCGCCGCCAGCAGCCCGGGCCGGAGCAGGGCGTCGGCGTCCGGACCAACGGCCAGAACCTCGACCTCAACCGGGACGCGATCAAGCTCGAAAGCTACGAGGTCGCCGGCCTCGTCGAGAACGTCCTCAACCGCTAGGACCCGCTCCTGCTCATCGACTGCCACACCACGGACGGCGCCTACCACGAACAGACCGTCACGTACTCCTGGCCGATCAACCCCAACGGCGACCAGGGGCTCGTCGAGTTCCAGCGCTCCAAGATGATGCCCGAGGTCGAGAAGATCATGAAGGACAAATACAAGACGCTGGCCCTCGTCTACGGCGGCTTCCGCGACATGCGGGCGCCCGAGAAGGGTTGGGAGACCCTCGACCCGCAGCCGCGCTACGTCACCAATTACATCGGCCTGCGCAACCGCCTCGGTATCCTCGACGAGAACTACGTCCATGCCGACTTCAAGACGCGCGTCGCGGGCAACTACGCCCTCCTTTTCGCCACCCTCGACTACGCCTACGCCCACGCCGACGAGCTCATCAAGCTGATCGCCGAAACCGACGCCCGCACGGCCGCCCGCGGCCTGGCGCCCCAGCCGGCCGACGTCTTCGGCGTCGAGTTCGACCTGAGGGCCCTGCCCAAGCCGATCACCGTCCTGGGCTTCGAGATGGAGGCCGCGCCCGCCCCGCAGGGGGGCGCGCAGACCCCGCCCGCGGGCGTCAAGCCTCCCCCGACGGGGGCCGGAGCTGGCGCTCCTCCCGGCGGCCCGCCGATGTTCGCCAGGATGAAGCCGACCGACAAGAAAAAGACCTACGTCATCCCCTATTTCGCCGATTTCTTCTTCAAGCGGACCGTGCCTTTTCCGGCCGGTTATCTCGTCCCCAACGCCTCGCCCCAGGTCGTCGCCAAGCTCCTCCAGCACGGCCTCCTCGTCGAGCGGCTGATTCAGCCCGCCAAGCTCGAGGTCGACCAGTTCAAGATGAAGGAAGTCAAGGGCGCCGAAAGGCTCTATCAAGGCCATAGGACGAACACGATCAAGGGGGAATTCATCAAAGCCCAGGTCGAGTTCGCCGCGGGGACGATCTTCGTCACGACCGCCCAGCCGCTGGCCAACCTCGCCGCCTACCTGCTGGAGCCGGAGAGCGACGACGGCCTCATCGTCTGGAATTATTTCGACAAGGACCTGGCCTCGGGAGGGTTCGGCGGGGGGCCGGCGGGATTCCCCGTCTATAAGCTCATGAAACCGGCGTTCTTGGCGAAGGAGACCGTCAAGTAGCGATCTCGTCTTCGAGCTCTCCGACCGTCAGATAGCGGAACGCCCGGTCGATGTCGCGGTGGCTCGCGACCAGGATCAGCGTATCCTGTTCCTTGACTTCGAATTCCGCCCCCGGGCTGGTGAAGGACGCTTCCCCCCTGACGACGGCGATCACGGTCGTTCCCGTCAATGTCCGGAGCTTGATGTCGCCCAACGTCTTGCCCGCCGGCCAGGCCTCCTTTCCCACGAAGAAGGTCTCGGCCGTCCCCGCTGCCAGGAGGTCGGCGATCCTCTCGGCCGCCGGCCGGATGGCCAGGCAGGTTCCGCGAAGCATCCCGTAGCATTCTCCCCGCAGGACCTTGACCTGGGCATCGATGACGTTGCGCGGGATGTGATATTTTTCGAGGACCCGGGTAAAGATCTCGATCGACGTCTCGAACTCCTCGGGGATGACGTCGCCGGCGCCGAGCGCGAGGAGGCCGTCGATCTCCGAAGAGTAGCGTGTCCGGACGACGATGAAGAGGTCCGTGTTGAGCTCCCTAGCCGTCTGAACGCCCCGCCGGGTCATCCGCGGGTCGGAAATGGCGAAGACAATGCCCTTGGCCTGCCGTACGCCGGCCTCCTCGAGGATGGTCCGGCTCGAAACGTCCCCGAAGATGATGGACTCGCCTTCGGCGGCCGCGGCCCGGAACGTTTCCGGATTGAGCTCGAGGATGACGTAGCCTATCCCGGCTTCCTTCAGGACGTGGGCGAGGTTTTTGCCGTTAAGTCCGTAGCCGGCGATGATGACGTGGCCGTTCAAATTTCGTCCGCTTTTGCCGCCCGCGGCCGCGATTCTCTGCCTCCACTTGAAGGCGCGCTCGCTTTTTCCCGCGAGAATGGGAGAGATCTGGATGAGGAGGGGTGTGGCCAGTATGGTCAGGATGGACGAGGCGATGAAAGCCTGAAAGATGTCCTCGCCGAGGAGGCCGTTGGCCCGGCCGACGCCGGCCAGGACGAAGGAAAACTCTCCGATCTGGGCCAGAGCCAGGCCCGTGATCACCGCGATTCGCGGCCCGTAGCCGAGAAAGGCGACGGTCACCACCACGACGAGGGCCTTGAGGACGAGGATGGCTCCGACGAGGCCGAGCACGGTGAACTTGAATGTCCAGACCGCGCTCGTGTCGAGGAGCATGCCCACGGAGATGAAGAACAAGCTGTTGAAGACGTCCTTGAAGGGCAGGATGTCGGATACGACCTGATGGCTGTAATTGGACTCGGCGATGAGAACGCCGGCCAGAAACGCCCCCAGGGCGAGCGATAATCCGAGCGACGACGTCAGCAGCGCCTCGCCCAGGCAGATGAAAAGCGCGGCGATGAGAAAGATCTCCCGGATGCGGGTCCGGACGACGAGGGTCAGGACCTTGGGCATGAGAAAACGGGCCACGAGGAAAACCGCGGCGATGGCGGCCAGGCTCCACCCGAACCGCAGGGCGATTTTCCAGGGCGAGACGTTCCCGGCGTTGGCCAGGACCGGGACGACGGCGATCATGGGGACGATGGCGATATCCTGGAAGATCAGGACGCCGAGGCCGATCCGGCCCTGCGGCGAATCCGTCTCGCCGCGGTCCCCCAGGATCTTGAGGACGACGGCCGTGCTGCTCAGGGAGACGAGGAAGCCGTAGAAAAGGGCCTGATTGAAGCCGATCCCGAAGAGGAGGACAAGGAGCAGAACGCAGGCCGCCGTAGTCAGAGCAACCTGAAGCCCGCCCCCGATCCAGAAGTTTTTCTGGATACGTTTGAGCTTGGCGGGCTCGAACTCGAGGCCGATGGTGAAGAGGAGCATGACGATGCCGATCTCGGCCAGGATATCGACCGTCTTGGTGTGTTTCACGAGCGACAGGCCGCCGGGGCCGATGAGCACGCCGGTCAGGAGAAAGCCGACGACCGAAGGAAGCTTGACCTTGTAGGAGAGATAGATGATGAGGACGGACGCGGCCAGAACGATGACGAGCTCACCGAGTGCGAACAAGTCCATGATCCGGCGCGACTCCCTTCGAACTTATGGCCTGGTGATGACGAAGGCGGCCCGCGTCGCCGTTATTTCTTCTTTTTCTTCGCGGCGACGATGTATTTGCCGCAATTCTCGCAGACGTAGATGTCGTTCGAATCCTCGATGGCCGAGCTCATCTGCGTCGACAGGTTGATGTTGCAGCTTTGGCAAACACCGTCCTCGACGTCCGAAACGGCGAATCCGTAGCGCTCCATGAGCCGGTCGAACCGCGCCAGGAGGGCCTGGTCGAGCTCTTCGCGGATCAGGCCGGCCTGGGCCTGGAGGGTTTTGGCCTGGGCCTTGGGCGCCCGCTGCCTCTTGATCTCGATTTCCTGGAGTTTCTTCAGCAGGTCCGCCCGGCTGACGATCTTGTCCTCGTGGGGCAGCCGCAGCTCGATCTCGGACAGGATGTTGAGGAGCTCGGCCTTGTCTTTGGCCTCGAAGGCCCGCTGCCGGAAATCCGCTCTCCGCAGGAAATGGGCCAATCCGGCGAAGAGGTGGTTGAACAGCCCGGGCAGAGACGGATTCCAAACGACCAGGATGATGAGGTGGACCTTTCTCTTGTCGGGAGCGTCGAAGTCCAGCCCCTTCTCGGACCGGCCCACGGCAACGGCCATCTCGCCGCCGGTATCGACTCGGGCATGGGGGACGGCCACCCCATCGCCGAGCGCCGTGGAAACGAGGCTTTCCCGGTCGATGAGGCGGGTCAGGATCAGCTTCTTGTTGGCGATGAGCTTTTCTTTGGCCAGGACGTCGAGGAGCTCCTCGATGGCGTGGACCTTGTCCTTGGCCTTGAGGTCGTGAACGATCTGGGCGGGTTTGAGATAATTCGAGAAATGCGTGATCCCCAAGAGATCTCTCCGTTCCATTTTGAGACGATTATATCATAAAATCGCCCGCCGCGCAGCGGCTTTTTTTTAAATCCCCTCGTCCTCGCGCCGGGCGAGCTCGAAAGTCTCCCGGATGCCGGCCAGGCAGGCCGCCCGGGAGGCCAGCTCGACTCCCTCTTCGGCCGCCTCGAGGACCGGGACATCGAGAGCCAGGAGCTGCATCGTCTTGGCGCAGAAGACGTCCCCGCACCCCGTCGTGTCGACGACCTTCGCCGCCGCCGGCGCCCGGACGACCCGCGACTCCCGGGGAGTGGCGACGAGGACGCCCTCTTTGCCCATGGTCACGAAGACGGCCCGCAGGCCCTGCCGGAGGGCTTCCCGGACGAACGCCTCGACCTCGTCGGCGTCCGGCCAGCGCTCGGGATGGCCGAGGAGCGAAGCCACCTCCTGGCGGTTGGCCTGGAGATAGGCTATGCCGCGGACATAGTCCCGCCACCCGGGAACGGAGACATAGTCCCGGTGGGCGTGGAGAAGGCGGGCCAAAACGAGCGAATGGACATCGAGCCAGACGGGACAGGATGCCCGGTCGAGGACGGCTCGCCAATCCGGAAGCGACAGCTCGAATCCCGAATTGAAGACCATCAGGAGCATGTCCAGGGCCGGGAGCGCTCCGAGGATCCGGTCCGGGGCGAGGGCCGGCACGGCGGATCCGAGGACCTCTTCGCGCTCCTTGAGCCGTTCGGAGTAATGGAGAAAAACCCTGTTTCCCGGACCGGGAACGAAACGCAGGCCGTCCCGGTCGAGCGTCGTCCAGCCTTCGGTCAGGGCCTCGACCTCGGGGCGAAGGTCCGCGCCGCAATTGGCGATGAGATGGACGTTTTCGCTCAGGCCGCAGAGGACGGCGGCCTGATATAGGATCCCGCCGAGCCCGCGGCAGCGGGGACCTGCGTCGTCGGTGATATAGTCGGAGGTGATGGTCCCGACGAGGCCGAAGGCTCTCATCTCTTCGCGGCCTCCTGCCGGCAGGGTTCCCCGGCGGTTTCATCCGCGCGACGGAGGGGCCGCGGGGCGGCCGCCCCGTTCGAAGCCGGGGAGCTCACTGTTCGATATTGTTGGTCACCGTCAGGCTGGCGGTCTTGTCCTGATTGAACATGACCATGACGCCCAACTTGTCCTTCGTCGCCTGGATCAGCCCGCCTTCTCCCATCGACATCGTCTGGCCGATCGTCCAGCCCGCGGCCTTGAGGGCTTCCGTATATTTTTCGATCGCGCCCGTTTCGAGCTCGCCGAGGATGATGTTCCAGCCGGTCTTGGCCGCGTCGGCGACCCGGGTGACGCCCTGCACCTTCCCGAAGGTGAAGAGAGGAACGCCCTCGGGGAGGTCCTTCGGCCATTCGGTGGACGTCGAGAGCGAGCTCTCGCCCTCGGCCGTCTTGACCTTGATACCGCCGCCGGACAGGTCGACCTGGGCCTTGCCGCCGGTGGCCTTCTCGATGGCGTTCTCGAGGCGTCTCTCGGCCAGGTTTTCGGACGCCTTTTTGCAGGCCGAAAGCCCGATCAAACACGGGATCAGAAGCAGCGACAGGGCCGCCGCCGTCAAGCTCGTCTTCTTGGACATGGTCGACTCCTTTCTCTTTTTTCCATCTATTCTATTTTTTCCGGGTAAAAATGCAATCCGCCGGGTCGGGAGGCGGCGGCTGACCGTCGAACAGTTTCGGGGACATGATTCCCTGTCCCTGTTGTAAAATGCGGAATGCCCGACTGGAAACGGCCTGGGAAGCGGGGACAGGGTATCGTGTCCCCATTGTCTTGAAAACTGTACGACGGTCAGGGGCGGGGCGATTTGACCTGCCGGCCCGTTTCCGCTAGGATATTTTTTTACGAGAGTATCGCTCAAGGAGCGGCATCATGACAAAAATCATTCGATTCGCAGCCTGCGGGATTCTCCTCGCGGGCCTCATGGCCGGGGCTCAACCGGCGCCGGGGCCGAAGGCGTCGCCGCCGATCCTGGTGACGTCGTGCGGGCAGAGCGAGGGCCCTTCGAGCTTGAACACGATCCTTAAAAGGGTCGGCGTCGTCTACGACGTCGTCCCCCTGGCCACAGTCAACGACCTCAAGGCCAAAGCCTACAAATCGCTGATCATCACCATGGGTGCCAGCCTCAAAGGCATGGGGGCGGCCGGCATCTCGATCGACGACGAGCTTCAGCGGGCTGCCGAGCTCATCGAGGCGGCCAAAAAGGCCAAGATCACGATCATCGGCGCCCACATCGAAGGGATGAAGCGGCGGTCCCAGGGCGCCGAGGCCGGCGACACGACCGACGAACAGAGCATCGATACGGTCGCCCCGAAATCCGACATCCTCTTCGTCAAGAAAGAGGGGAACTCCGACAACCGGTTCACCATCATCTCCCAAGCCAAGAAGATCCCCATGGTCGAGTTCGAAAAGAACATGGATATGGTGGCCGCCCTGGAGAAGATGTTCAAGTGACCGTCCTCGTCGACGCTTGCCTCTCGGCAAGCGCATCGACGGATCCCGTTTAACCTCACGAAGGTCCATGGGTTCCCTCGCAAAGCTCGGGACGGCTCAAAGAGCCGCCTGAGCGAAGCGAAGGATCTCATCCACCCCCGCGATAATCGAGAAGGATTCCTCTTTTTTCTGTCTGACAGCACCTAGATTCTCTTCAGCGTCACGAACCCTGCTTTTTCGAGGACCTTGAGGTAATTCTCGACGTCCTTGAGGGCGACCGGGCCGGATACGGCCGCGACGGCGTTCCGGATCCGGAGGATGCTTCGCTTCCCGTCGACGAAATTCCGGACCTCGGCCTCGCTCCGGCCGAGAACGTACGCGGGCGCGTCCTTCATCTCCTTGCGCGCGGCGGCGAAGGCCTGGCCGTCGAACAGCCCTTTCATCTTGGCCGTCCTGGCCGGGATGACCTTGCCCAGCCGGATCTCCTCCGCCGTAAGGGCGATCCGCGCCGGGGCCGATTTCTCCTTCAGGCAGCGAGCGCGGTAGACCTGCTCGAGCTCCCGGGCGAAGGGCTGCTGGAGGCTTTGGACGGTCCGTATCTTGGCCGCGAGCAGGCTGTCCAGGGCAGAGGAATTCTTGAAGAAAAACCGCGTCGAACCGAGCGCATCCTCTTCTCTTAGGAAGGCCTGAAAGACGATATTGTCCGCTTCCTTGTAGACCTCTTGGAGTCTGGCCGGCTCGGCGCCGTTGACCAGGCCCTCGGCCCGGCTGAGCTCCTGGGACAGCCGCGCATACGACTGCGAGGAGACCTCGACGACCAGGCGCTCGGCTTCGGCGGGCCCTCCGCCGGCGAGGAAGACGGCGGCGGCCGCTCCGATGAAGGCGACCCGCTTGAGCTGGGTGGGATCGGACTTGTCGGGCGTGTCCCCGCTCGTGTGGTACCACTGGTCGGGCCAGACGATGAGCATGACCGCCGGCACGCGGATGCCGCTGTCGGCGAAGATGACGTGGTCGCTGCCTCCGGAATAGGGATCGATGACGTAATAGAACGGATCCCGCGAGCCAGTCGGCGACCAGATCGGAAGGTAGGCCTCGCTGCGCTCGTTGTTGCGCTGCGTCGTGCCGACCCATTCATAAAGGGCCCGCATGACGTCGTTGAGATAGCTCGGGAGCGAGGCCGGAGTCTGGATGAGCTCCATCATGCTCTGGTTCTTGATCAGCCCCTCCCCGACCATGTCCTCGTTGACGGCGGCGAAGAACCGGGCGGCGATCTCCGGATACTTGCGGAGATACGCCTGCGTTCCCGAGATCTCGGGGATGAACAGGAAGCGGACCGACCGTTTGAGGGGCGGGATCTTTCCGTCGTCCATGAGTTTCCGGAGGGTGCGGGCCGTCTCGAGGATGGCCACGCAACCTGAATAATTGTCGTTGGCCCCCTGCTTGGCGAAGCCCTCGAAGAGATGGGCGGTGAAGACGAGCTCCTCCTCGGGATAGTCTTTTCCACGGATCAAGCCCTCGACCATCTGCTCCTTGTAAGGCACCATCTGGGTCTTGGCGACGGCCCGGACTTCGATCTTCGTCCCGCGCTCGAGCTGGTCGCGGAGGTCGTTCCCGAGGCGCGTCGAGATCGTGAATCCGAACGTCTTCTTCATGCTCTCCGAGCTCCGGACCGAGTTCCAGCCGACCTCGTCGGGGTCGAATTCCGGATGGCTCGAGGAATACCCGATGAGGCCCAAGGCGCCGTATTTCTCGACGGCGAGCTGCTGGGCGCCTCCGGGAGAGCCGTTGACCAGGACGACCTTGCCTTTGACGTCTTTGCCTGCATAGAAGACGTCGCGGTTTCCGGGACCGACGTAGACGAGCTCGGCCGTCACGTCGGCTGTGGCGCTCCCGGAGCAGAGCGAAGCCGCGATCTCCTTGAGGTCGGCGATCTTTCGTTTGACGGGCGCGGTGATCCAGAGCTCGCCCATTTCGGCGTCCCAGGTCAGCGGTCCGCGCGTCGGCAGGTCGATGATCCGGGAGTCCGTGATGCCGTATTCCTTGAGTTTGCCGAGGATGAACGCGGCGTCCCAATAGCCGTTGACGTATTCCTCGGGCGGCCGGTTGCGGTTGACGCCGGCGAGGAGGATTTCGTTCTGGAAGGCCAGGTCCCCGGAAGCCTCATGGATGATCTCCTGGAGGAGAGCCAGCGGCAGGATGGTCTTCGGAACGCCCTCGGCCGGCTGGGCGGCCGCGAACGCCGTGGCGCAAAATATCGGAAGCAGGAAGAGGATGGTCTTTTTCATGGGGCCTCCTGAGCGTTCTATTGTATCGTAACGAAGGAATATGTAAATAGCGCCGGTTCGGGAGGCGAGGCCGGAGTTGACGTTTTGCCTATCCGGAGCTACATTAGGAGCGAAAGGCAGTCATCATCGCGGCGGAGGGAGGGGCCGATGAAGAAAGTCCTGGGAGCAGCGCTCGCGGCCGCTTTCGTCGCCTTCGGAGCCGGCCTTTTCGGCCAATTCAGGCCCGCGGAAATCCTCGACCAGGCCAAATGGGAGGAATTCCTGAAGACGGCGGCTATCGTCTCCGAATACCAGATGAAGGAAAGCGAGGGGGTGACGCGCCCTTGGGTCCTGACCTTGGAAAAGGACGGGGTCACGCACCGCGCTATCTGGAAGGACGTCCTGGGGCGAGTGAAGGGCTATCTGGAAAACTGGAAGGCGGAGATCGCCGCCTACCGGCTGAGCAAATTCCTGGGATTGAACATGGTCCCGCCGACCGTGGAAAAGGAGCGCTCGGGAAAAGCCGGCTCGTGCCAATTCTGGGTCGAATCCTGGAAAGACTACTTCACGATCGTCAACGAAGAGCTGCAACCTCCCCCGAGCGGCGTGACCACGTTTCTGAGGGCCTTGTGCCTCCAGCGCGCTTTCGACAATTTGATCGCCAACGCCGACCGGCACGGAAAGAACTACCTGATCACCGAGGACTGGAGGATGATCCTCATCGACCATTCCCGGGCGTTCTGGAAGGGCCCGGAATGGACGACGCAGCTCATCTACGACGAGAACAACCGGATCAGCCGGAAATTCATCATGGACCAGCTCCCGCGCCCGTTCGTCGAGATCCTGCGCGGGATGGACGCCGCCGCCGTCAAGGACGCCGTCGGCGATTATCTGACGGACGAGGAGGTCGCCGATACGCTCAAGCGGCGGGACCTGATGATCGCCTGGATCGACAAGCACATCGCGAAAAAAGGCGAAGCCTACGTCCTTTACTGAAGACAAGGGGGACACGATACCCTGTCCCCGTTTCTCAGCTTTTTTCCAGTCTCGCCTTCCGCATTTTCCAACGGCGACGGGGAATCATGTCCCCGTAACTGTTCGCGGATCAGCGCGGCCTCGATTTGAAAAATGCGCGGATTTCATCTAGAGTAAGGTCTTTAAGAGTGGGTACACAGACCGTGTGTGTACCTGGCTAGGTACACACACGGTCTGTGTACCCGAGAGAGGGCCCATGAGCATGACGACCTCGGCGACGATCATCCTGGCCGCGATGGTCGCGGCGTATATCGCGGCCAAAGTCTTCAAGATCTCGACCGAGCTGTCCATGCTCGCCGCGGCCCTCGTCGGCGGCCTCGTCGGAGGAGCGGGCGTCCCGGCCCGCCATATCGCGGAAGGGGCGTTCACCTACCTCGACATCTGCCTTATCTTCATCACGGCGACGCTGTTCATGAACCTGCTCAAGGAATCCGGCGGCGTGGCCTTCGTCGTCCGCCGCATCCTGAAAAGGTTTCACCGGCACAAATTCCTTCTTTTCGTTATGCTGGCCGTGCTGATGCTCATCCCCGGCATGCTGACGGGGGCGGGCAGCGTGACCGTGCTCATCGTCGGCGGCATGGTCGCCACGGTCCTCGGCTACATGGGCATCCCCAAGCCGAAGGCCGCGGCCATCGTCTTCGTCATCGCCGGCTTGAGCGCCGCGGCCCCGCCCGTCAGCCTGTGGGCCATGCTCACGGCGGCGGGCGTCAACATGCCCTATGTCGGCTTCTTCCTGCCGCTCATGATCCCCTGCCTCATCTTAGCCCTGCTGACGATCTTCATCCTGGGTTGGCGGTCGAAGCCGGCGGACCTCGAGCAGGCCTTGAAAGAGCTTCCCGAGCCGCCGGCGGGGATGAACTGGCCGAAGATCCTCCTCCCCTTCTTCGTCTTTTTCGCCCTGGTCCTGGCCGGCCGGGTCTGGCCGTTCGATTTCCCGATCCTGGGGCTCCCCCTCGTCTTCGCCTGCGCCGGCGCCGTCGTCCTTCTCCTCTCGCCGGTCAAGATTCCTTTCCTCGAGGTTTCCCGCAGGACGGTCCACCAGCTCCTCCCCTTGATCGGAACCTTGACTTGCGTCGGCGTGCTCGTCCAGATCATGACCCTGACCGGCGTGCGGGGATTGATTTCCGTGACCGTCGTCACCCTTCCGGCCATGGTCGTTATCCTCACCCTTTTCCTGACGCTCCCCGTTTCGGAATCCGTGCTGATGTGGGGCGCGGCGCCGGTGCTCGGCGTGCCGCTCGTCCTTCTCTTCAACACGATGAACCTCAATCCCGTCATCGCCCTGGCCGGTATGAGCGTCATCTGGCCGCTCGGCGACGCGATCCCGCCCACGGCCATCATCGGCCGGCTGACGGTTGAAACCATCGGGATGAAGGAAAAATATTCGACCTTCCTGCGCTACTGCATCGTTCCGGCCATCCTCATCATCCTTGTCGGGACGTTCATGGTCCTTTTCAGCAAGAAACTGGCCTTTCTGAGCGTGTTTTAAGAGGAGTCGAAGATGATCATCACCATCCTCTATTATCTCCTGGTCGCCTTCGTCGTCTTCCTCATGGGCTGGAATCTTCTGAAAAGTAAAAAATGGCAGGAGGAGATCCTGTACGTCATCGTCCTCCTGCCGTTCCTGCTCAGGCTGCTGAGGCTAAAATGAATGGGGACATGTTCCGAATTCTCTGGAATTCGGTACGTGTCCCCGATTTAGAGGTCTAAAGTAGATGGGGACATGTTCCGAATTTTCTGAAATTCGGTACGTGTCCCCGATTTTAGAGGTCTAACATGATCCGAAAATCAATCATAATATTGGCCGGCCTTGTCCTTCTCGTCTTTTCGGGGCTGAGCTTCTACAAAAGCCGCCGCCTCAAAGAGCCTGTCGTCATCGGTCCGGGCGTCACCGAGGTCAGAAAGCTCAGCTCTTATTTCGAGGATCTCCGCGGGACCGCCAACGATGAGAATGTCTACGTCCTCGAAGGAGCGGAGCCGGGAGGAGCCGTCCTCATACTCGGCGGATCACACCCGGAGGAGCCGGCGTGCCGGTTGACAACCTGGATCCTCGCCGAAAACGCGATTCCGGACCGGGGCCGCGTTTTCGTCGTCAACTCGGCCAACCGGAGCGCGACGACCGTGACCCGGCCGAGCGGCGCCTATCCCTCTTCGTACACGATCCGGACCGAGTGGGGCGGCCAGACGTTCCGTATGGGAGACCGCTGGTCGAATCCGCTGGACCAGTGGCCCGACCCCGAGGTCTATATCCATTATCCGACCCGCCAGAACCTGGCCTACATGGACATTCGCAACCTCAACCGGACCTGGCCGGGACGTCGGAACGGCACGCTCACGGAGAAAACGTGCTGCGCCTTGATCGAGCTCATCAAGAAAGAAGGCATCGATCTCGTCCTCGACCTCCACGAAGCCGAGCTCCAATATCCGGTCATCAGCACGATCGTCTCCCATCAGCGGGGGTTGGATATCGCCGCCATGGCCTCCATGGTCCTCTCGGACGAGGAGTTCAAGATCGGGATGGAGAAGTCGCCGGTCGAACTGCGCGGCCTTTCGCACCGGGAGATCGGCGACCACACCGACGCCATTCCCCTCCTCTTCGAGACTCCCGAGCCGTTCCTCGACGCGACGCGCGGGAGGACGGACGAGAAGCTCCTCCTCGAAGGGAAGGACGAGTTCGTCGTCAGAGCCGGAAAGCGCGGCCTGCTCTTCGAGAAGATCGACGAAAAGGGCTGGCCGATCGACGTCCGCGTCGGCCGGCACTGTTCAACGATCCTCCAGGTTCTCGACGTCTGGACGCAGGACCACGGGGAAAAGGCCGTCGTCCTGAAGAACCTGCCGAAATACGAGGAGGTCATCAAGAAAGGGACGGGCGCCTTCCTCCGTGACCCTGCCAAAGCCGACCCTAAACACGTCTATTATGAATAAGATAAATAAAGCCATCCCCGGGCTGAAGCCCGGGGTATTTGGAGGCTTAATACTGAGCGGCGCTTTGTGCCCCGATTTAAAAATCGGGGTTTTGCGCCGCGAACGTATAAAGTCCTGAAGGGATTCATGCATGCGCGTTTATGACTCCATCCGTCTCGCCGTTCCGGACATTCTCCTCCCGAAGAAAGGCGTGGACCTGACGAAATGGGCGGCCATCGCCTGCGACCAGTACACGTCCGAACCGGAATACTGGGAGAAGGCGGCTCGTCTCGTCGGCGACGCCCCTTCGACCCTGCACATCATCTATCCGGAAGTCTATCTCAACGAGAAGAACCCGGACGCCCGGATCGCCCGCATCCGCGAAGCCATGGACGGCTATCTGGCCCAGGGCCTGTTCGTGGAAAGGGAAGGATTCGTCTATGTCGAACGAACGGTCTCCGGGCACACGCGGCGGGGGCTGGTGGCCTGCCTCGACCTCGAAGCGTACGATTTCCACAAGGGCTCGACCAGCCTCATCCGGGCCACGGAAGGCACGATCCTCGAGAGGATCCCGCCGCGCGTCAAGATCCGCGAGGGCGCTCCCATCGAAAGCCCGCACATCATGGTCCTGATCGACGACCCGGCCGATTCCGTCATCGGCCCTCTGTCCAAGCATAAGGCGAAGCTCGAGACGCTCTACGACTTCGATCTGATGCTGGGCTCAGGCCGTCTGGCCGGCTTCCGGGTCGATGACCGCGGGCTCGAAAAATGCGTGGTTGAAAGCCTCAAGGCGCTGGCCGATCCGAAAAGCTTCGCGGCCAGGTACGGCCTCGAGTCCGGAACCCCCGTGCTTCTCTATGCCATGGGGGACGGAAACCACTCCCTGGCTACAGCCAAAACCATCTGGGACAAGGTCAAAGAAAGCGCGGGCGACAAGAAAGCCGTCATGGACTCGTTGCTCCGCTACGCGCTGGTCGAACTCGTCAACCTCCATGACGCGGCCCTTGTCTTCGAACCGATCCACCGCGTCCTCTTCGGACTCGCGCCGAAAACCGACATCGCCGGCGCGATGGACAAGGTCTACCCCGGCCGCTGCCGCGTCACCGCGGCCTCCGGCCTGGACGGGATGAAATCCGCCGTAGACCGCCAGACGGGGCCCGCTCATAAGGTCGGCCTCATCTCGGACTCGGGATTCAGCGTCGCCGAGGTCGCCCGCCCCGAGACGAACCTGCCGGTCGGAACGCTCCAGCATTTCCTGGACATTTTCGTCAAGGCCAAGGGGGCCAGGGAGATCGACTACGTCCACGGCACGGAGTCGGTCGTCCAACTCGGCCGAAAGCCCGGCAATCTGGGCATCTATCTGCCGGCCATGAAAAAAGAGGAGCTGTTCCGGACCGTCATCCTGGACGGCGCCCTGCCGCGCAAGACGTTCTCCATGGGAGAGGCCTTCGAAAAGCGGTTTTACATGGAAGCACGGAGACTGGCCTGAAGGAAGGAAAATCATGCGCGAAAAATCGAGCAGCGGCACGTTCGAAAAACGCCGGACTCTTTTCCCGCTCGTCCTAGCCGTAGTCTGTCTCGCGTGGCTCTCGGCGAACGCCTCCAGCCAGGAGACGGCCGAATACAAGCTCCGCGTCGCGGTCAAGAGCGCCGCGGCGCACAGCGGGCCGGACGCGCAGAGCCCCGTCATCGCCCGGATTCCGGAGGGAACGCTGCTCGCGTCGTCGCATGCCGACGGCGTCTGGTTCCGCATCGTCGTCCCGACGGGCAAGGAAGGAATCATCCTCATCGGCTATGTGTCCCGGCTGGAGGTCGAGATCCTCGAAGAAAACGTCCGGAAGCCGGCGGATTTCTGGGGCACCACGCCGGACGAATACCGGGGCATCGGGCTCGGCATCAAACTCGGCGCGGGCTTCTGCTTCTTTTCGGGCGGAGACATCGACGGGGGCGCCTCGGGAATGTTCGACCAGGGGATCGAAGACCTCGCCGCCTCGAAAAAGAATACGATGGGGAAAAAAGATCCCCGCGCCTTCAGTTCCGGGCTGGAAGCGGGGGCCGATATCTACTACCGCTTGAGCCCCAAGCTGGGAATCGGAATCGGGGGAAGTTATTACGCGGCCAAGGCCAAGAAATCCCAGCCTTTTACCGAATACGCGGTCTACGACCAGCAATTCTTGATCACTCCCGAAGCCAAGGTCGTGATGCTGAAGCTGAACTTGACCTACGAGCTCCCCCTGCTCTCCTGGCTGGCGGCCCGCGCCGAGGCCGGGCCGGCGTATTTCTCAGTCAAGTATACCCTCGGCCAAAACAGCAGCACGATGGCGCTCCGGGAAACCTACGAGCAAAGCGCCAAGGCCAACGGGATAGGGGCCCACGGCAGCCTCGGCCTGACGTTCCGGATCAACTCCCAGACGGTCTTTATCCTCGAAGCGCGGGGCCGGTACGCCCGCTTCCCGGACCTGAAGGGCTCCGAGAAATGGGTCCGGTCGCAGCCCGGCGGCTTCGTCGACATCGACGAGGCTTCGGGATCGCTTTATTACATCGAAGGAGCCCGCTATCCGAAGCTGGCCGTTCTGGCCGACGGTGCCGCCGGGGCCGGCGCGCGGAAGGCCGTTTTCGACTTTTCCGGCGTCAGCCTTGCCGGCGGGATCATGCTTCGATTCTAAGCGGAACAGGAATGAAAGCCGGGATGACCTGGGCGCTCGTCTTCGCGGTCCTCGCGGCCGGTCCGGCCCTCGGCTCGCCGCAGAGCCGGCCGCCCGACAAATACGAGACCTTCCTGAAGGAAGAGGCGGTCTACATCATCACCAAGACCGAGCGGCAGGTCTTTACGAAGCTCGAAACCGACCGTGACCGGGACCTCTTCATCGAGGAATTCTGGAAGCAGCGCGACCCGACCCCGGGCACGCCGCGGAACGAGTTCAAAGAGGAGCACTTCCGCAGGATCGAGTTCGCCAACAAGGCTTTCGGCCGCGGGGCGCCGTTCCGGGGCTGGAGGACGGAGAGAGGCCGGATTTACATCACCCTCGGCCCGCCTTTCGACGTACAGCACATCCTCTCCTCGGACGCCTACCCCATGGAGATCTGGTATTACGCGGGGAATCCGGCCTACGGCCATCCCTCCACCTTCCGCCTCCTCTTCTATCAGAAGGGAGGAGGCGGCGATTACGCGCTCTACAATCCGGCCGGCGATTCGCCCAAGGACCTGGTCGGCAATCCGCGGCGGATGCCCAACAACGGGACGTATCCGATGGAGTGGGACGACTGGGACGTCGGCGCGTACAACGTCCTCCGCGACCTGGTGTCTATGGAGGCGGCGGAATCCTCCGTGTCCCTGATCCCGGGGATCAGCGGTTTCCAAAACAGGCTCCAGTCGTCCATGCTGCTGGCCGAAGTCCAGAACTATCCTCAGCGGAAAATCAACGACGCTTATGCTCTCGACATCCTCAACCACAAGCCGTCGGTCGAGGTCTCCTATTCTGTGCGCTTCATGGGCAACCAAAACGCCATGGGCCTTCTCCAAGATCCCTCCGGACGCTTTTTCCTGAACTACATCGTCGTCCCGGAAAGGCTGTCGCTCGAAACCTACGAGGGCAAACACCTCGCCGAGCTGCGGACGACGCTCCGCCTGGCGAGCCCGGAGGGCAGGACGGTCTATCAGCAGGAGCGGTCCATTCCGCTCGAATTGAGCGGCGAGGAAATGAAGGCCGTCGAGAAGAGCGCCTTTCATCTCTACGACTCCGTGCCGCTGATTCCCGGGATGTATACGGTCAGCCTCCTCCTGGAGAATACGGTTTCCAAGGAATTCACGACGGTCGAAAAGACCGTTTCCGTCCCCGAAGGAAATCCGCTCTGGATGAGCCCGCTCGTCCTCGCCCGGCAGGTCGTTCGGGACACGTCGGCCGGCGGGGCTAGCCGGTCCTTTCAGATCGGCCGGCTGCAGATCTATCCCGCGCTCAACAACACCTTCCGCAAGCAGGACCGGCTCTTCATTTTCCTCCAGGTCTACGGACTGAGTCCGGCCCTGAAGTCGGGCGGCGCCCTGGGGTATTATCTTTTCAAGGATGACGAGATCGTCTACTCCGACCGCAGGAGCGTCAGCGAATACGAGGGCGACCGGGATTTCCTCGAGGAGATGACCTCCGATACGGTCGTTCCTGGAACGTACGTGGCGAAAGCGGTCCTCTGGGACGCGAACGGGCGGGAAGTCGTTTCCCAGGAAGCGCCCTTCCTCGTCGCGGAAACGCCCTTTCCCAATACATGGGTCGTTGCCCAAACGAACCCGCCGTCCGACGATCCCTACTACGCCTACGTTTTCGGCATCCAATATATGAATGTCGGGAAGGTGGATAAGGCCCGGGCCGAGCTGGCCGCGGCCTTCGAAAAGCGGCCCGAGTCGCTCGAATACGCCGTCGGCTTCGGCCGCGCCCTGCTCCTGAGCAAGGAGCCGGAAAAGGCGAGGGACATCCTCCTTCCGTTCGGACAGAAGGAGGCCGCCCGTTTCGATCTCTGCGAGGTCCTCGGGAAGGCCTATAAGGACACGGGTGAATTTAGGGCGGCGATCGGCTGGCTGGAGAAAGCACTGCCGTTGAAGGGGAATCTCATTGAGATCCTGAATCCTCTCGGCGAATGCTACCTCAACACGGGCGACAAAGAGCGGGCTCTGAAGGTCTGGGCGCGGTCGCTCGAGATCAATCCGGGCCAGCCCGAGATCAAGGCCCTCGTCGACAAAATAAAGGGGGACGACGCATCCTGTCCCTTATAATAAGAGTGGGTACACCCACGGTAGGTGTACCCGGACATTACGAGACCGTTTTTTCCCAGGATAAAAGGAAATTTCATTGCACTTAGGCAGGCCAATCATGTTCCGTTTGGTACACCTACCGTGGGTGTACCCGTAAGAAGAAAAGGGACAGGATGCGTCGTCCCCCTTTTAATTAGAAGAACGGGACGTAGAGGCCGAGGAAGAGGGACCGGCCGAAGATCGACTGCTGGTCCTTGCGGCCGCCGTAATCCGGTCCGTAGTCATAGCGGGAAATATTGCCGTTGTCGAGGACGTTGGTGATCCCGAAATAGACGACGATCAGCCTGCGGAACGCGTCGAACTGGAGGCTGCCGTTGAGGTCCAGGCGCTGATAGGCCGGATACGTTTCGCTATAAGGCGCCCCCCAGACGGGAAGATAGTCCTGGTTGTCCGCATCCCACTCCCTCCCGAGAAGCGGCGTGAACGGCCGGCCCGAGGCCAGGGAATAGCGGATGCCGAGCGACCCGCGCTTGAGCTTCCAGGTGAAAATCGCCGTGGCGGAGTGGGCGATCTCCCAGGGGGAGGGAGCCAGGACGCGGACTTCGTTCTCCAGGCGTTTGGCATCAAGAAAGTTATAGACACACAGGATCTCGTATTTTTTCGCTTTCCTCTTAACGAAGACTTCCGCCCCCCGCGCATATCCTCGTCCGCCGTTATCGACCCAGCCGTCCCCGCCGCTCAGAAAAAGCCGCCGGTATTCCTTGTCGTAAAGCGTCGCCCGGAAATCGAGATCGTCGGTGATCCGGTCGTAGCTCAAGGCGATATGCGCGGCGCTCTTCGGCCGGAGCTCCGGGTTGCGGGCGATGACGAAAAAATCGCCGAACTGATGATACCAGCCGGCGGAGAGCCGCAGGATGTCCTTTTGGGTCACGAGCAGCGCCGCCGACGCGCGCGGATCGAAGCTCCATCCCCGGTCGGAGAGGCTGAGGGCCTGGGCCCGGAAACCCAGGTTGACATAGAGCCGGTCGGTGGCCCGGAACTTGTCGTTGGCGTAGACGCCGCTCCTCGTCGCCCGCGTCCGGTATTCATTCTCGCTCGATCCGCGGACGGAAGTCTCGATCCGGCGCGCCTGGATGTCGGCTCCGAATTCGATAAAATGGCGGTCGAGGTCCCAGGCGTCCTCCAGCCTCGCCTGAACGACGTCGTCCCGGCTTTTCACGGCGATCGATGCCGGCTGGTCGAACGTCACATCGAAGCGGGTTGCGGACACGGTCAGGGTCGCGGCGAAATTGCGGGCCGGGGCCGTCGTCCAGGACAAGGCCCCCAAGCTGTTCTTTGAGGAGGCCTCGAAGCTCGATTCTTCCGCATACCGGTATCGGTCGTAAAGACCTGTGATCCGGATTTGGTTTGACCGTCCGATCCCGATATGGAATTTGCCGAAGCCCTGTTCCGTGCGAAACTCGTGGTCGCCGCCGCGGCTGTTGAGCCTGGTCAGGACGTCCGAATAGCCCCGGTTGTAGCTCCCGACGAAGCTCCCCACGCCCTTGATCGGAAAACCGGCATAGCTGTTCAAGCCGAGGACCGACAGGCCCAGCCCGCCCTCGCTTTTCGTCACGAGGTCCTTCGCCGCGATGTCCATGACGCCGGACAGGGCGTCGCCGTATTTCGGGTGAAATCCGCTCGTGGCCACGTTGAAACGCTCCACGACCTGATTGTCGAAGATGCTGAAATAGCTCTCGTGGAGGGACTCGCTGAGGAACGGATGCCGGACCTCGATGCCGTCGAAGAGGTAAGCCACCTCGTCGGGCGCGCCGCCCCGAATGAGGAGGCTCGACGCGTCGGGAGGCGAATTCACGCCGGGAAGGACGTGGCTCGCGTAGAGCGGATCGGCGGCCGTCCCGGGCAGCGTGTAGATCTCCATTTGGCTCAAGGTAACGGTCTTTTTCGCCTTCTCGTCCGAAACCGCGCTGTCGGCGGTCACGGTCACTTCTCGGGCCGGAAGCGGCTCGAGATCGAGTCCGATCTCGACCGCGGACCCGACGGCCGCCTCGACGTCTTTCTTCTTGTAGCCGATGAGCCAGACCGAAATCCTGACCTTGCCCCCGGGCGGTTGAGAGACGGAGATCTTGAAGCGGCCGTCCGCGCCGGCCGAGACTCCCCGGCCGTCCTCTAAAAGGACGTAGGCCGGGAGGGGATCCTTGGTTTCCCGATCGAAGATCCTGCCCACAATCCATGAAGTCTGCCGGGCGAAGAGGGCGCCGCAGGCGAAGAAGAAAGACAAAACGAGGGCTGCGATTTTCAGTAAAGGGGGACGACGCATCCTGTCCCTAATAAGGGGAGCGCAATCAGCCGGGACAGGGTTCTCGCTTTTCTTTGGAATACGGTTTATCGAGGGCAACGTGACGTAAGGCGGGTTTAAGCTTGTCATCGTCGTTATTAGGGACAGGATGCGTCGTCCCCCATTATCATTTCTTTTGCAGCTGATCCAGCTCGTACTGGGCATGCCAGTAGTCGGGATTCGCGGCCAGCGCCCTCTTCAGGAGATCTACGGCCTTGGCCGTGTCCTTCTTGTCTTTGTAGATCAGCGCCGCGTTGAGCAGCGTCACGTCTTTTCCCCAGCTCGGCTTCAGCAAACCGGTGACTTTTTCCTTGTCGAAGAGCTCGATCGCTTTCTCGAGGTACGGCAGGGCGCTGTCGGCCCCTCCCCCGAACGCCGCGGGAAGATAGCGCTGGTAGAATCCCTTGAGGAACTGGATCCGGGGATTGTCCGGCTCAGCCGCGAAGGCCTTCTCCATATGCTGCATGCTTTTCATCCCGAGCATGAAGTCCTTCTCGGTCTGCGAGGCGAGCTGCATGCCGATGAGGTAGCCGAAGAGCGCCTCCGCTTCGGCGAAATCCGGGTCGAGGGCCATCGCTTTCTCCGCGAATTTCTGCCCGTCCAGAGATTTCCGCTCGCATTCCGCCATCTCCTCGGAAGCGATGGCATAGGTCGCCAGCCAGAAATCGGCCAGAGCCACATAATAATTGAGGTAGGCGTTTTCCGGCTTGGTTCGCATCAGGCAGCCGAGGAACAGGTCCCGGGCTTCTTGGGACACATCCTTGTTCCACGTGTTGATGCCGGCCTGGAGTTTGGCTTTCGCGGCCTCGAAACTCTTGACGACGGCGGGGTCTTTGAGGTCCTGGGCTCCTGCCGCCGCGGCCGTCAGAACAAGCAGAGCGGCCGCTAAAAGAACCATCCCTGCGGTCACGCATTTTTTTGTCATCAGATTCTCCTTTCCATCCGGTCGGGATGCTTCCCGCCGCTTCTCATTTCTGCGCCGGAAAATAGCTTTCGAGGGCGCGGAGGTACTGTCCGAATGCCGTTCTTCCCTTTTCGGTCATAGCGCAGACCGTTTGGGGCTTTTTTCCGGAAAATCCCTTTTTGATCTTGATGTACCCGGCTTCCTCGAGCTTGGACAGGTGCGTGCTCAAGTTTCCGTCCGTGGTCTCGGCTGCGTTTTTCAGGAAGACGAAGTCGGCCTGGCGGACCGAGGCCAGAACGGAGAGCACTGCGAGCCGCACCTGGGAGTGGATTACCGGGTCCAGCGGCTCGAATTTCTCGGGCGTCATTTTTCGGCCTGCGCCTTCTTGAACTTGGAGCGGAGAACGAACGACGGGACGAGATAGAAGACGATGAACAGGGCGGCGAAGGCCAGCGTTCGATCGTTTCCCGGCAGGAACGACATCCCGACGGCGCCGGCCCACCAGGCGGCGCCGGCCCATTTCAGGAACGGCCATTCGAAGAGGCCGCCCATGACGAAGAAGAGAACGCCCGTGACGACGGAGATGAGGGGCGAAATCGCCTCATACGAATAGGCGCCGATGCGGGGCAGGGCGAGGCCGACCAGGATGAAGGCGGCCCCGCAGGAGAAGTAGAGGTGCCGCGCCGCGACCTGGATGTAGCTCCGGGCCGGATCGCGCCGCTCTTTGCGGATTCCATAAACCACGCTGTAGATCCAGCCGATGACGGCCATGGCCGCCCAATTCAACCATTCCCATTCGTATTTCTCAAAGTGGGCCAGGACATAGTTGCCGACCAGGGCCAGGGTGATCAGAATGCCCCAGACGACGAAGAGGGTGCCCGACTCGGCCGTGGCCCGCTTCGTTTTCTCGAGCATCGCTTTGATGATCTGGATGTCTTGTCGTGCGTCTTGTTCGGTCATGTCGACTCCTATCATATCAAAGTACTTTGTATTTCAAAGTAAGAATACGCCGGGATCCGCCCTTTGTCAAGTCTTTTTCAAAAAAAGTTCATAATTTTAGTGACAGACAACTCAATCACTTATTGACTTACGCATAACTAATGGAATGTAATTCCTTTGGTTTAAAGAGAGTCGAGGCAAGAAGACAAG
>Ga0163210_1000235_pt1 | contig 21908 bp, 20 predicted proteins | sample Kivu_220m_FD_113536 | JGI IMG/M metagenome (GOLD analysis project Ga0163210, IMG submission 113536) | Freshwater microbial communities from Lake Kivu, Western Province, Rwanda to study Microbial Dark Matter (Phase II) - Kivu_220m | ecosystem: Environmental > Aquatic > Freshwater > Lake ...
ACTCAGCCCTCTGCCCACTCGAGTCATGGACAATGTGACCGCACTGCATATTGCACATGGGGCAACCCTTTCGATCCACATCCAGTTTTTCGAGGACATAGCCATCCATCTCCCTGGAAAATTCGAAAATCCCTTCTCTGAAATTGTAGGCAGGAAGGCAACCATTCTCATTGCACCATTCAAAGGCCTGCATCGTCCCCTGTTTCATCCAGAAAGGATAGCTTCCACTTGACTTTATCTCTTCATACCCTTTCCTGCCGAGTTCCCTCACCCGGCTATCGTCAAAATTAGAGACATTCCCCGTCCCTTTGATCACCAGGGCCTTGAGATTCTTCGATCCCATCACCGCACCCATTCCCGGCCGGCCACCCGCCCTCCCTTTCTGAGACATGACGGTTGAAATACGGACCAGGTTCTCTCCCGCAGGACCGATCACAAGGATGCCTGAGTTCCCTCCGTGTCTTTTCTCGAGAAGATCCTGGACGTCAAACGAACTTTTCCCCCAGAGGTCGGAGGCCTCCAGGATCTTCACGCTTTCATCCTCGATCAGGAGATAGCAGGGCCTCTCGGATTTCCCCTCGACCACCACCGCGTCATAACCCGCCTTCTTCAGATGAACCGATGCCATGGTCCCCATATTGCCATCGCCGTAGCCTTCTGTGAGGGGACTCTTTGAGGCAATGACCATCTTGCCTGAACTGGGAAGAAGCTGCCCGCTCAAAGGGCCCGTGGCAAAGACGATCTTATTCTGTTCCGATAAGGGATCAACCTGCTTGACCTCGTCCCATAGGAGTTTTATCGCAAATCCCCTTCCCCCTAAAAAATCCCTTTTCATCGATTCCGAAATCTCTTCCTTGGAGACCCTTCCTTCAGAAAGATTCACCCTCAATAATTTCCCTGCATATCCGTTCATGGTTCGTCTCCTTTTTCAGATGAGTTCTGATCCTATTTTAGAAGAGTGGACCGGGACCACGGGTTTCAGGATATCTCAATCTGTTGTCCCTTTCCCTCTCGTATTGCCTTTTCGTAAGCCCGGTGGGCAGTCACCACATCCTCCATGGCAAATCCAACCGCTTTAAAAAGGGTGATCTCCTCTGGAGACCTCCTCCCCTCTCTTCTGCCGGTGATGACCTCACCCAGGTCCCCATGGATGGATTCTCTCTTCAGCTTCCCTTCGTTCATCGGAATCAGAAGATCTCCTGCTTCGCTGAGACAGCCCTCGTAGGTATCCACCACAAGAGTTGAATGAAGGATGGTCTCATCATCGGTCTCCCGCATGTCAGGCCGGAAGGCTCCAATGGCATTGATATGGGTTCCGGGCTTGAGATCCTTTCCGGCAAAGACAGGGGTGTTGGAAGTCGTTGCGGTGACCAGGATATCACTCTTTCTCACCACCTCGGATGGACCCGATGCAGGGTGAACGGGAAGAAGGGAGGCAAATTTTTGGCAGAAATTTTCCAATCTTTTTTCATCAATGTCATAAACCCAAATCTCTTCAATGGGCCGGACCGCCCGAATGGCCCGGGCCTGATAGAAGGCCTGAAAACCTGTCCCCATTACACCCAGTACCCTGGAATCATTTCTTGCCAGGTATTTCGTAGCCAGGGCCGAGGCTCCTCCTGTTCTGATCCCGGTCAGGGTGGCTCCCTCGATGAGGGCCAGCAGTTCCCCGGTAGCGGGATCCGTTAACAGATAGGTCGCAAAAATAGTGGGCTTCCCCATTGAGATATTTTTAGGAAAGACGGAGACGATTTTCGTCCCGCATTGTTTGGGACCTGAAAGGTAGGCCGGCATGAAAAGAAATTGACCCTGGTATTCCTTTACATTGAGATTAAATCTTACGGGAACAACGCAACGGCCTTCCTTCAGCTCCCGAAATCCCATCTCCAGGGCATCGATCACCTCTTCTGTGTTCAGGAGGTCTTCCAGATCTTTCTTGCCAAGAACCAACATCGTCTTACCCTCACCTTTTGTTTTGCTTCTCGGGTCATTTTATTCAAAACAACGCATTAGATATCGTCGCAATCACCAAACACCAAATTCCAAACACCAGATAATCACCAATGATCAATTCTCCAAACATGCTTTTGTTTGGTTATTGGAGTTTGGAATTTATTTGGTTATTGGAATTTGGTCATTGGTTATTCACTATAGCACCTGTATTAATTCACCGTCCCTCGTTTAGACAACCTCCTCCTCCAATACTTTTTTCCCTCTCAGGATCCGATCATAACCCAAAGGGCTGACATCCACCGTCTCATATCGCCCCAGACGAATCAGTTCTGAAAGGGCCTTGCCCACAGCCGGCGCCTGCTGAAAACCGTGACCGCTGAATCCCACGGCCATCATGAAACCCGGCACTTCCGGATGCTCCCCGATGATCCCGTTGTAATCCCACTGATTGATCTCATAAAGGCCTGCCCAGCCACTGACCAATTTCAACTGATCGAAAAGAGGAACACGGTGAGCAATCAATGGCCAGATCACCTCATTGAAATAAGTTCGATCCCACGCAAAGTTCACTCCGGGGGGTTCCTCCAGCCGTGACTTGCCGGTCAGGATCTGACGACCTGCCTCATGGAGAAAGTAGACCCCGGAGGGATCGATCGTGAGAGGGAGGTCATAATCGAAGAGCCGAGGCGGTTTAAAGAGATAGACCATCCGCCGGACGGGAAGAACGGGAATCTCTATCCCTGCCATCTTCCCCACTTCACCCGCATAGGGACCTGCGGCATTGATCAGGATAGGTGAAAGATAGGTCTTCCCCTCTCTGGTTTGAACCCCCTTCGGGTGATCTCCTTTCTTGAGAATCCCGGTGACATCCTCATGGATATACTGCACGCCGAGATGTTTTGCCTTCCTGACAAATCCCTGAAGTACACCGTGAGGATCCATATATCCGTCGCCAGGGGAAAATGAGGACCCGATCAGATCCTCTGTACGGAGGTCAGGGAGGATACGGAGGGTTTCCTCGAGGGTGAGGAGCCGGGTCTCCACCCCGAGGGACTTCTGGAAGGCCTGATGTTTGACGAGAAGGGGCCAGTTCTTTTCATTACCCAAAAAGAGGTAACCCCTGGGTTTGAAGTCGATCTCCGGCCTCTCCCCCTCTACCTCCATTCGCTCTCCGAATCCTCTGTAGAAGGAGAGACTATATTGACAGATCCGAATATTGACCTTTGTGCTGAACTGTCTCCGGATACCGCCCACGCTGAGAACAGTGGAAGCCCGTTCATAGGAAGGGTCCTTCTCGAAAACAGCGATCTTGCCATCGAACCCATCCTGGGCCAGATGATAGGCAATGCTTGACCCCGTCACCCCCCCACCGATAATGAGGACATCAAAAGTTCGACAGTTGAAGGTATTACCCATTCTTCGGTTGTGCATTAATTAGAAAATACCTCCTCTCCCATTGTGGGAGAGGATTGAGGTGAGGGGGAGATGGGTTCCATGATTCACCCCCACCCTCACCCTCCCCCATCAAGGGGGAGGGAAGTTAGTCATATTTTCATCCTTCGATGGTGACGCAGCCCTCATGAAGCATGACCTGGTTCACCAGAGAAATGAGATGGCGGATCAAGTCTTGATGAGATTGTTTTTCATCATCTCCCCGAGGACCCTGGATCTCTGTGTCGCCACCTCCACGGCATTGATCAGTGTCGTCCTCATCCCTCCCGCTTCTAAGGTATGAAGCCCGGCAATGGCTGTTCCTCCGGGCGAGGTGACAAGGTCCTTCAATTTTCCGGGGTGTTCTCCTGTCTCAATCATCATTTTTGCCGCACCGAGCACGGTATGGGAAGCCAGAATCAACGCATCGTCCCTCGAGAGGCCCACCTTGACCCCTGCATCAGCCAGGGCATCGATGATGAGAAAGATATAGGCGGGTCCGCTTCCGCTCAACCCGGTAACAGCATCGAGCAGGTATTCATCGATGAAGAGGGATTTCCCCACAGAATCGAAGATGGTCTTGGCTGTCATTAAATCTTCTTTCTGAGCATGTTTTCCCGCTGCAATGGCGGAGACCCCTTCCCGTACGGAGACGCAGATATTGGGCATCACCCGGATCAATTTCAGCTCTCTCATCGCGCAGGACTCAATGGCATCCAGTGAAACCCCTGCGGCGATGGAGATCACCAGTTTTGAGAAATCAAGATATTTTGCAATTTCGCTTACCACGGGTTTCATGATCTGGGGTTTGACGGCCAGGATGATGATATTCGATTGTTTGATCACCTCCGGATTATGAGAGGTTCCCTTCACCCCGTATTGATCCCGGATCCACTTCAACTTTTCAGCCCTGACATCGGAGCAGAGGATCTGGTCCGGCCGACAGAGGTGGCCGTGAAGCAGTCCGCGGATGAGGGCCTCTCCCATATTTCCCGAACCTACAAAACCCACCTGTTTATTTCTCAGCATGGTAGCCTCCTGATGGAATAAAGATTTTTGTAGCAAAAGGATAAGAACTTATGGTAAATATGAAACAAAATAAATCTGAAATTCAAGGCTGTCAAGCAATAAAGGAAAGGAAGCCGGGGAAATGTTTAAAAAGACTCTGTTCTGCAGAAAGGTGAAGGAATGATGTTCCAATATATCGTCATCGAAGGCCCGATCGGCGTGGGTAAAACGAGCCTCACAAAACTTCTGGCCAAAGAGTTCAATGCCCGAATGATCCTGGAGAGGGCAGTAGAAAATCCCTTTCTTAGCCAATTCTATCAGGATCGTAAAAAATACGCCTTTCAAACTCAGGTCTTCTTCCTGCTGAACCGTTTCCAACAGCAGAAAGAGATTGCCCAGCTCGACCTGTTCAATCAGATCACCCTGAGCGATTACCTCTTCGCCAAGGATCGAATATTCGCCTCCCTAAATTTAGATGACCATGAATTGGCCCTCTACGAACAGGTTTATCAACTCCTCAATGGACAGATTCCGACCCCGGATCTGGTGATCTTCCTGCAGGCTAAACCGGAGGTGCTCCTCCACCGGATCAAATCAAGGAATCTCTCTTATGAGAAGGAGATGGATCTCGGATATCTCCGGGGCCTGGTGGAGGCCTACAACTATTATTTCTTTAATTATGACCGATCTCCCCTTCTGGTCGTGGATACAAGCGAGATTAATTTTGTCAACCGGCAAGACGACTTCGCCCAATTGGTCCGGGAGATCAAACAGATGAAGAAGGGGACGTGGTATTTCATACCAAAAAGATCCAAATAAAACCCAAAATTTAAATGAAAAAAGTTTTTGACATTTTGCATTGATTTGACATTTGGTTTTTGAAATTTGAAATCAGCCCTCTGGAGTTGAAGAGCCTCCAGTCTCCTTCTTTGTCTCCTGGGGCGCTTCTCTGGGAACGGCTTTTTCAGGCTTCTTCTTCGCCGTTTCTTTCACTGCTTCTGCTGGCCTGACAGGGGACAGGAGCCCCTTGGCACGAAGTTTTCTTCTCTCCTCCTTTCGCTTTCTTCTCCTCGCCAGTTCCTTCTCCCTTTCACGTCTTGGCATCGTAGCCTCCTTATTTAAGATCGTTTGGAGTGTTTTATTTTAATACTACAAACTCCGAACCTTGTCTGGGCAATTGACACAAACGGCTGATCTCCTCCATCGCCCGATCGGTCAGGGAAAGGGCATCTGATTCCCCCTCTCCGAATAGAGGGAGGCCGAGGGAAACCTTCACCTCCCTTCTCCATCCCCTTCTCTTACCGTAACGGATCCCGACCGGTACAAATGGAATCCTCTGTTTGGATTCATCCTGAAACCTCAGGATCATCTGCAACAGCCGGGCTTTCCCGGACCCCACTCCTCCCCGGCAGTAAGTCCCCTCCGGAAAAATAACGATTTTCCCACCGGATTTCAATAAAGAAAGAAGGGTCCTGAAGGAATCCAGGGTTCGGATGGATTGTTTCCGATCCACCGGAATCCCTCCAAGAAGGGAGAGATAGCTCCGGATCACCGGATAGTCGAAAAGCTCTTTTTTGGCAATAAAGTAAAGAAGGGGTTTGATGGTGAGGCTCACAATCGGAATATCGGTCCAGTATTGATGCTTGGGAAGGAGGACCAGGGGCCCTTGATCGGGAAGAGCCGACTTTTTTTGAACCTCAATCTTATAAAAGGCTGAGAAGGCCCATCTGGCAATCCATCTGGTCAGACTATAAACGAAAGAGTTTCTTCTCATCCCTCTTTTCGCGATGCGCAGAGCGCCCGCCTTGGCCCGCCAGCCGCAGAGTGGGTGGATGGGCTAAGCGTTTAGCGTTATTGAGATTAGTAGGAATCGAGCAGGTCTTCTTTAGGAATCTCCGGGGAAACTTCCACTTTTAACTGTTCCCGTTTAGCCTTCTTCGCCGCGGCCATCCCCGCCCTCAGGGCATCCCGGTTCAATTTCTCCGTTCCTTTGGGCACGCGACTCAGAACAGCCGTCTCAATCGCTTTGGGTGAGACAATGGGTGTTAATTGTGAAAGAGCCCCCAGGGCAATGATATTGGCCACGACCTCCCTTTTAAACTTTTCCCGAGCGATTCGAGTGAAAGGGATGGGATAGGCTTTGGGAGTCGGAACCTGAGCCACAAAGGTGGAGTCGACGATGAGGGTACCCTCCGGTTTGAGGTCCGGGAAAAAATCGTCACAGGATTTCTGATTCATCGCCAGAAGAAGATCCGGTTTCATGGCCTTCGGATAGTCGATCTCTTCCTCGCTCACAATCACCTCAGACTTGCTTGAGCCTCCTCTGGCCTCCGGTCCATAGCTCTGGGTCTGGGCGACAAACTTCCCATCGTAAATGCCAATGGCCTCAGCCAGGATAATCCCCATGAGGATGATCCCCTGCCCCCCGGAACCTCCAAGACGTATCTCATACCGATCAGCCATCTGAACTCCTTCAGACGATGAACCTTAAACAGTGGACTGTGATCTTCCATTCTCATCGTTCATGGTTCATCGTCCATTGTTCATCGTTTGTTATTCCTTCATTTCTCCATGGCGGCTCTGGCCCGGTCCCGGATCTTCTCATATTCATCCTGGTAGACCGGCAGTTCCTTGTCAACCAATACTCCGATAAGGATCTTATCCTCCAGCTCTTCGGATTTCATCTTCAGCGATTTCTCCACCGGAATGGCATGATCCCTCTGCCACTGCATCATCTCCACCGCAGATCCCAGGCGGTTCTGTCTTCCATACTGAGTATGACAATGGGCAATCACCTCGACCACAGAAAAACCCTGTTTCAAGAAGGCCTTCTCCATCAGGCTGTCCAAAAGCTTGGCGTGATAGACCGTCCCCCTTCCCACGAAGACCGCCCCTGCCGTAACAGCCAGTTCAGAGATCCGGAAGGACTGTTCGATATTGGAATAGGTGGTGGTGGTCGATCTCATCCCGTAAGGGGTCGTGGGAGAGTTCTGGCCTCCGGTCATCCCGTAGATGCTATTGTTCAAAATAATGGCGGTGACATCAATGTTGCGCCTGGCCGCATGGATAAAATGATTCCCTCCGATGGCTACGGCATCACCATCACCCATGATCACAATCACTTTCAGGCTGGGTTTGGCCAGTTTGATCCCGGTGGCAAAGGTGAGGGCCCGGCCGTGGGTCGTATGAAGCGTATTGAAATCCACATAGACCGGCAGCCTTCCTGAACAACCAATTCCCGAGACCAGAACGATCTCATCCTTCTCATAACCGATCCGATCGATGGCCCGGATCAAAGCACCGAGCATAATCCCGATTCCGCAACCCGGACACCACACATGGGGAAACTTCTTGTCATGCCGAAGATACTTGTGGATGAGCTTGGTCACCTCCGGCATCAGATCACCTCCCTGATTCGATTGAATATCTCCGAAGGAGTGATGATCGTCCCGTCCACCTTGTTGAGAGTGAAGACCCTTGCCATCCCCCTACTCACCCGTTTGACCTCCCTTGAGATCTGGCCCATATTCATCTCGGGCACGATGAGAACCTTCGAGGTCTGAATCACTTTCTCCACCGCTATCCTCATAAAGGGCCAGAGCGTGATCAACTTGAGGAGACCCACTCTCAAGCCCTTCTCCCTGGCTTCGATCACCGCCCGCTTGGCGGATCGAGCCACACATCCATAGGCGATCAGCGTGATCTCCGCATCCTCAGTCTGAAAATATTCCGCTGACTGAATTTCAGAAAAATGGGCACTGATTTTACGATGAAGCCTGTTAATGAAGGGGCCAATCTCATCCTGTCTCAGGGTTGGAAAACCCCGGATATCGTGAGTAAGACCGGTCACATGGTACCGGTAACCTTCTCCGAAATTGGCCATGGGCGGAACCCCGCTGGGCGTATTCTCATAGGGGATGTACCATTCGGGCGGCATGGTGGGTTTGACCCGGTTAAAGATCTCTTTTTCTTCATTTTCCAGGAAGACGATCTTTTCCCGCATATGGGCAATGACTTCGTCGATTAGAAGAATGACAGGGGTTCGAAACTTTTCGGAGAGGTTAAAGGCCCGGACGGTCATGTCGTAACATTCCCGGACCGTGGAAGCGGAGAGGACGATGATGGGATGGTCCCCATGAGTTCCCCAGCGGGCCTGCATCACATCGCCCTGTGCCGGAAAAGTGGGAAGCCCCGTGCTGGGTCCCCCGCGCATCACATTGACAATGACGCAGGGAATTTCAGCAATGACCGCAAAACCCAAATTCTCCTGCATCAAAGAGAATCCGGGACCACTTGTGGCGGTCATGGCCTTCACCCCTGCGAGAGAGGCACCGATGACCGCTCCGATGCTGGCAATCTCATCCTCCATCTGGATGAAGGTTCCGTTTACCCTGGGAAGCTTCACCGATAAGACCTCAGAGATCTCCGTCGCAGGAGTGATGGGATAGCCCGCAAAGAAACGGCATCCCGCCCGCAGGGCTCCTTCCACCACTGCCTCATTTCCCTGAAGCAACAATTCTTTCCGGTGAGACTTCCTCTTCCTTTGGTTCTGTCTCTTCACCTTTGCCCTCTGCTCTTCTCTTCTCCTCTGCTCCCTTCTCCACCGTGATGGCAAAATCAGGGCACCGGATCTCGCACCATCCGCAGTTGATGCACTTCTCAATATCCTTTACATAGGGGTATCCGGTCTCATCCATCGCCAAAACGCCCGTAGGACAAAAAGCCACACAGATTCCACAGGCCTTACACCAGGCCCTAAAGATGTCGATCTTGGGAAGCTCCTTCTTCTTTGTCTCCACCACCTTTTTGTCCTTCACTGGAGGGGATCCCATCTCAATTCATCCTTCCGTCATCTCTTTATATTATATAAACCGAAACAAGAAATATTGTCAAAGGTTTTCGATGAGGGCGGAGGCGAATTCGGAGCATTTGACCTTCCTGGCGCCTCTCATCTGGCGGGCAAGATCATAGGTGACGATCTTCAGTGAGATGGTTCTCTCAAGGGCCTTCTTGATTCTTTCCCCCACCTCATTCCATCCAAGGTATTCAAACATCATCGCCCCTGAAAGGAGGAGGGAACCCGGATTGATCTTGTCCTGATTGGCGTATTTGGGAGCGGTTCCATGAGTGGCCTCAAAGACCGCTGCCTGATCACCGATATTGGCTCCAGGGGCCATGCCCAGTCCTCCCACCTGGGCAGCCAGGGCATCGGACATATAATCCCCATTGAGGTTCGGCATGGCCAATACGTCATACTCCTCTGGCCTTAAAAGAATCTGCTGAAACATCGCATCTGCAATCCGATCCTGAACAACGATCTTATCTTTCGGGAGGCTCTTCACCCTCTTCTCCAACAGTTCGCTCTCCGACAAAACCCTATCTTTAAATTCCTCCCTTGCGAGCTCGTATCCCCACTGCCGGAAGGCTCCCTCCGTAAACTTCATGATGTTTCCCTTATGGACGAGGGTGACGCTCCTCCGGCCATGGTCGAGGGCATACCGAATCGCCTTCCGGACAAGCCTTTTTGTCCCGAAACAACTGATGGGCTTGATACCGATCCCCGAATCCTCCCGGATATTTCTCCCCATCTCCTTCTCAAGAAAATTCCTCAGACGGAGTGCCTCCTCCGTTCCTGCCCGCCATTCGATGCCCGCATAGACATCCTCTGTATTCTCTCTGAAGACCACCATGTCCACCTTCTCAGGATGTTTGAGGGGACTGGGTGTCCCGGGAATATATTTCACCGGCCGGATGCACGCATAGAGATCGAGCCTCTGCCTCAAAAGGACGTTAATGCTCCGGATCCCTTCTCCAACCGGAGTGGTCAAGGGCCCTTTGATACCGATCTTATATTTCCGTATCGCCTCGGTCGTCTCCTCAGGCGCCCACTCTTTCTTCAACTGATAGGCCTTCTCCCCTGCATAGACCTCCATCCAATCAACCTTTTTCCTGCCTCCATAGCATTTCTCAATGGCGGTATCGAAAACACGGACGGATGCCTTCCAGATATCCGGCCCCACCCCATCCCCTTCGATATAAGGGATGATCGGATGGTCTGGAACACGAAGACTTCCATCCTCGCGAATCTCTATCTTCTCGCCCATCACCCGCTCCTTTCATCTCCGTAATCCGATACTCTCTGTATGAACTCCTAATAGTCAAACAGGGATGTCGGATAAAATCTTATCCCTTGCGCTTGACAAAGGCCAGTGTCCCTCCGGCCTTCACGATTCTCCTCTCCCGCTCATTCAATGGCAGGCCGAGAAGGACCCTTTTCCCTTTTGTTCTGTTCATCAGGGTGATTTCATCTGCCATGAGATCTCCAGCCTCCAATTCGATCTCATCGCCCTGTGAAATGGCCTCATAATCCTCCTCTTTCTTAAAAGTCAAGGGCACGATCCCGAAATTGATCAGATTGGCCAGATGGATTCTTGCAAACGATTTTGCAATCACGGCTTTAATTCCCAGGAACATCGGGGCAAGGGCCGCATGCTCCCGGCTTGAACCCTGACCGTAATTGTTTCCACCGACGATGAATCCTCCTTCGGACTGCTTTGTCCTCTTCACGAAAAAGGGATCCATCCTTTCGAAGGTATGCTCCGAGATGGCCGGTATATTGGATCTCAGGGGAAGGACCTTTGCCCCTCCCGGAAGAATGTCATCCGTAGTGATATTATCCGATGTCTTGATGAGAACCACTCCCTGAAGCCTCGGAGGCAATGGCCCTTTCAGGGGAAGGGGCTGGATGTTAGGACCCCGGATGACCTCCACCTTCTCTGCCAGATCCAACGGCAGGGGCGGCTGAATCATATTGTCCTCCACCATGAAGGATCCGGGGAGTTCAATGGATGGGGGAAGACCCTGACTCCGGGGGTCGGTGAGGACTCCCTTCAGCGCAGAGACCGCAGCCACTTCCGGGCTGACAAGATAGACCCTGGCCGTCTCAGTTCCGGATCGCCCCTTAAAATTGCGGTTAAAGGTCCGGAGGGAGACTCCATCAGTAGGGGGCGCCTGACCCATCCCGATACAGGGACCGCAAACGCTCTCCAGGATCCTCGCCCCGGATCCGATCAGGTCGCCCAAGGCCCCGTTTGAGGCCAGCATCTTCAGAACCTGCCTTGAACCCGGTGAGATGACCAAGCTCAGATGGATGGGAATCGTCTTCCCCTTCAGAATGGAAGCGGCAGTCATCATATCCTTATAGGATGAATTGGTACAGCTTCCGATGGCCACCTGATCTACTTTAAGCCCCTCTAACTCCCTCACCGGAGAGACTTGATCCGGACTGTGAGGTTGGGCAGCCATGGGTTCAAGGCCACCCAGATCGATCTCCGCCACCTCATCGTAACGGGCATCGGAGTCCGGGCTGAGTAAAGTCCAATCCTTTTCCCTATTCTGGGACTTCATAAAGGAGAGGGTTAACTCATCACTCGGAAAGAGGGAGGTCGTCGCTCCCAATTCAGCTCCCATGTTGGTAATCGTTGCTCTCTCCGGAACGGTCAGGGTCTTTATCCCTGGACCGCCATATTCGAATATCTTTCCCACCCCTCCCTTCACCGTGAAACGCCGGAGCATCTCCAAGATCACGTCCTTTGCGCTCACCCAGGGAGATAATCTTCCCGATAGCTTCACAGAGACGATCTTGGGAACTTTGAGATAGAAAGGCTCCCCTGCCATGGCCAGGGCTACATCCAATCCCCCTGCTCCCACGGCAAACATCCCCATCCCTCCGCAGGTGGGTGTATGGCTATCCGCTCCCAGGAGGACCTGTCCCGGAACCGCAAACCTCTCAAGATGGACCTGATGGCAGATCCCGTTACCGGGTCTCGAAAAATAGAGCCCGTATTTTGCACAGAAGCTCTGGAGGAAGAGATGGTCATCCGCATTTTCAAAGCCGATCTGAAGGGTATTGTGATCGATGTAGGCCACAGAGAGTTTTGTCCTCACTCTGGGGCGGGAGAGGGCTTCAAACTGGAGCGCGGCCATCGTACCGGTGGCATCATGGAAAAGCGTCTGGTCAACGGAGATCGCCACAAGCTCTCCCGCTCGAACCTCTCCTTCAACCAGGTGAGGCCGGATGATCTTTTCAAAAAGGTTTTCTCCCATTCTCCTTTATCCTTTCCTCAATAGATTCCCGGGGAAGTCCGGATTCTTCGGCATCCAGCGGCTGCTGTCCTGGGGTTCCTGTTCCCTCTGGGTGTAAATCCCTGAAAGCTCCTCTCTCGAAAGCCTTGACAGTTGTCTCAATATCTCATCGTACTTTCCTTCCCCGATCTCTCGAATCCTCTCATCGAGCCTGCCGGGAAGGGTGAGGAGGTGGCGTCCATAGAACCTCCTTGCCAGGAGAGCCACGTAAGGCTGAGAAATCTCAGCAGGACATTTTGAGGCGCAGGCCCCACACAGGATGCACTGAAAGGAGAGAAGAGCCACTTTCTCAATCTCCCCCCGGATGGCAGAAGCCATGAACTCCATCACTGGGATCTCCATCGGGCAGACCCGCGTACAGGTATTGCATTGAAGGCACCGGTAGATCTCAGGATAGATCTCACCCAGGACATTGGGCCTCCCTCCCAGTTTCTCAATCTGGTAAGGGACCTGATGCATGGGGATGAAAGGGGATTGGGCGATCTGCATCTCCGGTTCCGCCAGTGTCTGACAGGCCAACGCCACTTTGAGCCTGTAATCCTGTGGGGTTCGATATTCCGTCAGGCAGGCACCGCAGACCCCTCCCCTGCAACCGCATCCCCGAATGAATTGGTAGCCTGCATACTCCATTGCCTTCTGGATGGTCAGCCCCTCCGGAACTTCATATCGTTTTCCAAAGACATGGATGATCATCAATTGTCCTTCCGAATCCCTTCTCTACTGATGAGCCCGGGTTAAGGCCTTCTCATACCGGTAATCCGGAAAGAGGCAGGGTGATTTGATCTCCCTTTTTAATAACCCGAAACGTTCCAGTTCCTTCTCGTATTCTAACACATGATCGAGGGAGGGTCTCCCCATCCTGATCTCTTTTGATCGCCCGGCCGCACAGATCCCCGCCCTCCGGCCAAAGACGAAGATGTCGAGAAGCGAATTTCCACCCAACCGGTTCCTTCCGTGGACTCCACCGGAGACCTCCCCTGCCGCAAAAAGATTTTCTACGGTAGTCTCCCCATTTTCATTGATCAGAAGTCCTCCATTCTGGTAATGCTGAGTCGGGTAGACGAGAATGGGCTCTTTCGTGATATCGATTCCAAAGGTGTGGAACCGGTGAAAAAGATGGGGAAAGATCCGGTGGATGGTTCCCTTGCCCTTCTTGAGCTCGACCAGAGGCGTATCCAGCCAGATCCCTCTCATCCCCGCAGGAGTCTGGACCCCTTTTTTTCTCTCCACCACTTCCCGAATCGTTGCCGAGGAGGTGATATCCCGGGTTTCAAGCTCATGAATAAATCGCTTCCCTTCGCAGTTGACCAGTTGAGCACTCCAGCCCCGGAAGGCCTCGGAGACAAGCAGGCCCAGCAATTGATCCGGGTAGGCGGTCCCCGTAGGATGAAACTGAATCGCATCCATGAAGATGATCTTTGCCCCTGCCCGATTGGCAATCACCAATCCATCGGCCGTTGCCCCATAGTGGTTGGTCGTGGGAAAGCCCTGGATATGGAGTCTTCCAATTCCTCCTGTGGCGAGGATGACTGTCTTGGAGCGTATAAAGAAACGCTCCCCGGTATCGAGATTGATGAAGAGACCACCCGAGCACCTTCCCTTTTCGTCTAAGACCAGTTCAAGGGCAGGAGAAAATTCCAGGACTTCAATCCCCCTTTGATAGACCTCCTCCCTCATCACCCTCATGATCTCCATGCCTGTGTAGTCCGCCGCAGAGTGGACTCTCCTCCGGCACTGCCCTCCTGCAAAAGAGGCTAACAGGTCCCCATCCTCTTTCCGATCGAACATCACTCCCAGGCAGGCCAGCCATTTCAGGATCATTGGCGCATCCCGGACAAGGACATCCACTAAGTTTGGAAGGTTCTCAAATCCCCCCCCTCCCATTGTATCGAGGTAGTGGAGGGCCGGGGAATCATAAGGGCCCACTGCGGCCTGGATCCCACCCTCTGCCATGATCGTGTTGGAATCACCGAAACGGAGTTTGGTGGTGATCAGGGTTCTCACCCCTTCAGCCCGGGCAAAGAGAGCGGCTGAAGCTCCTCCCCCTCCTCCACCCACAACCAGGACATCAACCTCTTCCTTTGGCCGGCCGAGATCAACCTCCTCCGGCTTGATGAAACCCTTCCCTTCGAAAAGATCGGCCAGCTCATTGGGAACCCTCTGTCCTTGATTGATCCCCATCCGGATCTCCCGCCTCCCCCCTTCGCGGTAATCCGGATGAAACCTCTGAAGCAGCTCCTGACGTTCTTTCAGGGAGAGCATGGGGATCTCCTCTTCGGCCCTCGCTGACCGGGTCGCCTCAAGGATTCGAATCGATGCCATCATGCTTTCCGGATAACTCTTCATCTTTTGTTCTCTCGGGAAGAATAGACCCTTCTCGAAACAAAGACCTTTCCTTCCATGATCTTTCTCGCTGTTCGGCCAATGGTACAGCTGATGATTTGAACTCTTTCCGCCTCCTGTTTTGCCCTGACCTCCACTTCAAACTTTCCTGAAGGATGTCCTATGACAAGTCTTCTTTCCAGATCCCCTTTGGGAGGACTTTTCAATGTCTCGTTAACAATGGAACCCTGAAGGATCGAGGCAATGGCTGCAGGAATGCTGGCGGTAATGGGAAAGGTCTTATGCATCTTTCCCATGGCTAAAGCCCTGGCCACCACATCCACCTCCTCCTCCTTCACTTCCATCCCGTTTAAAGCGGTGTAGTCCCGGGAAGGACTGACAAAGACGATCTTTGGAATCGATGGGCTCTTGGGAATCCCTGCGCTCTCACCTATCCTGTTTCGAAGGGCTTCAAGGAAGGTCCTCTTCTCCATGTCCTGATCGAAGACCAGGGGAAGCTCTGTTCCAGTAAGATTTATATCCTCCGCACGGATAAAGGCTGTGGGGTTGCCCGCATCGACAATGGTGGCCTTCAACCTTTCACCGGTTTCAAGAACCAATTCATCCACCACCTTCCCGGTGGGAAGAAGGCTTCCGGTCGCTGCCCCTCCCGGATCCATAAAACTTAATTCTATCCTTGCCCCTGTACCCGGAACACCGTCAATGGCATAATCTCCATCGGAGATCACCTTCCCCTTTCTCACTGGGATTTTAGCATGAATCATCTTCCGTGTATTGGTATTGAATATTCTCACCGTGGTGAAGGGTTCTTCCGGATGAACCAGTCCCCTTTCAATTGCATAGGGACCCACGGCAGAGCTGATGTTTCCGCAATTGGCGGAGTAATCGACAAAGGCCCGATCAATTCCCACGGCACCGAAGGTATAATCCACATCCCGGTCAGGCCCTTCGGGAGGCGAGATGAGGGCGAGCTTGCTGGTCAGGGAATCGGCTCCTCCGAGGCCATCGATCTGACGGATATCCGGGCTTCCGAAAATGGCCAGGACGATTCGATCCCTTAACACAGGATCATCGGGCAGTTCCCTCTTCATCAAAAAGATGCCCTTGCTCGTCCCGCCCCTCATGATCGTACACTGAAAATGGGTCCTTCGTCTCATTTCAAAGATCCTCCCTCCCTCAGGCTAAGACCTCTGTCAAATCGCGGATATCTCCTAATTGCTCGATCCTCCCGACCCTTTCAATCACTGCTTCCATTTGATCCTCTGACATCACCCCTCCTGCCAAGCTTTTGAACTTCGAAGCCACCTCTCCGAAGGTCATCGTTTTCTCAGGAGAACCCAGGGGTGAATCGACTCTCGTTTCAAACCTCTTCCCATTGTTCAAAACGACCTCCACCTTGCTCGCAAACCTCTCCGGATAGAGCCTGTCGATTTCAGGATCTAAAATCACCTCCACACGACTGGCGAGGTTCAAAATCTCCGGATCTGAAATCTTCTCCTCTGAGAATTGCTCAACCAGGGCTTTTCCCTCGAGCAGGGAGACAGCCACGCAGTACTGAAGGCTCATCTGTGCCTGAAGGACGCTGAGGGGTTGGTATGGGAAGCCGCACTGGATTATCACCCCGCGGGCAGTCTTGACGTAAATCCTCTCGACCTCCCTGGGGTTAAAACCATGAACCTTTGCAAGCCCGATGATCCCGTCTATGGAGGAATGGGCACTGGCACAGCAGGCATAGGGTTTGATACTGGTCTCAATGCTTAAAAATCTTTTTCCCAGCCCCTCCAGGACAAGGGATGGATTGGCCTCATCAGAGGTGGCCTTAAAGAAACCTCCATCCTCCGCTTCGAGGATCTGGGATGGACCTTTAAATCCCCGTGAGGCGAGGAGAGCAGAGATCACCCCGCTCTGACTGGAGCGGCCCGGATGGAATCGCTTGCTCATCGCACCATCGGCCTTAAAGGCCCAGAGCCCTGCGGATTGAGTCCCTGCCAGACCCAGGGCACTTCTCATTCCGTCTTCATCCAGCCCGAGAAGATTGCCTGCGGCTGCGGCTGCACCGAACGTCCCTGTTGTCCCAGTCAGATGCCATCCTCTCAACCTTGAGGAATTGGGCCCTGTGGCAAGGGCAATCCTCACCATGGTCTCATAGCCCGAAACCATGGCCGTCAGTACCTTTTTCCCCGAGGTCCTCAGTCTCTCACCCACGGAGATCGCGGCAGGAATGACAGCGGCTCCCGGATGGATCTTGGCATTGTGATAGTCATCAAAATCAAAACTATGGATCATCACTCCAAGTCCAAGGGAGATGTTCGATGAAGGGCCCTTGAATCGTTCCAGCCAGAGGGTGGACTCCCTTTTTCCCCTCTCTTCTTTGATCAGGCGATTGACGATCCGGGACCAGGGCTGGGTGTTTCCGAAGATCCCGCAACCGATTCCATCAAGAAGGTATTTCCTGAAGGTCTCTATGAGGTTCGAATTCAGGTCCTCGAATTTAAGATGTGAAGAAAATCTGGCTAACGCTCGGGTCTGGCTCTCCATCCATTCAAACCTCTTTCAGGGCCTTTGGCTTTTTAAGGAGGGGATAGAGGATGGATAGGACGGCTCCGCAAAGGAGAACGGCGCTGATCGGACGGGTAATGAGGATCAGCGGGTCGCCGAGGGAGAGAAGGAGAGACCTTCTCAGGGAGAGTTCTGCGAGGTCTCCGAGGACAAGACCGAGCACGGCCGGAGCGACCGGAAAGCCCTGCTTTCTCATAAAATAACCGATGATGCCAAAGGCAAACATCACATAGAGGTCGTCCACGCTATTGCTCAGCCCGAAGGCCCCGATGACGCAGAGGATGAGGATGGTTGCCGAAAAGACCGAATAAGGGAGTCTGGTCAACTGGAGAAAGATCCGAATTCCCACAATGGTCAATCCGAGAAGAAAGAGATTGGCCATGAGCATGGCGACAAAGATCCCGTAGACCACATCAGGTCTCTGACCGAGAAGAAGGGGACCGGGTTGAAGTCCATGGATCATGAGGGCCGCGATCATCATGGCAGTGGTATTGCTTCCGGGAATTCCAAGAGAGAGAAGAATGGTCATGGAACCCCCTGTGGAGGCGTTGTTGGCGCACTCTGCCGCCATCAGACCGTCGACCGCACCCTTACCGAACTTCTCAGGATTTTTGGAGGTCCTTGCCGCCTCCCCGTAGGCAAGAAAGGCCGCAATGGTTGCCCCTGCGCCGGGTAATGCCCCGACAATGGTCCCGATGATCGGTGAGCGGATGAGGTTGACCAGATTCCTTTTGAACTCAGAAAGTTTTGGGAGATCCTTCCTCATCCCCCTGTATCCCGAAGCCTCCTGATACTCCTTGAAGGGCTCTTCCGCCTCGATAAAGATCTCAGAAACCGCGAGAAGTCCAACCATGGCTGTGACAAAGCTTATTCCTCCGAGAAGGATGGTTGTCCCAAAGGTAAACCTCTCGACCCCTGTGATCCCATCCGTTCCGACTATTGCCAGAAATAATCCGAAAAGAGCGGAGAGGACGCCCTTCAGGATCGAGCCCCCTGAAAGCCCGGAGACGACACTTAAACCGAGAAGGGTTAGGGCGAAATACTCCGGAGGACCGAATCTCAGGGCAAAGTTCGCAATCAGAGGAGTGGCGGCCATCATGACGAAGACACTGAACAGCCCGCCCCCGATGGAGCATAACAGAAATACCCAGAGGGCATAGGCGGCCCTTCCCTGTTTGGCAAGGGAATGGCCCTCGATGACAGTGGGTACGGAAGAAGGCTCTCCTGGAATTCCGAAGAGAATGGAGGTGATCGACCCTCCGGTAATCCCTCCGCAGTAAGCGCTGACCAGGATGGTGAACGCAGTAATGGGTGACATGGAATAAGTAAAGGGGAGAAGAAGAACCACACCCATCGAGGTGCTGATCCCGGGAAGGGCACCTGCCATCAGACCCCAGAGTCCTCCCAAACAGAGAGCCAGGAGGTTTTGAGGGAGAAACATGGTTGAGAAGGCTGTCAGGTAGTGTTGGAACATAGGCATTGCTCAGTAAAAAAGACGGCTAAGGGCCGCGAAGAAACCCATCCCTTTGGGCAAGGGCATGGCAATAAACTTGGCAAAGACCAGAACTGTCAAGGCCGTGATAAGGGGAGGAGAAAGGGCCAAAACCCATCTTCTCCTCTCCCCAAGGGTAAGGACAAAAGGTAAAATGAAAAGAAGGGTGGAGAGGATAAACCCTATGAAGGGCATGAGCACCACATAGAACAGAAGGCAGATGACGCTCAGAATAACCTTTTTCCTCCCCTCGGAGGAGGGTCCCTCCTTAACTTCCGGCCTCTCCTCCTTCAGCGGACTTTTTGATCTCCATTCCTTTATCAATAAGGCAAGGCTTAAAAGGGTTGCCGAAGAAAGCACGAGCAATGGCCAGAACCCGCTTCCAACCTCACCAAATCGTCTGACTTCCTGCAGCTCAAAGGCGAGGATGAGCATGAAGAGGAAAAAGGCCAATACAGCGGCGTTAGCGATCAACTGGCTTCTTTTCATCTTTCCCTGTTTTGCTACTGGTTATTTTACATAGCCCAGATCTTTCAATACCTCTGTAAAGAACTTTACCTCATCGTCCCAGTACTTTCTTGTCTCTTCAGGGCCAAGGTATCCGGGCCGTGCATAGAGATGATTATCCTGAACAAACTTCTTATAGACAGGAGTATCGAGTGCCTTCTTGATCACATCGTGGAGATATTTGATTCGATCAGGGGGAGTGCCTTTCCTGACTGCCCATGCCCTCATTAACCCATGGGTGTAGTCAATGCCCAGTTCAGCAGTACAGGGAACATCAGGAAGGGCCGGATGCCGTTTCTCCATAATGACAACCAGAGGCCTTAATTTGCCGGCTTTGATCAGAGGAAGGGTTTCAGCCAATTCTTCACATGCCCCGTGGATATGCCCACCCAGGATAGCGGCCTTGGTCTCTGCACCTGACTCAAAAGGCACAAAAGTGACCTCCACACCCACCTTTTTAAAAAAGGCCACGGTCTGGATCTCTGCCCACGCTCCGGGAGAGGTCCCTGCAAATTTTAGAAATCTCGGTTTTTTCTTTCCATAATCGATGAGATCCTGAAGGCTCTTAAATTTGGAGTCCCCGGAGATCATTACAGTGGTGGTATCCCATTGAATCCTCATGATGGGATCAAAATCCCTCAGGATGTGGGCACGGGTTTTCGGTTTGACGGCATCGATGAGGTGGGAGGTGGTCACCGCAAGAACGGTGTAGCCATCCGCAGGTTGCTGCCCGACGTGAAGCATCCCCTTTGTGGCAGCCCCTCCGGGCATATTGGTAATCACCAGGGGAACCGGAAGCAGGGGCTTTAACCCTTCTCCCACTGCCCTGGCGGCCGTGTCACTCCCTCCACCCACCCCAAAAGGAACGATGATCTCAATGGCCCTTTCCGGAAAGGCGGCTTCCACGCGATCCAAGCTTCCCATCACCAAGGTCAACAAAATAAGAAAACATCCAAAGATTTTTTTCATTTCACTGTGCCTCCTCTCTCTCGATATTTTAAAACTAATATAAAAAAAAACGAACCTGTTTGTCAAAAAGAATATGGAAAAAATGGTAATGCCCCATGACCGGCCAAGAAGATCAATAATTCTTTCCGAAAAGGAGACTAGTGCAGTTTCCACCAAAGGCAAAGGAGTTGGAGAGGACCGTTTTAACCATCCTCTCCCGGCACTTTCCCGGGACATAATCGAGATCGCAATCCTCATCTTCCTCTTGGTGGTTGACCGTAGGGGGAACAAAACCATGAATGATGGAAAGAATGGACGCTACGGCTTCAATCGCCCCTGCGGAGCCCAGGCAATGGCCGACCATTGATTTAATGGAACTGACTGGAATCGAATAGGCCCTTTCTCCAAAAACATTTTTAATGGCAAGGCTCTCCACTTTATCATTGAGAGGAGTCCCGGTTCCATGGGCATTGATATAATCGATTCGATCCGTTGAAACTCCCCCTTCTTCGATAGCTTGCCTTATCACTTCAGCCTCGATTGTCCCATCAGGAGCAGGGGCAGTGATATGATAAGCCTCTCCTCCAATTCCATATCCCAAAAAATCAACCTGGATCTCAACACCCCTTTTCACGGCTTCATCGAAATCCTCTAAAATGAGAATCCCCGCCCCTTCGCCCAAAGACATCCCGGCCCTTTTCCGATCAAAAGGCCTGCAGGGAGAAAGGTCCATTGCCTTCAAAGCATTAAATCCACCAAAAGTGAGCTCACTCAAGGCATCACTCCCTCCGCATATCACAGCCCTGCATCTTCCCTCCCGGATGAGATCAGCACCATAGCCGATCGCAGTCGCTGAGGAACTGCATGCTGTGGTCACGGTGAATCTCGGCCCTGAAATTCCAAACCGCTCAGCGACTTTACTTGTTGTAAAACTTGGAATAAAAGGAAGAATGAGAGAAGGCTTTGATTTCCCCTTGAGGATGACTTCCCTGTGATAGGCCTCTGCTTCTAACATCCCACCTGCCCCTGCTCCCAGGCAGACCCCCACTTCCTCTGAAGGATAGGAATCGATTTTCGAATCCTTCACCGCTTCTTCTGCTGAAAGGAGTGCGAACTGATCCGTCCGAGAAAGCCTCTTGAGCTCTTTTTTATCGAAGAATTCCTCCGGGCGGTAATCCTTGATCTCCGCTCCGATTCTGGAGGGATATTTAGATGTATCGAAAAGAGTGATTGTTCCGATTCCGGTTATCCCTTTTCTCAGAGAATGGGTAAACTCCTCCACATTCTTTCCAGTGGAGCAAAAGACTCCCATGCCTGTAACCGCAACCCGTTTGGATTTCATCGAAATGGCTTATGTATATCATTTTAAAGTGAAAACTTGCAAGACAAGGGTATTGGTCCATAATCCGTAATCGTCATCCTGAACTTGTTTCAGGATCTATGGGTTATCGAAAAAGCGAGATGCTGAAAAAATTTCAGCATGACAGCGATATTGCTAAGGTTTCCATTTTTGGTTACGGAT
>Ga0163210_1000236_pt1 | contig 21895 bp, 19 predicted proteins | sample Kivu_220m_FD_113536 | JGI IMG/M metagenome (GOLD analysis project Ga0163210, IMG submission 113536) | Freshwater microbial communities from Lake Kivu, Western Province, Rwanda to study Microbial Dark Matter (Phase II) - Kivu_220m | ecosystem: Environmental > Aquatic > Freshwater > Lake ...
AATCTATATAACCCACGCAATCTAAAATTTATGGACTTAACTATCATCAAAATCGGCGGATCGGTAATTACTAAAAAGACCAGCGGCAAACCTAAAATTAATTCTGGCAATATTACCCTCATCGCCAAATCGCTAGAAAATTTTAAACAACCCTATATTTTGGTCCATGGTGCCGGATCTTTTGGACATCCTTTAGTTAAAAAAACTGGCATTGATAAAAGCGTGATCAGCCAAAATCAATTATTGGCGTTCGCTAAAACGCAAGTATTACAAAATCAACTGGATTGTCATTTTTGTGATGCGTTGATAAAAAAAGGTATTCCAGCGTTCCCTTCACAAGCATCGAGTCACGCAATCATGGAAAGGGGGCGGCTTGCATCAATGGAAACCATAGCAATTGCGGGTTTGCTGCGGTTAAAAATGGTACCAGTATGTTATGGCGTTCCCGCACATGACAAATTTTGGGGATCATCAATTCTTTCCGGCGACCAAATTGCGCCCTATCTGGCAAAAAAACTAAAAGCGAAAAGGATCATCGAGGTAAGCGATGTGGAAGGTATATTTACCGCTGACCCGAAAATCAACAAAAAAGCCGAATTGATTGGTAAAATTAATTCCAAAAATTACAAGGGCATTGAAAAATTCCTTTCAGGAAGTTTGGCAACCGACGTTACCGGCGGAATGAAGCAAAAATACATTGAATTGGTTGACGCGGCCAAAACCGGGATTATTTGCCAAATCGTGCATTTCAAACGCCTAAAAGACGCCCTTGAAGACAGCCCCGCAGGCACCATCATAAACCTAAAATCTGATAGATAATTTCAAAGTTCAAATGTCAAATTAAATCCAAAGTTCAAAATCTAAAAGAAATACGAATTTCTTATTTGACATTTGGATTTTAACGTTTGACATTAATTTTATGTCTCTCCATGTCGGCATTGTGGGGCTGCCCAATGTGGGCAAATCCACTCTTTTTAAAGCCATCACTAAAAAGCAGGTTGAGTGCGCCAATTATCCGTTTTGCACCATTGACCCGAATGTGGGCGTTGTTGCCGTGGCCGATGAGCGCGTGGATAAATTAGCGGAATTGACAAAATCCGCGAAAAAAATTTACGCTACCGTGGAATTTGTTGATATTGCCGGTTTGGTCAAAGGCGCGGCCACCGGCGAAGGTCTGGGTAATAAATTTTTGGCAAACATCCGCGAAACCGACGCGATTTTGTATATTTTGCGCGCGTTTAAAAACGATAAAATCATCAATACCTCCGGGAAAATAGATCCTTTATCTGAAAAAGAAACTTTAGACACCGAGCTGGCGTTAAAAGATCTTGAAACGGTCCAAAAACGGCTTGAATCCGTGGAAAGCGAAGTAAGAGCTAATAAACCCGGGGCAAAAGAGGAATTAGCAGCGTTGTCTAAAATAAAACCGCTATTGGAGGGGGGCAAAATATTATCTGAAGCTGCATTAAACCCGGAGGAAAAAAATATCATCCGCCACTTGCAATTACTCACCATGAAACCCCGGCTATATGTTTTAAACGGCGTTGAATCCGGAATCGACGCAGCGGTCTTGGAAACTTTCAAAAAGAACAACTGGCCCCATATCGTTATCGACATTTTAGGCGAAAGCGAAGGGGAGGGTCTGACCAACGAGGAAAAAAAGGAATTCGATCTGCCCAGTGGTCAAAATTTGGATTTACTAATAAAAAAATCCTACGAGCTTTTGAATTTGATAACTTTTCTCACAACGGGTCCGGACGAAACGCGCGCCTGGACGTTAAAGCAGGGAAGTACCGCCCCGCAAGCCGGCGGCGTAATCCATACTGATTTTCAAAAGAAATTCATCCGCGCCGAAGTCATAAATTGGCAGGATTTATTGGATGCCGGCGGTTTTGCGCAGGCGCGCGAGAAGGGTCTCATCCGCACCGAGGGTAAGGAGTATGTTGTGCGTGACGGCGACGTTATCGAAATCAAAGCTAATGTCTAAAAATTGACAGGATTTTTTATTGATAATAAAATTAGAATAGATCATTTTTGATAAGAGGTGGTAGCTGTGCGATCGGAAAAGGAAAAGGAAGAAATAGAGCGTATGGTAGCAGGGTTTGAGGAGATCTGCCACGACCCAAGAGTAAGGGCAGAATTTGAAGCCATAAGAAAACGAAATGCTCAAGCCCTGAGAAAAAATCTTGATAGACAATTTACAATATAATCAGGGCCTTTGGGCTTCTTTTTTTATTTATAATCTATCTCCCAATCTTACAAATCTTTCTTTCATGTAATGATTCGAATGATGATTTGAATAAGGAAAAGGAATGAAACCATTCGCGCGAATAGTGGAATGGTTTTTTTGTTGACAAAATGCGCAGAAATATTATGTTGAACTTGCCTTTGTAGGCAGGAGTTAATATGGATGGTTTGTGGTTATGCCGAAGAACCAGATCCCATAGCTGAAATCGCCTTAAGAATAGTGGGGGAAGTAGGCCTTGATGTTTTTGTTAGTCGTTTCCCGGAAGTTTTCAAGGCAAAAATTATAGATAAGCTAAGCAGCGACGCCTTGCTGGCCTTACACGATCGCCACACAAAACCAAAGAGCAAATTGAGGCGGGAATTCAGGGAAGCTCTTTTAAAAAGAGAGGGGCTTGATTACAACACGATTTGGAAGCTTAGACTTGCCGCGCAAAAAAGGACTAAGTTGAAAAGATTGCTATTGGATCTGCTCGCATCAAAAGCAAAGACCGTTGACGAGATTCTAGCGACTAATGATATCGCAAGGAAGCAAAGACGCAAAGATATTGAAATATTGTTACTGAAACGCGCCAACGCTATATTGGACTATGAAGATTGGAGACACATCTACGCGCGCGCGCCTCGAAACTCACAACTCAAGAAATTAGCTCAAAAGAATCTATTCATGGGAAGGGAATTATTCTTTAAGAAGCAATATGCAAGGATTACCAGCTAATACTTCCTGCCATGCTTTGCATGGCATTTTTTTATGTTTTGTTAACGGACATTCCAACATTATTCTTGTCCCGCTACGCGGGATCCCGTCGAAGCGGGAAGAATGTGATAATGTTAGTGTCTGTTTTGATACAGGTATATTCGTACGAATGTATTAATATGTTGTCAATCGACTATTATGTTATTTAGTCGATTATTTTGGAAACGTGGTTCTGTAAAAAAATAGGGGTAAAAGCTTTGAAGCTCCTACCCAACGACAAATCCTTTGTTCACCGTTACTGTAATGTTTGTAAGTTGGATGGTTTTTCCATCAACTTTGATTGATCCATCTACAACTCTTACTTTTGTATTATCTATGGTGATGGTTGTGTCATTCACTGCCAGCATTGCTGGCGGCATCGGTGTTGCTACCCGCGGGGTTAGAACTATTACTCCACCCGTACTGTGCACCTCGCCTCGCGACACTCCTCCTGAACCAACTGGCTCTGGTTCTGGCCAATCTGGCGGATTACTCCGCTTCAGAGAAGCAGGTTCGCTTATCTCGCTCGGGATGATAATCCCGCCGGTCTCGTTTATATCATGGCCGCTGCCGGTGTCACAGCCTGATTTGTTATCAGGCATATATACCGGCTGATAACTGCCAGCTCTTGTCGTTACTCCGTTTCCAAGCGGTTGATAATGATTGATCATTATATCAACCGCTCCAGATGCTCCAATCATCATAAAGATGATAATTGAAGCTAAAACCGCTTTTTTCATCTCAAACCTCCGGATTTTTTCTATAAAAAATGATAGCATATTTTCATATTTTTGTCAAGTTTTGTGCGCGTAAAATTGCTACTTGTTAGTATAATAAAAGAAAAATCTATGAATAAATTATTGATTTCAATTATTGCGCTGTTTTTGGCCGCGGGAGGCGTTTATTTTGTTCTCCAAGGCAGAATAAAAAGCCCTGGCGACAAAACATTTACTGAAAATATCGGTAATGCGTCTAAATTATATGATTTGATTATTGTTGACTCGCCGCGACCAAACCAAACAGTAAAATCGCCGCTGACAATTACCGGGCAAGCGCGCGGTTCTTGGTTTTTTGAAGCGTCATTTCCAATAGTTATTGTTGATGCCAATAATAATGAATTAGGCAGGGGAGTCGCGCAAGCGCAAGGCGACTGGATGACTGAAAACTTCGTGCCCTTTGGCGCCGTCCTAGAATTTGACACACCACAAACCTCAGCTGGTTTTTTGATATTAAAAAAAGACAACCCCTCGGGCCTGCCGGAAAATGACAGACAATTGATCGTGCCGGTAAAATTCTAAGGCGAATCAATATTGTGCGACGTTTTATATATTCAAAAAACCGCTGCCAAGGCGGTTTTGTTATTCGTTTTTTAGGCGGCGACCGCTGTGGAATTGACGGTGGATATCGCGCAAGCGTTTGTTGGTAACGTGAGTGTAGATTTGCGTGGTCATAATGTTACGGTGGCCCAAAAATTCTTGGATCGCCCGCAAATCAACGCCTTGCGTCAAAAGATCGGTTGCCATTGAATGGCGCAGGGTATGCGGCGTGGTGAAAAGCGGCACGCCGGCAAGCATGGCGTATTTTTTAACCGAACGTTCGATTGAACGAACCGTGAGGCGAAAATCGGCATTGGTGGGTTTGCGAAAATTCACGAATAAAGCTTTTTCTTCTTTTGGACAATGGTGATCGCGGATTTTGATGTATTTTTTTATCCACTCCAGCGCGCGGCTGGAAAAATAAACCGTGCGCGGATGCTTGCCTTTGCCAATGATTCCCAATTCCAATTCTTTATTTTCTTTCAAATTAATGAATTGCTCGCGATTCAAATTTACTAGTTCGGCAATCCTTAGACCCGTGGAAAAAAGCGATTCCAATATCGCACGGTCGCGAAGACCAACGTTGGTGTTCACGTTAGGGACTAATAAAAGCTTTTCCACCTGTTCTATGGTAAGAAATTTGACGGTTTTGTCCTTTTTTGCGTCTTTGGGTAGGGTTATCTTATCCGCCGGCAGCGAGACAATGTCTTTGGCCGTAAAATAGCCCAACAAAGCCCTCAAAGCGATAAGGTAGTAGTTTTGGGTGATTTTGGACAAAGAATGGCCCTGCGGGTCAATAAAACGCGATAAATAAACCCTATAAGCCCAAATATCGTCGCTGGTAAGCTGGTGAGGTAAAATTTCGCCTTTTTTGGCGTTTTTAAGCCAAATTATGAATTTTTGCAGGTAGCGGCGGTAGTTTATCTGGGTATTTTCGGATAAACCTTTCTCAATTTCGCAATAATCCAAAAAATCAGGAATGTGGCTTACAATGGAGCGGTTAGAATTAATCATTGGAATTAAGTGGGGAAATATTATTCCATTGAAATGGAATTAAAAACAAAACTTATAAGAAATAAAATAATTTTATAAAAAAGGAAATAAATTTGAAAAAATATCTTACAAAATATTGCCTCGCGCAAAAAAGCGTTTTCCGCGGTAGGGGTGTGCTAAGGTGTGCTAAAAGGTGCGGTAATCGGGCAAACCCCGGGGCTTGACTTTAAAGCGCCCCACAATGCCTATTAACCAACATTGTCCGTCCTTTTGTTATATTTATAATAACCCCGCCTTGGCGGGGTGTCAAATCCCCTCCTATTGGGATTTGGGGGGTAAAAAATCGCCAACCCAGCTGCCGACCGCAGGAAGGTATTTTTCTTTGATTGATTGATATAGGCGACCCAAATCTCCTCTTGTTTCTTGTGTTTGTTGAGAAATATCGTGGTTGACTGTCGGTGTCCGTTTCGCAGCCTCCCCCTGTAGATAATTAGCTGTCCAATCAACTCCTCGTTCCACGCGATCAATAACCCCATCGGGTATAAAAACTATGCCTAAAACCACCAGGGATGCAAATAGTATCAACTTAAACACTCCAAAAGTTATTGTTCGAATAAAGTTTGACCACATATCGAGCCGTTAATTAACTCTCTGGCGTTTGCAATCCTTTCCAAGGTGATTTTTTTGCCCAGGATTTCTGCCATTTCAAACGGACCGATCGACATTTTCTGGCCGCAAAGGCTAACGCGTAAAGGCCAAAGTAAATAACCGCGGTCTTTTTCGGGTTTGCCAATTGTTGCGTTGAATTCCGCGACTCTTGGCAAAACCGCTTGCTCAAGCGCTTCCCTACTCCATTCCCTATCGTCCATTTTTGACAATAAATTTAATAATTCGTCAAGAGCTAATTTGGTTTCTTTGAATGATGTGTCTTTCCATTTCAGCAGATCTTTTTCGTAAACCAATTGCGCCGCGAAAAAATATTTAGATAATTCAACGATTTCGGAAAGTTTTTTTAAACGCGGCTGTTGATAAAAAATTATTTTTTGCAGAAATCCAAAATCAACCCGCTCCCCTGTTTGCCGGTTTTTATAAGTCGTTACACCCTGTTCCTTTTCTTCGTTAATAAATCCGGCTTCGATAAAATATGGCAGACATAACCGTATTAATTCATTGATTGGCTTTTGTCGAATATATAATCCGTTCAAATAATCAAGGCGTGCGGGGTTAAACACCGCTCCCCCTTTTTGGATCTTATCAAGAGAAAAATCCCGCAAAAGCTCGTCCATTGAATAAATTTCTTTGTCGGTGCCAGGATTCCAGCCCAAAAAAGCGATGAAATTAACAAGCGCTTCCGGCAAATATCCTTGGCGGCGGTATTCGTTCACCGGGATCGCATCGTGGCGCTTGGAAAGTTTGGCGCGGTCAGACCCCAAAAGTAACGGCAAATGGGCATAATTAACGCGAGAAAATCCAAGTGCTTCTTGTAATAATATCTGTTTGGGTGTATTGGGCAGCAAATCCTCGCCGCGTAATATATGGGTAACCCCCATCTCAAAATCATCAACCACCACGGTGAAATTATAAAGCGGAGTAACAAAATCCTTAGCAATCACAAAATCGCCGATTAACGCCGAGTCGAATTCTATTTTCCCGCGTATGGCGTCATCAAATGAAATTTTTTTTGCCGGCGCGCGAAAGCGAATTACTGCTTTTTGTCCTTTCTTGATTAAATTTTCGGTTTCTTTTTTTGATAACTCGGCGCATTTGCCGGAATAAATTGGCGGTTCCCCCTGCGACATTTGGTATTGCCTTCTTGCTTCCAATTCTTCTTGAGAACAAAAACAATAATAGGCCTTGTTTTCTTCAATTAGTCGCTGTAAATATTTGGCGTAGATATCATTTCTTTGCGATTGAAAAAACGGACCCTCATCCCAACCTACCCCAAGCCAACTTAACCCATCAATGATATCCTGAGCATATTCGGGTTTGGATCGTTCTTTGTCGGTATCTTCAAGCCGAAGCACGATTTGACCGTTATTTTGCCGGGCAAAAATATAATTGAAAAGCGCGGTCCGCGCGGTACCAATATGCATATATCCGGTCGGCGACGGTGGAATTCTTACTTTTATTTTTTTATTGGTCTCAACCATTTTCTTTAAGTTTTACGCTTTGTCCCGCCGAGCGGGATCCTGTTAAAACGGAATGCCTTTAGTTTTGATTTTTTATTATTTTCGATTTAAATAATTTACGACGAAATCAGCAATTGCTTTCGCGGCGTTAGGTCGGGCGAATTGCGATGCAGCTTCCGCCATTGCCGCCAACGTTTCGGGTGACCCTAAAATCTCGCTGATTTTTTCCAAAAATAGATGACTGGTAAAATTATTTTCCTCCATCACGAGCGCCGCGCCAGTTTGAGCGTAGGCATAGGCGTTTTTCACCTGATGGTTTTGCGCCGATTCGGGCAAAGGAATTAAAATACTAGGTTTTTTAATTGCTGCGATCTCAAAAATGCCGCTTGATCCGGCGCGACTCACGATTAAATCCGCAGCGGCATAGATATTGGTCAAAATCCGTTCGTCGGCGAATCCCAGCGGATGGTAATACCCTAAAAGATCCGCGCCAACGGTAATTTTTGATTCTTTTGTTATCTGGTCAATATTGCGGGGGCCGGTAATATGGATAATTTCATAATTTTTGAGAAGTTCGCTTAACGCGTCCAAAATTTTATCGTTAATCCTTTGCGCACCCTGAGAGCCGCCAATCACCAAAATTATCGGCCGATCACCTTTTAGCCCTAAATCCTTGATGGCATCCTGTTTGGAGCCGTTGATAATTTCTTGGCGCACCGGATTGCCGGTCACAATCATTTTGCGTGCCGGAAGATTTTCGGTTTTAGCAAAGGAAACAAAAATTCCGGTGGCGTATTTGATATTTTTTTTGCTGGCCAGACCGGGAACAACGTCTGACTCCTGTAAGAAAACCGGTATGCCCAAAATCCAAGCTGAAATGGTCACCGGAAAAGAGCCGTAGCCGCCCTTTGAAAAAACCAGATCCGGATTGATCAAAAAAAGCCAGAAAAAAGACTGGATCACGCCCAATGGAACTTTAACAACCGCGTCAATCACGTTCTGGATAACGGCCAAAGGGTCGAAATAGCGTCTAATTTTTCCCGAAACGATATTGCGTACTTTAACGTGTTCGCGCGCGAGAACCACCCGGCAAAAATTATCTTTTGGCCCGATGTAGGAAAGATAAATGTCACCGTATTTTCTTTTGAGTTCGCGGATTATGGCCACTATCGGATAAATATGTCCGCCAGTGCCGCCACCGGTAAAAACTATTTTCATTTTAAAGTTTTGTTTTTAGAATTATACGACATTTGGGATTATTTTTAAATCCCCTCCCGTTTAGGTGCGAAGTTGTCGAGAAATATTTAAAAGTAGACCAACCGCGATCAGCTCCATTGCGATCGCGGTGCCGCCATAACTTACGAACGGCAAAGGAATGCCGCTCAACGGAATTAATCCTATTGTTGATGAAATATTAATTACCGCCTGCAAAGTTATCCAAATGGTTATTCCGCAAGCGACTAAATATTTGAATTTATCGCTGCTGGCAGCCGCCACGGAAAACCCGCGCCACGCGAAAACCACAAATAATCCTGCTAATAACAACCCGCCAATAAAACCAAGCTCCTGGGCATAGGAAGCGAATATTGAATCGCCGATAAGCTCGGGCAATAAAACGTATGTTGCCGATGATGAGCCAAATCCGTGGCCAAAAGCGCCGCCCGAACCAGTAATAACCAATGCCTGATTGGCTTGAAAACCTTTCCCTAAAGGATCGGTTTCGGGCCAAAGCCAGGAATAAACTCTTTGAAATCGATAGGGTTCAAAATATATCAGCGCCAAAAGAGATAAAACGCCCAGACCAATGATAAATATAGTATGTTTTAGCGGTGTCCCGGATAAAAAATACATCGCAAACGCGACCATCGCCACAATGCAGAATGTGCTCAAATCGGGCTGTTTGAGCAATAAAGAACCAATTAAACCAACCACCATCAAAAAAGCCGCCAACGTGTTGCCAAACTCCTTCTTTGTGTTCTTGCGGTTACTCCCAGTCCGCGACGCCAACCAACTGGCAAGATAGATAATAAAAATCGGTTTTAAAACTTCCGCGGGTTGTATGGAGATAAAACCAAAATGAACCCACCGCTGAGCACCGCCGGAAGAAAATCCAACACCTGGAACAAAAACTAAAGCTAAAAGAAATATCGCGACCAAAAGTAGCAATAAAGCGATTTTGCGCAAAAATTCCAGAGGTATTTTATAGGCCAAAAATCCCAAGAAAATCCCAGGAATAATCCCCAACGCAAGCTGATGTTTTATTAAATAATAGCTATCGTTAAATTTTGACTGCGACAATGTTGCTGAAGCGCTCGATAAAATCAAAATCCCCAAAACCAAAGCCATGGTGATAACGGCCGCCAAAATAAGATCTGGTTTTTTAGATTGTTCATTGATCATTCTGATTTGAGGGATCGCGCCGTTAACGCTTTTTTAAATTTATTGGCTCTATCGGCGTAATCCTTAAAAATGTTAAAACTGGCGGCGGCCGCGGAAAGCAAGCAAATCCGACCGCGATTGGTATTTAAAAAAGCTATATCGACCGCTTTATCCATTGTTTCGACAAAATATGGTTTTAGATATTTTAAACGACGATTTTTAGCGTTGTTTTTCGCGAGTTTATTAATTTCCGACCAAAGGCGTTTGCCCGTGACTGGGAAAAGAATTAGAGTTTTTATGTCGCTTTTCAAAATTGTTGAAGCCAACTTGTTTAACGGCTGTCCCCGATCAAATCCGCCGGCGATCAAGGTCTGAATACGGTTTCCAAGCGCTTCAATCGCGGCCACCGCACTCTCTTGGATTGTTGACAAGGAGTCATTATAAAAATCAATACCTTTGAAATTGCCGACAAATTCCAAACGGTTCGCGAGCGGTTTGAATTCGGCAATCGCGGCGTTGATTGTTTTATCTGGGATTTTCAGCAAACGCCCAATAATTGCGCCGATCTTGGCATTTTCCAAGTTAAATTCACCGATTAATTTGGTCTTAACCGGCAATTTCCATTGATATTGATTGAAAGCAATCTTGCGGCTGGCCGATTTTTGTGCGATTTTATTTGTTTCGGCGTTTGCTGAATTATAGATCAAATAGTCGTTTTTTGATTGATAAATAGCTATATTCGCTTTTGCTCGAATATATTCGTGGTAATTTTTGTAATAATCCAAATGCTCAGGATAGATGTTTAGTAACACGGAAATATGCGGACTTTTCTTTAATTTATAAAGCTGATGCGCTGAAAGTTCGCAAATAAAAATGCTGTTTTTATCCGCATTTTTTAAAAAGGAAAGCGCCGGTATACCGATGTTACCCAAAAGATATGCTTTCTTGCCGGATTTTTTTATAATTTCGTGAATAATTGAAGAAGTCGTGCTTTTGCCTTTGGTGCCGGTAATACCGATGATCATTCCCTGGCATTGCTCCAAAAAGATTTCAATTTGGGAAGTTATTTTGCCTTCACGATAAGCTTGCTCTATTTCCGGCAGATGTATTGGAATACCTGGCGTTTTTACAACTAAATCGTATTTTTTTAGAGAAGAAAGGTAGTTTTTACCGCAAAAAACCTTGATCTGGGTGTTCTGAGATAAAATTTCTTTAACCGATTTTCCCAAAGAATCAAACGGAGCAATGTCAGCAACGCCAATTTGGTTTTTGGGGCAATTTTTTAAAAAAAATTCCAAGCTGTCACTTCCTTCCCTGCCTAAGCCCAAAATCAGTATTTTTTTGTTTTTATACCGATTCAAACCCATAGAGATTTTAATGTTTATCGGTATATCAATTTTATCATAAAATTATCGTGCAATAAAGCTTTTCTAGAGTAAGTAAATAAAGAAGGAGAGGTTGCGAATTTCGCTTCCCTTGAATGGCCGGGATTTTTCCTGGACAATCAACGGAAGCGATCCGCAGAGCTCTCCCTATATTTGCTCGGGTGTTTGTGGCACCCTAACCTAGTGGAGACAAGTCCCAAAATAAATTTTGGCTCCTACTATCATGTAAAATTAACTTTCCATTGCATCGCGGAAAGGTAATTTTTCCAAAAACCGTTTCTTTCAAAAATCATTTTGGAACCGCAAATTTTAAATGGACTATGCGGTCAACAATTTTATTTTACCGCAATATAATATTGTGTCAACAAAAGTTATCCACACCCGGTAGTAGATTTTGGAGCGCGCGTAGCACATTTTCTATTCCGCTGTTAGCGGAATAGCTCCAAAATCTACTACCGAGCGCACCTCTATTGGCTTAAATTTGTAATTGTATAAAAAAATAAAGAATGAACTATGGTTTGCATTCTTTATTTATGCACTAACAGGTCGTGAGGCGCAACTAATTATTGGCAATCTTGGTCTAAACCCAGCGTCTCACTTCCTTGAAAACAAAGAGCATTATTCTTTACCTCCTGCGCGGGTGATCATACAGCGATTCTGCGTAATCTCGTTTCTTAACTTCACTTTTTACCACCTCTTTTTTTATTTATCCGTAGAATCGGTGTAATTAACCCGCTTCAATGATTCTGGCGCTCTCACCTCCCAACTCAAAGGTCTGTTTTTAGTTTACCAGCGATGCCCACTTTGCGTCAAATACTTATCTTTTTTAGTGATTAATTGTTTTTTAAGAAAAAGCGCCAAATTCTTGGGTAAATTGTTATGATTGTTCCAAGAGGCAAGGATTTTTTTTGCGTCGTTTTTGATTGTTTTATATTCTGGCAAATATTCCATTTGGAATATTTCCAATAATGCCGGTAAATTATTGTTATCTTCTTTTTTGGCGCGTTCCAATGATAAATAAAACGCGGCGCGCGCTTCGTTAAAAGTACCCACGCACTCAAACGGCTTGCAAATACCTTGGCCCAGCAGCTCAATCATTATTGATAGTAATTGTTTATCCTCAAACAAATTTTTGCCAAATATCTTAATCGTCCCGGCCTTGCCAATAAATGGATAAAGCGCCGCGTATGTGAACAGGCATTTAGGGCAATTACCGCACCAACCTATTTTGCCCGCCCGGCGCGCCGCGACCGTAAACGGTTTGTTGCAACTCAAGAAATATGGAAAATATCTGGGGTAGCGCGAAAAAATTTCCGCGATTTGTAATTCATAAAGCGGCCGCAGAAAACTAAAATGTTCAATGTTTTTTGCCAAGTATTTTTCGCAATAGGCGCGGAATTTATTTTCAAAATCAAATGTTTTTGAATATTGATGGTTTATAGTTTTACCAAGGTATTTAACATTGCCTTGATTTGAGCTGCGCTCCTGTGAAATAGCGATATATCTACAGCCAAACAACGCGGCAACCGCAACGCCAATAAATGCCAACACCGAAGAAAACGGCGTGTGCCCGTTGAAAAATCCCTGCGCTGGCAATCTTAGAAGCGCAGAGTCAATCACGCGCTCAATCTCAATATTCGGCGTTCCAGTCGCCTGCAAAAGTTTTTTAACCGCAATATTGGGATTTAGCGTAAAAGTGACAACCTTGCCTTTTGTTTTTAAAAGTTCCAGGGTGACCAGCGAATCCTTCCCGCCTCCCAACGGCACCAAATACCGATTCTGGAATTTAGAAAGGATTAGCGGTATTTCTTTTGGTTTTGCGCATTGAACGTCAAAAACCGGCTTGATGAACGGCAGCTTGTTCTCATAGAAAAACTGTCCCATCCCGTTAATAAATAAATCCTGCCAGAATTTTATTTGCGCGTCATCCAAATATCCGGCCTTGATGATTATCTCTGGCGAGCATGTCGCCTTCCAGTATGTTGGAATTTCGGCCAATCCAAGATGAAATATCAGATTTTTTATTTGCGGCTCCCCTATTTTTTTGATCTGTTGCTGGCTGACATTTTTAAAGATAATTTGGGGTTTGAACTTAAGGTCGGGAGGTATTTTAAATTCAAAAGAAGCGGCCACATTGCCGTTTTCTAGTTTATATCTAAAGCTTCTATAAACAAATTCTGGATATTTTTTTTGCAATTGTTTCAATTTCATTGAATTCTATAAACCCATCTTATCAAAAATTTTCCCCCTGTTAAACTTGACAAAATATTAATTATATGCTATAATGAATATGTAAATTTGGGGTGATAATCGATGTTTGGAATAATTGGAGTGATGTTCGGAATCGCCACCGTAATTGCGCTATTTTTTGCAGAGGGCGGCGCTTATGAAAGGTTTGTAGAAGAGCAAGTATTCGGGATGTATGGGTATTCGTACCCATACGGTATGATGGATGGTGGTGAATTGGAGATGCTCTTCGGCGTCACCATACTAGCCATCTTCTTGGTAATTATCTTCGCCTGCTATTTAGTAGGAAGAATGATAGATAAGCGTTTGGCTAAGCTTTGAGCTTAGCCTTCTTTCTTGTTTTACTCTAACGCTTTACACTTTATGCGTTTCTTAGCCGATAAGACGGATGGCCACGCCAAGCGCGGCAAAGATTATGCCCAAAATCCAAAAGCGCATCGTGACTTGGTGCGGCGGCCAGCCAATCGCTTCAAAATGATGATGGATTGGAGTTGACAACCAAAGCTTTTTTTTGGTTGTTTTCTTGTAGACAAGCTGGATAATCACCGAACCGGCCTCCATCACCAGCAGACCCGCAATTATTGGCAAAACCACCACCGAATCGGTCAAAAAAGCAACCACAGTCATTGTTGAAGTCAAACCTAAAACACCGGTCTCGCTCATGTAAAACCGCGCCGGCGGAATATTAAACCATAAAAACGCGAACAACGCCCCGCAAACAATCGCGCAAAATGTTGCCAAATCCGCTTTGCCTTGGGAGAATGCGATTAATGAAAACGCCGCAAAAATTGACGCGAAAGCCCCTCCGGCCAAACCATCAAGGCCGTCAACTACGCCACCCGCCCACGCGGCCAACATCACAATGACAAAAAGCGGGATATAAAACCAACCAATGTAAACGTCAATCCCCTCGGGAAAATTAAATAATAACGGAATATGCATCGTTGTCCAATCAAGCTTGTAATAGAACCACAAACCGCCGATCAGACCGATCAAAGCAACGAATGCCATGCGGCGCTTGAAGCTGATTCCCCCGCCGACATACCTGCCTTTGCCATAGACGGTCAAAACATCGTCAAACAGCCCAACTAAAGATCCAACAACCAGCGTGAAAAGCGGCAGCCAAACTTCACGGCGGGTGAAGAAATCAAGTAGCGCGAACCACCACGGACGAACCAAGCCGAAATTTTCCCAGATTTGTTCGGGAATGTTTGCCAGCGCCCAAACTAGCAAAGTTATGAATAAAACTGAAACCCAAATCAGCAATCCGCCGCCGCGGGGCACGGTTGTTTCGCGATCTTTGTGAAGTGAATAAAATACGTCGGCAGCTTCACCGGTGATTGTTTTGTGGCGGGCGTTTTTTTTCCAAAATTTGATATCGTTCAAGAAACGAATCAAAAATGGCGCGGCCATAAACGCTACCAAAGAGGTTAACGCCGTGAAAACCAGCATTCTAATAATGTTGAAAGTAAAAAGCGTCATAGATGTGGGCTGTCCGAATTACTGGCGTAATTTATAAGTTTTTGCATTTCAACTACCCGGCTTTCCGTGGAACTTGCGCCCAGCAAAATATTGAAATAACGCCACTGGTTATCATTTTTAAGAATCAAAATCATGCATCCGCCAGCCTTAGGAGTATAGCCGGTTTTGCCGCCGACAATTTTTTGGCCGTCCCAAAGTTTTAAAGAAAAAATCCCGTTTTCGGTAATATAGGGTCCCCGTTGAATGGTGTATTCGATAATTTCCGGATGCGAATCCAAGATGTGTTTTGTCAAAAACATCAGATCTTTAGCGCTCATCTGATTTGCCGTGCCGTCGTCAAGATCCAAACCGCTAGGATTGTAGAATTCGGCGCTTTCCATATCTAATTCTTTGGCTTTTTGATTCATCGCGTTAACAAATTTATCAACCCCCATAACTTCCGAAAGCGCAAACGCCGCGTCGTTGCTTGAATAAAAAAGCATCAAATGAAGAAGCTCTTTTGTGGTGTAGATCTGGTCTGCAATAAGATTCCCGAACACCGGCACATCATTTTGGATGGCCGCATCGCCGCTGATTGTAATTTGCCTGTCTAAATCGTAGATTTCAGGATGTTCAAGCACAACCAAAGCGGTCATTAATTTCGTCAGCGAGGCGATCGGCAATGCCTGTTTGATGTTTTTTCTAAAAATCACCCGCTCCCTGCCGCTGGCACCAACTCTCAATGAATAGGCGGCGGCGGCGGCCAATTCCATATCTCGACCGTCTGCCTTTTGAGACAAAACAATTTGGGCTACGGGTTGCGATATCTGCGCGTATAAATAATTCTCCAAACGCGCCTGGCTGTTATTGATCACCGCGCAAAAAAGGCCACCCACTACTAGTGCAAAAACAAACAAAAAAATTCTTTTAATAACCGATAAAGATTTAGCCATTTTACTTTGCGCGATTTTTTTTCTGGAGGGAAATGCCAACCTCGTCAAGCTGCTGCCGGGAAACATCCGAAGGCGCGCCCAACATCAAGTCGCGGTTATCGCCGGTCTTTGGAAATGCCATCACTTCGCGGATATTGGGCTCGTTTTGTAATATTGCCAGCAACCGTTCGAATCCCCAAGCAATGCCCCCATGCGGCGGCGCACCAAAAGAGAAGGCATCTAGCATGTGGCCAAAATTTTCTTGAATGGCCGCTTTTTCAAATCCTATGATTTCGAACACCGCCTCCAAGGCCTGGGCGCGGTGGTTACGGATGCTACCGCCACCAACTTCTTGGCCGTTTAGAACAATATCGTATTGCGCGGCAATGATGTTTGGTATGTTTTTCTTGGCAATCAAATTATCCATAAATTCCGCTTTTGGCGCGGAGAATGGATTATGGGTGAATGTCCAACCGCCAGTTGGGTTTTTTTCAAAAAACGGAAAATCAGTGATCCAGCAAAATGCTAATAAATCCGGGTTATTTTTATCCTGGCGCAGATCCGGCCGATCGCTGCCATATTCTTCCATTACTTGCTTACAGGTCAACCTTGGAAAAGGAATGTCTTGAATCAATTTTTGGGGATATATTTCTTTTACGATCGCGATCAAAAGTTCTTCGCTCGACCGTATCACCTCATCTTCATTGGTAAAACTTAGCTCAAGATCAAGTTGGGTAAATTCGGGCTGGCGGTCGCCGCGCGTGTCTTCATCGCGCACGCAACGCGCGATCTGAAAATAACGTTCCAAACCAGCAACCATTAAAAGCTGCTTATATTGCTGCGGGCTTTGCGGCAACGCGTAGAATTTGCCCGGCTGCAAGCGGGACGGCACCAAAAAATCGCGCGCGCCCTCAGGGGTAGATTTGGTCAACATTGGTGTTTCAACCTCAACGAAACCTTCCTTTGTCAAAAATTGTCGAATAAAGTTGATAACTTTGTGACGCGCTACCAAATTTCTGCGCATCCGATCGCGGCGCAGATCAAGATAGCGGTATTTAAGACGATGCTCCTCGGATATTTCATAGCCATCGGTGTCAATCGCGATCGGCAAGGTTTGCGCCTTGGTCAAAACATTCAATTCTTCGACAAAAAGCTCGATTTTGCCGGTTTCAATCTTATCGTTGACCATATTGGCCGGTCGCTCGTTGATTGTACCAACAAGTTCAAGCACCCATTCGGGCCGCACTTCTTTGGCTAAATCAAAAAACGCCGCCTTGGGAACGATGACTGTTTGAACAACCCCACTGCGATCGCGTAGGTCAAAAAAGATTATTTTGCCGTGCGAGCGCACAGTCTGCACCCAACCGCAAAGCCGCACCCTTTGCCCCACCATAATCATGGTGTCCGCGACCAAAATCCTCGTCAGATTATTTTCCATATAAAATCAGCTTAATTTATTTTTTGCCTTTTTTCAACCTTACTAATCCTGCCCCACTTTATGTGAACAACCCTGGCCTAAAGGCCAAGATGCTTTAAGCCTTTGGTTGTTGACTACAACCTCGGTCCAGCCTACGCGATATTGCGACCCGGCGGGACTCCGGGCGGTCGTTCATCCCCGTCCTAAGGGGCGGAGCTTTCTCGACCCCGATTCGTAAAAATATGCAATTACCAGAATAATCAGATTTTGGGCCAGGGGGAGATGATGAGGTCAGTTTTGGACTTCAGCGGCAGGCCGCGATAGATTTCTTCGGTGACGAAGGGCATAAAGGGATGCAAAAGCTTGAGCAAGTTTGCGAGAGTGTAGATTAAAATCGCTTTAGTGTTTTCGGCCTCCTTTGGCTTTTTGGCCGTGCGAATCTGGTTTTTGGCAATCTCAATGTAAACATCGCAGAATTCATGCCAGAAAAATTCGTAGAGTCCACGGATGGCGTGGCCAAACGCGTATTTCCCCAAGCGTTTCTGAGTTGAGGTAATCAAAGAATCCAAATCGCGTAAAATTTGCTTGTCTGCCTTAGAGATTGGTTTCGGTTTAAGTGCCACAGAATATATCATAGTTTCGTCATCTAATTGGCCCAACACAAACCGTGCCGCGTTCCAGATCTTGTTGCAGAATTTTTTCCCGGCTATCATATTATCTTCATTAAAATGGATATCTTGAGTTTCGGTAATCTGCCAACTCAATCCAAAACGTGTGGCATCGGCGCCGTATTTATCAACTAACGTCATCGGATCAATTCCGGTTCCCAGCGACTTTGACATTCGTTTACCGTCGCGCGTTAATACTGTGGCATGGACGATTACATCCGAAAACGGTACTTTGCCACTAAATTCCAAGCCGGAAAAGATCATACGCGCCACCCATAACGAAATGATATCGCGCGCGGTACTTAAAACCGAAGTCGGATAGAAAGTTTTGAAATCATTGGTTTTTTTGGGCCAGCCAAATACTGCCAGCGGCCATAATGCTGACGAAAACCAAGTATCAAACACGTCTTCGGAGCGTTTCATTTGGCACTTTCGGCAGATGGGGCATGTTTTTGGCTTTTCTAAAGCGGCAACGTATTTATCTGGCTCGGCCTGACAAAACCACACTGGCAGCTGCTGCCCCCACCACAACTGGCGCGAGATACACCAATCGCGTGCGTTCTTTTGCCAGTCAAAGAACACTTTTTCCCAGCGCGCGGGATGGAATTTGATTTTTTTTGATTTTACAGCGGTGATCGCCATTTTTGACAGTCCATCCATTTTTAAAAACCATTGTTTTGACGGAATCAACTCAATGGTGGCACCGCAGCGATAACATCTAGGGATTTGATGAGTATATTCTTCGATTTTTTCCATTAGATTCGCAATGGTTAAATCGTCAATAATTTTTCGACGCGCTTCGTTAACTTTCAAACCCTGATAGGGCTGGGGTACGTTTTGATTCATCCGACCGCGCTCGTCAATCACGGGAATAATTTCTAATTTGTGGCGCTGGCTGATCTGCCAATCGTTTAAATCATGCGCGGGTGTAACTTTGACCGCGCCAGTGCCGAATGCCGGGTCAACAATCTCATCGGCCACAACGCGCACGCACCGGTTGGCAATAGGAACTATAATCTCTTTACCGATCAATTCCTTATATCGCTCATCTTTGGGATTGACTGCCACCGCAGTGTCGCCAAGCATTGTTTCCGGCCGGGTGGTGGCAACGATAATAAACTTGCCTTGTTCATGAGCCAATGGATATTTCAAATACCAAAGTTTTGATACTTGTTCGTCATATTCCAATTCCAAATCCGACAAACTCGTGGCGCAACGCAAACACCAATTCACCACGCGCTCGCCCCGATAGATCCAATCTTTTTTGTGATAATGGACAAAAGCGGCTTCAACGGCCTTAATATAAGCCGGATCCATGGTAAAAACATGCCGCGACCAGTCACAGCTTGCTCCTAAGGTTTTCAATTGGTTTAAAATGATATTGCCGTATTCGCTGCGCCACTCCCAGCATTTTTCAATAAACTTTTGGCGACCCAGATCAAACCGGCTTATACCGTCTTTCTTTAGCTTTTTTTCCACCACGTTTTGCAAAGCGATGCTGGCATGGTCGGTTCCCGGCACCCAAAGCGTTTTTTCTCTCTTCATCCGGCGATAACGGATCAAAATGTCCTGAATCGTGGCGTTCAAAGCATGACCCATATGCAAACTCCCGGTAATATTGGGTGGTGGCAAAACAACCGAAAAAATCTTTTTTGTTTTGGAAGGTATTTTGTCGGGATTGAAATAGCCATTTTTGTCCCACTCAAGATAAATCTTTTTTTCGATTTCTTTGGGGTTATAATGTATTGGCAATATCTCCATAAAATTTTGGTTTTTTGTTATCGGCGCGGCGGCGCGGGCGGCAAAACTCCATCTATCGGCAATTCAATAATAAATTCCGTTCCCTCTCCCCAACCCTCGGATTTAACATCAATGGTGCCGCCGTTACTCTTGATCATTTGCGCTGCCAGATATAAACCAATATCCTTGCCGTCAACGTTGACGTTTTGGGCTTTTTTCCCACGCTCAAAAATACGATCAAACAGTCCTTCGCGATCCTTTTCGTTCATGCCAATGCCGGTGTCGGCGACCGAAATCCGCAATTTATCGCCAACTGTGGCCACCGAAACCGTTACGCCACCTTCTTGGGTGTATTTGATAGCGTTGTCAATAATGTTATAGAGTGCCTCGCGGATGCTACGGGAATCAATGGCGATCGTTGAAATGTTTTCGGAAGGCGGTTTGAAGTTAAGATATAGGTTTTTCCCCTGCGCCAATTTCAACAAATCAGTAACAACTCCAGCAATGAGATTTATCGCGTCCGTCGGTTCTTTGGAGGCCTTACTTTTGTTCATTTGGAAATGCGCTACATCCAAAAGGTCGTCAACCAAATAAATAAGCTTTTGTGTGGCCTCCAAAGAAGCGTTGATTTTTTCTTTGGCTTTCGCGGGTATTTTGCCATAAGCATCCTCATTAATCAAGCTCAGGTATCCCTGCACGATGGAAAGCGGGCTGCGCAGGTGATGCTGCGTTGAAAGCAAAAACTGTGTCTTGGCAGCATCCAACCGCTTTAAATTGTTCGCCAAAATTTCAGCGTCATGGCGCAGTTCCCGTTCTTTTGCGGCTACCATTTCTGCTTCTTCGCGCCGTTTGCTTTCCTGTTGCGTCGCCCTAATCAAGTAATACCCAAAAATACAAAACAATATGAAAATAATGACGGTAATAAATTTCAGCAATACCGTCGGCATCAAAAAGGGTAATGTTATAAGTATGATACTCATAACTCCCACCGTTAATTCCGTGATAATAAGTCTGATTTCAAATAGATGATATTTCAAAACCGCAAGCGCCGCAAAAATTACATAGAATATAACCAAAAAATTCCCGTAAGGAGGAACGGGAATATTATACCAAAGTAAATAATTTGTAGATCCGCCTAAAAATCCAATCGCGGTGCCAAAAAGTACATATTTAATCTGTTGGCGGTGATCTTCTTGTTTTATCTTATTAAGAGAATAAATCATCAAATACCAACCGTAAGCAACGTAACCGAAGAACATGAGAAGAAAAAAAGGATATAAAATTCCGGGGACTGGCCAAAATTCAAACATCATCTTTGGCTCGACTCGTTGGATAAAATATGCCGAAGTATCAAAAATTAAAAAAAACAGCGCGACGATATAACCGAGAAAAATTATTTTTTTGCGTGATTGCCGCAGAAAACTGACGACAAATTGAAAATAGGATAATGGTATGAAAATCGCGCCTATCATTAACAATCGACACCAAAAAAGTGCATCTTCCGAATTGTTTGATGTTTGCCAAAAATAATAACCAAAGCTCCAAAATGCAACCGAAAATGAAAACAGCGTAAAGTATCTGTTCTCGGTTTTTGTCCGCCCATTAGTATAAACAAGTATCCCAAAGATAACACTCACGATAAAATTCAAGAAACCAGAAAACGCAAAAAGTGGATTCATGATTTTTTAGCTTCCACAACAAAATGGATTTTTTGTTTTTCCCAATAAAAGTTAATTAATTCTTTGCTGAAACTTGTGGCTTCCATTATTTTCTGAAAATTTTCCACGCTGCGATATTCCATCGGCCAATTAATTACTTCTTGAAGAAAAAAGTTTTCGGCATTAGGTTTGATTTGGCTGGTTATAAATATACCTCCGCGCGGCAATATTTTATAAATAAGATTTATTAGTTCGATTGCCTGCATATCGTTCCGATACTCCAAAAAACCGACCATTTCAATTATTGAAGGACGGAAATCGGTGCTCAAGGTTTGGATATAGCTTGCCTTTTTTAAATAACAGGTGATTAAATCACCAACTCCATGCAGCTGCGCTAATTTTTTTGCATACTCGTGGGCGGTTGGATCAAAATCAATTAATGCGTACTCTATATCAATATTTCTTGATTTTGCTAAGGCAATTATTTCAATTAAACCTTGGGCTGATCCCGAAGCAATTGAACAAATGCGAATGTTCTGCCCGCGCGCGACAAGTTCGTTAATATTTTTTTCCAGCAAAAATTTTACTAT
>Ga0163210_1000238_pt1 | contig 21866 bp, 22 predicted proteins | sample Kivu_220m_FD_113536 | JGI IMG/M metagenome (GOLD analysis project Ga0163210, IMG submission 113536) | Freshwater microbial communities from Lake Kivu, Western Province, Rwanda to study Microbial Dark Matter (Phase II) - Kivu_220m | ecosystem: Environmental > Aquatic > Freshwater > Lake ...
ATCGATCGGTTCGCAACCGTCTACAACCGCAACCCCCGACCCTTCGTCTGGACGGCCACCGCCGACTCGATCCTCCAGAAGATCGAACGACTTTGTCTGGCTATTGCCGGGACGGGACACTAGACGCGGCCATGCTTGTCGCCACTCACGATCTCGACTTCGCGGCACGGTTTTGCACGCGATTCCTCATGCTCGCCGGGGGCAAGATCGTCCTCGACACCCAGGTCGCTGCAGACGTTGTGCAGTGCTGGGAACGGGACGGCCCGCAGTGAGGCAGCGCCTGCCCCGCTTCGCGACCAGCAACGACGGCCTCCGCGCGGTGTCCCGCACTCAGTCGGGCAGCCCGAGGTCGGTCGCCAGGCGATAGACGAACGGGCGGAAGCCGACGCCCCGGACGCCGCCGCCCATGATCAGCCGAAGGCGTAGGACACCGGCGGGCATCGCTTCTGTCTCCGGGACGCGTCCCGGGGCTACTGGATCCCCCGCTCCGGAGCGCGCCGCCGCTTTTCCGTGTAACAGTGGAGGCGGACCTCCGTTGTAGTGGGTGCACATCCTGATCGGGGGAGGGTCGTGGACCAGGACCAGGAACGGCGACTCGTCAAGGCCGCACGCGAGGACCCCCAGGCCTTCGCGGCGCTCTACGACGAGCACTTTGGCCGCATCCTGTCCTACACGTATCGGCTCCTGGGGTCCCTCACCGACGCGGAGGAGGCGACGGCGGCGACTTTCTTCAAGGCGCTGCGCGGCATCGGCCGGTTCCGGTGGAGGCGCTGCGGGTTCCTGCCCTGGCTCTACCGGATCGCGGCGAACGAGGCGGTCAACGTCCAGCGCCGCCGGACCCGGGGCGCGATGAGTCCGCTGCCGGAGCAGCTCCCCGGGCCGGTGAAGGATGAGCTGGAGGAGGCCGAGGCGGCCTCCTCGGGACGTGAACTGGCGCGGGCACTCGCGCGAGCCCTTGCCGGGATCGACCCGCGGGATCGCCAGATCGTCACGCTCCACTACTTCCAGGGTGAGACCTACACGCTGATCGCGCGCGCCCTTGGTCTCAAGGAGAGCGCGGTGCGCGTGCGGGCGATGCGGGCCCTGAGGAAGCTGGAGCAGCTGCTGCAGAAAGAGGGATGGAACCATGGAAAGGCTCGGGATGCAAGATGGGCCGCCTCTGTCCTCGAAAGCTCCGAAGTTCCAGGCCTACCTGAGGCAACAGCTCGTCGCTGAGCACCGGCACCTGCGGCTGCAGCGGTCCCGCGGACGGTGGCGCGTCACGGCCCTGGTCATGACGGCGCTGTTCGTCCTCAGCGTGGCGCGGCCGGCGCTCCCGCACGGCACGCGCGACCGCGTCGCCGCGCTGCTCGGACGCGCCCCGCGCCCGGCCGGTGTCGCAGGAGCGGTTCCGCTGGATCGTGCCCTGCAGGCGAGCCTCGAGCAGGATGGGGTTCTGGCGCGGGAGCTGGGCGCCCGCCGGGCCGATGGCGTCCTGCGTCCGGACCACGCGTTTGTGGTGAGCCGGTTCTCCATGCCCGGAGGGCGTGCGGTGAGCATCTACACGCCGCTCACGGCCTGGTCCGAAGATCAGGAGACCGATGTCAGCTACGTATCAGAAGGAGGTGTGTGGTGATGCGACTCGTGTGGGCAGCGGCGTTGTGCGCGCTTCTGGCGCCCGCGGCGTTCGGCGCCGAGGGTGCGTACCTCGGTGTGATCCTCGGAACGGTCGATGACGCCGGCATGAAGAAACTCGACTACGACGGCCGCGGCGCCTACGTCATGGAGGTCGTCAAGGACAGCCCCGCGGAACAGGCGGGCATGAAGGACAGCGACATCATCGTCGCGTTCGGCCAGGATACGATCATCGGGCCCGGACATCTCCGGGACTTGCTGGCCCTCCGCAGCCCGGGCGACAACTTGTCCATCACCGTGTGGCGCAGGGGCGCGAACGAGACCCTGCACGTCACGCTCGGCACGTCGGAGGCGAAGGGGTTCCTCTCTTTGGATCCCGGCGACATGGCGAAGACGATCATCCTCAGCGGAGAACCGAGGGCCTGGCTGGGCGTGAAGGTGCAGGAGCTGTCCGAGCAGTTGGGCGAGCGCTTCGGCGCGAAGGAGGGCGTGCTCATCTCCGAGGTGATCAAGGACAGTCCCGCGGCCAGGGTCGGACTCCTGGCCGGGGACGTGATCACGGGGGTCGGCGACGAGACCGTGAAGCAGCCCTTCGAGCTCACGAAGGTGCTCGGGGACCAGCAGCCCGGTGAGAAGGTCGCGGTGGTGTTCATCCGTGACGGCCAGCCGCTGACCAAGGCAGTGGAGCTGGGAGAGACGCCGGAGAAGTACCGCAAGTCGCTTCCCCAGATCCTCTCCTGGGCAGACGAGGGCCAGGAACGCCGCCTGCAGGTCTTGCCCGAGGGGTCCGAGATCGAGTGGCAGTCCCGGGACCGTGACCTCCGGAAGCAGATGGAGGAAATGCGAGAGGCCCTCTCCGAGCAGATGAAGGCTCTGCGGAGCGAACTCGAGGCGCTGAAGCAGGAGCTGCAGCGGGGCAAGTAGAGCGGCACGCAGCGACTCCGATGACGGCGTGCGGTGGACCGCCGGTGGTGCGGCCGGCAAGGACCTGGTGGACCGGCGGCCGGCCGCGCCCTATCGTCGCGGCGGTGCGTCCAGTGCTCGTAGGATAGAGGAGAGCGCGACCGGACGAAGGAGGAGAACGATGCGTCGTCTCGTCATCGCAGTTCTGGTTGCCTTGGCGCTGCTCGTGCCCGCCGGCGCGCAGACCAAGCCGTTCCAGCTCGCTTTGGTGTCTCCGGTGCAGCTGGTGCCGCCGGAGCAAAGCATCTCCGGTCTGAGGCTCAGCCTCATCTACGGCGAGAACCGCGACGTCACCGGCCTGGACATCGGGCTCGCCGGACGCACGACCGGCGATTTCCTGGGCGTGCAGGTCAGCGTCGTCAGCCTGGTCGACGGAGAGTGCGTCGGTTGGCAGCACGGCGGGTTCTACAGCCGTGTCGCCGGCACGCTCACCGGCGCCCAGTCGGCCTTCGTGACCCAGGCCCACGACGCGACCGGAATCCAGTGGGGATTCGTGAACCTGGCGGGCGAGATGACGGGTCTGCAGATCGGCTTCTTCAACCAGGCGCAGCGCCTGCACGGTCTGCAGCTCGGCCTGCTGAACATCGCACGAAACGCGGGCGGCCACCCAGTGCTGGTTCTGGTCAACTGGGCGTCCTAGGGTCGCGCGCCCCTCACGCCTCGCTGAGGATCAGCTCCATCGGCCCTACGCCGCGACCGCCCTCGACCGCGATGACGGTGCCGCACTTGGGACACTCGGCGACGGGCAGCGACGCGTGCGGATCGGCCTCGCCCTCCGCCACCGGGCCGTGGAAGCCGCAGGTGGCGCAGGTCATTGAGGCCGGCGTGATGGTGAGGACGAGGTCCGCGCCCTCCAGCGGCGTGCCCTTGATCGCAACGGTGAACGCCTGCTCGAACGACTCACGGGAGTGGATCTCGAGCGCGCCGACGGTGAGATGGAACGCCTCGATCGTGCCGGGACGCGTGATGCCGCGCTGGGTGAGCTCCCCGCGCACGCTCTCGATGATGTTCTGCATCAGGCTGTACTCGTGCATCCCCAGCCCTCCAGGATCTGCGCCGCGGGCGCCAGCACACGGACCCGAGAGGGCCGACGACGACGGTAGCATCATCGTCGGCCCCAGAGCGTCCGCACCCCGGCGCAGCGTCCGTCGCAGGTCCGCGCGCTACTTGGCGCCGGCGGGCGCCACCGACTTGCGCAGGTAGATCCACCAGTAGACCATGCCCACCATCACCGCGCCACCGATGATGTTGCCGATCGTGACCGGCAGCAGGTTGCCAATGAAGAAGTTGCCCCACGTCAGGTGCGGATACGATTCGGCGGTCTTGCCGATCGCCTGGAAGAACTTGGGGTCGCCGCCGCCCTTGATGAAGAGCGACACCGGGATGAAGTACATGTTGGCCACGCTGTGTTCGAAGCCGGCGGCCACGAAGCAGGAGATCGGCGGGATGATCGCCAGGATCTTGCCGGTGACGGTGCGCGCGCTGTAGCACATCCAGACCGCCATGCAGACCAGCGCGTTGCACATGATGCCCAGCGCCACCGCCTGAACAAAGGTGAAGCTGGTCTTGGCCTCACCGATCGCCAGCGCGGTGGCCCCGATCGCCCCGGAGCCGAACGAGTACTGCTTGCCAAGGAAGACGATGTAGGCGGTGAGTACCGACCCGACGAGGTTGCCGATCCAGACCACGACCCAGTTGCGCAGCAGCGCGCCCATGGTGACCTTGCGACTGGCATAGGCCATCATGATCAAGTTGTTGCCGGTGAAGAGCTCGGAGCCGCCGATCACCACCAGGATGAGGCCAACGGTAAAGGTGAGTCCCATCAGCAGGCGCGTCACGCCGAAGGGCCACCCCGTGCTGAAGGCCGCGGCGCCCGCGGCGTCCTTGACGGAAATGCTGCCCGACCCCACGGTGGTGGCGAAGATCGCCCCCATGGCGATGAAGGCGCCTGCCAGAATCGCCAGCACGAACATCTTCGAAATCGGCAGACCCGCCTTCTTGACGCCCAGGTCCTCCCCCTTCGCGGCCATCGCCGGCGGTAGGAAGTCATCGAAACTGATGGGTACTTCACTCATGGTCTACTCCTCGGTTTGGTTGGACAGAACCTGCCCCCTTCGACCGTGCCGATAGGGCCCGCGAAGGCGCCCTCACTCACCCTGTGTCGACGTGTTGTCCATCCGCTGATGCACTTTCAATTCGCGTAGCGTGGAGCTCAGCCGCCCCACGGCATTTGCGCATACTCCTCGAAGGCCTTGTCGTGGAGCTCCTTGAAGAGCCTCTCGTGGCCGCGCTCCCAGGCCGCCAGCATGGTCAGCACCTGCCGCGCCTCGCCGGTCGCCTTGCTCGCCGCCATCTCGTAGAACTCGGCGAAGTCGCGCTCGATCAGGTACGCGGTGCGCAACACCGGCAGATCCGCGACCATCGCCTCGGCGACCGTCTGGTCCAGCTTCTCCGTCGCCGCGCGGCCGGCGAAGAAGTCGGCGCTCCCCAGGGCCGCAGGCGGTTCCGCGCTGAAAGACTTTCCCGCATCGAGCAGCTTAATCTGGTTCTCGACGAACAGGATGTGCTGCTGCTCCTCGGCCGCCAGCCGCTTGAAGGCCCCGACGGCCGCCGCACTGCTCAGGCGCGCCGCGTTCTCCTCGAAGAAACGCTTGCCCTCGTGCTCGCGCTGCAATGCATAGGTCAGGATCTTGCGAGTGTCCATGTTCACCTCACGGCTTGGGTTCGACCGGAACGATCTTGACGGCGCAGACCTTGTACTCCGGGATCTTCGCCACCGGATCGACCGCGGCATGGGTCAGCACGTTGGCGGCTGCCTCGGCGAAGTGGAACGGGATGAAGACGACGCCGCGCTTGATCCCCTCCGTGACGCGCACGGCGACGGTGATCTCCCCCCGGCGACTTGCGACGCGCACCTGCCGAGCTCCGTCCAGACCGATCTGCTTCGCGTCCGCGGGGCTGATCTCCACGTACGCCTGCGACACCTCGCTCTCGAGCTTGCGCGAGCGGCGCGTCATCGAGCCCGTGTGGAAGTGGAACATGGTCCGCCCGGTGGTCAGGAGGAACGGGTACTCGTGATCGGGCAGTTCCGCCGGGTCCTTGTGCTCCAGGGGGAAGAACTTGCCCAGGCCCCGAGCGAACTTCTCCTTGTGCAGGTACGGCGTGCCCGGGTGCTCGACGTTCGGACAGGGCCACTGCAGCGAGCCCAGCCGCTCCAACCGCTCGTAGGTGATCCCCCCGTAGCTGGGCGTGAGACGGGCCACCTCCTCCATGATCTGCTGGGGCGAGGAGTAATCGAATCCCCTCGCACCCATCTTCTGCGCAATCTGACAGACGATGTCCCAGTCCTGGCGCGCCTGCCCCACGGGGGCGATCGCCTGGCGCACGCGCTGGACGCGGCGCTCGGTGTTCGTGAAGGTGCCGTCCTTTTCGGCGAAGGTCACCCCCGGCAGCACCACGTGGGCGAGGACCGCGGTCTCGGTCAGGAAGATGTCCTGGACGACGAGGAACTCCGTCGCCTCGAGGCAGTGGCGGACGTGGTTGATGTCCGGGTCCGAGAGCATCGGGTTCTCGGCCATCACGTAGAGGGCGCGCACCTCCTTCTGCTCCGCCAGGCTCACCATCTCCGTGACCGTCAGCCCCACCTTCAGCGGCGCGGCCGAGCCCCAGGCATCCCGGAACTTCTTCTGCACCTCCTCGGATGTGACCACCTGATAGCCCGGGTAGACGTTGGGCAGCCCGCCCATGTCGCACGCGCCCTGGACGTTGTTCTGCCCGCGCAGCGGGTTGACCCCGCCGCCCGCGATGCCCAGGTTGCCGCAGAGCATGGCGAGGTTCGCCGTCGACTTCACGTTGTCCACGCCGGTCGTGTGCTGCGTGATGCCCATGGCGTAGAGGATCGCGGCCGGCTTGTTCTTCGCGTAGAGCCGGGCGACCTCGCGCAGCGTCTCCGCTGGCACTTCCGTGATCTCGGCGACCTTCTCGGGCGTGTAGTTGGCCACCATCGCCTTCAGCTCCTCGAAGCTCTCGGTCCGGCTGGCGACGTACTGCTCGTCCGCCAGACCCTCGGCGATGATCACGTTCATCAGGCCATTGAAGAGCGCCACGTCGGTGCCCGGCTTGAAGTGCACGAAGAGGTCCGCCCAGCGCCCAATCTGGTTCTGGCGCGGATCGAGCACGATCACCTTGGCACCGCGGCTCTGGCCCTTGAGGATCCGCGTGGCGATGAGCGGATGGCCCTCGCTGGTGTTTGACCCGATGATCAGGAAGCAGTTCGTGTCCGTCTCGAACTCCGGGATGGAGTTTGTCATCGCGCCACTGCCGAAGGCGGCGGCCAGACCGGCCACCGTGGGCGCGTGTCAGAGACGGGCGCAGTGGTCGATGTTGTTGGTCCCCACCACCGCGCGGGCGAACTTCTGCAGGACGTAGTTCTCTTCATTGGTGCACTTGGCCGAGGCGAGCACCGCGATCGCATCCGGACCGCTCGCGGCCTTGATCGCTCCCAGCTTCTCGGCGACCAGCGAGAGCGCCTCGTCCCAACCGGCCTCGACCAGCTTGCCGTTCTTGCGGATCAGGGGCGTGCGCAGACGATCGTCGTGCTGGACGAAGTCGTGGGCGTTCCAGCCCTTGATGCACAGCCCTCCTTCGCTGATCGGGTGGTTCTTGGCGGGCAGCACGCCGACCAACCGACCGTCGAGCACCTGGAGCTGCAGCCCGCAGCCCGTCCCGCAGTACGGGCAGGTGCTGAGCACGCTGGAGTAATCGATCATCTCATCCTCCCCTAGTGCGGCAACCCGGTGCGTTCGTACTCGCCTTCCTCCAGCACCAGGAGTTGGGGTGGCGACTGTGTGATCACCGCACCGGTCTCGTACTTGAACATCGCCTCCACGTCCCGGGCGATGAGGCGGAAGTGGATCGCCAGCGGGATCCCCGCCGGGCAGGTCTCCTCGCACTCGCGGCAGGCGACGCACTTGGCCGTCATGTGCATGGCCCGCACCAGGTGGTACATCGGCGGTACCGGCATCGGCAGCCGGCCGGTTTCCACCCAGGTCTCGTCCTCCAGCGCGCAGACGTTGCAGAAGCATTGCGGGCAGACGTTCCGGCAGCCGTAGCACTTGATGCAGTGCAGGAAGTGCTCCTTCCAGAACGCCAGCCGCGCGTCGCGGTCCAGCTTGAGGAAGTCGTCGGTCACCGAGTCGGGGACGCCCTCGATCGGTGTGCCGACGGTGATCTTCGCGTGGATCGTGGCCGGCTTCGAGCAGCGGCAGAAGACCGCCTCGTCGTGCGTGCACTGCAGCCCGATCAGCGTGACGTTCTCCAGGCTGAACTGCGCGTGCTTCGCCATCTCGACGATGCCGCGCTCCTCGCAGCGCCGGCAGACGATTCCCAGCTTCGCGGTCGGATGCGCCTTCAGGATCTTCTTCAGCACGTCCGGCACCGGCTCCTTGGGCCAGATCGCCAGCGCATCCAACGTGGCGGCGCGCTCCTTCACGAACAGGTGCGGTGCCACGATCCCGGCCGGCCCCGTCCTCAGGCCCAGCACGCCGTCGACCTCGGGCAGGAGCTTCTCGATGGCCGCACGCAGCGCGGGCAGGCGGTCACTCATCCCATCACCTCCACGAAGGGTGGCATCGCCTTGATCTTCTCGGTGAACTGCTGGATGACGGTGGCGAACTTCTCGCCCTCGGCCGCCGACACCCAGTCGATGCAGAGCCGCTCCGGATCGATGCCGTTGTACTCCAGGAGCTTCCGGAGCACCGGCATGCGCTTGGCGGTGCGGTGGTTGCCGGTGGCGTAGTGGCAGTCGCCGATGTGGCAGCCCAGCACCATCACGCCGTCGGCCCCTTCGCGGAAGGTCCGGAGCACCAGCTCGGGCGAGACGCGGCCGCTGCAGGGCACCCGCACGATCTTCACGTTGGGCGGGTACTTCAGCCGCGCCATCCCGGCGGTGTCGGCGCCGCGATACGAGCACCAGTTGCAGAGGAAGCCGATGATCTTCGGCTCGTGCATCCCTACACCTCCACGGTCTCGAAGCTCTTCATTGTCTGCATCGCCCCGATCATCTCCGCCACCAGTTGTTCATCGGTGAAGTGCCGGAGCTTGATCGACTTCGACAGGCAGGTGCCGACGCACGTCCCGCAGCCCTTGCACAACGCCTCGACCACGTGCGCCTTCTGCTTGTCTTCCAGGAACTCGATCGCTGTGTAAGGGCAGGAGGCGATGCACTCCTTGCACCCGACGCACGATTCCTCGTCCACGATCGCGGTGGCGGCCTCGATCTCGATCTGGCCCTGCCCGATGATGGAGAGCACCCGCGCCGCCGCCGCCGCACCCTGGGCCACCGACGCCGGGATGTCCTTCGGTCCCTGGCAGGCGCCGGCGACGAAGACTCCGTCGGTCATGGTCGCGACCGGGTCCAGCTTGGGATGCTTCTCGATGAACCAGGCGTCGGCGCTGCAGGAGATGCCGAACTTCTTGCCCACCTCCTTGGCGTCGGCGCGCGCCTGCAGGCCGGCCGAGAGGACCACCATGTCGACCGGGATGCGCCGCTGCTTGCCGATCAGGGTGTCTTCCACCTGGACGATCGTCTTGCCGGCCTCCTCGGGCCCCCGGGCGGCGTCGGTCACCTCGGCGACCTTGCCGCGCACGAAGTGCACCCCCTCTTTGATGATGCGCTGGTAGAACTCGTCGTAGGCCTTGGCCGGGGTGCGGATGTCGATGTAGCACTGATAGACGTCGGCACCGGTCTTCTCGCCGACCAGGTGGGCGAACTTGAGCGACTGCATGCAGCAGATCGCCGAGCAGTAGTTGTGGTAGTTCCGGTCACGGCTCCCGACGCAGTGGATGATGGCGACGCTCTTGGGCTGCGTGACGCCGTCACGCATCACGACCTTGCCGCCGGTCGGACCGGCGGCGTTCGTCATGCGCTCGAATTCCAGGCTGGTGAAGACGTTTGGCAACCGCCCGAAGCCGTATTGCGGGATGCGGCGCGCGTCGAAGAGGTCGTAGCCGGTGGCGAGGATGATGTTCCCCACCTTCACCGTCATCAAGGTGTCCTGCTGCTCGTAGTCGATCGCCCCGGTGGGGCAGACCTTCTGGCAGATCTTGCAGACGCCCTTCTTGAAGAAGGTGCAGTTCTCGCGGTCGATCACCGGGAACTTCGGCACCGCCTGCGGGAAGGGCACATAGACCGCCTTGCGGTAGCCGAGGCCGGCCTCGAAGACCTCGTCCACCACCTTCGTCGGGCACTTCTCCTGGCAGACCCCGCAACCGTTGCACTTGCTCTCATCGACGTAACGGGCGCGCTTGCGGATCGTGACCGTGAAATTGCCGATGTAGCCCTCGACCTTCTCGACTTCGCTCCAGGTCAGCAGCTGGATGTTTTTGTGGTTGCCGGCGTCGAACATCTTGGGCGTGAGAATGCAGGCCGAGCAGTCGAGCGTCGGGAAGGTCTTGTCGAACTGGGCCATATGCCCGCCCAGGGAGGGCTCGCGCTCGACCAGATAGACCTGGTGGCCGCTGTTGGCGATCTCCAGGGCCGCCTGGATGCCCGTCACCCCGCCCCCCACCACCAGCACGTTTGGATCGATCGGGACGAAGAGCGAATTCAGCGCGTCCTGGTGCGCCACGCGGCTCACCGCCGCGGCCACCAGCGCCTTCGCCTTCTTGGTCGCCTCGAGCTTGTCGCTCGTCACCCAGGAGTCCTGCTCGCGAATGTTCGCCATCTCGAAGAGGTAGGGGTTCAGTCCCGCGCGCGCGCAGGCGTTGCGAAAGGTCGGCTCGTGGAGGTGCGGGCTGCAGGAGGCGACCACCACCCGGTTGACACCGCTCTCCTGGATGTCCTTTTCGATCAGCTCCTGCCCGAGGCTGGAGCACATGAACTTGTAGTCCCGGCTGATGACGACATTGGGCAGCCCGCCCGCCCACTGCGCCACCTCGGCCACGTCGACGACGCCGGCGATGTTGCTGCCGCAGTGGCAGATGTACACGCCTACGCGGGGTCTCTCGATCATCGCTACCTCCTACACGCCACTCATGCGCGGCATGGGCAGGGACTTGTCATCGCGCTTCGGCTTCTTGGGCGCCGCCGCGGGCTCGGCCAGCGGCACCGCGACGCCGATCTTCGCCAGCGCGGGCCGGGCGTCCACCAGCTCGCTGCCGATGCCCAGCGGCTTCGCGTCCATGCCGAGGGCGAGGCCGAGGAGTTGCGTGAAGTAGAGAACCGGCATGTGGTAATTGGTCTTGCAGTGCTTGTTCATCGGGCCCTGGAAGGCGTCCAGGTTGAGCTGGCACATCGGACAGAGCGCGGCGATCAGGTCGGCGCCCCCGTCGGTGGCGGCTTTCACCAGGCGCCGGATCAACTCGAAGCCGGTCGCCTCGCTGATCTGGGTCATGTGGCCGCCGCAGCAGGCGGCCTTGAGTGAGAAGGGCACCACCTCGGCGCCCAGCGCCGTCAGCAGCGTATCCAATGTCGTCGGTTGCTCGACGTTGTCGAAGGCCGTCTGCCCCGCGTAGCCCGGGCGGACGATCATGCAGCCGTAGTAAGGAACAATGCGCAGGCCTTTCAGGGGTCGGGTCACCTTGGCGGCGACCGCGTCACAGCCGATGTCGCTGACGATGACGTCCAGCAGGTGGCGCACCCGGAGCGTCCCGCCCTGGTAGGCCAGCCCGCCGGCGGCCAGCGCCTGGTTGACCTTCTCGGCCAGCGCGGGGCTCTGCGCCATGTAGTGGTCGCACTTCCGCAGGTTGAGGTAGCAGGCGCTGCAGGGCGCGACCAGCTCGCGCGTCTCGGTGTTCTTGGCGGCCTGGGCCAGGTTGCGGGCGATCAGGGCGTAGGAGGCCGTCAGGTTGAGCGAGACGTACTCCGTGGCGCCGCAGCAGTTCCAGTCCTCCACCTCGACCAGCTCCATGCCCAGCGCTTGGGTGACCGCCAGTGTGGAGATGTGGTAGGCGGCCGCATTGCGCTCGAGGGAACAGCCCGGGAAGTAGGTGTACTTCATGCCGACGCCTCCAATTCCTTGGCCTTCGCCAAGATGGCCTTCAGGCTGTTCAACTGCTTGATGCGGGTAGGCTTGAAAGCCATGCGGTGCTTTGAAAGCATCCCCTTGCCCATGCCGGCGATCTTGAACGCGCCGAAGGGATTGTGCCGGAGCATATGGACGCCCATCAGGCCCAGCTCGAAGGCGCGCCCGTAGCTCTCCACCCAGTAGATGAAAGTCTTCGAGAAGTCCGGAGCCTTCGAGTCATCGAACACCTTCTCCTGGACGGCGATGCGCTTCAGCGTGTACATGATGTCCGTGATGTGCACTTCCTGCGGGCAGCGGACCGTGCAGTAGTAGCAGGAGACGCAGTACCAGGGGGTGTTGCTGCGCAGGACCGCGTCCCGCATGCCGGCGTTGATCAGGGCGAAGAGCGCGCGCGGGGTGTGGTCCATGTCCGCACCCGAGGGGCAGGATCCGCCGCAGGTTCCGCACTGGATGCACATCCCCAGCCGGCAGTCTCCCGGCGTCTCGGCGACGACGCGGTCGAAGAAGGTGGGAGCGCGCTGCTTGGTGGCGGTGGTGGTCATCGAGACCTCCTCGGCTTGGGGTCGGCGGCCACGCCCTGGCTCACATTGTTCGCAGATGCGCGGCTCCGTGGGCGAACCGCGCTCTTCAGATCCGGAAAACGGTACTCCCATCGAGCGCCGTGTGCCACAGGATTCTGCGTTTGCGGGCGGCCCCGGGGCGATGGCAGTTTGCCTCGGGGCACCCCCCCCGAGGACGGCCGGCGCTTGCCCGTTCTTCTCGCGGACATGAGAGGCGCTTATCGGGCAGTCCGCTTCACCACAGACGGGGGAGGGACACGCGCACGGTCCCGCGAGGCTATCCCAGGATTCCGCGGCCATGCTACGCTCCTCAGCCATGGGACGGGCCACGCAGTGGAAGGAGCGCCGGATGCGGGCGGCGGTCCGGAGCGCCGCACCGATGGACCGCGGGTCTCGCACGGCGCGCCGGGCAGTATGTCGATGAAGACGGTGGTCATCACGGGAGCGCACGCCCGCGTCGGCAAGACGTGGCTTGCCCGGACGATCTGCGCCCTGGTTCCGGGTGCGGTGCGCGCGCACATCGGCGAATGCCGCCCCGCGGACGCCGAAGGCGGCCTCTGCTATCCCTCCAGGACCCCCTGGGCCACGATCACCGCGGCGCACCGGACGGCTCACTGGCTGGTCGTCGAGGGGGACGCGATCCCGCAACCGTACGCCGCCGACTGCGCCATCTACCTGGAAGGCGCTAGCTCGTCGCCCGCGGCATCCACCAAGCGCCCCCCGGCCGACATCGTTCGGGGAGAGCCCGTCGAACCCGAGGTGGTGACGACCCTGAGCGGGCGGCTCGGCTGTGATCCCGGCTTGGTGCGGCGTCTGGCCTGGCTGGCTGGCGCGCGGCCTTCCCCGGTCACCGGACTCATCCTCGCCGGCGGCCGCAGTCGGCGCATGGGCGTCGACAAGGCGTTCCTGCCGTTGGGCGAGAGCACCGCGATCGATGTGCTCCACCGGCAGCTCGGCAGCTGGTGCGACCACGTCTCGATCGTCACGCGCCGCGACTGGCTCGAGCGCTATCGCGGCTACTCCGTCATCCCGGACGAGGTGGATGATCAGGGACCGTTCGTGGGGCTGGTCTCCGGGCTGGCGGCTTCCGCCACCGAGATCAACATCGTCGTCGCCTGTGACATCCCGCTGATCGAACCCTGTCTGCTCGCAACCATGCTGGCGCAGAGCGAAGAGAACGACATCGTGATCGCCTCGTTATCCGCCAGCCGCGGAGATCAGCCGCTGCTCGGCGTGTACAAGCGGTCCGTGCTTCCCGCCGCCCGCCGTCTCCTCGCCGCTGGCCACCGGCGCGTGGCGGAGCTGTTTGCCGCGAGCCGGACCGAGCGCGTGGCGGCCGAGGACGATCGCTGGTACACGAACTTGAACACGCCGCGCGAGTACCGTCGCTTCGTGGAGCGTGGCCCGGACGCCCTCGCCGCCGGGGAGCCGCCCGCCGTGGGCGACGGGTTCGGCCCCAGCGTCGATCTCGACGTGGTGCGCATGCGACACGGCGTCGTCGCCGAAGCGTCGCAGGCGGTCGCCACCGAAGTTCCCTGCACCATCCTCGGCAACGGCGTTGAAGTGGGCACCCTGCTCTGCTCGCCTTCCGACCTTGAGGCGCTCGCCGTCGGCTTTCTCTTCTCCTCCGGCTTCATCCACGCCGCGGAGGACGTGCGCGAGGTAACCGTGGATACGACCCGCTGGGTCGTGTCCTGCCAGCTCGGCCGCACCCCGTCGCCGGACCTGATGACCCGGCGCCTGTACACGCCCGGGTGCGGCCGCGGCGTGGTCTACACCAGTCTGAGCGAGACCGGCGCGCGGCAGCCGTTGACCTCGCCGGCACGGATCGCACCCGCCCAGATCGCCGCGCTCGCGCGGTGGCTGCAGCGCTGCTCGGCGCTTTTCCGCGCCACCGGCGGGGTGCACAGCGCGGCCCTCAGCGATGGCGGGGCGCTCCCCGGGGTCTGTGCCGACGACATCGCACGCCACTGCGCGGTCGACAAGGTCATCGGCCGCTGGCTGATCGAGGGCCGGTCTTTCGAGAGGGCGGTCCTGATCACCTCGGGGCGGATTTCCTCGGAGATCCTCCACAAGGCGCGCCGGGCGCGGATCGCGATCCTCATCTCGCGCGGCGGGCCCACGCATCAGGCAGTGCTCCGGGCCAGGGAGCTCGGGATCACCCTGATCGGATTCGCCCGCGGGGAGGACTTCACCGTCTATGCGCACGCCGACCGGGTGGGCTTCGCTGCACCCTGAGCGTACCGCACTGGGGGCACTCGGCGACGGGCAGCGCGGCGGGCGGATCCGCCTCGCCCTCCGCGACCGCACCCCGGAAACCGCAGGCGCTGCGCGCGATCGAGGCCGGTGTGATCGTCAGCACGAGATCGGCACCCTCCCGCGGTGTGCCCTTGATCGCGACGGTGAACGCCTGCTCCAAGGACTCGCGCGAGCGGCCCACGATGGACTTGGCGATCGGTGCGGGGAAGTGCTAGAAGGGAGCGCTGGATGCGGCCGCGAGCGCGGCCTACCGTGGCGCCTCGGGCGCACTCACAACCCGGAGGGCCCACCATGAACCTGGAGTTGCGTGACACCTTCGCCCAGCGCTGGGCGCGCTACTTCCCCGGCGCCGAGCTGCCCTTCACCTTCTTCTATGCGGACGATCCGGGCGACGCCGAGCGCGCGGCGCCGGAGCAGGGCCACCACTGCCTCTTCGTCGACTTCAACCGGGTGCGGCACGGCGTGTCGCTGGCCCTGCGTCACGAATCCGTCGCCTGCTCCGGCGGACGCCGCTACCTTGGCTTCGCGCCGGAGATCCGGCCCGACTTCGAGTACTTCCTCTCCTGCGGCATCCCGGGGAAGCTCGAGGGTGAGCGCTACAAGAAGACGCCCGAGATGGTGCGCGAATGGATGGAGCGGATGCCCGCATTCGTCGCGCCGCGGCCGTGGATCGTCTTCAAGCGCTGGGACCGCCTGACGACGCGGGACGCGCCCGAGGTGGTCATCTTCTACGCCACGCCCGACGTGCTCGCCGGGCTCTTCACGCTCGCCAACTTCGACGAGGTCGGGAACGACGGGGTCGTGACTCCGATGGCCTCGGGCTGCGGCGCGCTGGTGATGCACCCGTACCTGCAGGGCCGCGAGACGCACCCGCGCGCGGTGATCGGGCTCTTCGATCCCTCGGCGCGGCCCTACGCTGCGCCGGACGTGCTCGGCTTCGCGGTGCCGATGCCCAAGTTCGAGCGCATGGCGGCGAACATGGAGGAGAGTTTCCTGATCACGGACACCTGGAAGCAGTTGCGGGCGCGGCTGGCGCGACGGGGAGCGGCGGAGTAGAGTGGGGCGGCGGCGGGAGGCATCCGCCGCTGAGGGTGCCGACAGCGGGGTAGCGATCCGGGCGCCGTCGGTATGGCGCTGCTATAGGCCAGGCTATACAGAGAGAGGGGGACTCTGCCATGAGAGGTACGAGCAAGACGATTGCGCGGGTCGCGCTGGTGGCGTTGCTGGCAGTCGCCCTGCTGCTGCCCGCGGGCTGCGGTTCGCGGACCGCGAAGGGCGCGGGCATCGGGGCCGCGGTCGGCGCGGTGACCGGCGCGGTGGTCGGCAATCAGTCGGGCCATGCGAAGGAAGGCGCCGTGATCGGCGCGGTGGCCGGCGGCGCGCTGGGTGCGGTGGTCGGCGCGCGCATGGACCGGCAGGCGGAGGAGCTGGCGAAGGTCGCCGAGACGAAGCGCACCGAGCAGGGCGTCATCGTCACGCTTTCGTCGAACAAGATCCACTTTGACGTCGACCAGGCCGTGGTCAAGGACGACTCGCGCGCCACGCTGGTCGAGCTGGCGAACATCCTCAAGAACTACCCGGAGGATATCATTGTCGTCGCCGGGCACACCGACAGCGACGGGTCGGAAGCGTACAACATGGACCTCTCGAAGCGGCGGGCGCAGGCGGTGGTCGACATCCTGGCCGCCAACGGCGTGCCGTCGGAGTCGATCCAGGCCCACGGCTACGGTGAGGCTCAGCCGGTCGCGTCGAACGAGACCGCCGAGGGCAAGGCGCTCAACCGCCGGGTCGAGCTGAGCATCACCGTCGACGAGAGCAAGGTGCCGCAGGAAGAGAAGTAGGATGAGCCATCGTCCAGCTTCACGGATGTGGGGGCCGGCGGCGTGGCTGCCGGCCCTCGGGCTCGCGCTCGCGCTCGGCGCGTGCGCCACCGTGGGTCACGACTTTCCGGTGGAGCGCGTCACGGACATCCGGCTGCATCAGACGACGCAAGCGGAGGTCCGCGCCATGTTCGGCGAGCCGTGGCGCACCGGCCTCGAGGACGGCCAGGTCACCTGGACCTACGGCAAGTACCGCTACGCGCTGTTCAGCCAGGCGAGCACGACCGACCTGGTGCTGCGCTTCGACGCCGAGGGCAAGGTCGTCTCCTACAGCTTCAACACGACCGAGCCCCGCAAGTAGACTCTCCCTTCGTCCCGCGGCCCGCATCGAGTACAATGGAGGCGGATCCGCGTGCCGGCCGGGTGCCGGGATGGGGGGACGCCATGGGCGCGAAAAGCCTGCGGTGCTTGGCGGCGGTTCTCGTTGGGTTGGCGCTGTCGACCCTCGCCGCGAGCGCCTACGAGATCGGCCATACCTCGACCACGTACCTCGATCCTGCCCGCGACAATCGCCAGGTGGGCGTCGAGATCTACTACCCGGCGCTGACCGCTGGCGATGACGTGCCGGTGGCGCCGCCCCCCGCGGGGGGCTTCCCGCCGCTCGCGTTCGGCCACGGGTACCTGATGGCCTATGACGACTACGACTACGTCGGGACGGCGCTCGTACCCTTCGGCTACATCCTGGCGCTGTCCCGCACCGAAGGCGGCCTCTTTCCCAGCCACGAGGAGTTCGGCAAGGACCTCGCGTTCCTGGTGCGGAAGATCCAGCAGGAAGGCGCGAATCCCGCGTCGCTCTTCTATGGCGCGGTTGCCGCCACCGGCGCCGTGATGGGCCATTCGATGGGCGGGGGCGCCAGCGTGCTCGCCGCCGCCGAGGACCCGGCGATCACGGCCGTGGCAAACCTCGCGGCGGCCGAGACGAACCCCTCCGCCATCGCGGCGGCCGCCGGGATCACGGCGCCGGCCCTGATGTTCGCCGGCTCGAACGACTGCGTCGCGCCGCCGTCCCAGCATCAGATCCCGATCTATGAGGCGCTCGGCTCCGGCTGCAAGGCGCTGGTTACGGTGACCGGTGGGAGCCATTGCCAGTTCGCCGAGTACGACTACCTCTGCGGGCTGGGCGAGGCCGGCTGCCCGCCGCCCGGCCTCACGCGCGCAGAGCAGCATGCGATCGTCGTGCAGCTCCTGCGCCCGTGGCTCGCCTTCGTCCTGCGGGACGACGCGGGCGCGTGGGCCGAGTACCAGGCGCTGCTCGCGGAGGAGACGGGCTTCACCTACCTGCAGGACTGCGAGGCCCTGGCGGTGGAGACGTGGCCGGCGCCGCCCCCGGCGACCGCCGGTGCAGATCTGCGCTGGGTCGGGGTGGAGCCCAACCCCGTCCTTCACCGCGCCCGGATCACGCTCGCGACGCGGCGCGCCGGCCGGGTGTCGGTCGACATCCTCTCGCCCGCCGGCGCGTGGCTGGGTCGGCTGACGGGGCAGGCTGCGGTGCCCGGTGCGGTGACGCTGGAGTGGGACGGACGGGATGCACAGGGCCGACCGCTGCCGGCCGGGATCTACTTTGCGCGGCTGGCCGGCGCGCGCGGGGCGGCACGGCTCATCCTGGCGCGCTGACGAATCAGCGCGGGTCGCGGAACAAGGCCTTCACGTCGCCCCAGGTGACCGCATCGGGCAGGGGCTCGTCCTCGGGCGCCGAGGCCGGATTCGGCTCCAGCCAGATATCGTTCGAGGTGACCCCGTTCCCGGCGAAGTCCCCGAACGCCCGGTAGGCGTCGCCCGCGCAGCTTTCCCCCCCGCCACAGCCGTAGATCGGCATGGCACCGAGCCGGTAGCGCTCGCCCGGCAGCGGGGTGAGACCTGGGTCGAGACTGCCCCACAGGAGCGCGTCCCAGCACCCCGAGACCGGCGGGCAGTCGACGTAGCAGTCCGTCAGCACGCCCGGGGCGCACCACCCGGGTTCGCAGTCGATCATGGCGCAGTTGTACGACTCCATCGACTGCGGGTCGTACCAGCAGCCGAGCTCGAAGTAGAGAAAGACGCCGGAGCCGGGGGGAATCGGATCGTCGCCGATCTGAACGATCAGGCTCACCGGCACGCCGGAGGCGTACGGGTTTATCGTCCAGAGATCGTCGTCGGTGTCGAAGTCGAGGAAGAGCTGATGCGGCGCGGCGAAGACCGCGGTGGCGCCCAGCAGGGTCAGGAACGCCAGAAACCCGCAGCGCCCGGCACGCGAACGCGTCATGGCACGGCCCCCCTTCCTGCTTGGATCACCCTCATGGTAACGCTTCTCCGGCCGCTGCGCCAGCCCGGGAGGCGAGCCGCGCCGGGCCTGCTTCCGGCCTACCGCCCGGTTCCCGCGGCGGGTAGACTCTTCCGCTGTCATCCCCAGGGGAGGTTAGCGATGCTGTCAAACGGAGTTCGCTGGATTTCGGGCCGCACCGGCCTCGTCGCGCTCTTCGCCTTCGCGCTCGGCACGGTCGCGGGCCACGCGGCCACCGCGCCCCGGCCGCCGGTGGCGCGCGTCGAGCCGCACACGCTCGAGGCGCATGGGCAGACCCGCGTCGACAACTACTACTGGCTGCGCGAGCGCGAGAACCCGGAGGTGATCGCGTACCTCGAGGCGGAGAACACCTACGCCGACAGCGTCATGGCGCCCTACGCTGGGCTGGAGGAGACGCTCTTCCAGGAGATCATCGGCCGGATCAAGAAGGACGACTCCACCGTCCCGTACCTGAAGCGCGGCTACTACTACTACGATCGCTACGAGGGTCGCGGCGAGTACCCGATCTTCTGCCGCCAGGCGGGCTCGCTCGACGCGCCGGAGCAGATCCTGATCGACGAGAACGAGCTGGCCCGGGGCCACGGCTACTTCGCCATCTGGGGGCGCGCCGTGACGCCCGACGGCGGCACGCTCGCCTTCGCCGCGGACACCGTCGGGCGGCGCTTCTTCAACATCCGCTTCAAGAACCTCGCGACCGGCGAGCTCTATGCGGAGGGGATCGACAGCGTCAGCGCCGACATGGCCTGGGCGAACGACAACCGGACGCTCTTCTACGCCAAGCAGGACCCGGTCACGCTGCGCACGGATCGCATCTACCGGCACGTGCTGGGCGCCAACACGCCCGACGTGCTCGTCTACCGCGAGCCGGACGAGACCTTCGATCTGGGTCTGGGGAAGACCCAGTCGGAGCAGTACATCCTGATCGGGGCCTGGCAGACGCTCAGCACCGAGTTCCGCTACCTGAGCGCGGATGATCCGACGGGCGAGTTCCGCGTCTTCCAGCCGCGCGAGCCGGATCACGAGTACTCGGTCGACCAGATCGGCGATCGCTTCTACATCCGGACGAATTGGAACGCGAAGAACTTCCGTCTGATGTCGGCGCCGTTGCACGCGACCACCAAGGAGCACTGGGTCGAGGTGATTCCGCACCGGCCGGACGTGCTGCTCGAGGGCTTCGACCTCTTCCGCGACTACCTGGTCGCCAGCGAGCGGCACGCGGGGCTGATGCGGCTGCGGGTGATCGCCTGGGACGGCAGCCAGGACCGCTACCTCGAGTTCCCCGAGCCGGCGTATCTGGCGTACGCACGCGACAACCGCGATCCGAACACCGATGTCTTGCGCTACGTCTACACCTCGCTGGTGACGCCGCGCTCGGTCTACGACTACGATATGCGCACCGGCCAGACGACGCTGCGCAAGCAGGATGAGATCGTCGGCGGCTACGACGCCTCCCGCTATCGCACCGAGCGCCTCTTCGCGCCGGCGCGCGACGGCACCCAGGTCCCGATCTCGATCGTCTACCCGGCGACGCTCAAGCGCGACGGCACGACGCCGCTGCTCCTCTACGGCTACGGCGCCTACGGCATCAGCATGGACGCGGAGTTCTTCTCGCCCGCGTTGAGCCTACTGGATCGCGGCTTCGCCTATGCGATCGTCCACGTGCGCGGCGGTTCGGAGATGGGCCGGTCCTGGTACGAGGACGGCAAGCTGCTCAAGAAGAAGAACAGCTTCACGGACTTCATCGACGGCGGTCGCTTCCTGGTGGCGCAGGGCTACACGCGTCCCGATCGGCTGTTCGGGATGGGCGGCAGCGCCGGCGGGTTGCTGGTCGGCGCGGTGGCAAACCTGGCGCCGGATCTCTTCGCGGGGATCGTGGCCCAGGTGCCCTTCGTCGACGTGATCACCACCATGCTCGACGAGGAGATCCCGCTCACGACCGCGGAGTACGACGAGTGGGGCGACCCGAACCAGCCGCTCTACTACGACTACATGCTCTCATACTCCCCCTACGACAACGTGGGGCGACACCCGTACCCGCATCTGCTGGTCACCACCGGGCTGCAGGATTCCCAGGTGCAGTACTGGGAGCCGGCGAAGTGGGTGGCGAAGCTGCGGGCGATGAAGACCGATGATCATCTGCTCCTGCTGAAGACCAACCTCGCTGCGGGACACGGCGGCGCCAGCGGACGCTTCCAGCAGTATCGGGAACTGGCCCTGACGTTCGCGTTCCTTCTCGACGTCGCCAGTGGGGCACGGTAGGCTGGGTCGCGCATGAAGGCCTCAGCGAGAAAGGCGCCGCCGCGTCTGACGCGGCCCGGCGGCATCCACTCGACGCGGCTCCACGTCAGCCTCTACAGCGCGCTCCTGATCTTCACGCCCTTCATCATGCTGCGCACCTACATGCAGGACGCGCTGGGGAAGTTCTCCGCCTCCCACGTTTCCCTGCTCGGGTTTGCGATGCCGACCGTGCTCCTGATCGCCGGGATCCCGGCGCTCGTCGCGCTGATCCTGGTGCGCCGGCGGATTCGGCGGCGCCACGTCGTCGCGGCGCTGATCGGGCTGGCGATGTTCCGGCTGGGCCAGCTTGCGACCGACTACTACTTCGGGCACCGCTTCTACGAGCTGCAGCAGAACTGGCACTACATCGCCTACGCGATCTTCGCCTTCATGGTCTACCGCGACCAGAAGTCGCGCGGCGCCCCGCTGGCCCGCTTCATGCTCATCACCTTCGGGCTGGCCTTCGTCTATTCCGCGTTCGACGAATGGTTCCAGCTCTTCATCAACCAGCGCATCTTCGATCCGTGCGACGTGGCGAAGGACGTCTGGGGCACGGTGATCGGCATGACGATGATCCTGGTGGGCGGGCAGCACACGGAGCTCGCCGACGGCGCGTGGCATCGCGTGCGGCAGCCGAACCTGCGGGACTGGTTCCGGCACGCGCCCAGCGTCTGGGTGCTGCTGGCGGGCCTGGGGTTCCTCTTCCTGATCATCTCCTCGCTGCTGACCGATCATCACTACCTGCTGAACATTCTGTGGATCACGCTCGGGTGCTGGGCGGTCTACTTCGCCGTGCTGCACCTGAGCCAGTTCCGGTGGCCCGGGCGCGTGCTGCTCGCCCTGGGGGTGATCGGCGCGGTGGCGCTCGGGGTGAGCTACCTGCGGCATCGCGGCGACGGCATCGGCCCGCACCGTTACGGCTGGACAGTGGTGCAGGGGATCCCGGTGCCCTACTTCGACGTGCTGGTCTTTCCCGACGGGCACTTCCGGCCGGTGGACAAGAAGC
>Ga0163210_1000239_pt1 | contig 21819 bp, 24 predicted proteins | sample Kivu_220m_FD_113536 | JGI IMG/M metagenome (GOLD analysis project Ga0163210, IMG submission 113536) | Freshwater microbial communities from Lake Kivu, Western Province, Rwanda to study Microbial Dark Matter (Phase II) - Kivu_220m | ecosystem: Environmental > Aquatic > Freshwater > Lake ...
GCAATAACCTGAACTTAAACCACCTTTATACTATACTCCAAAAATACAACTACTGCAATAAATGGGCAATTTTCACATACAAAGGAGTTCATCCGTATCATTGAACCACTACTTAGCCTGTCCTGCTCCCATCTGCTATACTTCAAACCTCGTAAACTCAAATGGAAAACATGGGATTTGCCAAAAGGTTCGTAATACCCTGCCTTGTACAGCTTTGGGGTATGATGCTGTTGTATGCAGTGCTGGCCTATATCTCCATCTACTGGATCGACCTGGGCTTCAGCCACTTCCAGGTCGGTGTCCTCATAGCCATCTTCCCCCTTACCTCGCTGGTGCTCATGATACCATCGGGCATATTCGTCGACCGCATATCCCCCAAGAAGCTGGTGATGGCAAGCCAGGTTATCTTTGCTATTTGTGTATTCGGGCTTACCAGTACCACCGATTTCTGGCTTACGCTGGTTCTCCTTGTTATAGGCGGCATAGGAAACTCGCTTTTCAACAATTCCGCACCGGCCCTCTACTACAAGACGTTGGGCGAGAAGTTCCGCGGGATAAAACTCGGTGTCTTCGCCGCAATGTCACTGGTCGGTTATGGATCCGGCCCACTATTGGGCGGCTTCATCCTGTCCGGGTTCGATATGAACGCGGTCTTCATGTTCTCTTTACTGGGCTCAATCCCTCTTCTGGTACTGTGCCTCTTCCTGCCCGATGTCGAGGGCACCAGGGTATCGCTTACTCAATACAAGACTGATCTTTCCAACAAGTCTGTCCTCATATTCATTATCCTGGTCTTCCTCGTATCCATGCACATCGGCGTCGAGCAGACCAGTTTCAGCCTGTATCTGAACAAGGACCTGGACATAAATAAAAACGCCATAGGCTGGCTGTACTTCATTCAGTCGATGGCCATGGCGATACTGGCAGTCTTCAACGGTTTCATCGGCGATCGCTTCACTGCCAGGGGCCGGGGCCTGGCAGCGCTTTTCTATACTGGTATAATGATCTCGGGACTGACCAACATAACGCTCTTCTTCACCACCAATTTCGGTACTGTGCTCGCCGTGCGCTTAAGCCACGCCGTTGGAGACAGCCTTACAATTGTGACCCGCAGCATGATCGTTTCACACCTCTTTATAGCGTCAAGGATCGGCGGCAATTTGGGTACCGTCACCACCACGGCTACTCTGGGAATCCTGGTTGGTTCCCTTCTGGGCGGAGCCATGTCTAGCTACATTATGGGGTTCGTGATAACCGGCGTCCTCGCAATACTTGCTATTCCCATCGCCATCATCACCAAACCCGATTTTTAGTCGTGACTTTTAGTTATAATATAGAGAATAAAATGTTGCCGGGGCCAGGTGATGCCTGCAAATTTACCGCCTCAATATTTTGAAGCCGAAAAACGTCTCAGGAACGCCTCAACACCCGAGGAGAAAGTCCAGGCGCTGGAAGCCATGCTCGCCATCATGCCCAAGCACAAGGGCACCGACCACCTGCAGGCAGACCTGCGCAGGAAGATCGCCAAGATCACCGAGGAAGCGGAAAGGAAATCTGCCACCAGCAGGAAAAGTTTCTACATCCCAAAGGAAGGGGCAGGGCAGGTGGCGCTGGTAGGACCTCCCAACACGGGCAAATCGCTTCTGCTGGCATCGCTCACCAATGTAGAACCCGAGGTAGCCGACTATGCTTTTACTACCAAATCGCCCAACGTGGGCATGATGCCCTTTGAGAATATACAGGTACAGATCATCGACATGCCGGCGGTGAACTTGTACGAGTCCCGAGTATGGTCCAATAGTATCTTGAGGAACGCCGATCTCCTCGCCATCGTCGTCGACCTCACCGATAAACCGGTGGCACAGGCACATATGGTTTTAAAAGAGCTCGAAAAGATGGCGATTATACCCGAAAAGGAAAGCTCTGGAGAAGCTGACATAGGATTGCGTACCCGTAAAATGTTCATCATCGGGAACATGGGTGACCTCGATTTCGATGGTGAGGGAATCAAATCCATATTGCTAAAATACAAGGACCTCATCGACAGCATCAAAGTTTCGGCTGAATCGAAGGAAAACCTGGAGGAGCTGAAAAGGCAACTCTTCTCCCACCTGCACATTATACGTGTCCACACCAAGTCACCAGGCGCTAAGGTCGACTTGACCGACCCGGTCATCCTGAGAAAAGGCGCAACTGTGAAGGAGGCCGCCGAAGCCGTGCATAAGGACTTCAAGGCCAGGCTCAGGTATGCCGTGGTGTGGGGCTCCGCTAAGTTCGACGGTCAGCGGGTAGCGCAGGAGCACGTGCTCAGAGACAATGACATCATCGAGCTCCACATATAAAATACCGGCTTCATTCCTGTATAATTCAGATAATGGTCTCTGTCAGAAAAAGCTTAACCAACCTTAAAAAAGACGGGGCGCACGGCGCCGGTTGGCTCACCGGGCAGGCTATTGAGATAATCAAGTCGGCCGTCTCGGAAAGCAAAGCCAGATCTCCCGTTAAACTCGCCGAGGAACTCAACAACGTAGTTGACGAGCTGATTAAGGCCAGGCCGGGAATGGTTTCGATCGCCAATTATGCAACGCGGTTCCGGGAAGAATTAAAAATAGTCGTTGCGCAAAGCAAAACAACCGAGGACTTTAAAAAAAAGTGCTCTACAATTGCGACAAGTCTCATCAAACACCACGAAAAATCTTCTCTGGGCGAGGCCAAGAACGCAGTAAAGATAATCCTCAACCGCAGCATCGTGATGACATGTAGCTATAGTTCCGCCGTTTGCAGGACGCTGGAGTTGGCAAAGAAAAAAGGCACCGATTTCAAGGTGCTGGTGGTTGAGTCAAAATCAAATGGCATATCTTACGGCAATATGACAGCCAGCAACCTGAAGAGATCTAAAATCAGTGCGAAGTTAGTACCGGATGACCATATCCGCTGGCACGTGTCAAGGGCAGACGTCGTCCTGCTCGGGGCCGACACTATATCCCTTCACGGCTGGATGCTAAACGGCACACCTTCATTCGAGCTTATCAGGATAGCTGGTCGAAGAAATATTCCCGTATATATAGTATGCGGGTTGTCCAAATTTGACGTCCAAGGAATATTGACCGGACTGCGCGAACCTGAACCTGGTTTCGATATAATCCCGCTGGACCTGGTTACGGGAATCGTCACCGAATCAGCTATGTCTAAACCCGACGATATACACAGTCTTTCGATGGAAGATATATTCAGGAGTGCGCGTGCCCGGCCTGATTGATACCCATGCACACCTCGATGAAATAGATGACATCGATACTGCTATCCAGCGGGCCAGGTCGGCCGGTGTCGATGCCATCCTCGCCGTCGGCCAGGACATGGAGTCCAATAAAAAAATCCTTCAACTTGCTGCCGGTTATCCAAAATTCGTTTATGCCGCGCTGGGACTTCACCCCTGGTCTATCGGCAACATGAATCCAGAACAAATAGAAAATAATATCGGGTTCATCAAGAACAATCTGCAGCCTGCACTTGCAATCGGCGAGGTAGGGCTGGACTACGACAAAAGGGTCCTCAAGGGCGCCGGTAAGGATTTGCAGAAAGAGGTGCTCAAACGCCTACTGGAGATTGCCAGTGTATTTAATAAGCCCGTTTCCCTGCACAGCCGCTACGCCTGGAAGGACTGCCTGCAGATTGTTAAAGAGGCTGGCATAAAGCGGTTGGTCTTCCACTGGTACACGGGGTTCAGCAGCACGCTCTGCGAGATAATAGAATCCGGTTACTTCATCTCTGCCACTCCTGCTGCCGAGTATCACGAGGAGCATCGCCGGGCAATCAAAGAAGTGCCTGTCGAACAACTGCTACTTGAAACAGACTGCCCCGTTTATTATGGTCGCGAGAACAGGTACCGTTCCCAATTGTCAGACGTCGTCCGCAGCCTCAAAGCCGCAGCGGAGATAAAGGGCGTGGACGAAAGCGAGCTTGCCAGGCAAACAAACCTGAACGCCAGGAGGTTTTTTGGTATTTAACCCCGACAAATATACTATAATTACGTCATAACATGTGTGATTGGCTTAAGACAATGCAGGAGGACATCGGCGCTGCAATGGAGCGCGACCCGGCGGCGCGCAGTCCCTGGGAAGTCTTTTTCCTGTATCCAGGCCTGCATGCGCTGTGGTGGCACCGTGTTGCTAACTTTTTCTACAGGCACAGGTGTTATTTCATTGCCCGCTGTATCTCGCAAGTTAACCGCTTCTTTACCCAAATCGAGATTCATCCGGGCGCAACCATAGGCAGACGCTTCTTCATCGACCATGGCGCCGGCGTGGTAATCGGCGAGACCTCGGAGATTGGCGACGACGTGCTCATGTATCAGGGTGTGGTGCTGGGCGGTACGGCCCTTGAGAAAAAGAAACGCCATCCTACCATTAGGAATAATGTGGTCATAGGCTCGCGTGCCATCGTGCTTGGCCCCATCACCGTGGGAGAGGGTGCAAGAATAGGCTCAGGCTCAGTTGTAATCAGGTCCGTACCCCCGGGTGCCACCGTGGTCGGCGTCCCCGGCAGGATAGTAGAAGAGCACCGCGTGCCACGGATAGATCTGGACCATCACCTTTTACCAGATCCCGTGGCCGAGGCTATACGCCTCGTCCTCCTGGAGCAGGACAAGCTGGAGGAGCGCATAAAAAAGCTTGAAAGCTCCGCGGGGGTGACTTCCCCAGAGGATGAGCTCAAGGAAATCGAATCTAAAATCAAACACGAGTTCAATAACCAACAAGACGGGTAAGCCACTCCTTTATAACTTTCGATCTGTCTGCATTTGTTTGCCCTACCAGTCCAAACAGGTTAAAATAGTACAACTAGGCTCCTATGAAGGCTATTATTCTTGTCGGTGGCGAAGGCACCAGGCTCCGCCCTCTCACCTATTCCATCGTAAAATCCATGGTCCCCGTTTTAAACAGGCCTTTCATGGAGCACGTCATCCGCAAGCTGGCCAAGCACGGGATAGAGGAAGCTGTGCTTGCTATGGGCTACAAGCCTGACTCCATATACGAATACTTCAAGAACGTAACCGGGTTGGACGTCAAGCTTACCTATAGCCTGGAAGAGAATCCCCTCGGTACTGCCGGCGCCGTTAAGCATGCCGCACAGCACGTTGAGGATACCTTCTTCGTGCTTAACGGTGATACGTTCTCTGACATCGATTACACGGAGATGCTGCAATTGCACAGGCACAATAAAGCCAGGGCTACCATCGCCCTTACACATGTTGAAGATCCAACGATTTTCGGCGTGGTGGAAACCGACCGGAGCGGCAGGGTAAAGGCTTTCATAGAGAAGCCCGCCCGGGACAAGGTCACCAGCCACTGGATAAACGCCGGTATATACATCCTTGAACCCGAAGTGCTCGACCACATACCAGAAAATGAATTTTACACGTTCGAACGCGGCGTCTTCCCCGGCATGCTTGCCGGCGGCGAACGGGTCTACGCTTATAAAAGCAAGGCCTACTGGATAGACATGGGAACGCCGGCCAAGTACCACCAGTTAAACCGAGACCTGCTGCACGGCAAATGCACCACCGAAATACAAATCCACGATACTATCAGCATAGATGGCGTTAGCAACGTACATCCCGGCGCTAAGTTGACCGGTCCCCTGCTGATAGACCGTGATTGCAGGGTCGACCAGGAAGTTGAAATCCACGGCCCGGTAGTTATCGGCGCCGGATGCCACATTCACAGTAAGGCTGTCATCGAGAACTCAATCCTCTGGGAGAATATAACAGTAGGAGTTGACGCACGTATTTTTAACAGTGTTATAGCCAGTGGTGCTAACATTAAAGACAAAGCAAGACTGGAAGGCGAGACCATAAACCAGGCTGAACACAACGCGACTGATAAAAAGTAAACATATTACTGGAGGGAATATGGCGGGAAACATAAAAAACGTCGGAGAAATGCATTTCAAAAAAGTAGTGCTCGATTCGCAGAAACCAGTGCTCGTCGATTTCTGGGCGATATGGTGCGGACCCTGTCGCATGGTGGCGCCCATCATCGACGAGCTTTCCGAGGAGTACAAGGATAAGGTTGAGTTCGCCAAGGTCAATGTTGACGAAGCTTCCAAGATTGCCTCCACCTATTCTGTGATGAGCATCCCCACAATCATAGTCTTCAAGGGCGGCAAGCCTGTTGAGCAGGTTATCGGCTACCGGCCGAAGAAAGATATACAAAAAATGCTGGATAAGGCTCTGGCGCCATAGTGAACCAGTTAAACGATATATCGTACTGGACCGCTTTCGGCGCAGGCCTATTGTCCTTCTTTTCGCCCTGCGTTCTCCCCCTGGTCCCTGCTTACCTGGCAAACCTGGCTGGTGCATCCGCTCTGGAAACGGTATTTGAAAAAAGAAAGGTCCTTCTCACCTTTTTACATAGCGTTGCCTTCGTGCTCGGCTTTTCGATACTTTTCATCCTGATGGGTGCTTCGGCAGGGTTAATCGGCTCTGCCATAACAGCCTACGCAGAGACACTCAGGATAATCGCCGGCGTCATGGTAATCTTATTCGGCATCTTCCTCATTGCCGCCTATAAAATACCCTGGCTGAACTATGAAAAGCGCTTGCATGTCGGGGGCGCCCGTTTTCCAGGATACATTAGGTCCATCCTGATTGGGGCTCTTTTCGCCGTCGGCTGGACGCCCTGCATTGGGCCGATACTGGGTTCGATACTTTTCATTGCTGCTTATACTCAGGAAACCGCCAAGGGCGCAGTCCTGCTGGCCATATATTCACTGGGTCTGGGTATCCCCTTTTTATTGATCGGCCTTGCCTGGGGATACATTGTACCTTTGTGGAAAAGTATAAACCGCTACCTGGTATTGATTTCTATCTTGAGCGGCATCCTGCTTATAATAATTGGAATACTGATGTTAACCGGCCAGTTGACCTGGCTCAGCCGTTTCGCGACTTAACCCGTTAATAATATAAAGGGAGACGTTATAATGAGAGCCTTCATACCCACTATTTTGGCAATTGGACTTATGCTTATTCCCATGGCCAACTGCGGGACCCCGCAGGCGTGCCCTAAAATCGGCGATAAAGCACCGGATTTCACCCTTCCCGCAATCGATGGGACGAATGTTAGCATCAGCAATTTTGCCGGGAAGCCGGTGATAATAAATACATGGTCCGTAAGCTGCATTGAGTGCAAGAAGGAGATGCCCTATTTCCAGGAAATCTGCAATCAGTATGTGCCAAAGGGCCTTATTTTCTTATCTATCAATACTATGGACAGCACGGGAACAATAAAGGAATTCCTATCTAAAAACGGGTACAATTTTACAGTTTTGTTGGATTTGAAAAACGACGTCTATAAAAAATTCTGCTGTCCCAAGAATGCGGACCCCAATACGTTCTTTATCGGTGCTGACGGGGTTATTAAGTCAATTAAAATCGGCGGGTTTGCCGGCAAAGACGAACTGGTAAACGAAGTCAGTAAAATTGTGACATCACCCTAACCAGGCATTATAAATATAGGTTGATTCTATGAATAAATTACAGACTCCGCTTTTCTTATGGATACTTGCAGCGGTAATTGTTGTATTTCTAATATCAGCAATCATCATCGATCAGGTTACTCACTCCAATCCAGCGCCTGTAACTCAGCCTGTTTCCGATACCCAGAAAAACGTAAAAACCGGCAACAGGGTTGGTGATCTCGCTCCCGATTTCAGGCTAAAAACCATCAATAACCGCGAAATCAACTTGAGCGACTACCGCGGCAAAAATGTCATTCTTAATTTTTGGGCTACCTGGTGTGGACCATGCCAATATGAAATTCCACCTTTAAAAGAAATAGATAGAGAATGGTCCAAAGCAGGAGTCGTAATTATAGCGGTAAATACACAGGATACTTTCGAACGAGCAAGCAGTTATGCCAAAACAAATGAATTGAAATTTATCATTCCAGTGGATGTAAAGGGCAGTTTAATAAATCTTTATGGTGTCAGAGGCATGCCGACTACTTTCTTCATCAATAGGGATGGCATTATCACATCCATTAAAATCGGCCCGTTTATCGGAAAGGACGAGATCGAAGAGAGAATGAAGACCTTCGAATGACCTGCCTTGTTTCTTAATTTTAGGTTATAATATGTCAAATACGTTTGGTTGCGCATTTTGCTCTTAGTTGTACAGATGTATAATCAGCATAATATGATCCGAGAGATTACGGCAAAAAAAACGGAACTTGATGCATGCCAAAAAGAATTGGCCATGCTGCAAACAAGGCTGAAGGTCGGCGAGATCAACCTGGACACATACCAGGCAAAAAGCAAAGGCCTGGCTGAGAAAATAGAAGTACTGGAGAAAAAAGTCCTTGAGCTGCAGAACCTTGTGAATGCCAGGCCTGCGGGCGATACTCCAATTCAGGAGTCTGCCAGGCAAATTGAGGATAAAGAACCATTAATGGGAAAACGTGAAGCTGGCTTGAAAGACTGGATAAGGAAAAATCGCGTTCTAAGCATTGTCATCGCGGTCGCTATCATCGGATTGCTGATTTGGGGAGCATTTGCCCTGTTTTTACCCGGAAGCGGTTCCAATGTGGGCAAAATCGCGCCTGACTTTGTAATGCAACTGGGCGACGATAAGACTTCCTCCCTGAGTTCTTTCAGGGGAAAGAACGTAATACTGGTTTTCTGGGACCGCGATTTCTGGGACAGGCAATTCTTCCAGGTGAACGGCGTCGTACGCAAACTATACTTACCCGATAAATTAAACGAGATCTACAGTAAGTACTCGCGTGATGAACTTGAAGTCATAGCTGTAGCCTCGGGCACCAGCAATGACGAGGTTGATAAATTGATCAGCGACTACGGAGTAAGTTTCCCCGTGACAGTTGACTCCTATGGCAAGCTACGAACCGAATATAACATCTCCTATGAACCCACCTATATTTTCATCGATAAAAGCGGAGTAATACGAGCAAGGGTGGAAGGGCCGATAATAAACCTGAGTGACCTCGAGCAAATTCTCTATAGCGTCGGGAAAAACGGCGAAATAAAGCAAGTTAGACCGCCCATCAGCGACGTACTGATCCAGTCCGTTAATGAAAAAAGCGCCTTGGTAAACTGGGGGACGGAAAAACCTACGACAACGCAGGTTGACATAGATGGCAAGAACATAGAAACAGTGATCACTCCAGCGCCTCAAACACTGCATTCCCTCACGCTCCGCGACCTGTCGCCAAACACTTCCTACCGTATCAGGATTATCTATAATATCGATAATATAAACGTTTCGGAACATTCCTACAGCGCACTTATGAACACTGTTCTTTCCAGTCGTTACATAGTTACCACGTCCAGCAAGGACTCAAGCTACCCTGAGATCTCCGGTATCAGCGCAGGCTTCATCACCGACTCTTCAGTTACAGTCACCTGGAAGACGGATGAACCGACCACAGGTGAGGTCAACTACGGGATAGACAATGCTTATACCGGGACCGCAAGCCAGGGCGATAAAATGACCATCTGGCATACCGTGACGGTAGCTGGCCTCAAACCGGAAACCCAGTACCATCTCAAGCTGAGGTCAAAGGATGCGGGAGCCAGGGAGACGAGCTACGAAATGGATCCGGTAAAAACTCAGGGCTTGATAGAAACAGCACCAAAAGTTGGCAAGCGCGCTCCGAACTTCACACTTGAAACCATCGATGGGAATCGGTATAGCCTGAATCAGTTCCATGGGGAAAAAGTGCTGCTCAACTTCTGGCTGGAAAGCTGCTCGGCATGCGAAGCTGAGATGCCTCTTTTACAAACTGTGTATAACAAGTATAACCGCGACCAACTCATCCTGCTCGCTGTGAATGTCCGCGGTGAACCGGATAAAGTAAAGTTATACGTAGGCGCAGAGAAACTTACCTTCCCCATCCTCATAGATAGGGAAGGTACGGTTGACAATCTGTATAAACCACCATTCTTCCCCACAACCTTCTTTATCGATTCCAACGGCATTATCCGCGAGATTAGGACGGAACGCTTCCAGACTGTCAGCGAAATAGACGACATCCTGGAAGATATGAATTAACACCTTTCACCACGCTCTGCTTATCACGGGTTGCCAGTATGGAAAACAAGAGCCGTTTCCTTAAATGGGTTATAGCCCTGCTACTTCTTCTCTCCGTCGGCACCCTCGGCTATGTCGTTATTGAAGGTTGGAACTTATTCGATTCCCTATATATGACGGTCATTACGATCTCCACCGTCGGATTTGGAGAAGTTCACCCGCTTTCGACAGGTGGCAGGGTTTTCACCATAATTCTCATACTGGGCGGCGTAGGTACCGTTATTTACATTTTGACCAGTTTCGTACAGGCAACGCTGGAAGGCGAATTTGGGATCTTCAGGAGGCGCCGTATGGAGGCAAGGATAAAAAAGCTCAATAACCATTTTATTCTGTGCGGCTTTGGCCGCGTCGGCGAGGCTATCGCCAATACCCTGAAGCAACAGAAAGCCGATTTCATCGTCATAGACCACAGCCTTAATAGCTACACGCGGGCAGTGCAGCAGGACTGCCTTACTATCATGGACGATGCCACGAGCCATGATGCGCTTACACATGCCGGGATTGAAAAGGCAAGCAGCCTGATAACCGCTTTCGGCGATGACGCCGATAATACTTACGCCGTCCTCACAGCCCGTGAGCTTAATCCCAGGCTGACCATAATCGCCCGCGCCAACAACAACGACGCCTCCAAGCGACTCAAGCAGGCCGGCGCCAGCCACATAATACTGCCCGAGGTAATCGGGGGGGTGCAAATGGCGCGGCTAGCATTGCGACCCAACACTGTTCAATTCATTGAGACCGTCCTCTCCGGCAAGGAGGGCGAATTCCTGGTCGAGGAGGTTTACATCGGCGATGGGTCAACACTAACCGGGATGACCATTAAGGATATCGAGGAGCGCTTCTCCGGCGTGCGCATACTGGCCGTCAGGGAGAAAGACGGCGACCTCATCATCAACCCTAGGCTTGCAACCCAGGTCGAAAGTGGCGGCAGCCTCACCGCGTTTGGCACCATGGAGCAGTTACAGGCAATTGAAGGCTGCTGCACCTTCAACCGGGACCGCGCAACAAAAACAGCGATGCCGGACTTATGAAAACGTATTGACGACCGTGATTTAAAGGGGGTATGTGTGAAACGGACACTTTTTTTAGCAACTGTCATCAGTGTTTTATTAATTTCATCGTGCTGCAAACCTGCCGTATCACAAAATCCGCCTCCACCGCAGCCGAAACCGGAACTTTCAGTCGTTCCACCACAAACCTCGTCCGTAGTAATCTCCAGCCACGCTGTTAAGATCTGCCAGCTTGTTGGCGACTTCGATAAGGAGCTTAAAAAGCCCACACAAAACCTTACCTGGACGAGATATAAACTGGCAGGAACGGACCTCGGCGTCCCTTTCCGACATAAAGACAGGATATACCTGCTGTTTGGCGACACGGTAGGACTCCGCGGCGGTGATGCAATCGCCTATACAAGCGACTCCAATCCCGAAGATGGGCTTGAACTGACCTTCATCCACGATAATATGGCTTACAAGCCGGTTAAAATAGCGGGAATCAGCCAGGGAGCTTTTGAAGTGCCTATGGAAGGCGTCAGCACCGGCGGCCGCATGTATATCTATCATACTACGGACAGCAAGGGCGTCGATGATATGTTCAAGGAAGGCGCGGAGCCTCGCATGGGCCGCTCAGTGATAGCAGTATCGGACGACGACGGAAACTCCTTCTCTTACCTGTACGATTTCTCAGCCAGGCACTTTATCAATGTCTCCATAGTGGAGATTGAAAAGTCTGAACTCAGCAACTACTTTTCAGACTCATCTGGCAAAGCGCTGGTTATCTTCGGTTCTGGACCATACCGTAAAAGCGACGTGCGCCTCGCCTTCCAGCCATCAGATCAGATTCAGTCACATGCCAGCATTCGCTATCTGTCCGGCATCGACCGCTCCGGTAAGCCTGTGCTGAGCCCCAACGAGGATGATGCGATGGCCCTATTCAACCAGCCTGTCGTCGGCGAGCTTTCAGTCAGCTACAACCGCTTTATCCAGAAATGGATAATGCTTTACAACTCTTTCATGCCGTCATCGCGTGGTATAAACATGAGGACGGCAGATAAACCATGGGGTCCCTGGTCTGAGCCCCAAATTATTTTTCACTCCTGGGATGACAATGGTTACTGCCATTTCATGCATGCAGGGTTCCCTCACCAGCCTTGCGATGAGGTGAGTGATCCCAAACGGGAGAAGGAATGGGGCGGAGAGTACGGCCCCTACCAATTCGAGGATTTTGCAGCAGGTAATAGCGCAAGCACTACGATATACTTCACAATGTCGACCTGGAACCCGTATACGGTCGTGCTAATGAAGGCGGCATTAAAGAAACTGTGATAGCAAACGGTGAGATCGCATGGACATTCTATTGAGCGCAATTTACGTCATCCTCATTATACTGGCTTTCCTCATTTTGTGGCAGATCCTGGTCCGGGTAGTACGCAGATATCTTAAATTCCCCGCGCCCGCCTTTATTGGCGGTTTCCTCGATAGCGGGTACAGGAAGCGCCTGCAGCCTCCGCAAAAAATCGTTGAGAACAGCGGCATTATAAAAGGTATGAAAGTCCTGGAGATAGGATGCGGGAGCGGCGCCTTCACCATAGAGGCGGCCAGGGCAATCGGTGGAAACGGCATATTGTACGCACTCGACATCGAGGAAGATATGCTGAAACAACTTCAAAGAAAGCTTGCCAGGCCTGAAAATGCGGACATAAGAAACATTGTGCCTGTACATAAAAGCGCCTACGACCTGCCTTTTGAGGACAGTTCCCTGGATCTCGTCTTCATGGTGACGGTACTCCAGGAGATACCGGATAAGCGGCGGTCACTGAGCGAGATAAAACGTGTTCTCAAGCCCGGCGGTACACTGGCTGTCTCCGAATGGCTCTTCGATCCCGATTATCCCTGGCAGTCTACAACACGAAGACAGTGCGAAAAAGCGGGCTTTGTTTTTAACATCTCCCATGGCAACCTCTGGAGCTATACTGTAAGATTTAAAAAGCCGTGAAACAAATTTCAGATAATCCCGAAAGGACCTTATGCTGAGTTTGCGTATTAAAAAATACTGCTTTCCTTGGTCTGACTTTCCTGCTTAACTGGTCAATGGTCTACGCAAAAATAACAAATGAAACAGAATTTCGCTGAAAAGATCTCTAATAAACTACCGACACGCGTACTCAGATTGGTAGAAAACGCCGGTAAAACATCCAGCAGTCTGGGGTATGGTTTGTACTTGGTGGGCGGTATCGTTCGAGATCTGATCAGCGGACGCCCCAATCTTGACATCGATCTGATGGTGGAGGGTGATGCTATTCATATGGCAAAAGTGATATCGAAGGAAGCCTGGGGCAAACCCACCATCCACATTAAATTCGGCACGGTCACTTTCAAGTTGGGAGAATACCGCATCGATCTGGCTACCTGTCGCAGCGAGACTTATAGCCGGCCTGGCGCGCTCCCTGACGTGAAGCCTGGCGATATCAGTGCAGACCTGTTTCGCAGGGATTTCACCATCAACGCCATGGCTATCTGCGTAAATCCCGATAGATTCGGGGAGCTTATTGATCTTTATGGCGGTGTGCGCGACCTGGAGGCACGGGTAATCCGGGTATTGCATGACCGGAGTTTCCAGGACGATGCCACGCGCATCATGCGCGCCATGCGTTACGAGCGGAGGCTCAATTTCAAACTGGAAGGACACACGGAAAAGCTGCTGCGCCGCGACCTGGGCATGCTGGATGCGATCAGCGGCGACCGGTTAAGACACGAGGTCATGCTATGGCTCAGCGAACCTCAGCCGGAAGGAATTATAAAACGCGCCGCCCAACTCGACATTCTGTCTAGGCTGCACCCTGCGCTGTCGTGGGTCCCCCACAGCGGAAGAGCCTTTCGGGCAGCAAGAAAGGGATGCAGTGCCGCCTATCTCACCCACTTATACCTGGCGCTGTTCCTCTACAACCTGGACAAAAAGCAGCTTGAGCAATTGCTGAGACGGCTTAATATCCAGGGCGGTGAATTATACGACGTCACAAGTCAAACGCTTTCTTTGAAGAATAAGCTGGGCACACTGGACGACGCCATTATTCAACCATCGGAGATCTATTTAAAGCTGAAGGGCTTCAACAATCTGGCAATCCGGGCAAACGCCCTGTGCGCAGCATCAAGGCAAGTGCGTACGAATCTTGAGCTTTACCTGGACAAACTGCGCCTGATAAAAACCCGGTTGAACGGGAAGGACCTGGCGGAAATGGGGGTGCCGGAAAGCCGGCACGTGGGCATTGTACTTGAAAGGCTGCTTACTGCTAAGCTGGACGGCGAGGTAAGGACAAAAGCGGATGAGGAAAGTCTGGTACGCCAGCTTGTCAGGGCTTTATAAGGAACCAAGGCTGTACCAGTAAAGGTATCTGATGTCCCAGGTAAGCTACCAGGAAGGCACGCGGCACTTTGCCACACCATGCAGCCAGTAAAAATTTCCACCATCGTATTTTCAGTGCCCCTGCGGCTAAACCTACCAGGTCAAAAAGCACAATGGGCAACAGGGCCACGCCAAAAATCGCCCAGGCTCCATAGCGGTTCATCCAGGAAACAGCCCTCTGGTAGGCAGGCATATGCTCATCTATGATTATTTTCTCACCGACGTAGCCAGCCCAGTAGGCTGTCATTTCACCTATGGCATCGCCGGTGCCCGCTGCAAGGGCGACAAAGAAAGGGTCCCAGACTGTGGCGGCGGCCAGCACAAAAGCAACCCCCGGAGCTGGAACAAAGATGGTAGCACTGCTAAGAAGGCTGACCACAAAAACAAGTGTATATGCGACCCATCCATAGCTCCGCAACGAAATACGAAAATAGTCCTGAAACTGGTAGAGCAGAATGGCAATGCCGGCCGAGAGTGCTATCATACCCATGAAAAGCAATCCCTCTTTCAGCCATTTTATCTTTTTATTAGATAGCCTAACTTCTTTGGTTTCCAATTTCTGCCCTTTTTATGCTTGAAACTGCATAAGCCTCGATGCTATAGTCGGCCAGTTTCTTCTGTATAGCTCTTGCTTCAACTTCGCTGTCAACTATTGTAAATATCACCGGCCCGGAACCCGCTAGGTGTATTTCCAGCGCACCGGCCGCGTTGAATGCTTTCCAGCAGTTATCCAATCCTGGAAAAGCTTCAAATGCCACTTTATCAAAGGCATTATACAGCAGTCCGTGCCTTATTTTAGCCCCTTTCACTATAAATTCCCTCACCGCGTTAACAGATTCACCCCGGGTGTAATGTGCAGGCCTCAACATGCTGTATAGCCTTTTGGTCTTATCCACCCGCCCCGGAAAGCCCGGTTTAAGTAAAACGAACCATACTGGTGGAATATCAGGCAATAGTGAAATCCGGTCCCCTCTCCCTTCGACAAGGCATGTCCCACCACAGATAAAGAAAGGCACATCGGATCCTATATTGGTAGCTACCTTTACCAGCCGCCCAGGTGATAATCCTAAAGACCACAGGCTATTAAGGCCATTGAGCGTAGCTGCAGCGTCGCTGCTGCCACCACCTAAACCAGATCCCCAGGGTATTTGCTTCTCCAGCTTTATATATGCCCCTTTCCTGCAACCCACTGTCTCTCTGAGCATATGCGCAGCCTTCAGCACCAGGTTATCTGCTGCCTGCAATGCTGGCACTGAGCAGTTAAGGCTTAAATCATCAGCATCTTCAAAGGTTAGCACGTCGAAAAGGCTGACTGTTTGCATGATGCTCCTGATCTCGTGGTAACCGTCATCCCTTTTTCCTAATACCTCCAGGACGAGGTTGATTTTCGCTGGGGCCCGTAAAGTCAGCATTGATTGCTTGCCCCGCCTTTTACCGCGATCACGCACGAATAAAGATCTTGCCATTCTCCAAGAGTCAATGTTTCGGCACGCCTTTGGGGGTTCAGGCCAGCTTTTTCCAGGATTTTTACAGCATTCACAGGTTCTATATTTAAACCCAGAGCAAGGGAGTTGCGCAGTTGCTTCCGGGGGGCAGCGAAACCGGCCTGCACTATCTTCAGGAAACACTGCATATCATCAACAGTCACTGCTGGCTCATCCAGTATACGAAACCTGACCACGGCCGATTCCACTTTTGGTGGCGGATAGAAGCTATTTGCCGGCACGCGACAGACCACCTCCGGCCGGCTGTAAACCTGCAGGCTGACCGAAAGAAAACTCATATCACCGGGCTTGGCGGCTATTGCCCTGGCAACCTCCTCCTGAACCATAACCACCATAAGCAGGGGCTTTAACTTTGACCGCATGAAATAGTGCAGTATCGGCGAAGTAATATAGTAGGGTATATTGGCAACTACTTTATATTCTGCAATTTTTTTTAAAACCTTCCGCAGATCAAGCTCGAGGATGTCCGAGTTAATTAATTCAAAGTTATGCTGGCTGGCAAGTTTGTGTCCCAGCCTTAAAGCTAAATTATGATCAAGCTCCACAGCTATGACCCTGCTGGCCTTCTTTACAAGTTCTTCGGTGAGTACCCCAAGCCCGGGACCAACCTCAAGTACAATGTCAGAACTACTAAGCTCTGCTGCATCAATAATTATATCGCGGACGCTTTTATCTATGAGGAAATGCTGGCCTAACCCTTTTCTGGCCCTCAGTCCAGCATTTCTAAGCTGACCCCTGACCCGTTCCGCAGGCGAAGTTCTCTTATCTGGCACGGGATATCATACTCTGGATTTATGTCAAATGGGCCGTGCACCGGCTGTCGATGATGCCCCTCAGCTTACTCCGGTCAGCCAGCTCCAACCAGGTAACCCTGCGGCACCCGGAGTTTACTATTTACCGCTGCTTCCTTCCGGACCTGACGGGATTCATAGACCTCCGCCGCGCAAGACCCAGCCTTCAACACCGCTTAACTTTTGCAGTCCCGAAAAACAAAACCTCGAACCGGAATTCGACCCCGCTATAGCGGATCTCGGGTACAGGGCACCGCTAGTTCCCCGCCTAGCACGACCCACACAAATACTACACTGCCGCATCTAACTTTTCAAGGCTATACACCCCACCCCAGCCTGCTGCTAAGGAACCGGGGTAAGCCCAATTCCTCCATCTTCTCCTGCGTCACACCTATATCATACGAAATCCGGTAATGGGATATCATTTTCTTCTCTGAATCATAGACCGCATAACTTGCGCGGGGGTCGCGGTCGCGCGGCTGTCCTACGCCGCCGGGGTTGATCATCAGCCTGGTTTCGCCTAATTCCAATGTTTCCTCTTCTTCCAGATATCCTTCTTCCACCAGGATTTCATCCTGCTTGAAGTAGCAAGGCACGTGTGTATGCCCAACAAGGCAATATCGCGTTTTGAAATGCTTAAAATTAGCTGCTGCAGAAAAAGCTGACGTTATATACTCCCATACCGGCATGCGCGGGCTGCCATGTACTATGGTAAACTCGTCTTCAACAACCGATTCCGGCAGGATGCGCAAAAATTCTTTCTCATCTTCAGACAATTGCTCGGCAGTCCATAGGTTAGCCATTGCAGCATTCGAATTGAAATCTTCTATATCCAGCTTGCCCACAGCCGCCAGGTCGTGGTTGCCACAAACGCAAATATGTTTCAATTCCCGCAGCAGCTTAATGCATGCCGAAGGATCTGGGCCATAGCCTACCACATCACCAAGGCACCAGACACGGTCAAAGCCGCCGTGATTGAGCCGCACATCGTCCAGAACAGCCTGAAAAGCCTCTAAATTGCTGTGTATATCGGCAATTATCAGGTATTTCATGAAGACTGGATTATATCATAAAAATACGATGCGGCCTTTTTTCCTATACGTATTGACGGCCACCCTACAGTATTCAAAGGGGAATAAGGTCATAGGGGTCATCTACGAGGTAACAGAGGCCGGCCTTAGAAGGCTGGATAAGTGGGAGGGGTATCCCACCGTATATACGCACTTCAATATCATCGTTGTTACGGACGGGGCGAGGCTTTTAAAGCAGTCACCTATATCAAAACAGTGCAGCCGGAAGAAGACAAGCCTTCCCCTGAATACCTCGCCGTCATACAGCAGGGCTGCCGCGACTGGGGCCTCATCTGAACGGCGGGTTAATTACTCTCGGTTATAACTATTTCGTTTATTTTGTCGCCATTAACCAGTTTGCTCAGCACATCCATACCCTGGGTACACTGCCCGAAAACCGAGTGTTTGCCGTTCAGGTGCGGCTGCGGAGCATAGCAGATGAAGAACTGGCTGCCGTTGGTATTGGGACCGGAATTGGCCATGGAGAGGGCGCCGGTGACGTGCGTCCGCTGGCTGAACTCATCCTGGAATTTATAGCCTGGCCCGCCTGCCCCGGTGCCCGTCGGGTCGCCTCCCTGCGCCATGAAACCGGGGATGACACGATGGAAGGTAGTCCCGTTGTAGAATCCTTTGCGTGCCAGGCTAACGAAGTTATTCACGGTGACGGGTGCATCGGCGGCGTACAACTCGCATACAATGTCACCTTTGACTGTTTTTATGGTGGCAACATACTTCTTATTTACGTCAATCACCATGGGGATCGGCGAGTTATAGCTTTTCGGTGCAGGGCTCGCGCTACATGCGGTCGCAAGTACAGCGGCCATGTTAAATAAGATAAGAAACCTGGTTACTTTATTTTTTGACAAGTGAGCCTCCGTACGATTTATTTCAAATATAAAGAAAGACCGCCATGCAGCGGCATGCCCGATATTAGTTATCCGGTGTATTAGCAGCAGGCAACATAAAGATTACCATAGGCCAAATACTGTCGTATAACCCAGGGCGAGCCTCACAATCATGTAGCCCAGAAAGCAGATCCCGAGCAAAAACACCCATAAAAAGAGCATCCTCCAGAAAAGACCCCAGGCCAACCCCCAGGTAGGCTTTATTTCTACCGGTTTCTGGGGTTGCGGTGCCGGTGTAACAATAGGTGTAACCACCTGCGTTGGTGCTGCTACGCCAGTAACAATAGGGATATGTGGCATAGTCCGTGGCGCACTTCCCAGGTGCGCTCCGCAGGATACGCAGAATTGCTGGTTGGCAGTATTCTGATTGCCGCAGTTTGGACACGTGATTGATTGCTGCATATTTTCACCGCCTGTTTTGCTTTCTTGCATTATATACGTGGTTCTCCTGTATATCAAGGTCTTGCTCTGCCGTTACCTGTTGCCGTATTTTCGTCCGCTCTAACTTGCATATGTTATAATCGCGCTATGAAAGTATCGGAGATCGGCGAGTTCGGGCTGATCGCCAGAATCACCAGCGTAATCAATAAGAGCAGCGCTAAGAATTCAACCGCCCGGCGGAACTTACTGTTGGGTATAGGAGATGACGCTGCCGCCTGGAAAACCACGAATTCAATTCAACTGGCCACAACAGATATTCTCGTTGAAGATATCCATTTCTACCTGGGTTATACGAACTGGCGCGACCTGGGCTGGAAAGCACTGGCCGTAAATATCAGCGATATTGCATCCATGGGAGGCATACCGGAATATGCCCTGGTATCCCTCTCCCTGCCGGGTTTTATCGAGGTTGCAGATATCCTAAGCCTGTACAAAGGCATGCTGCAAATAGCCAATGAACACGGGATTGCTATCTGCGGCGGCAACATCTCTTCTGCGGATAAAATCATCATCAACATAACACTGACAGGTAAAGCCAGCGGTAAAAAGCTGCTGAAACGGTCGACGGCAAAACCTGGCGATTTGATATCCGTGACAGGTTATCCAGGACTGTCAGACGGCGGCCTGCGCGTATTAAAAACTAAGCTTCAAGTTGAGCCAGAAGACAGGGAAACCTTAATCGGCGCACACCTGCGGCCCACTCCCAAAGTCAGGGAGGGGATTACCCTCGTGACTCAAGGAGCGAAAACAGCTATAGATACCAGCGACGGTTTACTGGCTGATCTGGCTCACGTATGTGAAGCAAGCCGGGTAAGTGCCATATTATACGAATCATCCCTGCCCATTCATCCACTATTGAAAAAGTATTTTGGTGCTGAAAGCATTCAGATGGCGCTATCTGGCGGCGAGGACTACGAACTATTATTCACAGCCACACCGGAACTGATGGACAAGGTGAACGGTAACCTGGGGTGTCTCACCACCGTAATCGGCGAAATAATAGCTGGTAGTCCCGGTGTAGTATCAGTGTGTAGTACCACCGGTAAAACAATCCGGCTCGATCACAAAGGTTGGGATCATTACAAACCGCCATCTTAGAAACTAATATGGAAACGATCAGGCTCATTACCCATGGCTCGGGGCAGACGCAGAGGTTGGGCAATTATTTAGGCAAGCTGGCCCGGGGCGGAGATATTTACCTGCTCAGCGGCAATCTGGGTAGCGGCAAGACCTGCCTGGTGCAGGGCATCGCCTTCGGCTTAGGCGTTAAGGAATATGCCTGCAGCCCATCATTCATGATATCCAGGGAATACCATGGCCGTCTGACCTTCTACCACCTTGACTTCTACCGTCTCGACCATATTGAAGAGATTGTTGACCTCGGCATTGATGATTATTTTAATGGCGACGTTGTCAGTGCCATCGAATGGGCGGAGAAAGGAAGCGGGGTTCTGCCGCAAAATAACCTGAGCATAAGCCTGGAATATGTATCTGAAAACGAAAGAAGATTAACCTTTGAGCCGAAGGGGAAACGCTATAGCCAGCTAACCCGGAAGCTTAAAGACGTGCTTAATAAGGATAGCGAGGTAAAATGGAGCTTTCGATAGACACTTCGACAGATTGGGGTGGTGTGGCGCTTTCATGTGAAGGCAATATAATTGTCGAGTTGACCTGGAATCCAGGACAGAACCATACATTGGAACTAACGCCCAATATCAAACGCGTGCTGCAGACAGCAAGGGCAGATTTAAAAACGCTCACGGCGTTGTTCGTCGCAAAGGGGCCGGGGAGCTATAATGGTTTGAGAGCCGGCATCAGCACTGCCAAGGGACTGGCTTTCTCACTCAATATACCCATCGTTGGCGTTCCCACACTTGAGATAGAAGCGTATGCTTTCGCCTTTACGGGATTGCCCATATGCCCTATCCATAACGCAGGAAGAGGTGAGATCGCTGTTGCCTTATATATATTGGATGAGGCCTGGCAATGCGTGAAAGAAGAACACCTTACGACCATAGAAAAGCTGTGTGTGGAAATGCGTTCAAAGACATTATTTTGTGGTGAGATACCCGAACAATCAATTTGTCAGCTTAAGGACGCACTGGGCGACAAAGCAGTTATACCTGCCCGGCAGGAACGCCTGCGTCGACCCTCCAGCCTGGCTGAATTGGGATGGCAGCGCCTGAAGGCAGGCCAACCCGATAATTTAACAACTTTACAGCCAATATACCTCCGCCAGCCACCAATAACCAAGAGTAAAAAGAAATACTGAACAATCCGGTTTATTGAGTCTTCCAGCGGCGATTACATTAGAACACGTTGAGTGAGTACCTGATGGATTCGGGGAGCAGTTGTAACACCGAGCCCAGGTGCGATACCAGCCAGTTGAGTATATTTGACGAAAGGAACGCTTCATTCAGCCAGTCGAATACAGGGTAGGCCTCTATCAGGGTTACTAACACCACCAAACCGATAGCTGAATTAATCAGGTTGAACAGCCCGCCAACCAGGCTCCAGATGAATCCCCCATGCCACACCCGGTCAATAAGGTTGCTCGGCAGCATGAAAAGCAGGTAAAGTAGGATCATTATAATGCAGAGTGTA
>Ga0163210_1000240_pt1 | contig 21788 bp, 17 predicted proteins | sample Kivu_220m_FD_113536 | JGI IMG/M metagenome (GOLD analysis project Ga0163210, IMG submission 113536) | Freshwater microbial communities from Lake Kivu, Western Province, Rwanda to study Microbial Dark Matter (Phase II) - Kivu_220m | ecosystem: Environmental > Aquatic > Freshwater > Lake ...
AACTTCATTTCTCTGGCTATGGCGGTTGCCAGGTCGGCAACTTTCCGCTGGTGGCCTGCAGTATACGGATCTCTCATTTCCACTATCTTGACCATGATATCGATAGCGTCATTCAGGGTCTTCTTAATAGATTCGTAGCTTTTCTCGAGTTTTTCTTGGGAGAGCCTGCGCTCGGTGATGTCCCTGGCCTGGGCCAGTATCGATACCGGTTTGCCGTGCTTATCCCGGATGATGCTGAACTTACATTCCGCCCAAAAGGCTGTGCCGTCTTTTTTATAAAACTCCAGCTCAAGAGTAAGGACATCCTTATAGTCCGGATCGGCCTCTGCCTTAGGCATCGCCTCCAAAAATGCTTCAGTCACCACTTTGAGTGACTCCGGCGTGAAGTACTGCTCCAGCGACATCTCCTTTATCTCCTGTAACGTGAAACCGCTTTGTTTTTCCGATGCGGGACTACAGTACATAAGCTTGAGGTTCATGTCCAAAAGCCATACCCCATCAACCGTATTGTCTGCCAGCAGGCGGTATTTTGCCTCGCTGTCTTTTAGTGCCTCCTCCATCTGTTTGCGCTCTGTGATGTCCCTACCCACGCCCAGGAGGGACAATAGCTTACCGTTTTCGTCCTGGACTTGACTAAACGTGTTCTCCGTACATAGAGTCGAGCCATCTTTACAGTACCACTCGAGTTCCAGTGGACGCGCAAAATAGGTCGGATCTGCCAGCGCCTTGGACATCTCAATGGAGAAAAACTCCATCGCCGACTGTAAAGACGTTGCCGTGAGTTGCCTATCCAGCGGAAGTTGCGCAAGCTCCTCAAGTGTGTATCCCCGTAACCTCTTCACAGAGGGACTGATGTATGTCGGTTTTAAGTTCAGGTCCATGAGCCATACTTGGTCTCTCATGTTGTCTGCCAGCAAACGGTACTGCGCCTCGCTCTTACTCAGTGTCTCTTCGGCTTTCTTGCGGTCGGTGATATCGCGCGCGAATCCGGTGTGATACTCTTTACCTTTATATTCAAAGTAATTTGCCGTAATCTCCACGGGGTAGCTTCTCCCGTCCCTTGCGCGGTGGTAGGTTTCAAATGTAAGGGAACCGCTTTGTTTTAATTTTGCCCAGAACTCCGGCCACACCTCGGCTGAATAGTCCGGGTCTATATCGTGAACTCTCATCGATAGCAGTTCTTCCCGCGAATAGCCTGAGTCTCGGCAGAAAGCCTCATTTACATCAACGAAACGTGCCTCGCGGTCTATACAGGCCATCGTATCGATAGCGTTATCCAGTGAAAACCGCGTAAAAAGAAGCGCATCCTCTGCACGCTTGCGCTCGGTTATGTCCCTGATAATAAAGGTTACTACCCAATCTCCGGATACTTTTCTCGCAGCAAACGACATTTCTGCTGGGAAAAGCTCACCCCCTTTCTATTAGCTGTGATTTCTATTGTCTTGCCCGGTAACAGGTTATCTTTCACCTCGAACAGCTTTTGCATCTCCGTAGCAAGCAGATTAGACGATTCCCGGGAGAAAACAAGTTCAAGCAGGCAGACTCCAAGGATTTCTCTTTCTTTGTAACCGAATATTTTTTCGGCAGCCGCGTTCCATGACAAGACGCAACTCTGCCTGTCCACCGAGATAATAGCATCCGAAGCCATTTCAATCAGGGTTTGATAGTTAGCTTCAATGAAATTAAACGACCTGGTTATTTCTTTTTCTAAGGGGATGCTTTTTCTATCGGATAAACGGACTGCGGATATTATCCCAATAAGCAGATAAGCACATCCCAGGTATTGCGCCACCCTGCCTGTCCAGCCTATAGGGCTGCCCACGCTTTTTTGTATGAAAACTGCACACAGTCCTATCGTAATCAATGCCAACGCGAGACTGAACCAGTAAGTGAAATCATGCCTTGACCTTAAGTACACTCTCAGAAAAATAATAGTAGCGACGGCAGATAAAACAGTTGCCGCCCCGAGTACGACTTGCCTTAAAACAGTGGGGCCTGCCCCTTGCACAAAGAAAGGAGGAACTAAGCCTGCAAATGCTGCAAGGGAAAATAAGGACATGAAAATCAGGGCTGCTAAATAGCAAAGTCCTAGATAGAATCCGCCGTGTTTGGGCGACTTGTATGGAGCAGCCCTCTGTAAAGTGAATAGGGCGCCTGCGACGAGCAATATTGCACATATCAGTGCACCGGAATTGAAAATGGTGACGTTTAGGTTTGTTCCTCCAGGTATATCGATGATAAAACCAGCTACCAATGAGCCAAAGCCGAAGGCAACCATTCCGCAACCTGTAAATAGCAGGGTGAGAGCTCCGCTTGCGGCATAACTTTTCCACGCAAGGTAAGCTACGGTAAACGGGATAAGCGACAGGAATAAAACATTAAGAGCCGGGAGTAAAAAGGGTGGTTCAAAAACCAGGGTGGGGTTAATGAATGCCAGTATAATGATTATAGCTATGAGGAGAGGCAGTGGTAGAATAGCCAGGCTTTTCCTCCAACCCCTACCCTGCGGCAGGTTTTTGCCGTAGCTGCTAATAGTTTGACCCACTATTGCACATCCCCGGATGTCCTCATGTTGTCATTTGCCTCCCCTCCAGGTTCAATAATACTTCAAGTTAAGAGCTGGATTTATTATTATGTCTACATATAGAAGTGTATTCCCCCACTCTCTCGTTGTCAATATGCTTTATAGTAATAATATGTCTTAACATGAGTCGTACTGACACTCACAATAAGCAATTCCCACTATGATATGGACTTGGAATTTGTTTTTATCTTGGATTTACATTAAACCAAAGCAAAATAGAAGCTGATCTTGAAACCGCAATTATTTCCCTTTCATATCCCCCGTAAAGTCGTTACACCTGTCACACCTGTCACGCCCAGATATGAACTCACGTTGTGACGGGTTGTGTGACAGGTTTAACGCCAGGGAGGCAACGTGTCACGCGGTTATAAAGCTAAATGTGACACCTGTGACGGGTGTGACGGGTTTTCCTGGGATAAATGACCGGATAATGGGATACCATGCTGTGAAGCCAGGCGAGTAACAAGCTCTTCATTCCAAACAACGATATGACGACCATCTTTAGGTATGCGCTTTTTAACGAATCCGAGACGTTTTGCTATCAAACCGGCTCTGGTGGCGGTCATATCAGCATCATCATCCAGCTCATTAACTCGCAAGGAAATTTCGGCACCGGTTAATATAGCGCCTTCTTCATGCAATTGGATAATAGCCAGAAGGACCCGACCTTCGGCGCTTTCGCGGCGGCGGGAAAAAAGGGATTCCTGCTGCCGTTTGATAAAGGAAGAGAGCGCATCGGAAAGATACTGATCACAGCCAGCCAGGACTTTTAAAGGCACAAGGATCTCCTGTAAGCGGGGCTGGAGGCCAGGCTCAAGCAGGTCATTGGGGAACTCACTATCGGTCCACGAAGAGGAATCTTTAAAGTCGGCTTCGTCCAGCACCAGTGTTCCGCGGAATATATCAAGGATGCGAAAAATCGGGGCTGGAGTAATTGCACCGGAAGCAAAGATAGGGCGGAAACAGATCGAACCGACCACCTGCAGGAAACGGGTTTTGCCGGAGCCCCGGTCGCCGATCACGCGCAGATAGGGAAGCGATGGGGCAAACTCGTACACCCAGGATAAAAGCACGTATAGAGCTGAAATGTCATCATAGGACTGGGGAAGCTCCAGGTACTTGTTTATATAGGCTTTAATCTGTTGAAAGAGATCCTGCAGGTTGCAATAACGGGCGAAATCACGTGCAAAATGGACTATATTGCCTGCAAGCGAATCGTTGGGCGGAACGTGAACGAAGTGTGGGGTACGATGTTGCGAAGTAGTGGATATAGCGCCGTTTCGCTTAATGATGAAGTGACGAGTGCCGTCCTTGTGAATGACAAGCTCGCCGATGGTTGTGCCGCAGACGAAGCCGGGGACAGGCGCCTCCGGGAGAGGCTTGGGGACAGGCTTATCCCCGGTTGGTTGATCATTCTGTATTTTAGGCATGTGTAAGATGTACTCATGATGCCTGTGGCTTGTTTGCGGCGGGTACAGCTTCTTCAACGGTGATAGTCACCTTTTCTACGTTCAATTTATCTTACGCGAAACCAATTTGACAAATACTCTCACCGCACCTAAGATAATTCGCACCGCTGGATTAGCTCAGATTAGTTACTGTAAGTTTTTATTGTCGTTGGTGCATGATACTGGTACCAGCGATAATCTATAGTTAAAGGTTGCATTCTCGAAGGAGGTAATAGGGAAACATGCTGACGCTAATTATTATAGCCCTGGTACTCGTAATCCTGACCGTAGTGTATTTCGGGGTACTACTGTGGTTCCGGGATCCCACCGTCAGCCTGCGCTTCGATTTCAACAAGCTAAAAGGTGAACCGCTGCGATTCGGTAAAGATTTCCTGTGGGGCAGTGCGACCGCGGCCCATCAGATCGAGGGAAACTGCACCAACAACAACTGGTTTCAATTCGAATCCGCCGTTGATGAACAGGGCAAGCCCCGCATCTTAAACAATCAAAAAGCCGGGATTGCCTGCGACGGATGGAACCTCTACAAGGAAGATACCCAACTCATGAAGGCGCTCTCCCTGAATGCCTACCGCTTCTCTGTCGAATGGAGCAAGATTGAGCCGGAGCAGGGTCACTTCGACGAGGCGGCACTTGACCACTACGAAAAAGTCGTGGACGAACTCCTGGCGAACGGCATTGAGCCGATGGTCACGTTACATCACTTCACCAACCCGATATGGTTTGAGGAACAGGGCGCATTCCTCCAGGAGAACTCACCCGAGGTCTTTGTAAAATTCGTGGACCACGTCGCAAGGCGCCTCGGACCCAGGGTGAAACTCTGGTGCACGATCAATGAGCCGGCTATTTATGCTATCTTCGGGTATTTCACGGCGGAGTTTCCTCCGGCCGAAAAGGATGCAGTGAAGGCGGCAAAGGTTTTTCGCAACATGCTGCTTTCCCACACGGCAGCTTATACGGCCATCAAGAAGATCAAGCCGGACGCCCAGGTTGGTCTGGTAGTCCATGTCGCTATCTTTGATCCGCCCAACCAGTGGAACTTGCTGGATGTACTGATAGCCCGTATGCTCAACAGGAATATGAATGAATCACACTTCCAATACCTCGTGGAAGGGCGTTTCGATTTCTCAATACCCGGTATGGTGAGCGAATCTTATAAAGGCGGGGAGAAGGACGCATTCGATTTTGTCGGCCTGAACTATTACACCAACCATTACCGGGTGTTCAAACCCTTGAGCAAAGAACAATTTGTTGAAATTACGAAATCGCCCCCGGACAGGTTAACGGACATGGGGTGGGAGATTTACCCCGAAGGCCTGTACCGTTCACTTAAGATGATTTGCCGCTACACCTCCAAACCGATTTATATCGCCGAGAACGGCATCGCTGATGCGAAGGACACGAAGCGAGCGAAGTATATCGAAGACCATTTGCTGGTTCTCAACAAGGCAATTGCCGATGGGATGAACATCAGGGGCTATTTCTACTGGACACTGATGGACAATTTTGAATGGGCGCACGGATTCGATAAGAGATTTGGCCTCTATCGTGTCGATTTCAGCACTCTGAAGAGGACGCTGTACGAAGGGAGCCGCAAATACCTGGAGATGATTCAGGCTAGTAAAAGGTGAGGTGTGATCTTTTCACAGATGTAAAGCTATTCTATGTATTCTACACCATCGATCATCTTTCAATCGTCCAAGCTGGGCGACATCTCCTGTATTCTTAAGGAGTTGGACCGCGCTGAGGCTATGCTCAGCGATAAAAGGCCAGTAGGGCGTATTTATGGGGTCAGCGGAGGGGCGCTGACGGCAACCGCCTTCGGACTGGCGCTGGCCGCAAAGCTCGACCCTGATACATGGGGCAAAGCTGCCGCGGCGATAACCGACTTTCGCAGCTTCCTCAGCAGAGCACACAGCGGGAAAATCCGCAGCCTGAATTTGAACCCATTCTACGGCCCCTTCAACCTGGAACCTCTGCGCCACTGGCTTATAGCCCGATTGAAAGCATATACAGGGCGCAACGATTGGCAAATCTCAGAACTGGGTATCCCACTTTACATTTGCACTATGGACCGTGACGCCGTCTTCACCATGTTTGGCCCGCCGGACGATAGTCTGCAATGCGATTACCAGTTTGTCCATGTTGGGCCGCCGCAGGACGCCCCCCTGCCAGACGCCGTCATAGCCGCAGTCAGCACGCTGCTCTCCACCAGCCCCACCCCAGTGGACGGTAAATGGGTATACGACTGCCGCCCGGCCATAGTGGACGCCGGGGCCATCGTGGCCGACCTCGAAGCCACCGACCCGCGACCAATCCTGCGCACCAGGCCCCATGCCGTCATACGGCCGTGGCCGCTGAACTTCGTCACCTCTTCGTTTATAATGCACTCGCAGCACGAGCGCAACCAGGCGCTATTGGCCGATTATTACCTTGATCTGCTGCGCCGCCACCGTGAACTGCTGCAGGCGGTAAAGGACGGACAGCCCGGTTTTTCCGCCGGCTCCGTCCGTGCGTCAGACCCGCTACCTACCCTTGGTCATGTGGACCTGCCTTATATAGGTTCCACCGAGGCCGCCACCAACATGCGCCAATCCGTTGAAAATCGGAACGTGCTGATTGCCCGTTTCAGTGAAATCCTGAACGGACAACTGGACAGCTTTCCCTTCGACCGGCCGGCCAACGTGATCTACGGTGCAGGCGGATTCTCCGGGATTTTGGGCGGCCTGGTCACCACACGGGCCGTGGACGAGGGCTTCAAGCGCGGAGGCGGTGAGATAAAGCAGATCTACGGTGTTTCAGCAGGCGTACTCAACGGTTTCTTCCACTCTGTTCAGGTAGCCGCTGCCCGCAACCCCGGCTTATATAAACCGGCAGCACAGCATGCGCTGGAAGACCTCGAAAACTACATCGCGCATATTGAACCCAAAAAAATGCTGCGCTTTAACCTCAACCCGGCCAGGTTCTGGCTCGGTTGGGCCAACCTTGACCCGCTGGAGGAATTTCTGGCTGAGCGGCTGGCAGCCTATACCGGGGCAACCCACCCGGAACAGCTCACCTTTGACGATATAGCTCTGCCCTTAACGGTCACCGCCGCACGCGCCGACGGGTTCACCGATTTCCTGGGCATGACATCCCCCGAACGCCGTTTCGAGTTCGGCGGCCGGACATGGAAAGTGCTAGCTGCCCCCATAATTAAGGCTATAGTTGCAGGCTGGAGCATGAACACGTATATCCAGCCGGCAGAGCTCAACGGCCAGCGTTACCGTGACGGTGGAGGCACCTTTTATGACCCCTCCCTGCTGGTGGCTTGCCTGGATCCTGAGATAACCAACCTGATTGCCATCCATCTCAATCATCCGGAGGGGCACACATTCAACCTGCCTTACCGGCCGGACCTGGTAAGGCTAATCCTGGATACGCACAACTACACATTCTGCGAGGAGCACCGCCGGATGCGCGTTCTGTCCGCACTTCTCTATGATCACTTTCGCCTGCGCAAATACGCGGCGGAAAATGAAATCCAGGTGGAGCCAGATTTCCGGCGTTACTGGAAGCTGCAGGATACGGGGTATATTGATATCGAATGAAACCTTCGCTTATTTATTTCAACGCGGGGAACCACTCTAACAATATGTTATGCTGATTATATAATAATTCCATCTATGTATACCGTAGTTTGGATACTGGCAGGGCTATTGCTCGGCTGTCTGCCGTTTGCTTACTGGACAGGACGCCTGTTCCTGCGAAAAGATATCAGGCGTTACGGGGACGGGAACCCGGGCGCTACCAACGTTTTCAATGCAGGCGGCCTGATTCCATTCATCCCGGCCGCATTGCTGGAATCTTTGAAAGCCACGCCACCTGTCTGGCTGGCGCAGGAGATCTCGCATGTGACCGGGTGGGAACTATCCCTTGTGGCCATAGCACCCCTTGTTGGAAATGCCTTCACGCCGTTCCTGCGCTTCAGGGGGGGCACAGGTGTCGCAGTGGTTTACGGGGTGTGGCTGGCCCTGCTCGGATGGCTTGGACCTGTGGCTATCGCGGTATCCATTGGGCTGGTTTTTATTTTCATCAGGGAGACACCCTGGTGTGTCATTATCGGGATGTTATTGTTCCTGGCTTTCTTGTTGTATGGTCAATACCCGCTGTACATGGTGGGAGCATGGGCAGGTCACACGGCCATCCTGGGTTACAAACGCAGGCAGCACTTCACCCATCGGCCTAAAATGCAGCAGTGGGTTACCAGGCTTTCCAGGAAAAATAATTAGGGACCTCCGTTCCACACCCGATAACGATCATTTTTATTGAAGATATAGCTATTTAGTAAGTTGGCGCCCCACATCTGGTGGAGCTTGCCTTTTAAGCTCAACCTTCTAATAAGCCTAAGGTGTCGGTTTTGTAAACATTCGTTTGGCCAGGTAGGTTGTAAAGTTAAAATCGTAGGGACTGGCTTCTATATTCTCCTTGGATTCGGCCATTATCCTGTCGGCATCTGCATACCCGTAGAATTTCTTTATCTTGTCCTCATAGACAATGCCCATGGCTTCGCCAATGAGAGTTAGTAAGTTTTGAATTTGGAACTGGTATTTAGACTCTTCCGGGCAGAACTGTAGATGACAACCCTGGCAAGCGTCAACCAGCACTTCAGCGCCGGTGCTCGCTGCCTCTTCCAGGCACTGCCTGACCATTGCCTGCCCAATCTTTGGTTGATAACGGCTGGCCACGGCACCACAGCAAATAGATTGCTCTTTATTCTTGTTCATCTCCACCAACTTGAGCCCGGGAATGGCCTTCAATAGCATACGCAAGGACTTGGTGTCACCGAATACTCTAGTTATAGCACAAGGGTCGTGCAGTGTAACCGTCTTCTCAACCGGGTGGGTAAATTCAAGTGCATCTAGGTGCTGGCTCAGGAAATGAAACAGTTCATCGTACTGGAAGTGCATAAGGGTAGATTTTTGGTAATATTGAGCAACTTGGTAAGCGCATCCGGCGCAGCAAAATATAACCTGTTGAGGTTTGAAAGTATCCAGGGCATGCAAGAGTGCCTTACCGTGGGCATCGGCCTTCTCTAAATTCACGCCAGAATAGCGGGCGCCGCAACAGAGTTCACCGCCGGCGACTATCACGAAATCAAGCCCGAGCCTCTTCAGGATGTCGAAGACAAGAAAAATCTTATCCGGCATCATGACCAAACTACAGCCCGTGAAGACCACGACTTCCTTTTGTTGCGGATTATCAGGAACATGGCTCAGCCAGCGCTTTGCTTCTGGTTTGATTTGCATGCTGGCCAGGATGTCTGGTAGAAAGTAAATACGGTCACCCAGCTTTATCTCCATGAGTGGATAGCGTTTCTGTCCCAGCTTTACAAGTTCAAGCTGAAGCAACTCCTGCATAATCAGTGGGTTTATGTCCTGAGGGCACACGTCTTGACATATGGCACAGTGCATACAACTAGCAGCTCTCATAGATGCTTCTTCAGATATAATTCCGTCCTTCAGCACATCCATGACCTTTGCCTGGATGTCCGAGGCGGGTATGGAACTTAAGGGAGTTAACGGGATAACAGGACAAACCTCCGCACAAATGCCACAAAGATTGCAATCTTCAATAATCTGTTTCTTCTTTCGACTGTATAACTCCGTTAGCGAGGCAGCTTCCATGTTTCTCCTTTCTATATGCTTCCGCAGGTTATTTGGGCTTTCTAATACTGTATAGATGAGAGAACTGACTTTTCAAATATTAACTGCGAAGTTTATAAATTAGATCCCAGTTTTATGCAGGGGATGACCTGCACCGGACAATTGTATCACCCTTCAAGTTAGTTTTGCCATAGCAGGGGATGGTACAATTACTGGGGGCAAGTCAAAAAGGAGGAGAAATGTTCGAGGTTTTTTTAACTAAAGAACAGAGGAGTCTCAGGAAGGAAGCACAGGACCTGGTCAAGTGGGTACCGCGGCAGCTCATTCTCGATATGGATGACGAAAAAATCAAGTTTCCCAAGGAATGGATTGAAGAGTCAGGAAGAAGAAATCTTCTCGCAGTTAGAGCGCCGAAACAGTATGGTGGTAGAGGATTTAAGTGGGTGGATGAAGTCGTGGTCATGGATGAGATCAGTAAACTTGGGGTCCCCCTTACGTGTGTTTTTGGTTTGGTTTCTCTCGTTGGTGAGGTCTTGAATGCATTCGGAACCGAGGCTCAAAAGCAGAAATATCTAAAGCCCCTTGTTGCAGGGAAATTATGGGCTGGTGAAGCGCTTACTGAACCCAGGGGCGGGTCAGATTTCTTTGGTGCTACAACTAATGCCAGAAAGGAAGGCAAGCATTATATCTTAAACGGACAGAAACGCTTTGTTGTAGGCGCTGAAGGGGCAGATTTCTTTATAGTATATGCAGTCACCAGGCCCGGAGCAGGCCGCGACTCACTAAGCACCTTCATTGTTGAAAGGGATATGGGGGTAGAGGTGAAGCATGTGTATGGCCTGATGGGAAGTCGAGGTACTGGCACTGGAAGATTAGTATTCAGAGATGTGCGCGTGCCGGAGGAAAATTTGCTCGGGAAAGAGAACCAGGGTTCCAAGGTATTCTATCAAATGATGGTGCCCGAAAGGATGGCTGGTTATGTTGGCGGCTCTCGAGCCATTTTGGAAATAGCTGCAAAATACGCCAATAAAAGGAAAGCTTTTGGACAGCCGATAAGAAATTTTGAGGCCGTCAGTTTCAGAATAGCGGAGTGCATAACCAAGCTTGATGCTGTCAGCGCCCTGGCCTATGCCGTGGCTCGAACAGTGGATGAGGGAGTGGGTACCCCTGGTTATCAAAGAAGATTGGTCTCTGAGCTTAAAAAGTTCTCAACCCAAACGCAATGGGAAGTGGCCAATGAAGCTATGCAAATTCTCGGCGGCATCGGATACACCAGGGTTTTCCCTATTGAACGAGCGGTAAGGGAAACCAGACTACTGCAGATCTGGACCGGAACCAATGATATCCAGAACTTAATTATCCAGCACGAATATTACAAAGAACTCCTTGCCAAAGTGACTGACGAGAGGAATTTTGAAGCTGATGTTGCCCTTAGTGAGAGTGAGGCCATGGAGGAAAAGATCTACGAATAAAAAACCTATTTAACTGTACGCTTTTTCACAGGCCTTCTGCGTATGTCTGCGAACTGATAGTTTGTCATGGCATGCATCCTCCTGAGCTAATTTTTACTCATTATTTCTCCTTTTGATTTCCAGCGGAATGAATATTAGCTCTTATAATTTGATTGATAGTTTAAATGGTCACCTTTAACCTTGGAGGATAATCGCTCTTCATGAGCCACATGCTTTCGGTACCTTTTAGCAATTCAACATAGTATCCTTTTGTTCCAGATTCCCCCGTAGCAAACTTGGGTATAAAAGCCAGCTCCATATTTGTTTTAATCCCGTCATAATCAAACATGATTTGTTCTATCATTTCGTCTTCTGCCAGAGACATATCGCTTCTTATCTGTAATACATGTAGTCCCTTAAGCCCACCAGAAATATTGATCCGAGCTATTACGGAGCTTCCTTTTTTACATGTGATTACCTTATTACCGTCCGTATACCAGCCTGCGAATTTAACGTTTAACGGCCTACCCTTTTGCGTTTTTCTATCATCGTGTATTCCTGCCTCCTCATCGGCGATTTTAACTGCAAGGTCCAATTGGTAAAGTTGTAGGTAACGATAAAAATCTTCAACAAGCTTATTTTCCAGGAATTTATATACATTATTGTTTCCCTTAACGTTAAGCTCAATATTCATTTGCTCGATAAAATCAGGATATTCGATACCCCAGGCCATTCCTTCTAAAAAAGCATCCTTGGCAACAATTAGAGTTTCATCCAATGTAAATGTATCTTTATAGTCGCCAGATATTTGTTGCCACAAATCGTTGGTAATATCTTCGTAGCACTCAGGCTGTTTTCCGCAAGCTGCTTTATATGCCTGCATACGAGTTCGGGCTAATTTTCCAAGTTTCTCCATAAAATCTGGGCCATTAATAGCCTTAAAAACACGCAATTTATTTTTTATCCTCGGTACTTTTTGCATATCAGGTGCCCTCAGGTTAGCATTTTCATTTAGTTCACCGGGCACAAATGATTTACTTGCTAATACTCTACCTAATATTGCACCATGTTGCCATGAATCATTAAAAATATATCGATAATCTTCAACAGATACAGTAGACCCCTCAATATAGGTCTTATTGAGTTCAAAAATAACTTCCTTGACAAAATATTCTTCTAACGACATATTTTCCAAAGTTAAACCTCGTCAAAATGCGTTAGCAAAAGGCTGCGAATAGAGAAATAAAAAGGCTCTCAATGGAGTAGCAACTCTAAGTAGGATACTCTCCACAGCTTTGGCGCTTTTCAGAGATTAAATTGATGGTCTACTCTCAAAAAAATATTATTGAGCCTGTTATCCCGCTTTCTTCCTGGCATCGATGGTCTCAAGCAGGGCCTGCAACCTCGTATCAACCTGCGCATCGCTATAAAACCTCGGATCGCAGGAGTCGCCATTGATGGTGACTGCGGGTATACCCAATTTCCTGGCCAGGCCGTCCATAAGCATAAAATGATGGCCGTTAAAGGCCCGGCATGTCTGCGTTTCACTTAAAACCATCCCATCAATTGAAAATTCCTGGCACAGCTCGCTGAGAGCCTTGATCCTGTACGGGTAGTTACGCAACAGGACGATATCACAGCAGTTGTAGGCAATGCTCTCCAGCGGCTTCTCCGGGTCTATCATATCCGGCCTCGGCCACCAGACCAGGTTCGTGTATGTGCTCACGACCACGCAGGCATCCAGCGCAGCGAACTTATTGGCCAGGCCTCCTATATTGCTCCACGTTAATATACCGTCCCAGTAGAGGCGGTATTTCTCCACAGGCACTGCTCCTGTACCTTTTGCAATCCTCTCCTCGACTTCCTTCTTCATCTGCGTGAGCAGGTGCCCGGTCCCTGGCAGGCCGATTAAGTGAGCAACAATACCTATGCTGGTTGCCCAGTCAAAGAAGCTTGCCGGAGAAGGTACATTCCTGCAGAGTTTCATGACCTCAGCCCGCAGGGTGACGGCCTTTTTTACTTCCACGAGCAGCTCTTTTAGCCTGTTCCAGTTGTAAGGCTTTCCCGTCACCTTCTCCAGCAGCTGGATGAATTCCTTCTCCTGCTCGACAAAATCTGCCACGCTGGGTTCCAGGTCAGACTCATCCCAGATGAATTTCGGCTCAAAATGATATACCGGGATGCCCAGGTAAACAGCCATTGATTCTCCCCACACACGCCCTGTGCCGCAGCCGCCGGCGGAGTTCACATATAAATCAGGCTTGGGCATGGTCACTGCTTCCCTGTTGACCGATGCATCCAGCTTGAAATCTCCCTTTGCTATCCTGGCCGCACCCAAGAAGCTGCGCGCATAAGAACATGCATCAGGGAGCATGCCGAAGGCTTCTGCCGCATCCTGCAGAGGTTTCTCCTGCTTCTTGGCAGCCAACCCTGCTATCAGTCCCTCTGCATGTAGCACCGGCATATCGGCCGCCCTGGCAAGGACGTATACGGGAAGCCCGTTGGCCCAGACAACCTTTTTCCCCTCCGCTGCCTGCCGCTTGATATCTTCGAAGGAAGCCAGCATCATCTTCCCTATTAATGAGGCGCTGGCAAGCTTGTTTGCCTTTTTCTGCTGTGTAACCATTTCGGTCCTTCCTCCTGATATGAAATTTAAAGCCTGTCAGCTATTCAGCCCAGCATTTCCATGAAAGCCTGGAGCCTGGTCCTGGTACCTTCCAGCGAAACCACCTCATGCTCCGTCTCCAGCATGATATGAGGTATACCTGCTGCCGCTAATGCCTCCTTGATGAATGGGTAGTGGAACAGGTGAGGTTCGCAGTACTTGACGACTAATATAATGACCCCCTGCGCCCTGTTGGCTGTGGCTTTGTCTACAAGGTATTTATCCCACCTCACCGGCAGGTAGCTGCGCGTCGGGACCGGAAGTGATGTTTCCAGGTAACGTTTCACAAGCGCCTGGAACGGACTGCCGTTTTCCTCTGCATCCAGCGCGCAATAGCGGTAACCCGTGTACAGGTCATCATCCACGATGATTCCGCCCATCCCCTCTATCAGATCCAGGATATCCGCTTTCGGCTTCTGGCAGAGATGCCCGGAAAGGAGGACCTTCCTTCCTTTCTTTGAAGCGGCCTTCCCCTTCTTCAACCGGGACAGTAACTTTTCCAGCAGCTCAGAGTGCTCCTCTTTAGGCATGAGCATGCCTGCCTGAATTATGAGGAGCATATCGCGGTAAGCAAGGAGCCCGGGATTGGCTTTACGCAGGTCACGCAGGCTCCGCAGCAGGGAACGGTTTTTATTATAGACCCGTATGCTTTGCTTCAAAGCTGAGTCATCGATTTTGTTTCCCGCTATTGACTCCACAGTAGACTTGACCTTATCAAATTCCCTGACCGTGTCCTCGGACGCATTCGGCCTGTTTAACGACATGGGGAGACGCATATATTCTACTCGTGTTCGCGGCAAGGTCTGCTGCAAAATGCAGGTTGCAGTCCTTGCCTGAACGCAAATGTCTGAATAAAAAATAGCATCGAGAAAATTAAGCTGGCCTTTATCCGCTATATCGACCATGTTCCTGGTGATACCGCAATAAAATGGGTGTATATGCGAAAAGCCTGAAGTTATAGCTTCATTCGTCTCCTGGAGTACAACCGGTAACATGCCGGCAGCATGTATCAATTCCTCCGGAAAGTGCATCGGGCTGCAGGCCACCACCTTCCCCTTGCTGGCGTTTTTCCACTCAGCCAGCTTCTCATAAGGGGCCTCCACCACAGACCTGAAACGGTTCATTATCTGTTCCATGCCATCCTCCTCGAATTAGTTCATAATCTAACTGGAAATTGGCCAAATCACCTATAGTCTATCTCTGCGAACCTTTCAATTCCTCCGCCGCGAACAGTGCAGCTCCCAGTGCGCCGATTATCTGTGGCTCCGGGGGAACTGTTATCTCGGTTTCCAGCAGGCGTTCGAGCACGCATACAACCCCCACATTCTTAGCTACACCGCCTGTCATAACGATGGGCGGCGTGATTCCCACCTGATTTACGAGGCTGTGCATGCGCCTGCCGATGGCTTCATGAAGGCCGGCAATTATGTCAAGCCTCGACCGCTTTTGCGCGGCCAGCGAGATAACCTCGGACTCGGCAAATACCGTACAGATGCTACTTATCTGTGCCGGGCTCTCGGCCTTCAGGGACAGTTCGCCCATCTCTTCAATGGGCACTTCCAACGCGTGTGCCATCACGTCCAGGAAACGCCCGGTACCCGCGGCGCACTTGTCATTCATGGCAAAATTGATCACCTTGGAGTCGCCGTTCAATGTGATAACCTTGCTGTCCTGTCCACCGATATCTATCACGGTCCTTACATCCGGATAGAGGAAGTGAGCTCCCCTGGCATGGCAGCTTATCTCGGTTATGCTCTTATTGCCAAAATTGACCATGTTCCTGCCGTATCCGGTTGTGATCAGAAATCCGATATCCGGCTCGGAAAGGTTAGCTTCATTAAGGGCCTGCCGCATGGACATGATGGCCGCAGTCTCATCAACAATTTTCCCCCGTATTATCTTGTAAGCAAGGATTCGGCAGTCACTATCCACAATAACAGTCTTAGCGGTTAGAGAACCGATATCCACACCGACTGCTACACTCACTAACTTTCCTTTATGTGCAGTATGTCATATGTCAAAACTTAATTAAGCCATCTATTAAGTGACGATAGCCGTATTCTCTGAAGCTATCATTCACATGGGTTTAAAATATGCGATATCCATTATGTTACCCTGGCGGTTGTCGCTCCATTTTGCTTCCACCCGCATGCCGATATGAACCTGATCCCTGACCTTCTCCAGATCTGTCATGTCGACCCCGTCAATAAAATGGCTCAATGAGGTATCGGCACCATCCAGGTCTACCAGGGCGCAGATATAAGGCGGAGGCTTTGGTTGGCCGGAGAACTCGAAGGTAATCATCGACCAGGTCCTTATCTTCCCCTTATCGCTAACCTGGACCCACTCCAGATTATCTTCGAAGCAGCGCGGGCAGAACTTTCGCGCCGGCACCAGGACGCGCCGGCATTTAGGACATTTTGTCCCCATGATCTTTTTATTCTTAATCTCGTCAAAGAAACGGGAAAATACCGGACCTAAAGCCCAGCGATAAGGTAGAGAAACCTTACCTTCCATTATCCTTGCTTCTTCTTTCGCCATTTTTATTCTCCTCCTTATAATTCGCTACCTACAATCATGATGCCATTAAACTGGCAGGCGCCTCCCATGGCATGTGCCAAGGCAGTCTTGGCACCTGCTATCTGGCGGTCGCCAGCTCTGCCAGTCACCTGGAGAGCAGCTTCCGCAACACGGAGCAGACCTGTGGCACCGATGGGATTGGTGCACAAAACCCCGCCCGACGGGTCGCAGGGCAGTTCACCTCCCCTCAATACAACGCCATCCTCAACCAATTCGCAGGCTTTGCCGAAATCGCAGAAGCCGAAGCATTCGTAAAAAATAAGCTCCTGATAGGTGAAGGGATTGTATACCTCGGCGACGTCAAGCTCCTTTCTAGGATTAGTGATGCCTGCCTGTTGATAGGCCTTCTTAGCTGCCACGATGGCCGCTTCCCAGACCACTTTGTCGCTATCGCCGAAGAAGTGCTCATCACCGGCATAGTTCATTCCCTTGACCCAGGCCACCTTCCTGCCCATTTTCTTAGCCTTCTCCTCCGAAGCAAAAATAACGGCACAAGCGCCATCAGAAGAAGGGCAGACATCCATAAGCCTCGTTGGATAGGCGATGATGCGCGACTTCATGACGTCTTCCATGGTCACCTTAAACCTGAGATGTGCATACGGATTATCCATGGCATTGTCATGATGGTTGACCGAAATACGGGCGGCCGCCTCCCTCACCCTCTCTTCAGGCAGATTGTAGCGGTACATGTATTGATGTGCCTGCATGCTGAATACACCGGGAGCGCCGGCTATGAACCACCTCTGGAACCAGGGATCGGCTACAGTAGCCATGGTACCCTGTGGATCACCCTCGAACATCTTCTGGGCTCCGACCGCGAGTACCATATCAAACATCCCGGAGGTAATATGATAAGTGGCCAAATGGGCGATAGACATCCCCACCGAGCCACAGGTGGCTGTACGGAGCAATGGTTTGCCGAAGGCGGTCATGGCATCCGCCCAGTAAAGATGGTTGGCGTTAACTCCTTCCATCGGGGAGGGCATTGAGCCCTGAGCCACCGCCTCTATGTCATCAGGTGAAATCCCGGCATCTGCAATAGCCGCCTTCACCGCCTCGTAGATAAGCTCCACGTAATTAACATCTTCCCTTCGCCCGTGTTTGGTTTGGCCGACTCCGATGATAGCTGCTCTTCTTGCCATCTCTCATTACCTCCTATTTGCCCAGAATAACCACAGAATGATGCTGACCGGCCAGCCCATGCGTGGAATGTGCCAGCGCTGTCTTGACACCATCGACCTGGTGTTTTTCTGCCTTGCCCATCAACTGAAGCGCCGCTTCAGCGATGCGTAAGAGCCCTCTGGCCACATAAGGATTGTGCGCCAGGACGCCGCCGGACGGGTTCACCGGTAGCTTGCCCTTCATGGTAGTATTACCTTTATCGATGAACTTGCCTCCTTCACCTTCGCCGCAAAAGCCGAGCTGTTCATAATACAAAAGTTCCTGGAAGGAGTAAGGCTCGCAGATCTCGGCAACGTTGATCTCCTTGGAGGGGCTCTTAATCCCCGCCGTTGCGTAAGCCATCCTGGCTGCCTTCCTCAGCGCACCATCGAGCAAATCCCGGTCGCCGAAGAACTGATGGTCAACACACCAGCCCATACCTCTGAGCCATACCGGGTTCTTAGTCATCTTCTTCGCCTTTTCCTCCGAGGTCAGGAGCAAGGCGCAGGTGCCATCGGAATAGGTAGCACAATCCAGTTCCTTTATGGGATAAGCCATGGTGCGTGACTTGAGCACATCCTCAACGCTGAACTTCCCTTTCTTATGAGCATAGGGATTATCCAGTGCATTGCCCAGGTTTTTCACCACCACTTTGGCCGCCTGCTCCTCGGTTATCTTGTACTTGTTCATATACAGCATAGCCTGCAGAGCGGCGGTGGAGACGTCATCAAGCCCGATAGGACGCTGGAAGAAGGGATCAGCATATAGATTGGTCAAGGTGCTCAGCCCTGGGATCTCTGAGCCTTTGGTGATCGCATGGACTATGCATGTATCATAGTGCCCACTCATGATTCTCATAGCGCCGTAGATAAAGGCAAAGGCACCGTCCTCTTCTGTCTTTGAGGAATTCTTTAAATAAGCGCCGAGGGCATCATAGTAAACCGAATTAGAACAACTGATACCCTGCCAGAAATCGGATGACGAAGATACGATTGTACCGACATCTTCCCTCTTTAACCCGACCTGGTTTAATAAGTTTTTGCTCACCCTGAAAGTAAGGTCCCGGACATTGTCATTGGCACACTCCTCTGGACCTAGCTGCTCCACGGCAACAATAGCTACCCTATTTGTCATATTTCAACCTCCTGCGGAAAGAAATTTAAGAATATACCTGTAAACTTAATATGCAAACTTAATAAAATCGTGGACTTGTTCAACCAGATACGGGATCAAGCCAGCCAGCGCTTGCGCCTTTTGTAGTGCTTGACTTCGCGGTAGCTTCTCCTCTGGCCTACCTTGCTCAAACCCAGGTAAAATTCCTTGATGTCCTCGTTATCTCTTAACTTCTCAGCGAGGCCGTCCATCACGACGCGGCCGTTTTCCATAACGTAGCCATAATCTGCCATCTCCAATGCAAGCTTCGCATTCTGCTCCACCAGCAGGATGGATGTCTTCTCATTGGTATTGATTCTCTTCACTATCCCGAAGATCTCCTTCACCAGCATTGGACTCAAGCCCAGGGAAGGCTCATCAAGGAGCATAAGCTTCGGCCTGGCCATAAGCGCACGGCCCATGACCAGCATTTGTCTTTCGCCACCGGAGAGATAACCCGAAGTAGCGTGACGGAGGTGTTTTAGCTTCGGGAAGTAGTCGTAAACTAAATCCATATCCTTGTTCACAGCCGGAGCATCGCTGCGGATGTAGGCTCCCACTTTCAAGTTCTCTTCGACGCTCAGGTGCTCGAACAGGGGTCTCCCCTCCATAACCTGGACAATGCCCAGCCGGACAACATCTTCCGGATGCATCCTGTCAATCCTGTGGCCGTCGAACTCGATGCTGCCGTCGCTAACCTCCCCTTCTTCCACATAGAGTAGACCGGAGATAGCCTTAAGCGTGGTCGTCTTGCCGGCACCGTTACCGCCCAGTAGACTTACCAGCTTCCCATCCGGTACATCCAGGGAGACACCTTTAAGCACCAGGATGACGTTCAGGTAGATGACCTCTATGTTGTTCAGCTTCAGCATTTGAAACTCCGTTTTTTGACTTAAACACAAAATACGGCGCCCTGCCGCAATAAAAACACCTTCATCTATAGCAATATTGCTGAATTAGCTGCTTCATATTGCCTGCTTATCTATGTTTTCCGTCGGGAGAGGCCTACGTTTCAGGCCTCTCCCGTTTGCTCTATTATTCAATTAGTGTCCTGGCTAGAGCGACTATTTGGTTGCCGGTGCCGTGAACTCCAGCTCCCATTTGATGGTGGCCACCGTCCTGGGGTCCATCCCTGATGCCCTTACGGTATACACTCCGTTGGGCAGCGGCTTAACGTTCTTCAGGTCCGGCGTAAGGCTTGCCGTAATTCCCGATCCCAGGAGCCAGTTGAGCTTGGCTACGGTATCCATGGTAGCCATGAAATGGCCGGTGGCGTCGACAGCGCCAAAAGCAAGTCCAACGCTGTCCTCTTCCGGCTTCATGCCCGTCAGCCTGACACCGGATGGCAGCACCAGCTCAATTAACACCTGGTCGCCCGCCTTCCACCCAGTACCCTCGAAGATAACCGGTATGCCTAAAACTGCCAGGCTGACCGGCATCTTGGCCGCTGTTTCCTCCGGTATTTTAAGCACCTTAGCAACCACAGGCCAGCTTTTCTCTAAAGTAGCATAGCTGATTTTAGGCGGGTTGACGTCAAATGTGCCCGCAGGCGGCGCCGGCGGTGGTGGTGGAGGTGGAGGCGCCGGAGCACAGGACGCGACCAGAACTGCCAGTAATAAGACAGCCAGGGCTGTCGCGACAATATTTTTAAATTTAAGACATCCCATACATCTCACCTCTTAGTATGATAGTTAATAGCATTATTATCACCATTTATGCAGGCTCACTGCATCCGGCGCCTTGGTCCAGTCCTGGATACGTATATTTTTACCGTTTTGTACGCGGTAGATGAGGTATTCCCAGCTGCCACGGCGCTGCGTCTTATCGTAAGCTATGGGGCCCTGAGCCCCCTCCTGCTCAATACCGGTGAGCTGCTGGAAGGCCTGGTACATGGCCTCGCCGTTGAGCTTATCGTAGCCCACGGTAGCCAGGGCTTTCTTGAGGCCCTTCTCGAATTTGTAGGACCAGAGCTGGCCGGTCACATAGTAAGCGGACATGTCGCTGACCGGTTTACCGCGGTATTTTGGATAAAGCTGTGCCCAGGGGTGATTGCGTCCATCCTCACCGCAGATGCACCACATCACCTTGACGCTGCCCTCAGTCGCCTCCGGGTGCAGCTTGACGCCGACCTGGTCGTCGGGGCCGTAAAAGTCGCCGCTGAACTGGATGGTCTTGGTCAGTCCCAGCTTATAGGCGTCACGGAGCGCGTTAGAAGGATTGGGGTCTATCCCTCCCACGTAGATGTAGTTGGCGCCGCCGCCGGCAAGCCGGTTGAGGTAGACGCTATGGTCAAGCGAGCCAGGCGGGAAGTACTCGGGGGGGAGCAGCTTGATACCGATCTTCTGGGCATACTCCAGGCCTCCGTTGAGGGGCTCCTTGCCATAGGCGTTATCCCATCCCATATAACCAATAATAGGAAGGTCCGATTTGCCCTTGGCCTTCCAGTCCTTCACAGCCCAGTCCATGAAGGCGCTGAAGCCGTCCTGGTAGGAGATGCCCCAGAGGAACCCCATGCCAGGCGACGCCACGTAATAACCGTCTGCGGGGCAGAATCCGGGTATCTTGTCCTGTTCAAATTGTATGGGCGCCACTGCCTTGTTGATGTGCGTTCCAATCATGTTGGTGAAGAGCAGCTTGGGCTCAGTGCGGTATCTCTTGTAGGCGGAGACAGCGCGGGCCGCGTCATAGCGCGTGTCAACACCAATGAATTTCACCTTGACGCCATCGACACCACCCTTTTCGTTCAGGTTCTTGAAATAGTCCTCGCAGCCCATATCGGCCGCTACGTTAAGCCCTGCTATGGCCGCGGTGTAATCGGCCAGGCTTAGGTAGGCTACTGTCTTCTCCTGCGTCGGTCCCGCTGCGCAACCCGCCAGGGAACCTGCCGCAAGCACCGAGATTATGATAGAGATCAGTACCATGAATCCGTATTTTCTTATAGTCAACCGCTCACCTCCTTAAAGTCGTTTCTGGATCCTTGCTGTTTTAAAAATATTTCTGTTTTTTCACCCCCTGTTTCCAATATTTTCTGCTTAATACGCGAACGGATAAAGCCTGTAGGAAGCTTTAAAGGTCTCCCAGCGG
>Ga0163210_1000241_pt1 | contig 21785 bp, 17 predicted proteins | sample Kivu_220m_FD_113536 | JGI IMG/M metagenome (GOLD analysis project Ga0163210, IMG submission 113536) | Freshwater microbial communities from Lake Kivu, Western Province, Rwanda to study Microbial Dark Matter (Phase II) - Kivu_220m | ecosystem: Environmental > Aquatic > Freshwater > Lake ...
AGCGCCGCCGTGTGCCAAAACATGAAAAAAACAACCCTCCGGCATGTGCTGGATGCATTGCAGCAGGAACAGCACCTGATAAACGTGGAGGCGGGGATTGCCGGCAAAGCGGTGGCCTGCCTGAACCGGATGCTGACACTATCCCAATAGCATGGAATACCGTCAGGTTACGCTGCCTTTTGGCAATAAGGAAATATTGCAACCGGCGGACGGGCACGGCGTGACGGATGCGACCGCTATTCTGTATGAGCAAGTCGCCGCCGCTTGCCAGGATGAACCCATCCAGGTGCTGGAACTCGGCTCCGGCAGCGGTATCCTGAGCATCATGCTGGCTCTGCGCTTTCCCCGGTTCAGGATTACCGGCATCGAGATTCAGAGGGAATTGGTCAATCTGGCGGAAACCAACAGCCGCAATCTGGGGCTATCCTGTTCGTTCGTGGAAGGTGATTTGAGAAATTACAAGGGTTTGCTGCCCCTGGAGGATTTTCAGCTGATTATTGCCAATCCGCCCTGGATCAAGGAAGGGGCTGGCTTGGTCAGTCCGCGTCCGGACAGAGCCATCAGCCACCAGGAAGTGACTTGCCGGATGAAGGATATCCTTGCCTGCCTGAACTGGTGTCTGGACAAAACCGGCAGAGGATGGCTGGTCTATCCCGTGGAACGCAAACAGGATTTGCAGCGTGAGGTCATCGGCACAGACCTGCGGGTCCTGCGCCTGATAGAATCACCGGAGCATCCTGCCTGCTTTGTGGCAAAACTGGGCTACGAGAAGCCCTCCGACCGTTGGTAGGCAGGCTGGGAAAGCAAGAGTTTAAATCAGAGGAAATGCCATGAAACATCAATTGACCGTCCTAATAGTCACCGCCATCCTGCTGGTGCTGGGCTGGACTGTGATAGAATATCTGCTGCAGAGCCAAATCCAGTACCAATACTCGCAGTTGTCGTCCTATCCCATCCTGGTTTATACCTGGAATGACTCCCTGATGGAACAGGTGAAACTGGACCTGCAGCAATTTGACTTTGTCGCCAATCAGGAAATCAAGAGCAGTGAGAAAGCGGCCCAGGAATTGATTCAGAAATACAATCTGCAGGGCGTGGAAGACATTCTGGAAGAAAAGACCCTGCCCAATGTCCTGATTGTGACTATGAGCGGAAACAGCCGCTCCAGAGAGCAGAAGCTCCAGCTCAAAGATAAGCTGTCCGCTCCGCCCTACAAGGACAAAATCATGGTGGAGTATCAGAATGACATCTGGAACAAGACCTTTGAACGGATTGACCAACTGAACGGCATCCACTGGATTGTCCTGAGTTTTCTTGCCCTGGTCATCTATCTGGTCTATGTGTTCAAGCGCCTGCATTACGAGCACCGGCATATCCGCTTGCAGCATCTGCTCAAAATAGGCGACCTGGAAGCTGTGCGCACCGGAGAGACCTTCTGGTCATATTCCGCCCTGCTGGTCTTCGCACCTGTGACGCTTGCCTGGCTGATTTATGAGGTGCTGTCCTACAGCGATGTCCTGCAATATGACATCCCCTGGTATTTCTTTCTCATCCAAATCGCCGTGCTGGCTGTGGCTTCCCTGACTGCCTATCCCTTTGTGCAGCACTACCGTCGGGAAGACAGCCCCACCCAGGAAGACGAATGAGCAAATACCTGCCCAATCTGCTGACCTTGCTGCGTTTGGGCTTGACGCCTGTCTTCATCATCCTGGCCATCTATGTGCACAATCCTGTCAGCCTGAAATGGGCGTGTCTGGTGTTTATCATAGCCTCAGTCACGGATTGGCTGGACGGATATCTGGCACGCAAGCTGCAGCAAATCAGCGACTTCGGCAAGTTGTGGGACCCCTTGGCGGATAAGTTTATCGTGCTATCCGCCCTGGCTGCCCTGGTGTGGAAAGCTCCCCTGAACATTCACTGGCTGGTCTTTGCCATCATCCTGCTCCGGGAAGTGCTGATAACCATATTGAGATATGCGCTGGCCAACCGCAAGGTCATCCTGCCTGCCGATATGTGGGGAAAGGTGAAAGCCATTTTGCAGATGGCGGGCCTCATCCTTGCCCTGGCTGTCTGGGCCTGGAACTTGTATTATCCGCCTCTGATGACCTTTCTCGTAGTCTGGTTCTGGATTGTCACGCTGGTCACAGTCCTGAGCGGCTACAACTATCTCAGAGGGACATTCGGGAACAAGGTATGACTGCGGACCGGGCTTATCCCCCAGCATTACTAATCAGAACATTGAGGATATTATCATGAGTGATAAACGCTCTCACTACGTTGTGCCAGCCCTGCTATCGGTATGTCTGCTGATGGGTATGGCGCTGTCTTCCTGCGGCAAATCCGCCCGGCAGACGGACAGATATGACTTTTACGAAAAGGTCATGGACACCAGCAAACCCATTGCCGTCGGAACCGACAGGGATATCTATATCCTGTGCGATGAGACTAACTGGAAACTGGTGGAAAGCGCTTTGCGGGAAAATCTGGAACAACAACGGACAGTGGTCAGTAAAGAACAGTATTTTGAGCTTCACAGGTCAGATATCAAACAGTTGGAAACCCTGACCCGCTACAAAAACCTCATCTTCATCGGAGACCTGCAGTCCAAGAGCGCTGTGTCCCGCCATATCAGGAATACTCTGCCCCCCAATGTCCTGCAGAAAGTGCAGGCCCGCGGTGCGGACATGCTGTCCGTGAACAACCGCTGGGTCAAAGACCAGCTGGTCATTTACATGGTCGCCAGCCAACCGGACCTGCTGGTCAGATTGCTCCAGGAAAGAAAGAACAAGCTGTTTGACCTGTTGTTAGAAAGACTGGCTGACCGGCTGGCTTATCAGGCTTTTCTGACCAAGCTGATACCGGAAGACTTTTTTGCCGCTTATCCCTTTACCCTGAAAGTGCCCGAGACCTATCAGATTTTCAGTAATGATAAGCAGAACCGCTTTCTCTCCCTGCTGTTTCGTTCCAACCAGGAAAGCAGAGAAACACCGGATAAGTATCTCTCTGTCTATTATGAAGATATGCCGGAAAACAAGCTTGACGGGAACTGGCTGCTGGATACCCGTAAACGGCTTGCCTGGCACTATTACGATGAGGACGAGATTGACCCGGCTTCCCTGCATCCGCTCCAAATTGTCTTTGGTAACTACACTGCCTGGTATGTGATGGGAGCCTGGAAAAACCAGAAGCACCTGATGGGCGGAGGCTTTCAAGCCTTTGCCCTTTACGAGCCGAACCAGAAAAAGGCTTATCTGATTGATAATTCGGTCTATTATCCCACCGGCGACAAACTGCCCGTCCTGTTGGAACTCTGGCGTATCTCCCAAACTTTTACAGCCAGGTAGTGCCCTTTGACAAACCATAAACCATTAAAATACGCCCAGATAGCTGCAGCCCTGGGCTTGCTGCTCCTTACCCTTTCCGCCTGCAGCAGCAACGAACCTGTTTCAGCACCGGCAAACAGACCCAATGAAGCCTCCACCTATCTCTTTATGGCGGGCTCCGTGCTATTCCAAAACTCTGACCTGGCGGGGGCGGAATCCATCTTCCGGCTTGCCTGGCAGTATGACCCGCCCGCCCGGAGCATTATGCGGCACCTCTTTTTCAGTGTGCTGTATCAAACCCAGGAACAGCAATTGCCGCTGGCCCGACTGACCGCTCTGATTGATTCCCTGACTGCTCTGGGTGCCATGGACCGGCAAATGCAGGAACAGGCTTACAATGCCTATCTGCAAGCCGGCGATTATCCCAGGGCAAAAGCCCTCCTCTTGTCCTATCTGAAGGTGCAACCCACCGCCAGAGCCTATACCTCCCTGTTTTATCTGGAATCCCAGTCTCAGGACAAACAGGATTTCTCATTGTTGGACAAAGCCTTCCGCCTCAGTGGCACGGACTACCAGTTCCAGAATTCCCTCGGCACCCTGATGGTCATCCACAGCCCTGCCAAAGCGGAAACCATCTGGCTCAAAGCCCGTCAGAACGACCCTTCGGCTGAGGCTGGCAAGAACCTCTGGAACCTCTATGCTCAGCAAAAGCAGACTGCCAAGCTCAAAACCCTCTGGGCAGCTTATCCCTACCCCGCAAAAAAAGAGCAGCTGGCTGCCATCCTGGACGAGGCCTTGACCAAACGCCAGTTCAATTCCCTGCTGGTGCTGGCTGCAAACATCCGTCAAACGCAGGATGTGCAGTTCAGGCTCAGTCTGGCTCAGGCGGAATGGTATCTCTCTGATGCCGGTTTTGAGGCTGATTATCTCTGGCTGTCAGAACAGACCCTCACTCCTCAGGACAAGCAACTCCTCTATTTACTGGCTGCCGTCCATTATCTGCTCCAGAGAACAGATGCGCCGGCCCAAACCGCCATCTCCCGGCTCAATGGCAAAGTGGCTCTGGATGAACTCCTCATGCTCTACAAAGCCCAGGGATTGAATCCCGAACAGGCCAACGACCTCGGCATGCTGACCCAGCTGTATGATGTTTTCAAATCAATTGTCGGCAAAGCGCCGGAAACCGTCCTTCCTCAGCCGGTGCGGGCCTATCTGACTGCAGCGGCCAATCAGTTGATTGTCTCGCCAGCCGTTGCCTTGCCCGATTCCCTGGCATTTCCCTGTGTGAAATGGTTTTATGACCACCAGCGCAGCACTTATGACACCTATACCTGGCTCATCCAGCATTACCAGAGCCAGAAGGACACCCACAACCTGCTGGCCGTGATTCAACAAGCTCTCGGAGAATATCCCGATGATGCCACGCTGCTCAACTGGCTGGGCTACAACTATGTCCTGGAAGGCAACCGCCAGGAAGAAGCGGAAACCCTCATCAGAAGAGCTCTGCAGCTTGACCCGGATAATCCGTTTTATCTGGATAGCCTGGCATGGCTGTATTTTCTGAAGGACGATGCCCGGCAAGCTCTTGACTTGATGAAAGTCCCCCTCCTGATGGACAAAATGCCCTCGGAAATCGCCTTTCACCTTGCCAGAATCTATCAGGCCCTGGGAGAGAAGGAGGAAGCCATCCGTTTCTGCCAGCGTGCCGTGGATATCAATGATGATACTGATACTGTCAAACAGGCGCTGGATCTGCTGAACCGACTGCAAAAGGAATAACAGGTCCCTATGCCAGGCATCAACGTCGTTTTGGGCAGTCCAGCCCTGGTTGAACAGGCTCTTAGAGCAGCCCAAACCTATACTGACCAGATAAAAGGGCATTTCCCTCACTGGCAAACCAGGATAGCTTTCCAAAACCCTGTGCTGTGCTGTTTTCTCACCTCCCATGCCGCCTATCACATCGGTTCTTTGGAGACTGCCGACTGGTGCATAGCCTGGGAACATCCCTCTGCACCTGCCTTGCCAGTAATTGATGACGGTATTTATACCAAGCTGACCACCTGTGCCAGTGCCATTGCGGTGAAAACTGTGCTGTCTCCCATCCTGAGCCGGTGCCGCGACGGTTTTCTGCTGGTGATGTATCATAAGCCCTCCCAATCCCTGTATGTTGCCAATGACCGTCTGGCGAGACTGCCCGCTTACTATGCTGCCACCCGTGACGGTTTTCTGCTGGGCAGGGATTTTCCCTTCATCGTCTCCTGCCTGCCAAACCTGAAGCCGGATAAACTATTTCTGGCCCTCTATGGCAGCTTCAGTTACATACCGGGGCGGGGCAGCTATTATCAGGAAATAGATACCCTTGCCCCAGACACCTACGGTCTTTACCAATTGCCTGACCAGCGCCTGGACATCACCTCCGACCCCAGTCAACGCTTGCCTGCCACCTGTTATGGTAAAAGTTATAAATCCGGTCTGACGGATTTGGTGGATAGCTTTTTGGCTGCCACCTCCTATCAGGCAAAAGGCAAAGACCTCTGGCTGGCCTTGAGCGGAGGATTGGATTCCCGGGCTGTGGCAGCAGCCCTGTCCCGGCTCAATATCGCCTATCAGGCTGTCACTTACCGGGATGCCGATGGAACTGCCGAAAAGGATATCCCCGTGGCTCAGACAATTGCCAAAAGCGTATCCTGTCCCCATCAGATTGTTGATTTGCCTTGTGATACCCAAGCTGACCTGCAAGCTCTGTTTGCCCTGAAAAGAGGACTGAACTATCTGGGGGTGGCGTTTCTGGGGCGGTTTCTGGCTGCAGCCAGGAGTGTTCTGCCGGGTGCCCATTTGCTGCTGACCGGCGATGGCGGCGATAAAGTCCTGCCGGATTTGCTGCCAGAGCGTAAGCTCACCTCGCTTGCAGACCTCATACAATATATTCTGGACAAACAAACTGTCCTGCCTCCTGCTCAGGTGGCAGGTTGGTTTGGAATAAACCGGGCTGAGATTAACGCCTATCTGGAGCGGTTGCTTGCTGCCTATCCGGTGGACAGTCTGGAAGACAAATACCGCTTTTTCCTGTTGTCCGAGCGGGCCGGACGCTGGCTGTTTGAGGGTGAGGACCGCAACCGGGCTTATTTCCAGTCCGATACACCCTTCTACGACAGCGAGTTTTACCAATTAGCCCTGTCTTTGCCGGTCAATTGGAAACAGCATATGCGCCTGTATCATCATTTCCTGCAATTGCTTAACCCCCATTTGAGCCGCATCAGGAACGCCAATTACCGCCTCAATCCTTACAGCCCCTTGTATAAACCGGCACAGGCTATCCTGTCCCTTTTTCGTAAAACATCTGCATCCGGACAAGCCAAAGCCTCTAATCAGACCCAGGTTCCGGTTGTTACCGCCCGTCAATTGTTGCAGGAGAGCATCACCCGAAACCTGCAAGCCGAACAGGCGCGGGACATTCTGGCATCCACCGCTCTTTCTGACATCCCCGTGTTTTTACAAAACGCCTACCGTTCCCAATTGTATTTGACAGACACCTTGCTGAGAATCGTAACTGCCGATAATCAGTAATTTAGCCCAATGTTTCACTATAAAGGACTATCCCTTGTAATAACGGTCACTTCCCCGTTTCCAACCCCATTCCCATACCGCCCTTGGACAGATGTCCCCACAATCAGAGCACAATGCCGCACATTCTGTGCGGAATCGTCCCCTGAACCTGTTCATATCATCAAGGCAATGAGACAGGGAGAGGATTGTTTTTTATCTTGACAAGTTGCTCATGCGCAGATAGAAGCAAATCAAGATGGAAAAAGAATTAAATTTATTGTGTAACGCTGTAAAATATTCACTTACCCAAGTAAATGTTTCTTAAGGAGTTATATATGAAATATGTGCCGATTGCAATGTTGGCTGTCCTCATACTTTTTGGTTGTTCCTCTGTGTCTGTGCAAAAGCAGGACACCATTGTTGCAGACTACTCCAAGGTCAGAATGATAGGTCCCAAAAAGCGGATTTTTGTGGCAGAATTCGAGAACCGCTCGGCTTATGGTCAGCGGAGACTGGGTCAGGGCATCAGCGATGTCCTCACCACCGAACTGGCAAATACCAATAACTTCATCCTGCTGGAACGCGAAAAGCTGGAAACCATCCTGAAAGAGCAATCCCTGGGTCAATCCGGGTTCATCAATGAGCAGTCCGCCCCCCAACTTGGCAAGCTCATGGGTGCCAATGCCATCATCACCGGAAGTGTCACTCAATTTGGCACGAGGACGGAAACGTATGATGTGGTGCTCTCCAGTGGCAAGAAACAGATTACCACCTGTGCGATAGATATCAGGATTGTGGATACGGGTTCGGGACAGATTGTCTGGGCTGGTTCCGGTCAAGGTGAAGCGGTCCGCACCTACACGAATGTACTCGGCAGTGGCAAAGCCGGCGGTTATGATGAAGCTTTGGAGGGAGATGCCTTCCGGGCTGCCGTCGTCAAGGTGATGGAAAAACTGGTCACTGCCCTGAACAATCTGGAGTGGTCATGCACAGTTGCCAAAGTCACAGATGCCAAAATGTATATCAATGCCGGGCAGAAATCCGGTCTGGAACTCAATACTCCACTTGTCATTTACACTCTGGGCGAAATGATTGTGGATCCCTCCACCGGCAAGGAAATCGGACAGGAGGAAACGAAAATCGGGAGCGGAACCGTGGCCTCCTATTTTGGAGAAGATGGTGCCATCGTGAATCTTGATGCGGACAGTAAAGTCAGAATTGGTGATATCTGCAAACTCAAATAGGAGGAATTATGAAAAAACTTGCCCTGCTGTTATTAACGGTTGCTTTGTTGCTGTTGCTCATGAGCTGTGCAGGCAATAAAGCAGACCAGGTTCGCAAACTGACCAAACCCATAAAAATCGCCATTCTCCCTTTTGCCAATGAGACGACCGACCTGGGGGTGAGCGAACTGGCGAGAATCTTCTTTATCATTGGTTTGGAGGAAAAAGGCTATACCGTTCTGAACATGGATGAGACCGATAAAATTTTGCAGGAAAATGGCATTACAGAAGGCGGACAACTAAGCAGCATCTCCGCCTCTGAACTGCAGAAGAAGCTGAACACGGAAGGTCTGCTGTATGGCACGGTGATTGATGCCCAATATTCCACTCTGGCTATTGCCGCCAAGAAGAAGGTGACGATTAAGATCATCGTTAAACAAAATGAAGCGGAAGTCTGGAACGACCAGGAATCCGTTTCCCAAAGCGCCTTGAGCAGTCTGGCCAATCCTCTGCAGGGCTTGGCGGAACAGGTCGTGAACAAGACCTTTGAAAAAGCCTTTGCCAAATACCACGGACACCCGCTGGAAGCCTTTACGGAAGAGGTCTGCTACAAACTGCAGGAAAAGATGCCCGGCACCCGGGTGGAAAAATCCGGCTGGAATTAAACTCTAACAACCAATCCTTAAGGAGGATAAAAATGAAAAAAGTCCTGTTCTTGATCATGTTATTGATGGTGGTCTTTTCTCTGGATCTCTCAGCAGCGAAAATGACCGGTTGCACTGTTATCCCTTCTTTTAGCGGACCTGGTCTGGGAGTTCGTCAATGGCTCTCCCCCAAATGGGGTTGGGAGCAGACGTTCAACCCAGTTGGGAATTTGACGATGTGACTGCCAGAGCCAGATTGATGCGCACTGTCGGCACTGGTCAGAAGACGAGATGGTTCCTGTTTCTCTCCCCGGGCTATATGGCTATTAATGAAAAGCAGAAGTTAGCTGGCACGACAATGAAGTATTCCATTTCCATGCCAACTGTAGCTTTGGGAGTGGGCTTTGAAAAGCTCTATGGCTTTAAAAAGAACAAGGGCTGGGGTATGGAACTCGGCTATCAATATGGTTCTGCCGATTATACGCTGAAGTATTCATTTATGGGAATGGATCAAACCTACAATGGCACTTATGATGCATCACCCCTTTATCTGGGCTTCACTTGGGCGTATTATTTCGGTAAGTAATCCAGTAACTTACCATAGAAGAATGATGTAAAAACAATATATCGGCCAAACCCCCGCCACGGGGGTTTGGCTGGTATTCACAATGGCTTGAAATGAAAAAACAGTTTATCCTAATCATGTTGTTGTTTGCCGGGCTCTGGTCTGCCCTTGACAGCCAGCCTGCCTGGGTTAAACAGAGACCCGTTGACACCAATTACTACACGGGTATCGGCTCTGCCCTTCTGCAAAAGGAAAACTACCTGCAGGAAGCCAAAACCAATGCCCTCAATGACCTTGCCTCTGAGATTAACACCAATGTTTCCGGCGTCACCATCAACAGCCTGATGGAAACCAACGCCGTTACGCAAGAGGATTTCCGCTCGCAGGTGGTTGCCTCCACGCAGGCTGAGCTGGAGGGCTTTGAACTGGTGGATTCCTGGAAGGACAGCAACCGGTATTGGGTCTATTACCGGCTGTCCAAAGTCCTTTACCATGACAGCAAAGAAAAGAAACTGCAAGCCTGCGTCAATCAAGCCCTCACCTACTATGACACCGCCAATGCCTATCTGAATTCAAACCAGATTATCCTGGCGCTGGATTCCTATTTCAAAGCCCTCAATCCGGTTGCCAAATATATCACCGAGCCGCTGCAGGTGGATTATCAGGGCAGGAAGATATTTCTGCTCAACGAGATATACAATGCCGTCCAGAACACGCTGGCGCAGATTACGCTCACGGCCGGTAATCCAGCCCCACTCGCAGCCAAGACCGGCAAAGGTCTGGACAGCCCCTTGCTTATCAAGGCATTGTATAACAACAAAAAGAACCAACCCATTGCCAATCTGCCCCTGACCAACACCGTCAGCAAGGGCACTGCCAATCTGACCGAACAAGGTCAGACAGACAACGCCGGCACAGCTTCAATCTATCTGACCAAAGTGCTGTCCAGGGAACCAGTCCTGCTGATAAAATCGGAAGCCGATTTGTCCAGAATCATCCCGCAGGACAGTGCCTCCGTGCTGTTCAAGACGATTGTCTCGTCGCTGGTGCTGCCTTCCGTCACCGTCAGCCTGTCCGTATCGGGTTTGTCCTTCAGCATAGATGATAAAGAACAGAACTTTGGCGCACCGGTCACTCAACCCATCATTGCATCAAAGCTGAAGTCCTATCTGGCGGAACAGAGCATTACGTTTACAGACCATGCTGCGGATGCGGATTATGTGATTGTCCTGCAGGCGGATACTGCCAAGGGTTCCAAGCTCTACAACATGTTCAGTTCCTTTGCCACCGTCACCTTTAGTGTGGTTGACCGCAAGCAGGGAAAGGAAATCTACAAAAATACCCTGACCAAAATCAAGGGGATTGATATAGACGAGACCGTCTCAGGCACCAAAGCGCTGGAAAATGCCTCCAAGGACATCCTCAGCGACCTTGACAACAATGTCCTGAAGGCTTTGTTCCGCTAACAGCGCTATATCAGCTGAGTTTAATAGAACATCTTGGGCAGCATCTTGCGGGAGGGCGAGAGAAATGCTTCGCTGCTGCGCCGGATGATATGCGTGACCTCTTCTTCCGAAATCTTCAGCCACTTGCCGATGCTAAAGAGTTTTTCCTTTTCATTCTGTTCCAGTCTGCCATCCACCAAAGCTAATTGGGAAATGCGTTCCATCAGTTCAAACTTACTGCCGTCCCGTTGCTGGGCGAAATGCTTGCAGATGGTGGTAACCCTTTTGTAGAGCTCATCCCCGTCCTTAAAGTTCATATAAACTTCCGGTTGGGTGGTATAATCCGCCAGCCAATCGTGAATCGTTTTAAATGCCGCTTCCTGAATCTCTCCGTTGGTAATGGCCATATAGACGCCCACGCAGCTCAAAAACTCCACAATCTGCTTTTCCTTGTCCTTCTTCGGATGGATTTCCAGCAGGTTCATCATTTCCATCATCTTGATTTGGAGCTCATTTTCATTCATGGCTTTTTTGTCTTTATTGCGTGGCAGCAGTTTGGAGCCGGCAAAATAGAGCAGGTTCTGGATGCGCACCAGATTATTGGGATGGGTGGAAAAAAAGTCCCCGACAGCTATCTCGCGGATTTTATCCAGCTGCTTCAGATACTCGTCTATATCAAAATTAAGATAGGTCTCGCTGAGACCGGAGGCAAACTTAAAAAACACCGTGCCAATGACTTTGATATCCGGCACGCACAAATAGCCGATGCGGTCGCAACTGATTTCGGCAAACCGTTGCCAACGCAGGAAGTGAATCGCCAGAGCCGCCGGTATGTCTTCGTTCTCCCGGTTGGCCAGGATTTTATTGACCACATCAAGCTGGCTGTGCTTGTAAATCAGATGACCCAGCTCGTGTCCGATGACAAAGCGCAGTTCGGTGTCATTGAGTTGCTGGATTAGCGAAGAGGTAAAGCAGATGATATGCGGCACAATGCCAAATCCGTTGATGGAAAAGGCATTGACCTCCGGGGTGGCAACCAGATAGAAATCTATTTCCTCATTGTAGTCCAGATATTTCTTGATGTCTTCGCACAGGTTATACAGGCGTGGCGCAATCACCTTGTTGAGCTTCACTGTATTGGCCAGCATATGGTTGGTGATGCTCTCCAGCTCATCCTTATTATCAAAAATGTCATAATAGGTGGATAGCGCGTAATCTTCTTCCAGGATGCGGACCAGTTCCGTCTCGCCCGCAAAACGCAGTTTGGCAAAGTCAAATTTCATCCTCAGACACCTCTCGTATATATTATGTTGATTCTATCTCCTGTTCCGGGACAGCAGTCCCGTCCAGCCTGTAATCATCAGTTATTTCAGTTTGGAACGGAATTCGGTCAGTCTCAGGATATGGGTCACTTCCTCATTGATGATTTTGCGGATGACCATTTTGGTTTTATCGCTGTGCATGGCATCGTTGATGGCATGGAAAAACAGCAGCGTGTCCTTTTCAAAGGAAATGGCATAGGCAATGATGTCCAGTATATCTCTAGCGCCGGTCGCCAGCCGGATGGCGGCATCCTCATTATTGAAAATGCGGGCATCCACAATCGTTCTCAGATAATCTGCCACCAGTTCCCACTCCGGCGACATCTCCAGGACTTTCAGGTCGGTATCATCCCGTAAACTCAGAAAAGCCTTTTCATGGTTCAGTTCCTGGTCCCTGAGCAGAGTGATAAATTCCAGCGCCTGCTTGTCCAAATCCTTGCGCTTGAGCGCAGAATGATAAAAGGCATAGCCATTGCGTTCTATCTGCACTGCCAGTTCGATGATTTCATTGACGGAATAGGTGGACATCCCATCCTCCTTTTTATGACTATATTTCATTATTCATGAGATTTTATCTGGTTTCACTAAATCAATATTGATGTAGAATATCATCTGCTCAAGGTCTTGCTTCTTGTCAAGACAAATCACTCGCTGCTTTTTCCCTTTGGCACCCAAGCAGTCTAACGTATGTTAAGCGTAATAACGTTACGCTTAACATACGTTAGATTACCGGGGTGAGGCAGGCGGAATGAAAAAAAGCTTGTCAAAAAAACTGTGCGTGCAACTGTGTAATTAAAGAATATGATGAGGGGTTACAGAACAATGAAAAAAGTAGGAAACATCATCATCTTCTGTCTGTTCATGCTGCTTAATCTCAATGCTGAACTGGACAGTGCCACCGTGGTCATACAACGGGACCGCGCTTATCTGCGACAGGGTCCTGGTGCTTATTATACCGTGCTGTCAGAGGTTCCGGTCAAGACCAAACTGACCGTCAAAGATAAAGATGATGGCTGGCTGAAGGTCACTTATAATAAGCTGACCGGTTATATTTCCAAGACCTCCACGGTCGCCCAGCCCGCCAGTAAGGATATCTTTGCCCAGATGGGCACGACCAGCACCAATGTCACCATATCCCGGCACGGGATGTCCGCCGGGGTCAAAGGATTTGGGGAGCGCTTCACCAAAGCCTTCAAGGGTAATACGGATTTCCTGACCGCCGCCGAAACCTATCATCTGGACCCGAAAGAGTTTCAGAAATTCAAGAAGGACACCTACAAGAAGGTGGACCTGGACAAGATACGCAAGGCCAACCGCTTGGCTGTCCGTAAGATACCGGATTATTTCAGTGAAGCGCAGGAAGGTTTTGGTCTGGGAGTCGCCGCCGCCGTTGCCAATCTGGGACTATATCAAAATCCGGTCATGCAGGAATATGTGAACAGCATAGGTCAATTGGTGGTGGAAGCCAGCGATGTGACAGATGTGAGCTTCAAGTTTTTCATTCTGGATATCCCCGCCCCCAATGCCTATGCCTGTCCGGGCGGCTACATCTTCATCACGAAAGGCATGCTCCAATACATCCAGTCGGAAGCGGAGCTGGCTTGCATCCTCGGGCATGAGATAGCGCATGTTTCGTGTTTTCACGGGCTGAAGGAAATGCGCAACCGGCAAAACCAGATAGCGGCGGATGAAGCCTTTGGCGAATTGGATGAGGAATTGCCGGACGCCTATGACGAAGAGACCAAGCTGACGGAACAGGAGCTTGAGGACGAAGCCTTCAGCATGTATGAGACCATCATCCAGGGCAGATTGGACGCTTATGAAGAGGAAGCGGATGTGATGGGGCTGAAATTTGCCATCCGCGCCGGATTCAATCCAGCCGCCCTGCTCAATGTCGTCCAGCGGATGGTCAATAACGGCGTTTCGTCCAATAACGAGCACTTCCGCCCGTCCATCCTGACCAAGCGGATTGGCTGGATAAACCGAGAACTTGCCGCCCAAAAAATCAGGAGCGGTCTGCTGGGCAATGCCAGCCGCTGGAATAAATACGCTGCTACCTTGAATTGAGCTGAATCACTTGGTCTTGACCTGCACGGGGAATTGGATGTCCACAGTGGTGCCCAATCCCTCCGTGCTGGCGATATAGAGTTCTCCGTCCATTTGCAGCAGCAGGTTGCGGGCAATGGACAGTCCCAGTCCGATGCCACCGTAATTGCGGGTAAAGGTCTCATCCACCTGCGTAAAAGGCTCCAGAATCAGATGGAGCATATTCTGCGGAATGCCGATACCGGTATCCGCTATCCTGACTTGGAGCATCTGCTTGCCAGACTCTGTTTCCACAACCTCCACCGCCACTTCTATTCTGCCATGCCGGGTAAATTTGATAGCGTTGTCCATGACGATGCGGACGATTTTCTGAAACCAATCCCTATCCAAAAACACCTGTTGGGTGGGATTGGACTCCTGGTAGGTGAAGGTCAATTGTTTTTTGGCGGCAAAGGCCTGATACTCTGATACAATCGGCTCCATCAGGTGTTTCAGGATTTGCCACTGCGGCTCTGAACCGATGCTGCCTTTGAGGATACTGAGAAAATCGTGGATTTGCTGCAGGATGCGTTTTAGCTTCAGGGCCGAAATGGAAATGGTTTGAGCGATGGAATCCTGTTCTTCGCTGAGACCGGTCTCGGTCAGCTTGCGGACCAAACCAATCAGGGCATTGAGCGGGGAATTGATTTCCGCGGTGATGCGGGTCAGAAAGGCGTCCTTGGTATGGATAGCCACTTGGGCAGCCTGTTGCTGGCGCAGTAGTTCCCGTTCGTAGAGCTTCAGATTGGTGATGTCTAACAGATAGCCATAAAAGTAATTGGTTTTGGTAATCTCATCGGGCACATAGAAGGTGTAGTCAAACAGGTAGCGGATTTGGACAGTATTGACCCGGGCGAGCTCCGGATTGAGTTCGTGCCAGGTATTGACAAAGAGATTGTCCTTTTCGGGGTCATCCTGGACAGGGCAGATGATGCGGTAAATCTGGGCATAACTGAAACTTCCCTCCTCCAGATGCTTGCGGCGGTCTGCCAAAATCCATTCCAGGTCGTCCGGATGGATGATATGGCGGTAGGGGATGGTGGAACTGAGGATAGCCTCGGGGTCATACCCGAAAGCGGCAAAGTTTTCGGAGATATATTCAAACACCTCTTTTTCGCGGTCTCCCCATTTCATGAAGACAATCGGACCAGTCAGAAACAGGTGATGCCGCAGCCGGATTTCCCGTTCCAGGCTGTTCCGTTCGGTCTTTTGCTGTTCCATAAACCGGTGCTGACGCTTGATGCGTTTGCCCAGCAGATGGTGTAAAACCAGAATGACCCCAAAACTGAGACAGAGTCCCATGATGAGCACGGCAAAGAACCTCCGCTTGTGCACATAGGGGCTGTCCTGCTGTTCAAACACACCCAGCCACTTCTGTTGGATGTAACGCAACGATTGATTGAATTGCAGATTCTGGATACAGATATTCAGATCGGTGCGCAGGTCTGCCTGATTGGGGGCAACCGCAAGACATTCAGGGATGGCATAGCCAAGGTTGCCGGAGGCCTTCAGATTTTCCAGCTTGTTTTCCGAACAGAGATAATAGCCCTGGATTCGGGGCAGAACCACCACCGTGCCACAACCATCTGACAGGCTCTCCAGCGCAGTCAGGTTATCAGCCATCTTCAGAATTTTGGCTCCGGGCGCTCTGGCAAGCAGGATTTCCTCTATCATGTCATCCGCTTTCAGCAAAACCTGCCTGCCATTCAAATCATCCCAGGAATTGACCTCCGGACAGCCCTTTCTCACGAAAGCGGCATAATGAACATATGCATAGGGCACCGAAAACAGGTATTTATTCTGATTGGCAGGCGTTTTGGTCATTGAACCCAGAATGTCAATTTCGCCTGTCTGGAAGTGGCTTTGCAGACTGTCACGACTGTCGCTGACAAAGATAAACTTCATCCTGCCCCGCTTGGCAACAGCCCTAAGAATATCCACATTGATGCCAAGCGGCTTGCCCCTGGGCGAGAGAAATTCGTAAGGGGCATTGTCGCTGTCAATGCCGACCGTATAACTGACCCGTCCGGCCAACACCGGCAGGCTGAAGGCCATTATCAAAAATATCAAAAGCTGACGCAGGGGGCTCAGAGTCATACCAGCGCAGGATTGTTTACTTTACTGAGAATACGGTAGAGGTTGTCCACATCAATCGGTTTGGAGATATAATCATCCATACCGGCGGCCAGAAAGCGTTCCTTGTCCCCAGCCATGGCGGCTGCCGTGAAGGCGATGATGGTGATATGATCGCCGGTCTCTTTTTCAGCTTCGCGAATGCGGTGGGTGGCGGTCACACCATCCAATTCCGGCATCTGGATGTCCATCAGAATGCAATCAAACTTCTGCGTCTTCATCAGTTCCAAGGCTTCCGCTCCGTTATTGGCAATCGCCACAGTCTGGTTCCAGCGTTCCAGTTGTTTCTGAGTGACCATCTGATTGATGGGCTCATCCTCGGCGATGAGAATCCGCATGGGAGGCAGGGGTTCGCGTTCTTTTTCCGGTTCCAGAAGCTGCTGCTCAAATCTGGGCTGTTCTGCCAACCTGGTTCTGAAGGGCACGATAAAGAAAAAGCTGCTGCCCTTGAATTGCTCGCTTTCCACCCAGATGAAGCCGCCCATCAGTTCCACCAGCTTTTTCACGATGGACAGCCCCAGACCCGTCCCGCCGTATTTGCGTGTTATGGAGGCATCCACTTGTATGAAATCATCAAAGATATCCCTCTGCTTCACAGGGTCGATGCCGATGCCGGTATCTTTGACACTGATTAACAGACGGATGTCGTCATCATACTGGCTGTAAATGTCCGCTGAGATTTCCACATAGCCTTTCTCGGTGAACTTGAGGGCATTCTGCATCAGGTTGATGAGGATTTGCCGCAGACGCATCATATCGCCAAAGATGATTACCGGGAGTTGTTCACTGAGGCGGGCGCGGATATCCACCTGACGTTTGGTGCTGCTGGTGGTAAAGGTCTTGATGATGTCCTCGATGAGGAAACGGGGATTGAAGTCCGTCACTATCAAATCCAGCTTGCCGGACTCCATTTTGGAGAAGTCCAGGATGTCATTGACGATTTTCATCAGGTTTCTGCCCGAGAGCTGAATCAGGTCCAGATATTCTTTTTGGTTGGGCAGCATTGCCATGTTCTGCAAGACTTGGATGAAGCCGATAATGCCATTTAATGGGGTGCGGATTTCATGGCTGATATTGGATAGGAAGTGTCCTTTGGCGATATTGGCGGTCTCGGCTTTTTCCTTGGCTTCCAGCAATTCCGCCTCCAGCGATTTCTGGGCTGAGATATCCAGCATGTAACCGTACAGCCAGGTGGTGTTGTCCTGCTCCCGCACCAGCATGCTGTAATCGAATACCCAGCAGATATTGCCATTGACCGTGACCACCCTGTATTGCTTGGCGGAAAACTCCATCTCATCGTTGATGTCACGCTGCAACTGGTTGCTGAGCCGCGGCCAGTCCTCGGAAAACACCAGGTCCCGGAAGCCTTTTCTCTGTGTCATCAGGTCTTTGGGTTCATAGCCAAACTGCCTGACATTGTCCGAGATATAGGGAATTGTCTGCAAGTCGCTCAACAGCTTATAGACGATGACCGGTCCATTGACAAACATCTTGTATTCGCGGTTCAGTTCGCTCTCATATTTCAGCCGGCCTTCCAGTTCCCTTTTCAGTTCGTTGGATTTGTATCTGACCTGTCTGCGCAGATACCACAGCCCGCTAAGAGAAATGACCAGAAACAGGGAAAGCGGCACGATGATATACATCATTCTGCGGACCAGCGTCTCGCTGGACAAGGTTTCCTGTTCCTCCTGTCCAAACCACTTTTTCTGTATCTCTTTCAGTCTTCCGGTTTTCTGCAGAATTGCCAATCCGGAGTTGAAATCATTGATTAACTGGAAATTGGGCTTCTTGGCTGCAAAACAGTAAAACTTGGGGTCAAACGGCTTGTCCAGGATGGCGATATGCTCAAGTTTGCGTTCATTGATGATGTATTTGCCATTACGGTAATTGACCAGGGCAGCTTCCACCTGACCGGAATCCAACATGAGCAGGGCATCTTCCTGCGAGGGTAATTCCACCACCTTGCCTTTGAACTTGATGGTTTGGAGATATTCTTCGGAGACATCTCCTGTTTGGGCCGCAAGGGTGGCACTTTGCAATTCCGAGATATCGTGATAAGCTGAGTTCTTTCTCACAAACACACAGCGCCAGGTCTCCGTATGCGGAAAGGAAAAGTTATACAAAGCAGCCCGTTCCTGCGAGTATGCCATACCCTCGATAATATCCACTTCCCCGCTGTTCAGCCATTCCTTCACCTTGGACCATTTGCCCAGCCGGAACTTGACCTGAAAGCCCATCACTTCTGCCACTGCCTCAGCCAGTTCCACATTGTAGCCGATGGGCTTGTCATTTTTATCCAGCAGTTCATAAGGAGGAAAATTAAAATCACCGCCCACCACGATTGCCCTGCGCTCATTCTGCGGCGTCTGAGCACTCAAACATACTGTCAGAGATACAAAGAAAACGGCTGCCACATACCTGATGTTCATTGCCTTTCCCTCAATCAAAGAAGTCTGATGCGGTCCTGATAAGCCCGCAAATCGATTTTACGCTGCAGACCGCTGAGGGTCATGCAACGAATCATGCCATACACCGGTCGTGTTGTCCAGGGACGGTCATGCTTGCCAAAGCACCAGGCAATCCCGGCATAGCTGTTGACATCCCTGCCGTCCAAAGCATACTTGTTGTTCAATCCCAGGGCAATCCGGAAAGCCTCTGCCGGAGAAGCCGTCCACTGCAGAATTTGCTTGCCCCAATACATTCTCAGATAGCCGTGCATCCTGCCTGTTTTCAGTAGTTCGGTCTGAGCAGTGTTCCAGGCTCCATCATGGGTCTCCGCCTGTTCCAATTGCTCAAGGGTGTAGAGATAAGGACGCTTATCCGCCTCATGTTCCCGTAAACTCGTTTTAGCCCATTCCGGCAAACATATATAGCTGTCGTAATTGGGTTCCCACCAGCAGAAATTGGCTGCCAATTCCCTGCGGACCACCAATTGCTCAAAAAACTCCAGCGCAGACTGCTGCAAAGGTGAACCGGCAGGTTCATGAGATGGTTCTGAAACCCGGGACAAAAAGGTCGTCCCGCTCATTTGCAACGCCCCGGCTATCTGCAGAAGAATCTCTGCCACAGAAATCTGGCCAAAATGCAGATACGGACTGACACCGCTCTGCCGGTCAACCGCCGGGTCATTCCTGCCCCCGGTATATTGGGCTAACTGATTATGAATAAACAGGTTGATTCTGTCTATAGCCGCCTGTCTGCCCCCGCGACAGGCAGGAACAGGTGTGACGCTGTTATCAATGTGCAGATGTTCTGAGAGGGCTGCCAACCATGCCTTTGCCTCTGCCCGGTTTCTGACCAGCCGGTATTTGCCAGCTGGTAAACCGGCAAGACCCATCCGGGCAAACCAGTCCTGCTGAAAGCTTTGCCTGACAATTCCTGAAGATTTCAGCCAGTCCTGTTCCGAATTGATAAAACCCTCATTGATTTTCTGGTAAATACGTTTCCGCACGACAGCGGCATTATAGGGCGGCTTGTCCGTCAGGGAACCTGGGGCAAAGAGATATTCGCTATTGATGGTGACCAGTGGTATGGAAAGAGCGGATTTGAGTTCCGCCACCCACTGACGCTTATGACGCAGCACTGCACTATCCGTGATGACTTCCGCCGCCAGGCGCGCCAAGGTTTCCACCCCCCTGACGGCATCATCGCTGCCAATTACCAGGACGGCCCCTGTAGGGCGGAGGTCATCCGCCAATGCCGGCAAACCCTCAAACATAAACTGATAATGGCGCCCATTGGCTTCCGGATAACCTTTCAGGACAACAAACAGCACTAACAGCGGTAATTGCAATTGATTAGCACGCTGCACCGCATAGGCAAAGGCAGGATTATACTGCACCCGTTGCGCTGCTTGCATCCAATACAGGATATAGTGAGCTCCGCCCAATGCTTTGTCTTGTTTGCTGTTAACTCCGTCTTTTCTGATAATCTCCCACTTCCTGGTCAATTAGTTTCCCGCATTTCTCCTTTTGTCTGGCAGACAGCCCGACTGTCAATGATTTTTTTCCTCAAGAAAAGACTTGACACCATTTGTAGTTGCTAAGGATAATAACTAATCTGTGTTTTTAACATAACATACTGATAATTAGATATTTATGTTGTGAGGTCAATATGAAAAAAACGCTGCTGTTGCTTACTCTTTGTATGCTTATCCTGCCTGTGTGCAGTATTCAGCGGATGTATCAGCAAACCCTGGCGCTGTCTTCCGACCGCAATATCCTGAATATCGTCCAGAATGTGGGCGAAACGCATTGTCAGCAGTATTTTATCAATGCCTACCTGCTGAGCAATCCGGACGAAATTGTCACCAACCATGTGCCTACACCTGCCGGTTTCACCTATGTGGATGCCACCAAATTACGCATCTCCAAACTGGGCGACGGGGTGAACACGCCCTACTATGTGGCGGTCACCATCCTGTCCACCGCCTTTTCCCAGAATTGGCTCAGCCAGCAGGTGCTGCATGTGGAGGTGGGCTTTTATCAGACGGTGGAACTGACCAGTTGGTTTCAGTTGATTACCCCCGGCATCACCCCCATTATTATCACTGACCCACCTCAGGTGGTGCCGCCGCTGACCGGTTATACCATCAGCGGCAATATCGGCAGCATCTTTTCCCTGGCGGATGTGACCATCAGCAACAACGGCACTCCCCAGACCCAATTGTTTGAGGGATTCGGACACTATTCCTTCAATGTCAGTGCCGGTTCGGATGTGAATATCACGCCGTCCAAAAGCGGCTATGTTTTTTCCCCGGTTTCCATATCCCAAACCAATGTGTCTGCCGATAGCCCAAACAACAATTTCAATATGCTGTCCGCCAATCCGGACTGTGCCCTCAATCCCAATCCCATCAACGGCGCAGCCAATATCAGCCCCTCGCTGGCGTCCCTATCCTGCCAATATAACACGCAAACGGATTTCATCCAACCTGCCGGTCTCCGCTTCCATTTTCCCGCAGCCAGCACCACGCCCCAGGTGGTGTCCTTTACGTCCTGGGGCACCTATGAAGTGCCCATCTCCGGCTTACAGCCAAACACCCAGTATGATTGGAAGGTGGTCCCTTACAACGATTATGGGGAAGCAGCCAATGTGCCCGTATGGACTTTCACCACCGGTTCCGCTGGTTCTGCCCTGCCCCTGCCGCCGGCAAACCTGCAAATTGCCGTCCTGGGAGAAGATATCGTCCTGCATTGGAACGCCGTCACCCAAGCGGAGGATAATACCCCCTGCACCCCCGACGGCTACAATATCTATGTCAGCTCCGGCTGGAATCCCTTTGGCTCGTATAACCTGCTGGACTCCACCAATAGCCTGCAATACATTCATGCCGGAGCCGGACTGACCCTCCGCAACCGTTTCTACAAAGTGAAAGCCTACAGGCTGCGCTGATAAACTGATGTCTCCTCTTTCCTGATGGGCTCTACGTCACAGCGTGCCTCAGCCTGTCCTGCATTGGGCGAAGAGATTGGGAAATGCTCATTTTTTGGAGTATAT
>Ga0163210_1000242_pt1 | contig 21778 bp, 19 predicted proteins | sample Kivu_220m_FD_113536 | JGI IMG/M metagenome (GOLD analysis project Ga0163210, IMG submission 113536) | Freshwater microbial communities from Lake Kivu, Western Province, Rwanda to study Microbial Dark Matter (Phase II) - Kivu_220m | ecosystem: Environmental > Aquatic > Freshwater > Lake ...
CATTTCCCGCGCTTGACACTCGCGACGACTCGTTCGCGGAGATCGATTGAATATGGTTTCATACTGCCTATTATGCCATCAATCCACTAGCAATGCGCTCTAAGAGCAGACTGCCTTGCGATTGACTATCCAACTACAAGACGATGTGACTAGACTAGTCCCACGATCTCTCCATTCTCATCCACGTCGATGCGCGTGCCGGCGGGAATGCGCGGCAGCGCCGGCATGGTCCGCATGTCGCCGCAGATGGCGTACAGATAGCCCGCGCCAATCGACGCACGAACGTCACGAATGGGAACGCGGAACCGGCGCGGCCGCCCTTTGAGCGCTTCTTCGTGCGAAAGCGACAGATGGGTCTTGGCCATCGAGATGGGCAATTTGTCAAAGCCCAAATCAGTATACAACTGGATTTTCCGTTCTGCTTCGGGCAGGTATTGGACTCCCTCCGCGCCGTAGATTTTTTCGGCGATGCGCTCAATCTTCTCTTTGATCGGCAATTCCAGCGCGTACAGGAATTTGAACCGTGACGGTTTGTCGCACGCGCGGACGACCGCTTCGGCGAGCGAGATCGCGCCGGCGCCGCCGCGCGCCCGGGCATTTGAAACGAACGCGCCCTCTGCGCCCAAATCGCGCGCGATCCGTTCGACCAATGCAATCTCGCGGTCTGTGTCCGTTTCAAAGTGATTGATCGCGACGACGACGGGGACGCCGAAGAGCAAAGCGTTTTCGATGTGCTTCACCAGATTCTGGGAGCCCCGTTCGACGGCCGCCGAGTTTTCTTTCGCCAGTTCCGGCGGCACGGGCTGACCTGCGACGATATGCCCCGCGTGGCCGTGCATCTTGAGCGCGCGAATCGTTGCGACGATGACGACGGCGTTTGGCGTCAAGCCGGAGTAGCGGCACTTGATATTGAAGAATTTTTCCATTCCGAGATCAGAACCAAACCCCGACTCGGTGACGACGTACTCGTTGAGCTTTAGCGCGATCTGATCCGCGATGACGGAATTGTTGCCGTGCGCGATATTCCCAAACGGGCCGGTGTGAATGAACGCCGGCGTGTGCTCGATCGTCTGCAGTAGGTTGGGCTTGAGCGCCTCTCTGACGAGCACCGTCATTGCGCCCGCGCACTTGAGGTCCTCGGCGGTCACTGGTTTGCCGTCGCGCGTCATGCCGATGACAATGCGCCCCATTCGGGCGCGCAGGTCGCGAAAAGAAGCGCTGAGCGCGAGGATGGCCATGACCTCGCTGGCCACTGCGATGTCGAAGGAGCTCTCGCGCGGGAGGCCGCCCTCGCGCCCGCCCAAGCCGACGGTCACGTTCCGCAGCGCGCGGTCAAACAGATCGACCACCCGCGGCCATGCAATGGTGTAGGGATCGATGTTGAGCGGATTGTCGTGGAACAGACTGTTGTCGATGAATGCCGCGAGCAGGTTGTGTGCCAGCGCGACGGCGTGGGTGTCGCCCGTAAGATGTAGATTGATGTCTTCCATCGGCAGCACCTGCGAATATCCGCTGCCGGTCGCGCCGCCGCGATTCCCAAACACCGGACCCAGCGAGGGCTGGCGTAAGCAAATGGCCGTGCGATGCCCCAGGCGATTCAACGCCATGCCGAGACCGACGGTCGTCGTCGTTTTCCCTTCACCGAGGGGTGAGGGTGTGATCGAAGTGACGACGACGTATTTCCCATTCGGTCGATTGGCGAATTTCTGCAGGACGCCGAGCGATATCTTCGCCTTGAACTTGCGGTAGAGATCGACATCCTCGTCCGTCAAGCCCATGGCGGATGCGATTTCGACGATGGGCTTGACTTCCGCGTATTGGGCGATCTCAAGATCGGAAGCCATCGGTGCAGTCACATTCGCCCCTCTAGGGTGCGCAGAATCGCGTGCTTGTTCCTATCGGCTGGTCCGATCAGTTCAGCCACGCGCGCGCGGCGTTCGCGGACATACGCCTCGTCTTTGATCGCACCGAGGTTGATCGATACGTTCAGCGCCGCCCCGCGCAAGCCCGCCTCGGCCATCAGCGCGCCTACGCCTGCATCGCTGGCGGCATTCCGGTTTCCCTTTTCCGCGACAATGCGCGCCAGCGCGAGCACATCCCCGCACCGCTCGGCAACGCGCAGCGGCACATCCGACGCGCCTTTGAGCGCGTCTTGAACCGCTTGCGCGCGTGCGGTTTTCTCTGCGTCGGTCTGCTTCGGCAGCTTGTACGCGTCCATCACCCGCGCGTAGGCATCAATGTCGGCTTGCATCAGATCGCGCAGTTCTTGCTGGAGCGTTTCCGCGCGAGGCAGAATGACCTCCAGTTCAGTGCTCACCGCTTCATAGCCTTTTTTGCCCAGCGTCAATCGGCACACCATCGTGACCAGTGATGCCGCGAGCGCACCGCCGAGTGCGGCGACGCTGCCGCCGCCAGGGACCGGGTCTGCGGAAGCGAGTTCGGCGAGGAAGGCTTGCAGAGGTTTTGAGGCAAGTGACATGAGAACTCCAGTGAAGGGCATGTCTGAAGCAAAGAGGTGCCAGCCATCGCTCAGCGATAACCAACACCCCTCGGTCCTTCGACTCTGAAGGGCAGGGATATTCTAGTCCAGTCCAGGGGTTTTAGCAAATTAGTTGGTCAGTTCGATAGCGCTATGGTGCGTTAGTTGGGTGGTTTCGTCGTGTCTCTTCAACTATCGCACTGCCGAACTGTTGCACGATTCGACTAGCGCCACTGCACCTTGACCACGCGCCGCTCGCCCTCGAAATCGATGTACGCGATGCGCCTGTTGGCGATACCATACTCCAGGAGCTTTTTGACGAGCAGCACATCTGTCAGGCAGTACTGTTCCAGCCGTTCCTGGAACCAGCGGCCGAGTTCGTTGACGCGCTGTGCGCCTTCTTGATCCCCCACATCCGTCAGCGCGTAGGGCCAGCGGTCGCGCAGTGTGGCCGCCAGCCGGTTCCACACGACCGCTTGTGGACCTGTCGCCATCTTCTGCTTGCCGAGCGACCCGTCCGCGAGCGCGGCGAGACTGACGCGATGACCAAGCCGCGCTTCCAAGTCCGCGAGCAAGTCAAAACTCCTCTCGTCCAGCAACTTTTTCAGTTCCTCTGGCGCGTCGGGGAGCGGCTTTTCGATCTTGTGCTTGCCGGTGACGGGGTCAAACGACTCGCGCGCGGGACGTTCGGGCGACCACGCGAGGACGGCATTGTCAAAATGGATGACGTTGAAGCCGACGATGCGCTCGTGCATCAGCAAGTGTTCTGCGAGTTCGCCGGTGTTGTGAAAGAACTGCTCGCCGTGACACTCGCACCACGTCGCGCCGACAGACATGTGCAGCGCGCGAATCGCGGCGTCCGGGTCGGTCGCGTTCTGGTCGAGCAGCTCTTTGGTTTCGATGTCGTAGAAGATGTCGGACACGGTCTCAAGACTACCTTTCGTCGTGATTGCATTCTACACGAGGCGTGAGGAGGATGCAAGGGGAGGGGAACTACACAATTCTTCGTTTCAACAGTCCGTCAAGTTTTGACCTGGCAAATGGTTCGGTGATATACTTTGATTAGTGGCTGAGACTCAAGAGGCAAAAGAGCTTCCTCGCATCATCGAACTATGCCGTCAATTGGCCGGTCTCGGCATTCGGCATATCATCTTCAACGGCAACGTCCATGAGCACATTCCGTTTCAGATTATGTGTAAGCAGGTTATGTCACAGGTAGCCGCTCTGCCCTAGCCGGAGCTTGCGGTTTGCGATGTCATTGCGCGTTCAAGGGAAAAAGGATAAGGAGCTTATCGACGTGAAGAACAAAGTGTTTATCGCCATGGCTGGCAATATCGGCGCCGGAAAAACTACTGCTGCCAAACTCATCAGTCAACACTTTGGCTTTGAACTCTTCGATGAACCGGTCATCGACAACCGATTCCTCCGTGATTATTATGCCGATATGCGGCGCTGGTCCTTTACCTTGCAGCTCGAATTTCTCATGCGCCGCGTCGAACACCATGAGCTTATTCGCACTGTCCCCAAGAGCTGTATTCAAGATCGGTCTCTGTACGAAGACCCTGAGATTTTCGCCAAGTATCTGCACGGTTTGGGCTTTATGGACGACCGTGAGCTGGATCTTTATTTCGAGTATTTTCATCGCCTCAATCGTGACCTCCCTCATCCCGATTTGATTTTCATGCTGAGCGTCGAGCATGTGTCCACGCTGTTGGATCGGATTCGCAAGCGTGGACGCCAGGAAGAGAGTGGCATCGACGAGACATTTCTAGCTGGACTTAACGCCTACTATTCGACCTTTCCGCAAGTATGTCGAAAGAAGCATGGCATTCCCATTTATCAGATTGCAGTAGAACAGGTGGATATTCGTTCGGCGGAAGGGAAAACGGTGTTTTTCCAAGAAGTAGAAGCAGCCTTTAAGGAATTTGCCCTCATCTGAAAATGAGCCGTAGAGGAATAACCCGACGCTCTGAATCTATGCTTGAAGGGGAGTATCTTCCCATGAGTCAATCTCCAGGTGAGCGAGTTGCCGAATTCTATGCACAAACCTATGATGACTCCGTACCAGACTGGCCCGGCGAGTTCGACTTTTATCGGGAGATGGCTGCAGAAGTAAAATCGAGCGGCGCAGCCATGCTGGAGGTTGCTTGTGGCACAGGCCGTGTCGCCATTCGCCTGGCGCAACATGGGGTCAATGTGGTTGGGCTTGATCTCTCTCCAAGGATGCTCGCCGTGGCTCGGCAGAAGAGCATTGAACTGGAGAACATACGCTGGGTCCAGGGCGATATGCGGTCATTCGAATTGGGTGAGAAGTTTGGACTGGTGATTATCCCCGGGCACGCGTTCCAGAATCTCAATACGCCTCAGGATCAGGTCGCCTGTCTCGAATGTATCAAGCGACATCTCACCCCCACGGGGGTCCTCGTGATCCACCTCGACCACCAGGACGTAAGCTGGCTGGGGGATCTAATGGGAGAGAAAGGGGGCGTCTTCGAAGCGGCTGAGCAGTTCCATCACCCGAAGACTGGGCGTCAGGTCCGCGCTTGCCGAGCGTGGTCCTATGAACCTGCTTCTCAAACCGCGATTTGCCAGACCGCTTGGGAAGAAGTCGGTGAAAGTGGACAGGTGATCGACCGCTGGCAGACCAATCCAATTCGTCTGCATTGTGTGTTCCGGTTCGAGATGGAACACTTGTTAGGGCGGGTTGGGTATGCCGTCGAGGCAGTATATGGAGACTTTTTTCGGAACGAGTTGCATGACAAGAGTTCAGACATGGTATGGGTGTCCCGTTGTAGGCAATCAAATGCCTAAGGTTGTACCAGATGGGGGTGGTCGCAAGACGCATAAGGCAACATCATGATCAGTGGCAGAACACTGACGCGGGATGAAATCAAGCAAGTATGGGGAATCGATCGAAGCGAAGTCATCGATGCCATTTATTATCTTGAGAATGGCGCTCTTGTGCTCAAACGGGAACACTACGACATGCGTGGCTGGCCGCCGGGAGAAGCTGAAAAATATGCGCCCGTTCTGGAGTCCTGTTACGATCAAGGCGGATGGTTTTATGGCCTGTTTGACAACCAGCGACTGATCGGCGTCGCCGTAGTGGAGAGCCGATTCATAGGGAAGAACCGAGACCAACTCCAACTCAAGTTTCTGCACCTCAGCCGCGCTTATCGAAGCCGGGGTTGGGGCAAGCAGCTATTCGATCTGGCAAGAGATGAAGCGCGCAAACGGGGAGCGAAGCGCCTGTATATTTTGGCGACCCCATCCGAACACACCATCGGCTTTTACCTGCGTTTGGGGTGTCAAGTCACCCCCGAGCCAGACCCTGAGTTGTTTGAATTGGAACCGGAAGACATCCATCTAGAATGTGAACTCGAATAGGATGGTTGTGCGTCATGATAGGAGAGGCGAATCCGTGAGGGCATCAGTCTATATCGCGACCAGTCTCGATGGCTTTATCGCCAGAGAAAACGGCGACCTGGATTGGCTTGTTGGAAATAGTGCGGGGGATGGAGAGGACTATGGGTACAAGAACTTTATGGACACGGTTGATGTTGTAGTGATGGGCCGCAACACCTATGAAAAGGTAATGACCTTCGGCGAGTGGCCCTACGGCGCCAAGCCGGTAGTAGTTCTCAGCCGCCGCCCGCTCCAAATCCCGGAACAGATAGCCCAGTCGGTTGAGGCGATGTCGTGTCCGCCGGCTGAGTTGGTGAGGCGATTGTCGCAGCGCGGCGCACATCATCTGTACGTAGATGGGGGCAAGACGATTCAGGGTTTTCTTGACGCGGGCTTGATTCAGCACATCATTATCACGAGAATTCCCGTGCTTATTGGCAAGGGCATTCCGCTCTTTGGCCCACTGGCGAGCGACATCAAGTTGCGGCATGTCGAAACCCGGCAGTTTCCTACCGGCCTCGTCCAGAGCGAATATGAGGTTCTGACATAAGCGCCATATAAGCAGATGCCATTCATGAGGCAGAAAGGAGTCCCCTGATGACCCTAGAGCGTTCCATCTTCGAGCAGAACCGCGCCTCTACCAACCGCCTCCGCGCGCTGGCTGCGCGCTTGACCGATGCAGAAATGCAGCACCCGGTTGGCGCACATTGGACCGTGGCAATCGCCCTGGCGCATTTGGCTTTCTGGGACAGGCGCGTGATGTATGTTCTGGATGTCACCGAGCGCGAGGACAAGCTGTTCATCCCGGAGCTTGACATTTTTGTGAATGACCTGTCGCTGCCCCTCTGGGCAGCTATCCCGCCGCGCGACGCCGCGCGCCTTGCTATCGAAATCGCCGAGACGCTGGACAAACGGCTTGAGAGCTTTCCGCCGGCATTACTCGAAGAGATCCATGCGTACAACAAGCGCTGGGTCGTGCGCGCGCTGCATCGAAACGAACATCTCAATGATATCGATGAGGCTCTAAAAAGCTGAGCGAGGGGACTTGTCCGAGTCCGAGCGGCTGGATTCGCGAGATATTCAAAGCGGACTCTGATTCGGAAGCGCCAGGAAGCAAGACCTCCGAGGGGGCTGACTCCTCGGAGGTCTTTTCTCTCATTCTAGATAATCTCTCAGTTTCCGCGAGCGCGACGGGTGACGCAGTTTGCGTAACGCCTTGGCTTCAATCTGGCGGATGCGCTCGCGCGTCACGCCGAACTTTTTGCCGACTTCCTCCAGGGTGTGGCTCTTGCCATCCTTCAAGCCAAAGCGCAGTTGCAGCACGCGCCCCTCGCGCGGGCTGAGCGACGTGAGGATATCTTCCATTTGCTCGCGCAGCAATTGGTGCGATGCCGCGTCGGTGGGGCCGAGCGTCATCTCGTCCGGGATGAAATCGCCGAGGTGTGAGTCCTGCTCTTCGCCGACCGGCATCTCGAGCGACAGCGGTCGCTGGGAGATCTTGATGATCCGCTCGACCTTGCGCGGCGTCGTGTTCAGCTCTTTCGCGATTTCGTCGCTCGTTGGCTCGCGTCCGAGTTCCTGCACAAGTTGCCGCGAGACACGCGTCAGCTTGTTGATCCGCTCGCACATATGCACCGGCACGCGGATCGTGCGTCCCTGATCGGCGATGGCCCGGGTGATCGCCTGGCGAATCCACCACGTCGCGTACGTGCTGAACTTGTAGCCGCGGTGGTAGTCGAACTTCTCCACCGCGCGGATCAAGCCGATGTTGCCTTCCTGAATCAGATCAAGGAACGAGACGCCGCGTCCGATGTACTTTTTCGCGATTGAGACGACGAGGCGAAAATTGGCTTTGATCAGTTTTTGCCGTGAGACTTCGCCCTCGTGGATTTTCTGTTCCAGCCGCCCGCGTTCGGGCGCGGAGACGTGATTCCGGTTCAGGCGATAACGCGCGCGCTTGCCCGTCTCCATGCCGCGCGCGTACTCCACCTCTTGTGACGCGGTCAAGAGGGGGATGCGCGAAATCTCTTTCAGGTACAGACTGACTGTATCGTCAATGCCAATGGCACTGAGATCGAAATCGTCTTTGGCTGGCTGGGCCGGCTCGGCTTCCTCTGTGTCTTCTGGTGCAGGCGCTTTCTCCGGCTCGACGACCGGAATGCCCTCATCGAACAAGACGATGTACAGCTCTTCCAGCTGTTCCATATTCGACTCGGCTTCAGGAAACATCGAAAGGATATCGTCCTGCGTCAGATACCCTTGCTCTTTGCCCTTCTTGATCAACTCTTCGGCTAGGGTTGGCTCTTCTTCGGGCTGCGCCAAAGCGAGCGCCGCGTCCTCACTGGTCGGTGCTATTGCCCGCGCGGGCTTGGCCGATTTCGCCGAGCGCGAGCGCGTGCGCGCCGAATCGCCGCGACGGGCATCGCTACGCGCCATGATTTTGGCTTTGAGTTTGCGTGACCTCACACTCTTCTTCACCATTTCTGTCAACACCATCCAACAACCATCTGTTCTAGGGGGCAAAACCTGCTGAGGATAGACAACAAAATTGAGACAGGACAGCCCCGTCTCGGGATTATTATATGACATTCGGCTCGCCAAGTCAATACTTTTCAAAGTATCTTTACAATAAATGAAAGGATTTTAATGTCAGTCCCACAACATTATGACAACCACAACCGATCAACATGCCGATACTATATCTTGTGTCCCTTCTACGGCGTAGGCACGAGCCATTCGTGGTGTATTGAACGCAAAGCCGATCCTCCCCGCGCGGTCGGCGAGAATGATGCCTGCGGTGCCGCCGACACGCCGCGCCAGATGCTCGATCGCCGCGCGTGCGGCCTCTTTCGGCGGGATGTTGTTCGTCAGCGCGTCAACCGCGTACTTGGAAAGGACGACGCGCGTGATCGATTCGCCCCAGCCGGTCGTGGACGCGCCGCCCAGCAGATTGTCGGCGTACACGCCGCAGCCGATCAGAGGTGAATCGCCGACGCGCCCGGCGCGCTTGAAATTCATCCCACCGGTTGACGTGCCAGCCGCGACGTTGCCCTCGCGGTCTACCGCCACACAGCCGACCGTTCCACCCTGAGCGGGCACGTACTTGGCCGATGGTCGGGCGGGCGGATTCGCGAGGCATTCTTTCCACTTGGCCATCGCGGCGTCGGTGCGCAATTCGGCACTGTCGATCAAGAGTAGGCCGACTTCCCGCGCAAATTCCTCCGCGCCGCGCGCGATCAGGAACGTATGCTCGCTCTCCATCACGCGGCGCGCGAGGCGAATCGGATTCTTGACGCGCTGCACGCCTGCGATGGCGCCCGCGTCGAGCGTGCGACCGTCCATACAGCTCGCATCCATTTCTACTTGGCCGGCGCGGTTGAGGTTCGAGCCAGTGCCGGCGTCGAACGCGGGATCGTCTTCCATCATCACAATTGCGGCTTCCACGGCGTCGAGCGCGCTGCCGCCTTTGAGGAGCACATCCCAGCCCGCGCGCGCGGCGATCTCTGCGCCGCGACGATGCGGCTCCACATCGACAGGTGCGATGTCGCCTGCGCCGCCGTGCACGATCAATGCCATTGCCATCGGCTCGTCTCCCGGAGAGAAGCAATCGCCCCGCGCAAGATCGCGAGGCGAATCTGCATTCATTATATCGCGATGACGCGGACGTGGCAAGTAGGAGGAGACCTAACCTCTGCCCCTTCCCCAGCAGGGAAGGGGATAGGGCGTTTTGCACTTTACCGAATTGACCGAATGTGCTACAATTGGGGCGTCGCCATCGATGGTGATGTCTGCTCGCTGGCGATGTTGATTGAAAGGGGATAGGTATGGGACAGACACCCACTGAAATGTTCGACGACTTGGACCAATTCGAGCGCCAGATGGATCAGATGCTGCACGCGTTCTTCCCGCACCAGCATCGCTCGCGCCCGCGCACGTGGCGCCCGCCGACGGACGTCTACGAGACCGACGACGCGGTCATCGTCAAGATCGAAATTGCCGGCATGAATCCCGACGATATCTCCATTTCGTTCGTCGATCGTGAGCTGGTGGTGCGTGGAAATCGGCGCGATGTGGATGAAAAACTCAGTTATCACTGCATGGAAATCCCGTACGGCGAGTTCCATACCGAGATATTCCTGCCCGGCGTGTACGACGAAGACAGAATCGATGCCAAGTACGTCCATGGATTTCTATACATTATCCTGCCCAAGTCCAAGCAAGAACATCGCGTGACAGTCCGAGTGCAAAGCTGAGCGTGATGGGCGACGGCTTGACGCCTTGGAGTTGACTATGCACATCCTGACGAGCAAGAAAGAAGACGAAACCGAAGAGAAGAAAGAACAAGAGAATATCCCCAATATACCGAAAGAGCTGCCGATCTTGCCCCTGCGTGGCACGGTGGTCTATCCACTGACCGTGCTTCCGCTGAACTTGGGGCAAGAGCGTGATATCCGCCTGGTCGATGAGGCGGTGACGAGTCCGACCCGTTTGATCGGTCTGGCGACGACTAAAGATGCGAAGACGGAGGAGGTCGGACCGGACGATGTGTTCACGATCGGCACTGTAGCCGTTATCCATCGCATGTTGCGCGCGCCCGATAACACCGTGCGCTTGATCGTCCAGGGCATTGACCGCATCCGGATCAAGGAGTTCGTCGCGACCGAGCCGTACCTGCGGGCGCGCGTGGAACTCGCGCCCGAAGTCGGCGACAAGACGGTGCAGGTTGAAGCGTTGATGCGCAATACCATCGACCTGTTCCGGCGCCTCGTCGGGCTGGCGCCGCATCTGCCGGAAGAACTGCTGGTGGCGGCGCTCAACGTCGACGACCCGCGCCAACTCGTCTACATGGTCGCGACGAGTTTGCGCATCGAACTGAAGGACGCGCAAGAGATCCTCGAACTCGACAGGGTGGAGGACAAACTCTCCAAGATCAACGCGCTGGTCACCAAAGAACTCGAAGTCCTCGAACTCGGCAAGAAGATCCAGTCGCAGGCGCAGGGCGAGTTGGAGAAAACCCAGCGCGAGTACATCCTCCGCGAGCAGTTGAAGCAGATCAAGAAGGAATTGGGCGAGGAGGACGAGCAGGCGGTTGAGAGCAAGGAGTACGAGAAAAAGATCGCCGAAGCGCGCATGTCGCCGGAGGCGGAAAAGGAAGCCAAGCGCGAATTGGAGCGGATGAAGTCGATGCCCCCCGCGGCCGCCGAGTACAGCGTCATCAAGACCTACCTTGATTGGTTGGTCGACCTACCGTGGGGCAAGGTCACCCAAGACAATCTCGATATCGCTCGCGCGCGCCAGGTCCTCGACGAAGACCACTATGATCTGAAGGACATCAAAGAGCGGCTGCTTGAATACCTCGCCGTGCGCAAACTGCGGTTGGAGCGCGGCGGCGACGAGGAATCGAAATCGTACAGAGGGTCGATCCTCTGCTTCGTCGGACCGCCGGGAGTGGGCAAGACCTCGCTCGGCCAATCGATCGCGCGGGCGCTTGGGCGCAAGTTCATCCGCATGTCGCTCGGCGGGATGCACGACGAAGCCGAGATCCGCGGGCATCGCCGCACCTACATCGGCGCGCTGCCGGGGCGCATCATCCAGTCGATCAAGCGCGCGGAGACGCGCAATCCGGTGATGATGTTGGACGAAGTGGACAAGGTGGGCGCCGACTATCGCGGCGACCCATCGTCCGCGCTCTTGGAGGTCCTGGATCCCGCCCAGAACAAGACGTTCCGCGACCACTATCTCGACGTGGACTTTGACCTGTCGCAGGTGATCTTTATCTGCACGGCGAACCAACTCGACCCGATCCAGCCCGCGCTGCGCGACCGCATGGAGATCATCACGCTTTCCGGCTACACGGAAGACGAAAAGCTGAACATCGCCAAGGGCTATCTGGTGCCGCGGCAAGTGAGCGAGAACGGCTTGAAGCCGGAAGAGATCAAGTTCGAAGATGACGCGATTCGCCAGATCGCGCGCGATTACACGCGCGAAGCCGGCGTGCGCAACCTCGAGCGCGAGATCGGATCGGTCTGCCGCAAGGTCGCCACGCACATTGCGGAAGGCAAACCGACGCCCATCGTGATTACGAAGGAGAAAGTAAGTGAGCTGCTGGGCAAGCCCAAGTTCTACGGCGAAGTTGCGGAGCGCACGACGATCCCCGGCGTCGCGACCGGCCTGGCCTGGACGCCGGTCGGCGGCGACATCCTCTTCATCGAAGCGACGCGGATGCCCGGCTCGAAAGGTTTTATCGTTACCGGGCAACTGGGCGATGTGATGAAGGAATCGGCGCAGGCGGCGCTTTCGTACGTGCGCTCCAAAGCCAAAGACCTCGGCGTGGAAGACAAGCTGTTCGAAAAGAGCGACATTCATCTGCATATCCCGGAAGGTGCGACGCCAAAGGATGGGCCGAGCGCCGGCGTGACGATGGCCACCGCGCTCGCTTCGCTGATGACCAATCGTCTGGTGAGGAGCGACGTCGCGATGACCGGCGAGATCACGCTGCGCGGTCGCGTGCTGCCGGTCGGCGGCATCAAGGAAAAAGTGCTCGCCGCGCATCGCGCCGGTTTGAAGACGGTGATTCTCCCCAAGCGCAATGAGAAGGACTTGGACGATCTGCCCGAGCAGGTGCGTAAGGAGATGAACTTTGTCTTTGCCGAGCAGGTGGGCGATGTGTTCAAGACCGCGCTCGGCGAAAAGCGCATGCCGGCAACCGTGGATAACGGACACGGTCAGCCCACCTCCGACGAAGAGCCGGAAAAGGAGAAACCGCTTCGCGCCGCGAAAAAGCGCGGGTGAATCGTACATGCGACGCACGTCCAACGTGCATCGCATGTACACTGTCACAATTAACAACCGAACATTGTATCAACCCTGGGCAATCCCGGTAACGCCGCGCAATTATTTTTCTTGACGATTGGCGCGCGTATATCCAGATCGGATTGCCCATATTCAGGCAAGGGTCATTGGCGCCGTGAGAGGCGACGCACCCGGTTTGCACGCGGATTTGTTTTTCGACTGTGCTGTTCCGTATTGAAGATTCTTCTGGAACGCATTTTGTCGGATTGGATGCGTGCGTGGCTCGTGGGCAATCGGCATTGGGCTGGTCATACGATTCGATGCTCGCGGTCCCTTCAGGGTGCAGTTTTGTGCGGCCACATTATTCGTGCGATGCCGCGCCCTTTTCCTCTCCCCGCAATGATCCTTCCGGAAAAGTAGACCTGTAAATAGGGAAACCAGCAAACAGGATGGATGATCGACCTGTCTGCTGGTCTACCGGCATACCGGTCTACCTACCCAAAGGAAGGAATCCAGTGGTTCAACGCAAGAAAGCATCCCAACGTCAATGGTATCGGATGGATTTGCATCTGCATACCCCCGCGTCCATTGACTACAAACAACAGAACGTCACGTACCTCGACTTTCTCAAGAAAGCCGAAGAAAAGAATCTAGACATCATCGCCTTCGCCGATCACAACTCGGCGTCCGGTTACGCTCGCTACCTCGAAGAGATCGAGTCGCTTGAGCTGCTCGAACGCCTCAAGCGGTTGCGCGACGACGAGCGCAAGCGGCTGGACGAGTACCGCCGGCTGCGCGAGAAACTCCTCATCCTGCCCGGTTTTGAGTTCACCGCGACACTCGGCTTTCACATCCTCGGCATTTTCCCGCCCGAGACCACCGTGCGCGAGCTGGAGCACTTGCTCCTCTCCCTCCGCGTCCCCGCCGAAAAGCTCGATCAAGGCAGCGGCGAAGTGGGCGCGACGACGGACGCGCTGACCGCGTACCGCATGATCAACGAAGCCGGTGGTCTCGCTATCGCCGCACACGCGAACTCCTCGCACGGCGTCGCGATGCCGGGTTTCGATTTCGGCGGACAGACGCGCATCGCCTACACGCAGGACTCGAACCTGCACGCGCTCGAGGTCACCGACCTCGATTCCAAGTCGCGGCGGCGCACCGCGGCGTTCTTCAGCGGCACCAAGCCGGAGTACCCGCGCCGCATGCACTGCATCCAGAGCAGCGACGCGCACAAACTTGTCTTCGATCCCCGGTACAAGAACGAGATGGGCGTCGGCGACCGCGCGACGGAAATCCTCTTGGACGAGCTCTCGTTTGACGCGATCAAGCAAGTCTTCCTCAGCAGTGATTTTTCGCGCACGCGCCCTTATCGTCCGATGGCGGAAGAGCCGTTCGATCCGATCCGTGAGGCGCGCGAGCAGGGCGATACGCTCATCCAGTCCTTCCACGAGCGGCTGACCGAAAAGCGCGGCGTCGCGCGCGGTGTCCTCGAAGACGTGGTTGCGTTGGCGAACACGAACGGCGGGACGGTCTATATCGGCGCGAGCGCGAATGCAAAGGCGGCGGTGGTCGGCGTCGATCGACCCGAACATGCCATTGCGGACTTGCGCGCCGCGATTTCAAAGAACATCACTCCACCCCTCGAAGTCCAGATCGAGGTGATGAAAAGTCAAGGCCGAAATGTCCTGCAGATGATCGTGCCGCGCGGAAGCGACGTGCCGTACGCGCTGGAGAGCAGTTACATCTACGTCCGCTCGGAGAATGAGACCGGGCTGGCTATGCGCGATGAAATCGTCCAACTGGTGCGGGACGCGCTCGCGGTTGAATTTGCCGCGACAGTTCCGCCCCCTCCAGGTGAAGCGCATCTGCCGAAAGTCGCCGCCGCGCCGGCTGAATCCAAAGCCGAAGTGCCGGCGCCTCACGGTGTCGCGCCCGCAGTCGCCCCACCGCGCACCGGCGTCGAGATCGTTTCGTCGGATGTGCGCAAAGGCGTGCGCTACTACTCCGTCCGTGATTTGCGGAACATGCGCGTCGTCCATAACGTGACGCTCGCGAGCGCGCGCCGCCTGTGGCAATACGCGATTGAGGAAGCGGAAAAGAATCCGTGCGACCCGCGGAAGGTCCAGTGGGTCGGCGACATTGGGCTTTGGAAGGCGTACAAGCGCGGCGGCAAATCGCGGCAGGACTTGGTGCAGCGCGCCGGCGATAAACTTTTCGTCTACTATGGCGTGACCGAAGATGGCATTCACGGTCCGTGGCGCAAATTAGTAGAAGGCGAAGGAGGCGCGGAAGCCGAAGAGGCCCCCGAAGCCGAGCCGCACGGGCAAATGGAATTGCCGGTAGAACACATGGAACCGGCAGCCGAGGTCGCGGAGCCGATGCAAGCGCCGGCAGAGGAAATCCCCCAGCCGTCGGAGGTGGGTGACCAACTGGCTGAAGGGTTCCCCGCCAAGCCCGTTGTCCCGGCAGAAAAGCCGCTGGCAGAATCGGAGACGGTGCCGGAGCCTTTCGCCAGCGAATCGAGTGCGTCGCCAGAAACCCCGTCGATTGAATCCACCGAGCTGCCCGAATACAGGGTGGAATCAGCCGAAGAACCTCTGTGCGCGGCTGAGGAAGCTTGGCCCGCTGTAGAAACGCCCGCGGCGGAAGAACCGACTCTGCCGGTTGCGGAGCCAGCGGAACCGCCGCACGATTTGGCGACACGTGAGCCGGGTCCGCTCGTGCCCAAGTCGCGGGCACAGGCGTGGCGCGAGCAACTGGAGAAAGCGATGGCAGAGGCGCGCGCGGCGCAGCAAGCAGCTCAACCATCCGCGGCAGAGGCAAGCGTACCGGTGAAGTCTGAGGAAACGACGCCGCCGGAAACTCACGCTGCGGAGCAGGTCGAGGAGGGTGGCGCGGAGACCGGCACGTCGAAGGCAGGAGAGGAAGAGGGTACAGGAGTGGGCGGAGTCTGACACTTGGTTCGCATCTCGATTCTCGTTTGCCTGCTACTCCTGATACTAGTTCCGGTGCCTGTCCACGCCGATTCGCCGGCGACTACCCACACGGTCGCGTGGGGCGAGACGCTGTACAGCATCGCACGAGCGTACGGCATTGCGCCGCAGGCGCTGGCAACCGCGAATCACATCAACATAAATGGTTGGGTGTACGCCGGACAGCGGCTGACGATTCCGTCGGGTGCCAATACGGGCGACGCGGTCGCGCCGACGCCCAGCGGGTATTACACGGTGCGTGCGGGCGACACGCTGTTCTCGATTGCATCGCGTTTTGGTACGACCACAGATGCGATCTCATCGGCGAACGATTTGCCGGCGAACGGTCTGATCTACGTTGGCTGGAAGCTTCGGATTCCATCGGCGGGGAGCGTCCCCAGCGCTCCCAAAACCTCGGCGCAGAGCTACATCGTTCAACCTGGCGAATCCCTCGCGCTCATCGCACTGCGTTTCGGCACGACGGCGCAGGCGATCGCGCTTGCCAATAGTCTTCCGAACACGTGGCTCGTTTACGCGGGCCAGCGGCTGACGGTTCCCGTTGGGCAGACGGTTGCGCCGGCTTCCGCGCCGGCGGCGGCCACCGACATTCGAGTTGCCAACATTCCCCTCTATCAGCAGAAGCAGACGCTGACATGCGAAGAAGCCGCTGCCGCGATGGCGCTGCGCGGCGCGATCACTGAAGCGCGGCTCCTGGCGGTGATGCCGCGGAGCGACAATCCGTTCGCTGGAATTCGCGGCCGCACCAACTCGCCGTACTTTGGCGGGCTGACCGACTATGGCGTATACGCTCAGGGGCTGCAGAAGGGTTTGAGCGCGCTCGGGATCAAATCGCAGGTGCTGTACGGGCAGGGCTACGATGATTTCAAGAACGCGCTGCTGGACAACTTGCGCGCCGGGCATCCGATTGTCTGGTGGCACACGTGGCAGGACACGTACCAGACGCCGGTGATGGTCAAGATGTCGGATGGCTCCTCAGTGAAGCTGGTGCCGTACGAGCACGCCGGCGTGATCGTCGCGGCGAATGGTCGCGGCATCACCTACAATGACCCGTACGACGCGACGGTGCGATTTGTCTCCTGGGTGGATCACCGCCGCGTATCCGGCTATTTCAATAACATGGCGTTGGTGGTTCAGTGACGATAGCGCTTCGGGAATTCACACTTGACGACCATGACGCTGTCTACGCGCTCTGGCAAAACGCCGGGCCTGGCTTGGGACTGGGCCGCTCAGACACGCGCGAGGAGATTGCGAAAAAGCTGCTGCGCGATCCCGACCTGTTCCTCGTCGCAACGAATGATGACAGGATCATCGGAACGGTCATCGGCGGTTTTGACGGGCGGCGGGGGTTGATCTATCATCTCGCAGTCGAACGGACATACCGCCATCGCGGCATCGGCAAGATGTTGATGGACGAGATCGAGCGGCGGCTGGTGGCGAAGGGTTGCCTGCGCTGCTACCTTCTCGTGAAGGACGGTGCGCGGGATGTCGTCGAGTTCTATCGCGGGCAGGGTTGGGAAACGTTCGGCGTGACCATATTCGGCAAGTCGATTGCGTGAGGAGATTGGACACAGCATAAACACGGATGAACACTGATTGCTTTTCTGTGTTTATCCGTGTCCCATCGAGGTAAAGCGTTGAACAGACCACACGCGCGCGACCTTGGAATCAAAATCGGACGGATCAAGCCCGGGCGGTACAACGCCATCACCGACGTGCACGGCGTTCGCGTCGGCCACACGACGCTGATCGAGGGCAGCGGCAAGCTCGTTCCCGGCAAAGGACCGATTCGCACCGGCGTTACCGCGATCCTGCCGCACGGCGGCGACCTGTTCTACGAAAAAGTCACCGGCACCGTGCTCCGCATCAACGGCTTTGGCGAAGTCACCAACTCGGAGCTGATCCACGAGATGGGCTTTATCGAAGGCCCCATCATGCTGACGAGTTCCTGGAACGTGCCGCGCGTTGCCGATGCGGTGATCGACTGGTGCATCGAACGCGACAAGCAGATGGGCGTGGATACGTGGGGGATGGCGCCTGTCGTTGCCGAGACGAGCGATATGTTTCTCAGCGATGCGCGCGGACGCCACGTCAACCGCGATCACGTTTTCCATGCGATCGATTCTGCCGCCGGTGGCGCGGTGGCGGAAGGCGCGGTCGGCGGCGGCACCGGCATGATCTGCTACGATTTCAAAGGCGGCATCGGGACGGCGTCACGCAAGTTACCGGATAAACTCGGCGGCTACGCTCTCGGCGTGCTGACGCAGACGAATTTTGGCTGGCGTCCGCAGTTGCTGATTGACGGCGTTCCGATCGGGCGCGAGTTGGCGCATTACAGACCGCTGCGGCGAAAAAGTGAGACGCCGCCAGAAGCTCAGCGTCCGCCGGATGGCGGCTCGGTTATCGTCGTGATCGCGACCGACGCCCCCTGTTCGCAGCGCATTCTCAATCGTTTGGCGATGCGCGCTCAGAACGGACTGGCGCGCACCGGCTCGCACACCGGTAACACCAGCGGTGATTTTGTCATCGCGTTTTCGACGACGCGGCGGAAAAAGCATTTCGCCGACGCGCTGACCTATGGCGCGGAGCAAGTCATCGAGCAAGGCGATCTCATCAATCACTTGTTTTGGTCGGTCGTCGAGGCGACGGAAGAGGCGGTGCTCAACTCGCTCTTCAAAGCGGACACGATGACGGGGCGCGACGACCGTGTGGTGCCCGGCTTGCCGATTCAAGAGACCGTTGATCTGATGAGAAAGTACGGACACAGGCAAGTCCATTTGCCCTGATCGGGGGAAATTGCGATGAGCGCGAGAAGAGTCGGAGCGATCTTCGCTTTCATCGTTGGAATGACTCTGCTGTACTTTGCCGTCCGTCAGTTCACGCCATCGCCCGCGCAATTGCCTTCGCCTACCTCGCAGGGCTGGGAAGCCGTGGCGTCCAACTTCGACGCAGACGTTATCCACATTCCCGCCGGCGACTTTATCATGGGAAGTGATAGCGGGCGCAGCGACGAGCGTCCACAACACCCTGTCTATCTCGGCGCATATGAGATCGACCGCAACGAAGTGACGAACGCGCAGTACTGGCGCTTTATAAAGTCCACCGGGCGCACCCCGCCGCGTTATTGGTCGGGCGGCGAGTATCCGATCGGGCAGACCGATTTTCCGGTCGTCGGCGTGAGTTGGGATGATGCGGACGCGTACTGCGCGTGGGCGGGCAAGCGGTTGCCGACCGAAGCTGAGTGGGAAAAGTCGTGTCGCGGCGCCGACGCGCGCATCTATCCATGGGGGGATACGTGGGACGCAGCGCGCGCCAACGTCGATGTCTCGATTCACCTCCCGCACTCCGACACTGCTGAACTCTTGCAGTGGGGTGACGCGTGGGCGCTCCTGCGCGCGACGCCGGCCCCAAACGCGGTTGGACTGCGATCCATCGGATCGTCTCCCCAGAGCGCCAGTCCGTACGGCGTGATGGACTTGGTCGGCAGCGTGTCCGAGTGGGTCGCGGACTGGTACAATTGGAGCGATTACTCGGCGATGCCAGCGCAGAATCCGCGCGGGCTAGGCCCGCCGTGGAATCACTGCGTGCGCGGCAGCGCGTGGTACGATCCGCAAGGCGCGAAGGGTTGGGCGCAGGAGCAGAGCCGCTGTTCGGCGCGCAACTCGTCGCACGAGACAGAGGACCCGCGCACCGGGTTTCGCTGCGCGCGATCGGCTCGCTGAGCGCGGGTCCAAGATGGCATTGTGGTGGGCTTGCTAAAGGATGACACATGGAAAAGATACCGCTGAAAACTTTCTGGGAGACTGTAGATCAGCGCCTGTCTGCGTTCTCGCCTGATGAACTACGCGGCATCTTGTGCGCAATGGCAGAGGAAACATCGCCCACTCAGCGTCAGTCCTTCCTTGACAAGCTGAAGCCAATGTCCCAAGAGACTGCCTCGGCTGTTCAGAAAGCTTTGCGGCAAGAGAAATTGCTCGCGGACATTGATGACCTTGAGCGTGAAATCAAGGCGAAGATGAAAAAGGCGGATTACTGGGAAGAGGAGCGTTACGAATGGGGCAATGGCTATGACGATGAGGAGAGTTTGGGACCCTACGAGGATTTTGTTGAACCACTGACCGCATTGTTTGATCGGACGGAAGCAACGTTCGACTATGGTAACTTGAAGCTCGCTCGCACAGCCTACCAGAAATTGTTCAATGTGCTCGTGCTCGAAGACGACTATGGACGCGGCGTGCGTGCACACGATTTGGGGAATGTGGATGTCGGCGAAACGCGTGCACGCTATCTACGGGCTGTGTACGAAACAGAGCCGCCCGCGCGTCGTCCGAAGGTGTTGTTCGATCAAATGCAGCAGGCACGGCCATGGAGTTATAGACCAAACGCAACGCTCGACGATATTATTCAGATTTCTCGTATGCCGTTGCCTGACCAGGAGCGTTTCTTCGAAGATTGGATCGTGTTCTTGCGGACGCAGAGCGGCAATGATGCGGATGCTTGGTTGCGTGAGGTAATTCGTCTTTCGCGTGGCACGCCAGGATTGGAAGAATTAGCGCGGAAAGAAGGTAAGAAACGTCCGCGCGCGTACCTCGATTGGTTTACCGCTTTGGAGAGCGAGGGCAAACATCGTGAGGTGCTTGTTGCCGCACAAGATGCTCTACAAGTGCTTCCTGCGAAACTCTCCATCCGTGCTGATGTCGCTGATCATCTTTGTGCGGCTGCGGCTAAACTGAGCGATACCGGGTCTCTCCGCGCGGCGCGTTGGGAGGCATTTACCGCCGTGTCAACCCTGATGCGCTTGCTCGACCTCTGGGAAGCAACACCCAATGCGGAAAGGACACGGTTGATGCAACAAGCCGCTGCGTATACGAAGAACCATATTGCCCACCCACCGCGTCGGCGCGAGACGATTGACGGCGATTGGGACAGCGCAGATTTGGAGTCACCGGCATGGACGAGCGAGTCTGTCCTCGCCCACGCCTATTTGCTTGCCGAAGAATGGGATGCCGCGCACGCGGTTGCCGCGCGTGAGAAGGTGCTGGGATGGAGCAGCACCGAAAGCTCGCAAGGGTTGGTTGTAGGGTTCTTTCTCGTGGTGCTGTCTGGCAAACGCCCTGAGGCGCTGTCTGCAAATCTAAAGAAACTCTGGCAAGCCGTCTTGGAGTACAGCAGTGGGTTCGGTTATTGGCATGTGGCAGACGAGAAGAGAGAAAACCTGGTGCTTAAGCGACTGAAGCAAGCGTACGCGGAAAGACTTGAAACAGCTTCTCTGAGCCGCGATGAACAAGAGAAATATTTGGCCTGGTGTTTGGATGTGGCAAAGCGACGTGTGAACGCGATCGTGAGCGAACAACATCGAGGCAGTTACGACAAAGCCGCGATGCTAGTCGCCGCTTGCGCAGAGGTCTTGCGACTGCGTGGAGATAAGAAAGCGGCGGATGCAATAGTGGAAGACACGCGCAATCGCTTTCCGCGCCATCGCGCTTTTCAATCTGAGTTGGAGGCGGCGATTCCGCAGATCAAACGCGAGCGGCGGTGAGGAGGGACAATGCGCATCGGCATTCTTACGATCAGCGACCGCGCGTCGCGCGGCGAATATGAAGACGCGTCCGGTCCCGCGCTGCGCGAAATGATCCAGAAGCATTTCGGCGAAGACGTAGATCTGACGCATGTTGTCCCTGACGAGTTCATGGAGATCAAGCACGCGCTCCAGAAATGGTGCGACGACGCGAAACTCGATCTGATCCTGACGACCGGCGGTACGGGCTTTGCGCCGCGCGATGTGACGCCGGAGGCGACGCGCGCGGTGATGGAGAAAGACGCGCCCGGCTTGGTGCAGGCGATGATCGCCGCGTCGCTGCAAAAGACGCCGCACGCGATGCTGACGCGGATGGCCGCCGGCATTCGCGGGCAGACGCTGATCGTCAATCTGCCGGGCAGCCCTCAAGCCGCCTGCGAAAACCTGCAAGTGATCCTGCCCGCGCTGCCGCACGCGCTCGAGCTTTTGCGCGGCAAACCGGGCGAGCACCACACGTACGAAAATCCCATCGACGAAGCAGAACGCAAGCGCGATATCGCGAGCGACTGACCTCACTCCCATCCCCCTTGATCC
>Ga0163210_1000243_pt1 | contig 21742 bp, 19 predicted proteins | sample Kivu_220m_FD_113536 | JGI IMG/M metagenome (GOLD analysis project Ga0163210, IMG submission 113536) | Freshwater microbial communities from Lake Kivu, Western Province, Rwanda to study Microbial Dark Matter (Phase II) - Kivu_220m | ecosystem: Environmental > Aquatic > Freshwater > Lake ...
CTGAAGCCCCATCCGAATCGCCACGGCCTCCTGCGATAGCCCAGCTCGCTCCCGCAGCAGCCGCAGCCGCTTCCCTGCTTCCTTCGGAAGTAGGGAAGAATCTGTCGGCCCAATTGAGACGGTTGCCATTCGCCCAGTTTAGTATAAGTCCCCAGCAAATCAAGTCCCGAAATCCGCTAACTTCTCTCTTCTCAACATACTATTCACTCTTTCCGTATCTTCCCTATCCCATTCCCCCAGCTATTCCGGGAGCTATTCCCAGAACTATCCCGGGGGCAATTCCGGGGGCCATTCGGAGAGCTATCCCGAGAGCCATTCCGGGAGCTATCCCGGGAACTGCCGGGAGAGCTATTCCCCGGATAATCCCGAGAGCTATTCGGAGAGCTGCGGGGAGAACTACTCCGAGGGTAGTTCCCCGGATTGCCGGGAAGATAGCTCGGAGGGTAATCCGGAGAGCAATCCCCCGAACTACTGGGAGAACTATTCCCCGAGCTATCCGGAGAGCAATGGGGAGGATTACGGGGAGAGCTATTCGAGGGACGTCAATTCCGGCCCGGTCTGCCGCCCATCAGCGAACAACGGTCTACTTCAGCTTCACGACCTTGGCGCGGAGGCCGGGACCGGCTTCGACGACATAGACGCCCGGCGGAACGGGCCGGCCCCGACTGTCCCTACCGTCCCAGGTCAGCCGTAGCACCCTACCCGCGGACTTCGTCGCGTTCAAGGACCGCACGAGACGGCCATCCTCCGCGTACACTCTGAGCACACCAGAAGCGACCTTCGAGCCGCTGGCGATCGCCACACGGCCGCGAAACGGGCTGGGGTCGATCCACAGCTCAGACGTGGTATCCGGCGCGCTCGGCTGTCCCCCTGGCCAAGCCGTGTTCGCGTCCCGTATCACGTAGATCATGCGGCTATTCACATGACCGACGTACAGACGCCGCCGGACCGGCGACTCGGCTATCGCGCACGGCCAACCAGCCATCGGCAGCGACATGAGGTACTGCCTGCCGTCGCCTGACAGGACGATCACCTCAGTTACGGCAAAGGAACTGGCGCAGTAGAACCGGTCAGAAAGTGGGCTCCAATAGATCGATCCCGCCACTACTGCGTGTCCCGTCCCAATGGCGGCAACGACCGAGTCCTTGCGAGCGTCGATGGCATAGAGCCAGCTTTCATGAGCATAGACTGACACCACGACCACGTCGCGCTTGTCGCTTCCCGACACCGCTTCCACTACGCCGTACTCGGCAACCGGTATCCGCGCCACCACGGAATCCGAACGCCCGTCGATTACTACGACCTCCTCATCGCCCGCGCAGTAGAACTTGCCGACCCGCGGGCAGTAGTACCCGGCGTTCACGTCGCAGCCGCCGATGGCAATTGTCTTGATGACTTGATTCGCATTCAAGTCCACAATCGATACTGAATAATCGTCAGCGTTCAGTACGTAGAGCTTGCGACCGGGCACGTTGATGTACAGCTTAAGCGGCCACCGCCCGACAGGTGTGTTCGTAAGCAGGGAATCGGTCGCGCAGTCTACAACTGCCACGCTGCCGGCAGACGGGCAACTCACATAGACGCGGTCCGAAATCGGGTCCCAGACCGGAATAGCCGCGCCGTACATGGGCAGACTCTTGATACGGTTGTGCGTGACGCCGTCCACAACCAAGAGCGAGTTTGGGAATTGGGTGCAGTACGTCTTGTTGTCAATTGAGTCGTAGACGACTCCGTGTGCGTTGTCGAGCGGGAAGCTACTGACAACCTTGTTGCTGTCGCAGGAGATGGCGAAGAATGCGCGGTCATCGCTGGCACCGTAGAGCACGTCCTCGCGCGAGTTGTAGGCCAAGCTGTAGACATATGCGTGCCCGACGTCAATCGAGTCCTCGACGTACTGCGCGTGCACAGATCCAACCACGACACACAGCGCGGCAACCGTTGCCAGCAGACTATGCTTGGGCATCATTGTAGCTCCTTTTGGCTAGACCGAGTCTAGGTCTGCTCCGCCTCCGAGTCAAGCCCGCGTCGCGCCGGATTCCGACCAGCACGAGGATGACGTTGTGACAGCCGCGGGAGTCCACCGGCTTTGTTGCGCTTGACTCGTCACGGCTCCAAGCTAACATGCTTCCATGGTCGGACAGCCCTCTCCTGATGATGTGCTGGCGCGCATCCGGTCGCAGGCGATTGCGGAACTCGTGCGAGTGACTGTCCACGCCCACCAAGAAATGGTGGAGGAAGACATCAACATGAACGAATTGCTGCAGGCTGCGGCCGCCGCCAGCATCATCGAGAACTACCCGGATCACCGACGTGGCCCGTGCTGCCTGCTTCACGGAGTCACCCTCACCGGGCGGCATCTACATGTTGTGTGTACGACTTCACTGGAGACGCTGATCATCATCACCGTGTACGAACCCCGGCCGCCGAAGTGGCCGGAGCCCACAGTCAGGAGCAAACCATGAAATGCCGTATTAAGGACTGCAACGGCGAATGTCAGACCCGCGAGATCACGCACACCGTCCGTCATCACGGCCAAGTCGTCGTAATCGACCACGTCCCGGCCGATGTGTGCACAGTATGTGGCGACGTGTTGCTCAGTCCCGAGACGGTGCGCCATATCGAGAAACTGCTGCGCACGGCAAGCCGCCCGGCACGCGAAGTCCCACTCTACGAATACACATAGCCTGTCGGATCCCGGGTCCTGACCAGCGAGCAAAGACGGCGCGGCGCCGCGGCGGGTCTCCGGCTACTCAAGACTCGGCACTCTGAACTCACCGCCTTGCCACCTAAACCAAGCTCTGTCAATACATTAGACAACCAGCACAGCGACGCGCAATGCGTCACGCCGGCCCGCGTTTGTTGACTCAGTAGAGTGTCGGGCTATAATCGCCAGAATGGTCAGTCAAGTGCCTCAAGACGAAGTGCAGACGCCGAATGCCGCATGTCAAACGGCAGAGGGCGGGGACGTGGTGCAGGAATCCGGTCCCCGGTATTCGGCATTCAGGCTCCCGCCGGAGGTAGCCGAGCCGATTGAGGCCGCAGCGCGCGAAGCCGGCGTCGATGTCTATCACGCCGAGTTCAGCGGCCGCGAGCTTCGTATTCAGGTGGAGACTGCGGCCGGCGCGTCGGTGGAAACCTGCTCCAACTATTCCCGCGCGCTGACGCCGCGACTCGACGCGGTCAACTTCATGCACCGGCAGTACACGCTGGAAGTCTCCACGCCCGGCATCGAGCGGAAGCTCTATCAGCCGCAGGACTACACCAAGGCCGTGGGCAAACACGTGAAGGTACTGATCCGCGGCGGCTGGGTGGAAGGCGTGCTGGAAGCGACGGGGCCGAACGGAATCTCGCTTCGGACACAGGATGCACTGCAAAATGCAGAAGGCAAGATGCAGAATGCAGAACCGGCGGAAGCGGAAATGGCCGGGCGCGAGATTGCGTACGCGGAAATACGCGAGGCACACATAAGAGTTCCGGACTCCGAGTTGTTCGCACGGAGCCGGGCTGAGAGGAATTAATGAACAAGGAAATCGCCAACCTCATCGTCCAGATCGCTCGAATCCGCAACGTCGACGTCACCTACGTCTGCGAGACCCTGCGTGCCAGCATTGTTGCCGGCCTCCGCCGCCGCTACGGCCCGGACACCGAGGCCGATGCCGAAATCAGTCCCGAAACCGGCGATATCCGTGTTTTCCTTGCCAAGAACGTAGTCGAGCGTGCAGCCTCTTCCGCCCGCGAAATCTCGGTCGCCGACGCCCAGGTCACCAACCCGGCGGCCCAACCCGGCGACATGATCCGGGTCGAGGTGCCGCTCGACGAGCTCGGCCGCATCGCCATCCGCAAAGCTTCCGACGAGCTGGTGGTGAAGCTGCGCGAGGCCGAACGGACCAAGCTCTACGATGAGTTCTGCAAGAAGAAGGGCGAAATCGTCACCGGCACCATTCAGAAAATCGGCCGCGATGAGATTATTGTGAACCTCGGACTGATTGAAGCTGCCCTCCCCAACCATGAGCAGCTCAAGGCCGACCACTATCGCCAGGGCCTGCCGATCAAGGCCTTCGTCCACCGTGTAGAGAAGACTCCCATCGGCCCGCGCGTCTTTCTCTCCCGCACCCATCCCGAGTTCCTCCGCAAGCTGATGTCCCGCGAGATTCCCGAAATCCGCGAGGCTGTCGTCGAAATCAAGGGGATCGCCCGGTCCCCCGGCTTCCGCTCCAAGGTCGCCGTCACTTCGCTCGACGAGAAGGTTGACCCGGTCGGCGCCTGCGTCGGCTACCGCAAGTCACGCATCGAGAACATCATCAAGGAACTTTCCGGCGAGAAGGTAGATATCGTACAGTGGAGCAAGGACCCGCAGGTCTTCATCTCCCGCGCCCTCGGCCCGGCCAAGGTCTCCGAGGTCATCAAGGAAGGCGATACCCACATCGTCGTCGTGCCGGACATCGAGTTCTCGATTGCCATCGGCAAGAAAGGCCAGAACGTCTGGCTCGCGAGCCTGCTCTGCGGCGTGAAGATCGAAGTCCTCAAGGAAACCGACTACCGCAACCGCATCATCATGAGCAAAGCCGGCGCGATTCCAGCGACCAGGCTGGGGATCGAAGAGGGCCTCCTGGCGAAACTGACCACCGCCGGGCTCAACACCGCATTCGACCTTCTGAATGCTACGCCCGAGGAGCTCGCCCGCATCACCGAGCTTGCTCCCGACGCCGTCGAGCCGCTGAAACAGCAGGCGCGGGATGCCGTCTGGCGCGTACACGAAGGCAAGCCGGTGTTCACACCGCCGCCGCAGCCCGCGGCGCCGGCGCCGGAGACAGCGGAACCGACACCGGAGCCGACCGCGACGCCGGAGACTACTTCGGAACCGAAACCGCAGCCGGAACCGGAATCGACACCGGCTCCCACTGAGGAATCCTGACGCAACGATGGCGAAACTGAAGGTCTTTGACGCGGCCAGGCAGCTCGGGCTTTCCAGCGAAGGCCTGATCCGCGTACTCAAGGAACTGAACTTCCCGCCGCGGGGCTACACTTCGTACATCAGCGAAGCCGAATTCGAGGCCGCGAAGCTGCGGCTCAAGAACGAGAAGCACCAGTTCAAGGACCTCCTCCGTCGCACCCGCGCCACGCCACCGCCCTCGCAGCCCCGGCCGCCATCCGAGTCTCAACAGGTAGCCCAGAACGTCAAGCACACGCTGCAGAAGATTGAAGGCCGGGAAATCAAGCACCGCAAGCCGGTACGGGAGGCCCCGACCGTGACTCAGCCCACGGCCCGGCCCGCGGTGAAGATCAACGCGTACATGACCGTCGCCGAACTCGCCCACGCCCTGGGCGTGACGGCTTCCGACGTCATCAAGAAGTGCATGGGTATGGGCATGCTCGCAACTCTCAACCAGCGTCTCGACCTCGAGACGATTACGCTGATCGCCGATGAATTCGGGGTCCAGGTTGAGCAGGAGACCGAAGTCGAGACCAAGGTCGACCGGGGCGAACGGAAGTCGCGCCCGCCGATTGTCGTGGTCATGGGCCACGTCGACCACGGGAAGACCGCATTGCTCGACTACGTCCGCAAGACCAAAGTAGTCGAAAGCGAGGTCGGCCGCATCACCCAGCACACCGGCGCCTACGTCGCGAGCTACCAGGGCAAGCCGGTCGTGTTCCTCGACACGCCGGGCCACGAGGCATTCACCGCAATGCGGGCCCGCGGCGCGCAGGTCACCGACATCGCGGTACTGGTCGTCGCGGCAAGCGAGGGCATCATGCCCCAGACCGAGGAAGCGCTCGACCACGCCCGTGCCGCCGGCGTACCCATTATTGTCGCCATTACCAAGTCGGACCTGGCTGATGCCAACCCGGACCGGGTCAAAGCCCAGCTCGCCCAGCATGGCGTGAAGGTCGAAGGCTACGGCGGCGACACCTTCTGCATCGAGACATCGGCGGTTACCGGCCAGGGCGTGGAAGCGCTGCTCGACGCGATATCGGTAATGGCGCTGGAGCTCGATTTGAAGGCAGGCTATGCCGGACCGGCCCGCGGCGTCGTCATCGAGGCCCGCGTCGACCGCGGCCGGGGCAGCATCGCGACCGTGCTTATCGAAGAAGGCACTCTGCGCAAGGGCGACCCCTTTGTTGCGGCTGAGTTCTTCGGTCACGTGCGCGACCTGCTGAACGAAGACTTCCAGCCGATGGCCGAAGCCACACCTTCACTGCCGGTGCAGGTGCTCGGCTTCTCCGGCCTGCCCCAGGCCGGTGACCGGTTCGACGTCGTCGAGGACGAGCGGACGGCGCGCACCATGGCCCAGCGTCGGTTCCTGGCCAAGCGCGACCGGATCCTCTCGGCCGGCAAGCCCAAAGTCTCGCTCGAGGCGATTCAGGAACGGATCGCCGATGGTCAGATCAAGGACCTGAACATCGTCATCAAGGCCGACGTATCCGGGTCGGCCGAGGCGTTGCGCGATTCCCTCGAAGGCCAGTCCATCGAGGATATCCGGGTCCGCGTGATTCACTCCGGGGTGGGCCCGATCAACCAGAGCGACGTGTTGCTGGCCAAGGCCTCGGAAGCAATTATCGTCGGGTTCCACGTCAAGCCGCTGACCGACGCCAAGCAGATGGCCGACAAAGAGGGCATCGAAATCCGCACCTACCGGATCATCTACGCTGCCATCGAAGACATCCGGAACGCAATGCTCGGTATGCTCGAACCGGAAGAGAAGGAAGTCGAACTCGGGTCCGCCGAAGTCCGCCAGATCTTCCGCGTACCGAAGCTGGGGATGATCGCCGGTTCCTACTGCACCAAGGGCAAGATCGGCCGGGACGCCATGGTCAGGGTCATGCGCGGCGGCCAGGAAGTCTACAACGGCAAGGTCACGTCACTCAAACGCTTCAAGGACGACGTCAAGGAAGTCGAAACCGGCTACGAGTGCGGCGTCGGCATCGAGGGCATCGACGAACTGATCGAAGGCGACACCCTCGAATTCTACAAGGTCGAGGAAGTCAAGAGAACTAGTTAGCCGCCAGGAGTTAACCGGTAACTGTGAGAAGTGTCCGCTACTGGCTCCTAACTCCTAACCGCTAACTCCTAACTGACAGTGGCTGTCGGCCTGCTGCTGCTCGACTGCTTCATCCCGGAGAGCCGGTCGCTCAAAGACAAACGCCGCATACTCACCAGCCTGACCGAGCGGCTGCGCCGACAGTTCAACATCGCGATCGCCGAAGTCGAATACCAGGACCAGTGGCAGCGGGCACAACTGGCGGTCGTGCTGGTCAACACCAACTGGCGCATGCTCCAGAGCACCACATCCAAACTCATTGAATACGTAGATCGGGACCGGCGCGTCGAAGTCACCAACACCGAAACCCGCCAGCTCTGCTAGGCCAGGGACATGACCGAAACCGCTGAGGTTTCGGATCGTGTCCCGAGCCCGTACCACACGAACGGTTCCTGGACATGGCCTCTCGGGACTGTCCCCGCTTTCGCGCTCGCTGGTGTCCCGAGGCCCTATCTCACGAACAGAATCGTCGCCAGCCCGGCCAGCCAGCAGTAGAACCCGAACCAGTGGAGCTTCCGGCCGGCAACGGCGCGGGCAAGCAGGAAGAGCGCTGCCAGCCCGGCAACGAACGCCGCTGCCATCCCAACGGCAAGGGCCGGCGGGTTGAGCAGGCCAAAGTCCACCTTTCGGACCTCCAGGAGGAAGGCACCGGTGATGGCCGGGACGGCCAGCAGGAAAGAGAACTCGAACGCCTGCTCCCGCCCCATGCCGAGATACAAGCCGCCCGCAATCGTCGCGCCCGACCGCGACACGCCGGGTAGAATCGCGATGGACTGAGCCATGCCCACCAACAACGCCCGAGTCCATCCCACCTCGCGGGGACTGCGGTCTGGCCGGGCCTCGCCCGAACCTCCGACCGGGGCGAAGCGGGTACCAAAGAGCACCCCGCCGGTCACCAAGAGCATCAGGCCGACCAGCAGCGGTTCTGAGAACGCCCGATCAATCATGTCGCTGAACGCCACGCCAATCACCGCGGCGGGAAGCGAGGCGAACGCGAGGAACCCGACCATCCGCCAGCTCAGAACGCGCCGGGCGGCGTCGCGCGCCCATAGCCCGCGTATGAGCCGCACCAAGAGCGGCGCGAAGTAGAAGATGACCGCGAGTGCGGTTGCCCCGTGCAGCATCGTGGTCAGCGGCAGTCGGGACTCGGCGGGCAGCTTCCACAAGTGCTCGAGAACTGCCAGATGCCCGGAACTGGACACGGGCAGAAACTCGGTCAGACCCTGGATCAGCCCCAACAGCAGTGCCTGAATGATACTCATGGTTGACCTCCGTTAGCGCAGCTAGAACGCCACATAATAGCTCAGATGCACCTTACCCCGCAGCGGGCTGTCACGGAACGCGATGCCGTAGTCGAACCCAAGGACTCCGACCTGCGTAGCGACCCTCGTGCCGACCCCATAGCCCGGTCTGACCTGCCAGCCGAGCGAGTCCTGATACGCCCCGACATCCAGGAACGGAAAGACACTCGACGTCCGGTCGAGGCTGTACCGCAACTCGGTACTGAACCAGCCGACGCGGGTCGAGGTGAACTCATCCTCACGGTAGCCGCGTACCGTTCCGGGGCCACCCAGCCGGTAGAGCTCGGACTCGGTCAGCGCCATCGCCGAGTAGACGGCCCGCAGCCCGACTGAGTTCGACCAGGTAAGGCTCCGACCCCAGGGCAGAAACCCGGTCAGGCCAAGCTCGGCATGGGCGACGGCACCGGAGCCGGCCGAGTCGGTTGCTCGGTTGCCGACCTTGGTGAGAGCATTCAGTCGGACTCCGCTCCTTGGGTTGGGCGGGAAATCGCGCGAGTCCAGGACAACCCCGGTGCCAACCCACACGACGTTGGCGGTTGTCCGGCTCAGGATGTCGGTGAACCGGTCATAGCCGGTTTCCAGACTGACCGTTGTCCAGGTTGCAGCCGGTGCGCTGGCCGATAGCGCCAGGTTCGTCTGAGCAGACGTCGTGTCGACCGTCTGCTGCCGTGCGCTCGCGGTCAGATCCACGGACGTCCCGAGCACCCAGGGCTCGGTGTAGCTCAATCGATAGCTGGTCCGCGTGTAGGCCGACTGCCAGCCCGCCTCCAGCCTTCGACCGGTATCGAAGAGGTTGTGGAATGAGATCTGCGCCAGACCGGTGAGTTTCCGGTCGGCCGGCGAGTAGCCGGCAACCCCGCTGGCGCTGTTGACGCGCCGGCCGGTGACCCAGAACCTGACTCCGTACTCGTCGAGCGGCGTCCGTTCCCGTGCGGGGGCTGTCGCCGGAGCTTTCACTATTGCCTCCGAATCGACCAGCACCAGTCCGCTCTGCTCCAGCCGCTGACGCCAGGTCGCCGTCGTAACGCCGGAGTAGGAGCTTCGGGAGAACCCGGCAACGCGCTGCAGCAATCCAGCCTTCGTGCCGGGCTTGCCGCCGAACTCCAAGAATCCGACCTCGACCCTCGGCCCGGCTGCAACCTGGAAGGATGGAAACACGTACCCACTCTCCTGAACCAGCGCCGCGGGCGTCACTGCGGCAAACGGATACCCGCTGTTCTCGTAGGCCGACAGTATTGAAGTCGCAGCCCGGTCCACGACCGCTCGGGTGAATTGAACGCCCCGACCCGGCAGCGAATGCGACAGTCTATCGGCCGGAATGCCTGAGTCCTCACTGATGCGCCACCCGCCGATGCGGACCGGCCTCCCGGTCTGAACCAGGAATCGCACCGTAACGGAATCGTCCTTGAGTACGGTCGTTGCTTCAACACCGGCCGAGAAGTAGCCCTCGGCCGCAAGCTGGTCAGCGATGCGTCCCTCGGCCTCACTCAACCCCGCCGAATCGAGCAGGTCACCGGTACTCAGACCCGGCATCAACTTCAAACCCGCATTCGGCGGACTCACAATTGTCTCAACGCGGGAGATGATAAGCGGAGCAGCCGGCGCGCTCAGGACAAAGCCGGTCAGGATCACAACGAGGGCATCATGCATCATGCATTACGCATCATGCATCATGCGTCAACTCATGAATAGATACTGCCGCCAGCCATCCGGCACGTCGCCCAGGCTGGCGATAGCGAAGGTGAAGTAGTGCGGCTTCTTTGGCTTCCGGCGCAGCGGCATCATCGCCTGGGTGGGAGTCATGTTCCCCTTGCGGGAGTTGCATTCGGTGCAGGCGCAGACGAGGTTCTCCCAGGTATCGGCGCCGCTTGACGACCGCGGGATGACGTGGTCGGTCGTCATCAGCGCGGCCCGCCGGCCGCAGTACTGACAGACGCCCCCGTCGCGGCGCAGGACGTTCCGCTTGGTCAGCGGCACTTCCCGCCGCTTCACCCGGACGAAGTAGTTGAGCCGAAGAACGCTGGGCAGCAGATACGCCATCCGCACGGTGTGGGCGGCCGAACCGGACGGCTCGAGCATTTCGGCCTTGCGCGAGAGCACCAGCACCAGCGCCCGACGGGCCTTGCAGACCGACAACGGTTCGTAGTTCTGGTTCAGCAGCAGAACGTGTCGGTCCAGCATCGCCGGCCGCTAATCACCCCGGAAGCGCAGCTCGTTCCCCACCGCCTGCAGCATCTTCTCGACATAGTCCATCTTGGTACCGGCGTACGCCCGCAGTGCCGGGTCGCTTTGACCCTTGGCGTAGTGCGACTTGGCCTCTTCGTACAGCGCCTGCGCCCGCTTCAGCTTTGACGTGGGCGTCGTCGTCACGACCTTGCCCCGCTGCTCGTCGGCCTGTTTCTGCCGGATGTCACCCAGGTCGATGTGCGCCTGCGCCATGTCACTCTCAATCCTCAACACCTTCAACAGAACGCCCTCGGCCGAGTTGTAGTTCCCCTGCTGCATCAGCGCCTCGGCCTTGTACACGAGCGGCTGGGTCTTGGTCGAGTCCCTGGCAATCAGCTTGTCGAACACCTGGATCGCCTGCTTCGGCTTTCCCCATGCCAGGTAGACCGTGCCCTGGCGCAGCGCGGTCTGGTCTCGGTTCGGTTCGCTCTGAAGGATTGTATCCAGCTGGGCAACTGCCTTGCCGTACTGCTTGAGCTCGATGTAGCAGTCGGCCAGCTTCTCGCGCAACTCCCAGACCTTGGGAAACCGTCCCACCAGCGGCACCAGCGCGTTCGCCGCGTCGCTCTGGCGTCCCTGCTTGTACAGGAAATCCGCCCACAGCCGTTGCACACCGACGTCGTCCGGGAAACGCTTCATTGCGGCCTCATACAACTGCTGAGCCTTGTCCATCTCGTTCCGCTTCACGTACACCTGGGCCGCGCCGTTGTACAGGTCAACCAGGCTGGAATCCTGAGCAAGCCCTTCCAGGTAGACGGCCAGGGCTGCGCTGTCCTTCTGCATGGCGAGGAACAGGTCGCCGAGGCCTTCGTACGCCTTGGGCCTCTTCGGGTCAAGCTTGATGGCCTTCCGGAAGTTCTCCTCGGCCGAGATCGGATCGAGCATCTTACGATAGGCCAATCCGATGGCAACGTGAACCTCGTAGTAGGTTGAGTCGTAAGTCAGCGCCCTGCGGAAGTTCTCCAGGGCCGGCTCGAAGCTGTTCTGGGAGAAGTAGGTGGAACCGATGCTGTAGTACTGCTGCGCCGTATCCCGCTTCGCCTTCAGCACCTCCTCGGTCATCGGCTTCACGGTCTCGCTGGGGGCGCAACCGACCAGCACGGCAAACACTACCGCGACCAAAGCCGCGGCCCCAATGAACAAAGTCTTTCTCGACATTATTGAAGCTCCTTTTCCAGAGAGATGCTACTCGTCAATCGTCAGGCGGAAATCGCCAATCCTCTAATGGAGCCGACGGGAGTCGAACCCGTGACCTCTTGACTGCCAGTCAAGCGCGCTCCCAGCTGCGCCACGGCCCCAATCTAACGTGCTAAGTTTTACCTGAATTCGCCTGACTGTCAAGGATGCGCAGTCGGGATCCCTTGGCTACGCCGTTGACGCAGGTCAGCCCGCGCAGGTCCTAGAAACGCGGACACATGGCAGCCATGTGCGGCCCGCCGTCTGTTTGACTTCCGGCCTCAACCGGATAAGATGCTGCGTGGCCAAGATAAAGAACATCCGCCAGCAGCGGCCGGAGAAGAAGTTCAAGATCCCGAGCAGCGTGGTCCAGTGGGGAATCGTCGGAATAGTCGCGGTCGTCCTTATCGTGTTGGTCGTGGGGGCGCTTTCGCGTCCGCCGGCCGAGCCCGCCCCGATTCCGATGCTCACCAACGCCCAGAAGGACTTGATCTCGGTGACTCGCATGCTCGGCGACGTGATGCTCGACAGCAGCGCCCGTGCCCTGCTCCCCGGAGAACTGGACGAACAGCTTGCCGGCCCCGACTCGCTTTTCGCCGAACGCCGCTGGTACGACGCACTGACGGCTCTGAGCAAGATGCTCAAGGGCGCGACCCGGCCCGAGTCGGCAGCGATTGGGACCTACATGGCTTTCTGCGACTACGAGGCCGACAACCTCGACCGCTCGCTCCAGCACTTCCGGAAGTCCCTGGTTGCGGACTCGAGCCCGACCGGAATTGCGCCGCGGATTCCGTTCTATATCGGCTGGCTGTTCCAGAGCCGAGGGTATCAGGACAGCGCGGTCGTATATTACGCGCGTGCGCGTCGCATCCTCCCGGATTCAGCCCTATTGCTCAGGGCTGCAGCCGCAAACAACGCAGGCGCGGCCTATGAAGTCCTGAAGGACACAGCCGCAGCCGGAAACGCGTACCGCGAGGCCGCTGCGCTGTTGGACACAATCAGCTATCCGAGGGAATCGAAGAAAGTCCGAGAGAACCTGGCCCGTCTGACCGGCAACAAGTAGGACGCGGCTGCGCCGCGGGTTTGAAGAACGGCTAGGGGCCAGAGGCAGTGGCCGGGACTAAGGCTTGGTCCTTGGCTTCCTGACTGCCGCCGCTACCGTGTAGATGAAGCTGACCGCGAGGAGGACGATGAGCCCGATTCCCACCCAGCGGAACTGCCTGCCGAGTACGGACAGGAACGTAACGATAGTTGCGGCCATCAGCACGCCGACGATTATGGCGGATAGCGACTTCCAGTAGGACAACCCGAGGACCTCGGCCGCGACCGAGCCGGTCCAGGCGCCGGTACCCGGTATCGGAATGCCGACGAAGGCCGCAAGTCCCCAGAACTCGTACCGCTGGATGGTCGCGCTCTTGCTCCGCGCCCGGGCGAAGAGCCACTCGAAGAAACGCCGGAACAACCTGATGTGACTGAGCCAGGCGACAACCTTCTCCAACAGGAATAGCACAAGCAGAATCGGGGCGATGTTGCCAATCAGCGACCAGAGAACTGCCTGCCACCAGGGCATGTTGAAGACGAGGATGCCAACCGGGACGGCTCCTCGCAGCTCTACTATCGGCAAGGTGGCGATGAGAACCACGACAAGCTCGGGACTCAATCCCCTCGCTCTAAGCCAGTCCGCCGCCGCCTGCCCGGTGCCCGCCTGCGCCACACCAACCACAACCAGGAGCAGGAGGACAACTGCGACCGCCTTGAGTGGCGCTCCTAATCGTTCGCAGTTCCCACTTCTGACTTCTGACATCTGACATCTGACTTCTGGCTTCGCTTGTCTCCTCACAACATCCCTCTTCTTCTGCGCAGCAGCCACTCTGCGCCCGCCAGCAATGCTATCAAGACGTAGGCCCAGACCGCGCGTCTTGGGTCAAACATGAACCGACGCTGGTATGACCCAAGCGTGATCCCGGCTCCTTCGCGCACCAGGCTATCTGAACGGAAGAACCTGCCGCCGCTGGCCTCCGCAATCGCTCTAAGCAGACCTTCGTTCAGGCCGGTGTTGGCAAGTTCGATGGCCTGCTCGGCCACGGCGAACTCGGTCGTCGCACTACCCAGCGCCTTGTCGGCTAAGCCGGCCGTCGCGCTCGCGCGATACCGGCCGGGCCCCAGCGCCTCAAGCGTGACCTCATAGACGCCCATGCCCGTCTCAGTCATCGGCACGGAGAGCTGTTTCATGATCGGACCGTGCGCTGCCTCCTCACCCTCGCTCCGCTCTCCCTCTCCTCTTTGAGGAGAGGGCCGGGGTGCGGCGCTGTCGGCCTGCACCGCAACCATAACGCTCAGGCCCGACCACGGCCTGCCGTCCGGCGCAACTGCTCTCATCGTCAGGCGCACCGGCTGACCGCGGTACAGCTCGCGCCTGTCGGCCTGGAGCCAGAACGGACTCGTGTCGCGCTCCGCCAGATAGCGCACGACCCCGGTTACGAAGATCGAAAGCTGGGAGCCCTGCTCCGGCTTCACTTCCGGTCCGAATCCCCAGCGCCATAGCGGGTATCCGGCCACGTAAACGACCTTGCCCTTGCCCGTCTTCCCTGCGACCATGAGCGGAGCCTTGTTCTCCTGCGCAACCAACCAGACTTGGTGCCGGGACATGACCGAATTTGTCCTCAGATTTGGATCGTGTCCCAGACCAGCCAGCGGTCTCAGCCCTACGAACGGCGGAACGCGCGCGATGTCGATGGCGTCGCCGTCAAACCAGGGCAGAACCCCGCCCTCTGCAGTCAACTCCGGTGTGAACGTGCCGGTCTGCGCTCGGCCAACTGTCCCATTCAGTACCTTGCCGACGCTCTGCCCCGGCTGGAAATCCGGGCCGGCCAGTACCAGAGCTCCTGCGCCAGCACGCACCCCATCGGCAATCGTCCGCCAGACTTCAGGACTACCGGTCTCTACGACATTGTCGAGGATGTACACGTCCACTCTGGCGGAGTTCTTCGTTCCCGACATGCCACCCGTCACTGCCACGTCCGTTGCGACCTCTATCCGCTCATCGCTCGCCAGCGCCCTCTGCATCATCCGGAAGTCAGGTCCGGGCCGGTTGGTCACGTAGGCCACCCGCACGCGTCCCGGCCGTACGTCAACCGTGACGCTGCGGGTGTTGTCGGCATAGTTGCTCTCACCATTCAGGCTGTCCAGCCGTACCTCGATGACCTGTCTGCCCGGCCTGTCAAAGACCAATCGGAACGGCACATCCTGCTCAGCCATCGCCTGCCCGAGGACAATCTCCTTCGCCGCGCCGCGCAACCTGACCCGTCCCCTCTCGTCGGCGAACCCGGCCGCACCAACGCGCACTTGAACGTCGACTGTATCCCCCGAGTATACAACCGCGGGAAGCATCACCTGCTCGACGCTCGCGTTCCGCCTGGCCAGGCCGCCGAACCCGACCGTATACACCGGCACGCCGATATCACGCGCCGCCGCCAGCGGATCCACGTCATCGTTGTCCTGCCCGTCGCTCAGCAGCACGACCGCGCCTGGCCGCGTCTTCCCCACCGTCTTCAGCCCAGCTCCGATTCTGGTCCGATCCGCACTCTGACTTCTGGCTTCTGACTTCTGACTTCTGACCTCGGCCGAGTCGGCAAAGACCCACTCCTGTCTCGTCGCCTCTGCCGGCAACGGAAACGCGGCCGCAATCGCGGCTGCCGCGCTCTCGGCCCCGACTGCACTCATGCTCTCGGAGACGTCGAGCATGACTGCGACCCGTCGTAGCCGCTCGGTCCACACATGCGTGAACACCGCTCCGATGAACACGGCCGCGAACAACAGCAATATGACCAGCCGCAGCGCAAGGAGTCCGATGTCCGCGACTTCGGCCTTTCGAGACTTGCTTTGTCCTTTGTCCTTTGTACTTGTGACTTGCCCGATAAGGGCTCTGCGATACGCCAGTACGCCGAGGACCAGCAGTATCGCGCTAGCTAGGACCAAGGCAGGCATCAACCACCAAGGCACCAAGGACACCAAGCAGATGGAAACTGGTCACTCAGAATCATCTTCGTGTCTTTGTGTCTTGGTGGTGAATCCCGGTGCCTCTTCAGGGACGGCGATAAGCATTGATGGGCTGGGGCAGGGACTCGGGTTCGAGGCTGAGGTTCAGGCTCTCCGCGTCGGTATTGAACTTCACTGGCGGGCTCACGAGTTCGGCCAGACCGTCGCCATTGGTGTCGGCCACGGCCACAACCTCGTATTCGCCCTTCCGCAGCTTGGTCGCGAACGTGCCATCGGAGAGCAGCGGCGCCAGCCCGGTCGTACGCACCGGAAGTGATTCAGTGCGGGGCGGGAGGATAGAATCGGTGATGACTCTCACGGCAGCGGACTCCGTAAAGAAGACCGCACCGGTGCCAGGCGCACCCGGCCACGCGGCTTTTCCTTTCACCGCTGCCGCGTCTAATATCGTGTCGCTGGTGAAGTAAGTGAACGCAAAGTCGGTCGCCCGATTGCCCTCGAGGTCCTTCGCCCCGGGCAGGACCATCAGATAGGCGACGGCACTGCTCGGCAGCGATTCGGTGCGGATGAAACTCAGTGTCTGCCAGTCAGTAGACCACGACCGCTTGAATCCCGAGTCGTACGCGACCGGCACGAACACGTGCTCGACCACTTCGGAGGTGTCTATCGTCTCGCTGAAGGTGACTCTGACCTTCACCCCCCGCCGCTGGCGCGGGCTACCGGGCGCGGGTTCGATACGAGCGACGCGCGGGACAATCGTATCCCGGATCGATGAACCGCGGAAGCGGGCCCGGAGGCGCGTCTTATTGTCTGCCCGGTCCCAGACGATTCCCCGAACCTCGTATAGCTTCACCTCCTGGATCGGTGTCCAGAGCTGTACCTCTTCGCTATTGCGTCCCAGCGAGGCTCCGCGCAGGGCAATCGTCTCCCCGGCCGGCCCGGTCAGCAGGAAACTGTCGGGCTTCAGTTTGGAGCCGTTTATGTCCTCATCGAAGATGAGCGTAACCTGGCTTCGGGTGCGCGTCTCAGCCGCCTGCAGGCGCGGCGCGAACCGATCGGGGCTCGGCGGCAGCATCTTCTTGGCGCAGCCCACCACTGCGACGAGTGCCAGCACGACAAACGCGGTCCCACACTTCTGCAATCTGCAATCTGCATTCTGCATTCTGCATTCGACTGCGATCACCGTCCCTCCTCCAACGCCTTCTCCAGCTTCCTCACCGCCGGCTTAGCCAATCCTTTCCGCCTCGCCATTGCCACCAGTCGCTCGGACATCACCTGGTACATCGGGGCGAGCTTCGGCGCTCGTTTCTCCAGGACCCGCAGGTGTGCGGCCACGGTGAGCGCATCGCCGCGCTCGACCGGCCCGGTCAAACTCGACCCGGCCCCCTGCTCCGCGATATTGTCGAGCACAGTCCGCGCCAACGGCGCAAGCATCAAGCCGGCGCGGCGACGCGAGATGCCCAACTCGCGAGCAATCTCCTCAGCCCCGTCAAACAGGGCGCTGACGAAGTTCGACGCGAACACGCACATCGCATGGTACAGCGCCCGGTCAGCCCCACGCACTCGCACCCAGCCGCCGTGCAACTGCCTAACCAAGTGCCGTCCGAACCTGAGCCCGGTGGCGGAACCGTCCGCGGCAAAGAAAGTTCCCGGCAGGCTCCGAATCGCCTGGGAATGGCTCGAAAACGACTGCACCGGATGCAGGGCAAGCGCGCCCAGCCCCTGCTCCCTGGCCCGCGCGAACACCTCGGGCCCGAACGCGCCCGAACAATGAGCGACGATAGTACCTGGAACCAGCCACCGACGCACCGACTCGAACGCCGGCTCGATGTGCGTATCGGGCACGGTCAGAAATAGCACCTCGCTCGCGGATGCGACGTCGCGCGAGCTCAGCCGCTCGTACGGCTCCTTCAGCAGGCCGTACACGACCCACGCCTGCTTCGGCTTCACGTCGGTCACACCCGAAATCGGGTAGCCCAGACGCTTGCAGTGCCATGCCAGCGTGCAGCCTACGCGCCCCGCGCCGATGAACCCGACGCGTCGGCGCTTGGCGAGTGAGGCCGGCACGGCATGAAACCGGCTGCCCGGATTCCTGACTCCGGTCCTCGGTCCTCGGTCTTTCGTCTTCGGTCTGCTCGATGTGCGTCCTGTCATGAAGGAACCGAAGATAGCCGCAGGCACGGCGCAGGTCAAGAAGAATGGAAGTCAGAGCTCGACACGGGGGAACGCAGACAGAACCGCTGCGGTACTCCTACTCCTTCACGTTTATCAGCACGAACCGCAGGTGCTTCAGGATCTCCTCATCCAGCTTGCGCACCTTCCACTTGGCGATGATGGCATCGGTCTCGTTCTTGAGCACCGCGCCGCCATAGGTGTTCGACTTCTTCCATATCTCGCGGCAGTAGTTCAGGTACGACACGTACAACGTCGAAGGAACCCCGGTCGGGTCGATGGCCTCCTTGGCCTGAATCTCGAACTTGGTGAGCTCAGTCTGCTTGTTCGAGTGACGCTGGAGTGACTGCTGACGCATCTGCTCGCTGGTCTGCTTCACCCGTTCCGGGTCGGTCTTGATGAAGTACGCCTGCTCGCGGTCCACATTGCTGCGATATCTTGGTGCCATGCTGCTCCTTCCGCGCCCTCCCTTGTCGCCGGCAGCGTTCAACCGCTCGCCCCGGCAAACACTCGGGCGCGTGATTCTATTGCCCTTCGATTATAGCTCGCAGTATCACATCTGGCAAGCGCTGCTGCTTTCCAAGGCTAACACTCATACACGCTGTATAACTTCGACTGCTTCTTATGCTGCTATTATCTCACTTAGAACTTGACTAACGTCCATAGTGCCTTGCCCCGGGGCTAGCCCCCAGCTACCCATACCTAGGCCCGGTAGTAGGCAGTGTTCTATAATGAGACATAGTACTGCGTCTACTACCATAATAAGTATCTATCATACTATGATAATTAGTATGACAGCTTGTATGATATTACCGCGCCAGAGGTTTCGGAGAAGTAGTAACTGTCAGTCACGAAGTCCATCGTGAACTAAGCAACGACGCCAGGACCTTTCTGTGAACTGACTACCTCACCAACACCTCTCCCCTGTGCTGTAAAATCAACATGTTAGGCTCAAGTCAAAAAGAAGAAAGCAGCCCGCGCCAAGGTGAGCTGCCGTCTGAGATGAGAACCTTCCGGCTATCTGGTCAGAACGATCTTCCGAACAACTTGCGGCCCGCTGCCGGCTTTGGCTTCAGCTCACGCTTGGGCCTCCCTGATGAAGTAGACGCCCGGCGCAGAGGCCATGCAGTCTGTCACCATGGCACACCGGTCAAGGTGCCAGGAGCGCGGACCTGCCTAGTATCTCGCGGTTCAGTCGATACGCGTTGGCGCGCACGGTGTGGCCGAACCATGCCGCAAGCGAATCGCGCACGTTCTGGAACGTGGCCCTGCCGGTTCGACGCAAGAAAACCAGCCTCCTCAGACGCCGGCAGTAGCGATGCGCGGTCGCGCGCCGTATCAATCGGTGACCGGGATAGACGCGCAGTCCGAGGAATTCGACACCGACCCTTACCTGCCACACGCGAGTTCGGGCCGGGTTGAGTGCAAGCCTAAATCGGGCCAGGGCACCGCTGACCTGATCCAGCCAGCCGGCCATCTCGGCCTTGTCCTGGCCGAACAGCGCGAGGTCGTCCATGTACCGCAGGTAGCATCGAACGTGCAGCCGCTCCTTGATGAAGTGGTCCATCTCGTTCAGGTAGACGTTACCGAAGAACTGGCTTGTCAGGTTGCCGATAGGCAGGCCGCGACGGCGCTCCAGCGGCGTGAACAGCCCATCGCCCGCAAACCACGCCAACTCGTACTCACCTTCAAGGATCCCCGCTCCGCTCGACAGGATTACCTCACACAACGCGACGACCCGCCGGTCGCGTATCCGCCGCCGCAGGATGGCCATCAGAATCCCGTGGTCCACGCTCGGATAGAACTTCCGCACGTCCCCGCGCAGAACGTACTTGTGACCGCGTGCCCAGCGCTGAAAACGGTCGATTGCCTTGTGCTGGCCCTTGCCGACGCGGCAGGCATAGGAGTCGTGGATGAACGTGGGCTCGAAGACCGGCTCCAGTACATTCAGGAGCGCGTGATGCACCACCCGGTCGCGGAACGGTGCAGCGGTAATCAACCTGCGCTTGTGTTCTTGGACGTAGAAGCTGTGATAAGGACCCGGACGCCAGGCCCCGTCCGCAAGTTCGGTCTGAAGCCGCAGCAATTCCGGCTCCAGATTGAACTCGAACTCGGCTACCGCGCGCTTCCGGCGCTTGCCGCGCCTTGCCTCCAGATAGGCAGCGAGCAAGTTCTCAAAGCTGATCAGTTGTGAGAACAGATTCGCGGCGGTGTGTGGCAGTTGTGGTCAGAGCCCGAGTGCCGGATTTGGCCGGCAGAGCCGCTTACTCTCCGGCACCCGGACGACCCCATTTTGGTCCACTGCTCTTGCCGCTGTCCGGCGTATTGCGTAGAGCGTACGACTACAGCGTCGAGGGGACTCAGGAAACAGGCTCTTCGGTAGCCTTTCGGCCCGGTCCGGAAGTCCGTAAACATCCGGCATCAGTTCGAAAGCCACAAGGCCACTGCTCCCGGCACAACGGAAACCCAGATTGTTGTTCCGGTTCGATGGTTCGTTCCTGTTCCGATTGGCGCAGCGCATGTTCCTGGCATTGTTGTTCCAGGACCCGCCACGATTCACGCGGTTCGAGCCATTTCTGCCTGTGCCCTCAACCGGACGGCCGGCTCTGCTGACGAATCCAGCCGCCCAGAAGCTTGCCTATCTCGTCCATCTCCCTGGCCGCGTACTCATACGAGTTCGTGGCCAGAACCCGCATGGTATGCGCCAGGCGAACGAGGATGCGGAGCGACTCCATGGCGATGTCGGCCCGGCGCAACAGCGGGAGCTTGTCCCGCAACTTGTTCGCCACGGTCACGCACTCAAGCACCTCGAGCATTCGGTCCTCAATCCTGACCGCCAGCGAGAACCGGAGCGATTTCGGGAACTTCTGCGTGTGCTCCAGCAACCACTTGGCAAAGTCAAAGCTCCGCTGGATTACCTTAAACTGCTCAGACATCTCCGGAACTCAGCGGCCTGCTCCTCTCCCCCTGGGGGTCTTGTCTCATCCCTCCCTTGCGGAGCTCTCGCACCGCACCTCTCCCCCTTGGGGTCTCATGTCCTGCTCCTCTCCCCTGGAGGGTTCTCAACACACTCCTCCCACTTGCGGAGTTCTCGCACTGCACCTTTCCCCCTTGGGGCTCATATCCTGCTCCTCTCCCCTGGAGGGTTCTCAACACACTCCTCCCACTTGCGGAGTTCTCGCACTGCACCTTTCCCCCTTGGGGCTCATATCCTGCTCCTCTCCCCTTGGGGGAGAGGCGGGGTGAGGGGAACTCACTACATCCAGAATCGCCTGAAGCACTGCATCCGGCTGTCGCAGCACGTCGTTGTCCCAGAACCGCAGCACGCGATACCCCTGGGCCGCAAACCAGGCATCGCGCGTTCGGTCAGCAGGATCATCAATGTGCTGTCCCCCATCGAGCTCAATCACCAGCCTGCGCTCAAAGCTGACGAAGTCTGTGATGTAAGGGCCAATCGGTTGCTGACGACGGAACTTCACTCCCTGAATACCCCGGCTGCGTAGTCTCCGCCAGAGCAGCCGCTCGGCGTCGGTCGAATCGCGACGCAGTCGTCGGGCATGTCCGACAGGACTGCTGGAGTTGGCCCTGCTCATGGTTCACCCTCACCCTTACCCTCTCCCATCAAGGGAGAGGGAAGAGGACAACCACCTTTCCCCATCAAGGGAGAGGGAAGAGAACGGCCACCATTCCCCTTCAAGGGAGAGGAAGAGAACCACTTCGCGAAGTCAAAGTTCCGTCTGATGACCTGAAACTCAGTCCCCGCCGCAAGAATCGCCGTCGAGCGGCAGCTTCGCTGCCGCTCCCAGATATTCAGATTCCCAGAGGAACAGA
>Ga0163210_1000244_pt1 | contig 21721 bp, 20 predicted proteins | sample Kivu_220m_FD_113536 | JGI IMG/M metagenome (GOLD analysis project Ga0163210, IMG submission 113536) | Freshwater microbial communities from Lake Kivu, Western Province, Rwanda to study Microbial Dark Matter (Phase II) - Kivu_220m | ecosystem: Environmental > Aquatic > Freshwater > Lake ...
GGTAAGAATAAGGGTAAGAATAAGGGTAAGAATAAGGGTAAGAATAAGGGTAAGAATAAGGGTAAGAATACTTGACCTGAGGGCAATCCGGGCACCTGGGGCACGGCGGGCACTCGACTTTGGGACACTGCGGACACTGTCGAAGACCCTGTTGAATGCCGTCCACGACACCTTTGTTATATGATTCCTGGGACCATTTATCCTTGCCATCAAGTAATCCCTTGTCATATCCTTTCTGGTAACACATCTGCCCCGCCCTGCTGTAGCAGGGATCACCGCCGCAGGAGATTAAAATTGAGCCTGAAAGAAAAATGATAATCAGGGGGACAAGTATAAGTAGAACCCACTTCGGTATGTACATAATCAGCCTCCTTGATCGTGAGTATATGAAGGAGAATATTTTGAGCCATCGGATTGCCGGGATAGTCTATTAAGCGAAAAGCTTTAAAACCTCACCAGCATGCGGCCGCCCCGCAGGTTGTGCCACCACACACCGCGCAGCATTTTGCCTTAGCATCATTGTAGCCTTGCTGGTATCCCCCATATCCCCCATATCCACCGTATGGCTCATAATATGGCTGGGTATAGACCTGAGGGCACGATGGGCATTGAGGGCACGGCGGGCAGTCGACTTTGGGACACTGCGGACACTGCCGAAGACCTTGTGAAATTCCGTCCTGGACACCTTTGTTGTATCCATCCTGGTAACCTCTATCTTTGCCGTCAATTACCCCCTTGTCATATCCTTTCTGGTAACACATCTGCCCTGCCCTGCTGTAGCAGGGGTCACCACCGCAGGAAGTGCAGCCAACCGTGGTAAATAGTAATACGGCTATCAGTGGCAGGACAAAGAAGATAAACCATCGTTTCATATGCATCATAAACCTCCTCTAAACTATTAGCCCGTATAGTGTAAATAAGCCATATATGGATGTCAACGTGCGCGAATACAGTAATTGGGGGTATTTCACCGCTCTTATGCTGACATTATCCAATACGATTTTTTCGCAGAGCGATGCGTGAGCACGCCGTCTGGTAATTTCAAGGTGCGGCGCGCCGCAAACAGTTCCCTGAAGTTAGCCATGCGCTCACAATTGTATATGCTGCTTACTTACCCGAAAAAGCTTCCCAAAATGGCACACGCCGAGTCTTAATCACAGTACGCTGCTTCTCCACCGTGATCGGGACCTTCACCTGAACGGTCTCCTCCTTTGTCACCTCTTTATCTCTTGTTTCGGCCCATTTCAGTGTGGCAGATGAAAAAGTTGAAAACTCACTACCGGTATTGCCTGTAACTACAATAGAAAGTGAGCGGATACCGGTAGTATCAATCTTGAGCAAAATCGGGTCGTTGCCCGTATTGTAATTCCCTATAAGGCGGGAACCGTTAATTTTATAATTATATTCATTTAACCACTCACAATATCGTTGCTCCTGGATTGCCGGGATGTCCCCCATACTGCGGCCGAATTCTTCAATTCTTTCCATAGCATAGGCCAGTATTTGGGGATATTGACTGTTGGACATCACTTCAATTGACGTTATACTGTGACTGGGTATGCTGTAATTGAAATACCAGAATGGCGGGTTCGTACATAAATAGCCCCATTTGCCACTCGTCGTCCCCTGGTTATACCAGCCGTAAGCAGTAAGCAAGTCCTCGCCGGTCCTGATGGTTTCTTTCTGTACCTCAGTCCTGATTGCTGTCTTGTATTCCGTTCTATACTCCGTCTCAGTATACGTTTCCGTCACGGGATAGTTTTGATTGACACACCCCCAGAAAACGAGGGGAATTATAATTGCCAGTATAGTGATTCTCCACATATATACACCATCCTGCTACTACTCACCGACACCAGTTATCAATACGCGCCCGGTTTACCGGGCGATGGCTGAGGTGGGATGACCGGCGGCTCGATTGTAAACGTCACCTTTCTAGAATACATCAATTTAGCATTGATGTGCCTCTAATTAGCTTTGAGGAAAAATATTACAGGCAAAATGCGACTAATTATATGCCTGGGAATGGTAGGGTTTATTTTTGAGGCTATTACCATTTTATGCTTCAAAGACTTGGGCAAAGTATCAAAATAGTTAAAAGAGTTTAAATACCTTACGTAGCAGCCATATTATTAAGAAAATTACTGCGATAACAAGTGCTATATTGATAAGCCAGCCCAAACCGGGTAATGCAATAAAACCCAGCAGCCACAAAACTAAAAGGATAATACCAATGATTAGTAAGATATCCATAATTTACCCCCGTATCTCTATATTTTATGTTGCTTATCGTTATGTATCAATTATAACAACTCATTTGCATTGACATACAACTGATTGTTAAAAATCATTAAAAATGGAGGCACAATTAATGGGTAGAAAAGGCGTTAAAATCAGGATTTCCAATCGTAAAAAGGCTGGTGAGCCGCACAGGGCTCGAACCTGTAACCGGTTGATTAAGAGTCAACTGCTCTACCAATTGAGCTAGCGGCCCAAGACCCAATATGTTAGCATCCAAGCAAGATTATAGTCAAGCAAAATCCTATTTGTCGGCTTTCATTCAGTGCTGATATATAATATAGTGTGTCCCCGTATCAGGTTGAATTATAAATGGAAAACAAGTTCGAGGTAATAGACCATACCGCAGATATAGGTATCGTTGCTTATGGCGGCAACCTGAACGAGCTCTTTGCCAATGCCGCCAGAGGCCTTTTCAGCCTGATAACTGATATCGATAAGATTGCATCGAAAGTGAGCAAAAAAATTGAGCTCGATGATCGGGATCCGGAGTCATTGCTGGTTGCATGGCTCAATGATCTTCTTTACACGTACGAAGTTGGATCTACGATTTTCGGAGACTTCGACGTGACTGTTTCCGAAGATAACAGGCTGTCGGCAAATTGTTACGGCGAGAAAGTTGATCCGCAGAGGCACCATCTGAGGAGGGAGATCAAGGCTGCAACTTATCACAACATTCATATTGCAGGGGCAAGCGGCCTGTATTCTGCAAGGGTCATATTTGATATTTAACGGAGTGATACATGAGTCAATGGCAAGGGAAAATCAACAAAATCGGCGAGTGCCGCTGGGAAATCCCCCAGGATTATAAGAGCGGGATGAAGGTGCCCGGACTGGTTTATGCTGATGACAAGATGCTGAACGTTATCAGGGAGGAACAGTCACTGGAGCAGGTGGCGAACGTGGCTTTCCTGCCCGGTATTGTAGGTTGCTCTATGGCCATGCCTGATATTCACTGGGGCTATGGTTTTCCCATAGGAGGCGTGGCGGCCACGAAAGTACGTGATGGCGTGGTTTCACCCGGTGGTGTAGGTTACGACATCAACTGCGGCGTAAGGCTGCTGAGAACTGATCTCGATGAAAAGGAAGTGAAGCCAAAGATCGAGGAGCTTATTAATCACCTTTTCAGAAATGTACCTTCCGGCCTGGGCTCCGAAGGAAAAATAAAGGTCAGCGAGAAGGAAATAGATGAAGTGCTCAGGTTGGGTGCAGAGTGGGCTGTGAAACGTGGTTATGGATCAGAGCAAGACCTCGAGGTTACGGAGGAGCGCGGCTGCATGAAGATGGCGAACCCGGATAAGGTAAGCGCCAGGGCTAAAAAACGGGGCGCTCCCCAGTTGGGCACGCTGGGTTCCGGCAACCATTTCCTTGAGGTGCAGGTTGTTCGGGAGATATATGATACCGGGGCAGCCAGATTAATGGGCATTACACACATGGGGCAGGTGCTCTTGTTGATCCATACGGGTTCAAGGGGCCTGGGACACCAGGTCTGCGACGACTACCTGCGCGTCATGGGCGAGGCTGTAAGAAAATACGGCATTGCCTTACCTGACCGGCAGCTTGCCTGTGCCCCCATTGAATCTGACGAGGGGCGTGATTATTTAGCTGCTATGGCATGTGCAGCCAACTATGCCTGGGCCAACAGGCTGTGCATAGCCCACTGGGCAAGGGAATCATTTGTCAGGGTACTCGGCAAGAAAATTGAGGATATCGGGCTGGAGCAGGTTTATGATGTTGCCCATAACATAGCCAAAATAGAGGATCACATGGTCGAAGGGAAGCGGCAGAAACTGTGCATCCATCGTAAAGGAGCTACGCGTGCCTTCCCCGCGGGGCAGAGTGATGTCCCTGAGAAATACAAGTCCATTGGACAGCCGGTGCTGATACCGGGCGATATGGGCAGGTGCTCTTATATTGCGCTCGGCACCGATAGGGCGATGCAGGAAACGTTTGGCTCAACCTGCCACGGGGCGGGAAGGGTGCAGAGCCGGGGAGCAGCCCGGAGAGGATCACGCGGCGTGGACGTTGCCGCAGAGCTGGCGGCTAAGGGTATCTACGTGAAAGCGGACAGCATGGAATCTCTGGCAGAGGAAGCCTCATGTGCCTATAAGGATGTTACCGACGTAGTCGAAGTCACGCATAAGGCAGGCATATCCAAAAAGGTCGCCATGGCAACGCCCATCGGCGTCATTAAAGGATAATATTGGCCCGATGCAGAATTCAATTTTTTTACCTAAAAGCATTTGTCTTGGCAAATGCAATCATGTACAATAAGTCGAAAATTTTGATTTAAGGAGTGTTAACGATGAGTCTTGCAAGAGAAGTTGTAATCGTCGATTACCTGCGCTCCCCCTTTTCCAGGTCCAATGTCAAGTCCCCTGAGAAGGACCTGTTCAACGGCTGGAGGATGGATGAAGTCCTGGGCATGCTGTGGAAGGAACTTATCAAGAGGAACAAACTCGATCCGAAGCTAATTGATGAGGCCGTAACCGGCACGGCAAACCCGCTTCTTGAAAACTTCACGTTCGGCGGAAAATTTCCTGCATTCTTTGCTGAGTTACCCTTTGAAGTGGCCAGCGAGCAGGTAGATATGCAGTGCGGTGCTGCCCTTTGCGGTCTGAGGACCGCGGTCATGAGCATTGCCTGCGGTTATTCCGATGTAGTGCTGGCAGGCGGTATCGAGCACATGACCCACATCCCCATGGGTGGTGGTGGAGCAATCAAATATCCTGAAAAGCTCGCGACTGAACCGCAATATAAAAAGGTCGACCTTATGTTCTCAACCAACATGGGCTTCACGGCACAGAAGCTGCAGGAAATGGCCGGTATCGGCAGGGAAGAGATGGATAAATTTGCCCTGAAGTCTCATCAGCGTGCTGCCGCCGCCAAAGAGTGGCTCAAGGGAGAGATCATGTCTGTTGAAATCACACTCCCCGATGGCACCAAGCAGATGCTGGATTATGATGCCTCTGTGAGAGGCGATACCAATTTGGAACTTCTGGCCGGTCTTAAACCGGCTTATAAACCGGATGGCACTATAACTGCCGGTAATGCATCTCCGCTGAATGCCGGTGCCACTGCCATGCTGGTTATGTCCAAAGACAAGGCCAAGAAACTGGGGCTGAAACCGCTGGCAAGCTTCGTTTCCTTTGGCGTGGCAGGTGTCGATCCTACTATAATGGGTGCCGGGCCGGTTCCGTCTACAAAGAAAGCCTTACAGGCTGCTAAGCTTCAGGCCAGGGACATCGATTACTGGGAGATAAATGAGGCGTTTGCAGTCGTATCACTGTATGCCATCAAAGAATTCGGTTTGAACCAGGACAAGGTTAACGTTCACGGCGGCGCCATGGCCATCGGCCACCCGCTGGGAGCCAGCGGTATCAGGCTGGTCGGCACATTGGCCAGGATCCTCAAGGAGAATAAGGGCAAATACGGCTGCGCCACCATGTGCTGCGGCGGCGGCCAGGGTATTGCTGCAATCATTAAGAGCGAATAAGGTAATCAATCCTAACTTAGATTAAACAAAAGGGGGCGGTCGAAAGACCACCCCCTTTACATTTTATTACGCGTCTCAGAGATTCTTTTTCTTCTTGTTATCGACTCTCAGCAGGAAATATTCCATGCTATCGGCGAGTGCCAACCAGCTTGCTTCGATAATATTGGTGGAGCCTCCAACCGTATGCCACTGAACCTTGCCGTTGCTCGATTCGATCAGGACACGCACTAAAGAACCCGTACCACTGTTTCCCTCCAGGATACGCACCTTGTAATCGATAAGATCAACTTTCGCCAGGCCGGGATAAAACTCCAGCAAGGCCTTGCGCAGGGCACGGTCGAGCGCGTTTACAGGGCCGTTACCCTCCGAAGCTGTATGCATAATTTTATTATTGACTTTGACTTTAATCGTAGCTTCGGCAAGAAACTCGACTTTGCCGCCATATGCAGGGAGCCTCCTGTGCCTTTCCACTACAACCATGTAGTCAACAAGCTCAAAGGGTGGTTTGTAGCCTTGCTGGGCTCTTAATATGAGGAGTTCGAAGGATGCGTCGGCACCCTCGTACTGGAACCCCAGGTTCTCCAGCTGTTTTATTTGTTGCAGTATCTGCTGGGCTTCCTTGCCCCTTGGCTGCATGAGTATGCCCAGTTCTCGCGCTTTGTAGATTATATTGCTTTTACCGGATAGCTCGGATACGACTACCTTGGGGCTGTTGCCAACCAGGTCCGGGTTTATATGCTGGTAGCTTTCTTCCCACTTGGAAATGGCCGATACATGAAGCCCTGCTTTGTGCACGAAGGCATTGTTGCCGACATAAGGGAGGTAGGACATGGGCGGCAAATTGGCTATTTCGGCTATAAAACGGGAAGTCTCTGTGAGCCTGGCAAGCTGCCTGCCGGTGATACACTTGGTACCAAGCTTGAGTTGCAATGCGGATATAATTGAGCACAGATTAGCGTTGCCGCAGCGTTCACCGTAGCCGTTAATGGTGCCTTCCACGTGATTGGCACCGGCCTCCACAGCAGCTAAGGAGTTGGCAACAGCAAGCTCGCCGTCATTATGGGCGTGGATACCCAATGGGCAATTCAGCTTCTTTTTCACCAGGTTTGTGATGGCAGATATTTCAGAGGGCAACGTACCTCCGTTGGTATCACACAGGACAAGGCAATCGGCCCCGCCTTTTTGGGCGGCTCTTAAAGCTTCAGTGGCATAGTCCGGGTTCGACTTAAATCCGTCGAAGAAATGCTCGGCATCGAAGAAAACCTTCAGCCCTTTTGATTTCAGGAACCTGACTGATTCCTCGACGATTTTTAAATTATTAGCCAGGCTGGTTTCCAGTACCCTGGTCACCTGGCGGTCCCAGCTCTTGCCCACGATATTAATGGTCTTAGTGCCGGCCTTTGCCAGTGCCTGTAATCCTGCGTCTTCACTCGCTTCCACATTAACCCGCCCGGTGCTGCCGAAGGCAACGAGAACAGCCTTTTTCAGCTTGAGGTTCCTGGCTTTGGCGAAGAATTCCGTATCTTTGGGGTTGGAGCCCGGCCAGCCACCCTCGATGTAATCAATGCCGAGATCATCAAGCTTCCGGGCAATTTTAAGCTTGTCCGCGACGGTAAAGGAGATGCCCTCCTGCTGTGCACCGTCTCTTAGGGTAGTATCGTAAAGCTCCACTCGTTGCATAAAAATGAAGGCTCAATCCCTTATTGCGTCTGCTACAAGCTGACCCATTTCTGTGGTGCCCGTCTCTTTCATTCCCGCTGACATAATGTCTTTAGTACGGTAACCATCATCTAATATCTTTAATACAGCTCTTTCAATAGAATCAGCTTCTTTAATAAGGTTAAACGAATAGCGCAGCATCATGGCAATGCTAAGTATCGTAGCTATCGGGTTGGCTACATTCGATCCCGCAATGTCCGGTGCGCTGCCGTGAACAGGTTCGTAAAGGCCGAAGGTTATGCCAGAGCCTTCAGGGATCCCTGCCAGGCTGGCTGAAGGCAGCATGCCCATGGAGCCGGCGAGCATGGAAGCCTCGTCGGTAAGTATGTCACCGAACGTATTTTCAGTCACAATCACATCAAAATAGCGCGGGTTCTGTAAAAGTCGCATGGCACAGGCATCGACCAGCATGTGATCCAGCTTGACCTCAGGATAGTCCCCTGCTATCTCTGAAGCTATCTGCCTCCATAGCCTTGAGGATTCCAGTACATTGGCCTTATCCACCGAAGTCAGCTTCTTCCTGCGGCTCAGTGCAAGCTCGAAGCCAACGCGCATTATACGCTCAAGCTCCTCCTCGGTGTAATACATAGTATCCACGGCCCGCCTGCCTCTCCTGATGGTCCAGCTCTTTTTGGGTTTGCCGAAATACAACCCGCCGGTCAATTCACGGATAACCATCATGTCAACGCCCCTGATGACCTCCGGCTTGAGGGTGGTCGAGTTTTCAAGCACCGGGTACATTTTCACCGGCCTCAAATTGGCAAACAGACCCAATCCTTTGCGCAGCGCCAGTAGCCCGTCCTCGGGCCTGACCTTTGCCATCGGGTCATCCCATCTGGGCCCGCCTACGGCGCCCAGCAATACCGCATCGGACCCGCGGCACATCTCCAGGGTTTCCTGTGTCAGTGCCTCGCCGTTTTTGTCTATTGATATCCCGCCGACCAGCCCGAATCCGAAATTGAACTGATGCCCGAACCGTCTCCCCACGGTTTCCAGCACGCGTATGGCTTCGTTGGTGACATCCGGGCCGACACCGTCGCCTGGCAGGACGGCAATATGGAATTTCAAGTTACCTTTCTCCGGCCAGTCTCTTCCTGGTATGTTCCACCAGCCCGCCTGCTTTGATGACCTGCATCATGAAGTCGGGATAAGGCCTGGCAGTAAAGGTTGTATTACTGGAAAGATTGGTTATTTTGCCGCTTACAAGATCGACCTCCAGCATATCCCCAGCCTGTATGCTGTCAACGGCCTCCTCGCACTCCAGCAAAGGTAGACCAATATTAATTGCGTTGCGGAAAAAAATGCGCGCGAAGCTTTTGGCGATGACGCATGAGATACCCGAAGCTTTTAGGGCAACGGTCGCATGTTCCCTGGAGGAACCGCAGCCGAAATTGGTATCAGCAACGATGATATCCCCGGCATTTACCCTCTTGATAAAATCCGCGTCAATATCTTCCATGCAGTGCCTGGCAAGGTCGGCGGGTTCGTGCAGGTTCAGATACCGCGCCGGGATGATGGCGTCCGTATCCACGTTGGCCCCATACTTGTGAACTGTTCCTTTGAGCGGCATCTATACAACTTCCTCCGGGCCGGCTATTCTGCCTGAGATAGCGCTGGCGGCGGCGACAGCGGGATTGGCCAGGTATATCTCAGATTTGATATGCCCCATCCTGCCTGCGAAATTGCGGTTGGTCGTGGAGACACATCTTTCGCCGGCAGCCAGCACTCCCATGTAACCGCCCAGGCAAGGCCCGCAGGTGGGAGTGCTCACCGCAGCTCCCGCCTTAATAAGAGTCTCGATTAATCCTTGCTTCAGGGCATCAAGGTAAACCTTCTGTGACCCTGGTATGACAATGCAGCGCAGATTGGGGTTGACCTTTCTACCTTTCAGAATACGGGCTGCCAGCCTGAGGTCATCCAACCTGCCGTTGGTGCAGCTTCCTATAATCACCTGGTCTATGGGTATGTTGCCTACTTTGCTTAGCGGCCTTGTATTTGACGGGATATGCGGGAAGGCGACCTGCGGCTCGATCTCAGCGGCATCATATTCGATAACGCTGGCGTAGTTTGCGTCTGAGTCAGGCTTATATTCGGTGTATTTTCGTGTAGTTCTACCCTTGAGATACGCTCTTGTCTTGTTATCCACATAGAAGATACCGGCTTTCCCGCCCGCTTCGATGGCCATGTTCGCCATGGTGAAGCGCCCGTCCATGGAGAGATCGGCTACCGCCTCGCCAGCGAACTCCATAGCGGAGTAAAGCGCACCGTCCACGCCGATCTTTCCGATGGTATAAAGTATCAGGTCCTTGCCGCCGACCCATTTGCCCGGCTTACCGTGAAAGACAAATTTAATGGTCGGAGGCACTTTCATCCATATCTCGCCGGTAGCCATGGCGACAGCAATATCCGTAGAACCCATCCCTGTAGCAAAGGCGCCGAGAGCGCCATACGTGCAGGTATGTGAGTCAGCACCGGCCACAACTTCACCGGGCAAGACCAGACCTTTTTCGGGCAGGATGACGTGCTCGATGCCCATTTCGCCTACTTCGAAGTAAATCAGGTTATGCTTATGGGCGAACTCGCGTATCATCTTTGCCTGCTCGGCCGACTGGATATCTTTGTTGGGGCAGAAATGATCCGGCACCATGACGATTTTTTGTGGATCGAACACCTTTGATACGCCCAGGCGGTTGAATTCCTTAATCGCTATGGGCGCGGTAATGTCGTTGGATAGAACGAGGTCAGTTTTAACGTTGATGAATTCACCCGGGCTGACCTTGTTGTTCCCTGAATGTGCCGCGAGTATTTTTTCTGCCAGTGTCACGGATAATTTACCCCGCTTGTGAAGATTATCCTTTTACCCTGGGTATAAATAAAACCAGGACCGTAATCAATGTTACCACTACCGCGATAAGGTACATGCCGACGCCCGCGGCGATGCCGATGGCTGCCGTCACCCAGATGCTGGCTGCAGTCGTGATGCCGACGACCCTATCACCCCTTGCGCCGCGCAAGATCACGCCGGCGCCGATAAACCCGATGCCTGTTACCACGCCGGCTGCTACCCTGGCGGGATCGACATTTCCTGCAAAACCCAGCACAGACACCACGGTGAATAAAGCTGAACCAAGGCAAATCAAAATATGTGTGCGCAATCCGGCGGGCTTATGCGCTCTTTCCCTCTGGAAGCCGACCATGGCGCCGAGAGCCGCGGCGAGCAACAGGCGTAATACCGCCTCGATCTCAGGACTCATTCCGCCTCCTCTTCTTTGCCGAGTCTCTTGCTGACCAGCAACCTGTTAAGCGCGTTCATGTATGACTTGGCGCTGGCCACTATGATGTCCGTATCAGCGCCACGCCCGGAATAGGTGATACCGTCGCTTTCTATCCTGATTAAAACCTCACCGATAGCATCAATGCCCTCGGTGATCGAACTGATAGTGAACTCAGTCAGGACGTTGGGGACCCTGACTATACGGTTGATTGCCTTGTAAACAGCGTCTACGGGCCCTGTACCCAGCGCAGCATCCTCAAGTATTTCTTTGTTGGGCCCGGTAAGCCTCACTGTAGCCGTGGGTATGCTGTGGTTACCGCAGGAGACCCCGACATGCTCCAGGTGGTAGACCTCAGAGGCCGTGCGCAGCTCTTCACCAATTAAAGACCGTATATCGCGGTCCGTGACATCCTTTTTCTTATCGGCCAGTTCCTTGAATGCCTTGAAGGCATGTGTAAGGGCTGCCTCGTCAAGTGAATATCCGAGTTCGAGGAGCCTTTCTTTGAAGGCATGCCTGCCGCTAAGCTTGCCGAGTACAAGCGCGCTGGAAGGCACGCCGACGGTTTTCGGATCGATGATTTCGTAGGTATCGGCCTTTTTGATCACACCGTCCTGGTGGATGCCGGACTGGTGACGGAACGCATTGGATCCCACGATCGACTTGTTCCGCTGCACTACGAAGCCGGTCAATTCGCTGACCAACCTGCTGGTTTTGAATATCTGACTGGTGTCGATATTGGTGCTCAAGTGGTACAGGTCATTACGGGTTTTAAGCGCCATCACGACTTCTTCCAGAGCGGCGTTGCCGGCGCGCTCACCTATGCCGTTAACGGTACATTCAACCTGCCTGGCGCCCTTGCGGATGGCTTCAAGGCTGTTTGCCACGCCGAGCCCGAGGTCGTTGTGGCAGTGGACGCTTATTATAGATTTGGAGATATTGGGGACATTCTTAATGATGCCTTCAATCAACCTGCCATACTCGGAAGGGATAGAGTAGCCAACGGTATCGGGTATGTTCACAGTAGTTGCGCCGGCGTCTATGACGGCTTCAAGTATCTGGTACAGGAATTTTGGATCGGTCCTGGTGGCGTCCATAGGGGAAAATTCCACACCGTCCAGGTATTTTTTTGCCCTTGCCACCATGTTGCGGGCAAGCTCAAGGACGTCTTCCTGGCTTTTTTTAAGCTGGTAGGCAAGGTGCATGCTGGAAGTGGAAAGGAAGATATGAATCCTGCCTTTCTTAGCCGGCTTGATCGCCTGCCATGCTCTGTCGATGGCTTCCTCATTGGCATGGCTCAGAGCACAAACCGTCGAGCTTTGGAGTTCCCGGGCAATAAGCCTGACAGCTTCGAAATCACCCTGCGAGCTGATGGGAAATCCAGCCTCGATAATATCTACGCCGAGCCTCTCAAGCTGACGGGCGATCTCCAGCTTTTCCTGCGCGTTCAAGCTTGTTCCCGCCGCCTGCTCGCCGTCCCTTAAGGTCGTATCGAAAATAAGTACTCTATCCGTCTTCATCTCTATTGCCTTTAGCCGGTTTGAGAGCGCGTGTTTAACTGAAATGAGATCAGTCAGGGCGCTATTTCAGCCAGGGCATCATGGAGCGCAGCTTCTTGCCGACGGTTTCGATCTGGTGCTCGGCTTCCCTGCGCTTAAGAGCGTTGTAGACCGGCCGGTTCGCCTGGTTCTCCAAGATCCATTCCCTGGCGAAGCTGCCATCCTGCACTTCTTCCAGTATCTGCCTCATCTCGTCCTTTACCATTTCATTAATGACGCGCGGACCGCGGGTGTAATCGCCATATTCAGCAGTATCGCTCACCGAGTAGCGCATAAATGCCATGCCGCCCCGGTAAATGAGGTCGATAATCAGCTTCAGCTCATGAAGGCATTCAAAGTAGGCTATCTCCGGCTGATAGCCGGCTTCAACCAGCGTTTCAAACCCTGCTTTTATGAGAGAGGTGACGCCGCCGCAGAGCACGGCCTGTTCGCCGAACAGGTCGGTTTCAGTTTCCTCTTCGAAAGTGGTCTCAATCACGCCTGCCCTGGCGCAGCCTATGCCCCTAGAGTATGCCAGCGCCTGTTCTTTAGCCTTGCCGGAGGCATCCTGGTAGACGGCGATGATAGCCGGCGGGCCGGATTTCTCGGTATATAACTGCCTGACCATATGGCCCGGGCATTTGGGAGCGATCATAGTCACGTCGATGTCCTCCGGCGGAACGATCTGGCCGAAGTGGATATTGAATCCGTGGGCGAACATAAGGGTCTTGCCCTTCGTCATGTGATCGGCTATCGACTCTTTATATACTTTAGCTTGTAGCTGGTCAGGGACGAGCATCATGATGACGTCGGCTTTCTTTGCCACGTCCGCTGCGTCGGAAACGTCAAAGCCCGCTTTTCTGGCGGCCTTATATCCCTCAGTGCCCTTAGCTTCAGCTACGATAACCTTAAGTCCGCTGTCCCTCAAGTTCTGGGCATGGGCATGTCCCTGGCTGCCGTAGCCGATTATGCCGATGATCTTATCCTTCAGCAGTGCCAGGTTTGCATCTTTTTCGTAATAAATCTTCGCCATGATTCCTCCTCTATAAAAATATTATTGAATAAGTATCCCACCAAGAATGATACAGGACGCCACGCCAATGCCATATCTCATAAAGACTTACCCCGTATCTTATATCCTTTCTTTCTCAATTCGTCAGTCTTTTCTTTAGAACACTTCATGCAATAGAACGTTGGTTCACTTTTAGACTTATCATAGTTTGGTGCTTTAGTTAATCTCCAAAGTGATGTTTCTGCACCACATTTATCACAGATTCCCTTCTCTTTATAGTTCCAAACTTCAACAGCATAGCTTGTAAAGATAAATCGGTCAATCCAGAAGAAAATGCTACCACCAATTAAATTTGCTACCGTTGCCCCTATCCAATCCTCTGGTGTCCCAAATATATTGGGAGAATGTTTAAAAAACGCCACGACAGGGGCAAGGATAGGAGTAGATAATTGCCAACGTAATAAGTAAAGTAAGAATCTCTTCATATATTCAGTATGTCTTTTTTATTAGCTATATAACCTGCTCCAGCTATATCTTCATAAGGTGGGCTTGTTAATATTGTTATGCGGCCAAATCAGTAGTCGGCCCGGGTCGATTACCAGTTGGGCAGGTCCTCTTCTTCGGGCTGTACCTGCTCTACGACATGCCTGAGCGGTTTGTTTTCCTCTATGGTAAGCGGCCCGACACCTCCCCTCGGCAAAGCTATGGTGCCCGTCCGGGACATCTCACGTATGCCGAATCCGCGTAAGAGCTCGATGAGCGTATCCACCTTTTCCTGATCGCCTGTTACCACGATAATCAAAGAGTCCGGCGAGACATCTACTATACTGGCCCTGAAGATATCGACGATCTGGATGATCTCGCTGCGGGTGGACGGTGTGGCCTTCATTTTTATCATAGCCATCTCGCGCGCCACGGGGTTTTCGCCGGTGATATCAGTTATCCTGATGACCTCAATCACCTTATCTAACTGTTTTCTCACCTGCTCCACATTGGCGTCGTCGCCTTCCACGACAATGGTCATGCGTGATAAATTCGGAAGCTCAATGTGGCCTACGGCAATGCTTTCGATATTAAAATTCCGCCTCCTCAGCGTGCTGGCTATGCGGTTGAGTACGCCGGGGCGGTCCTGCACCAGAGCCACAAGTATGTGTTTTCTGATCAACTAGTTGTCTCCCATATACATGCCTTATCTGTTCCTATCTCTTATAGCTTCCGGTCGGGTTGGGTATCTCGAGGAACTCAACAATAGTCTTGCCCGGCGGCACGAACGGGTAAACGTTTTCCTCCGGTTCGACCATGAACTCTATTAAGTAGGGACCCTTGGTGGCCATGGCCGTTTCAATCGCGGGCCTTACTCCTATCTTCTGGGTCACTCTTTCTCCGGGAATCCCGTATGCCTTGGCGATCATAACGAAGTCCGGGTTATAGAGCTGGGTACCGAAGTAACGCTTGTTATAAATAAGCTCCTGCCACTGGCGCACCATACCGAGGTACCCGTTGTTAAAAACTGCGATGTTTATATCCAGGTTCTCCTGTACCATGGTGGCCAGCTCCTGCACGGTCATCTGGAAGCCGCCATCGCCTGCTATGCACCAGACCATTTCGTGCGGGGCGCCGACCTTGGCCCCGATGGCGCCTGGCAACTCGAATCCCATGGTGCCGAGTCCACCGGAGGACACGAAGCTATTAGGCTTGTCATAAAAGAAATACTGCGCTGCCCACATCTGGGCCTGGCCAACGCCGGTGACTATGATGGTATTGCCCCTGGTGGCCTCGTGTATTTGCCTGATGATGTACTGCGGCAGCACGCCTTCATGCTCCCTTATTTCTGTAGCCGGGTGCATGGACCTCCACTCATCCAACTGCGTCAACCATGCTACATGCTCCCGTTTAATGATCTGCTTGTTGAGCACCTGGAGCACATTTTTCACGTCACCGACAATGGGCACTTCCACCGTGATATTTTTACCGATCTCTGCCGGGTCGACATCGATGTGGACAATGCGTGCCTGCGGCGCAAAGGTGCTGACGCCGCCGGTGGCCCTGTCATCGAACCTCATACCGATCGCAATGATAAGATCAGAATGATGGACTGCTTTATTGGCGTAACCCATACCGTGCATGCCCAGCCAGCCATAGCTAAGCACATGCGATTCGGGGAAGCAACCTATGCCGAGGAATGTGGAGACGACCGGTATCTGGGATTTCTCGGCAAGCTCTTTCAGCTCGGTGTAGGCCCTGGATATATTTACACCGTGACCGGCTATAATAACTGGCCGCTCCACCGTATTTATCAGGTCAGTGGCCTTTTTTATCTGGGCAGGATGCCCGAACAACTTAGGCTTGTAGCCGGGAAGGTCGATCTTCTCGGGAAAAACGAATTCAGCCTTGTTCTGGAACACGTCCCTGGGAATGTCGAGCAGGACCGGTCCCGGCCTGCCCAGGTGTGCGACGTGGATAGCTTCTCTGATAGAGCGTGCAAGGTCCTCGGTATTGAGGACAAGCTGGTTGTACTTGGTAATGGGGACGGTGATACCCGTGATATCGATTTCCTGAAAGGCATCCTTGCCGATAAAATGCGTGGGCACCTGGCCCGTTATCGCCAGCAGCGGCACCGAATCGAGGTAGGCATTGGCAATGCCGGTGACCAGGTTGGTAGCGCCGGGGCCGGAGGTGGCCAGGCAAACGCCGATTTTGCCGGTGATCCTGGCATAGGCATCGGCCGCGTGCGCCGCGCCCTGCTCATGCCGCACCAGTATGTGCCTCAACTCGGGATACCTGGGCAGGGTATCATATAAGGGCAGCAAGACGCCGCCGGGAAAGCCGAAGATGACCTCGACGCCTTCCTTGATCAAGCATTCACAAAGTATCTCTGCGCCAGTTTTTATCATCTATCCAGATTACTCCCCATCTTTGAATACCGCACCCTCGCTGGCTGGGCCGACGTTCTGTATATATCTCCTGAGGTAACCGGTTTTTATCTTCGATTTAAACTCAGGTACGCTCTTTAAACGTTTTTTAATCTCCGCATCGCTGAGCTTGACCTTGAGCTTCCTTGCCGGTATATCTATACTAATTATATCGCCATTTTGCACGGCGGCTATCGGGCCGCGGTCAGCCGCTTCAGGGACAACGTGACCGATGGCAGCGCCCCTGGTGCCTCCGGAGAAGCGGCCGTCGGTAATCAAAGCTACGTGGCTTTCCAATCCCATGCCGCTCAAAAGAGATGTGGGCGTGAGCATCTCTCGCATGCCGGGTCCGCCGCGGGGGCCTTCGTACCTGATTACCACGACGTCCCCTTTCCTTATATTTCCCGCGATGATGCCCCTGGTGGCGTCCTCTTCGTTTTCAAATACTCTGGCCGGGCCCTTGTGTATCATCATCTCCGGCGCCACGGCGCCGCTCTTCACCACTGCGCCACCCGGCGCCAGGTTTCCGAACAGTATAGCCAGGCCGCCGGTCCTGGAGTAAGGCTTCGAGAATGGACGGATGACCTTGTGGTTCCGCACCCTGGCATTATTGTACAGGCTCGATACCGGTTTCAGCATAACGGTTTTACAAGTCCCATTAAGCAGTCTCGATATTTCGTGCATGACTGCCGGTATGCCCCCTGCCAGGTCCAGGTCCTCGATATGAATTTCGCTGTGAGGGCTGATTTTGCAGAGGTGGGGGACTTTGTTGCTGGTCTCGTTTATCAAAGAAAGCGGGAATTTAATGCCTGCCTCGTGCGCGACGGCCATGAAATGCAGTACGGAATTGGTGCTGCCGCCCAAAGCCATATCGACGGCGAAGGCATTGGCGATAGATTCCTTAGTGATGATGTCCCGAGGCCGCAGGTTCTTCTCCAGCAGCGCAACTATTTGCTTCCCGGCTTCCCCGGCCAGGTGTAGACGTCTCGAGTCCACCGCCGGTATGGTGCCGTTGCCGGGCAAAGCCATGCCAACTGCTTCGGTCAGGCAGTTCATCGTATTGGCAGTGTACATACCGGAGCAGCTCCCGCAACCGGGACATGCCGCGATTTCAATCTCCTCCAGTTCGGCTTCGGTCATCTTGCCCTGCGTGACGCTGCCGACGGCGGTGAAAACGGAAATCAAATCCACCCCTTGACACCGGCCGTCCTTTTGGAGCCTCCCGGCCAGCATCGGCCCACCGCTGATAAATATTGAAGGTATATTTAAACGTACGGCAGCCATCAGCATACCGGGCACAACCTTATCGCAGTTGGGTATAAAGACCAGGGCGTCGAACTGATGCGCTTCGACCATGATCTCCACGGAATCTGCTATCAGCTCACGGCTGGGCAGGCTGAACTTCATGCCCGGGTGGTTCATGGCTATGCCGTCGCAGACGCCGATGGTGTTAAATTCGAAAGGAACGCCACCGCTGCTGAGGATACCGGTCTTTACAGCCCCGGCGATAGAATTCAGATGAGTATGTCCGGGCACTATCTCATTAAAGCTGTTGACAACTCCAATGAACGGCTTATGAAAATCATTGCTGTGCACGCCCACGGCCCTGAGGAGAGCCCTGTGCGGCGCCCTTTCGATGCCCTGCTTGATGCTGTCGCTTCTCATTAAAAGTATTCCTTATTAAATAACCGTCCCGGTTCGGATTGGACAGGAACGTGTCAGATATAAACGGACAGGATTGTAGTAAACTATCACAGGTAATTATTTATTGTCAAGCAAAACCGATTCTATTTTTGATATTTTGTCCAGACGGCGCTGATGCCTTCCACCCTCGAATGCGGTGGTGAGGAAATTGCGTGTTATATCAATTGCCGTTGGCTCATCTACGAAGTCGGAACCGAGGCAGAGCACGTTAGCATCGTTGTGCCTGCGTGCCCGCACGGCAAGCTCGGGGTTGCAGCAGATAGCGGCCCTGATTCCGTTATACTTGTTGGCGGTTATGCTCATCCCTATACCTGACGCGCATATCAGAATGCCGTAATCAGCCTGACCTTTGATTATGCACCGGGCAACGTCTGAAGCGAAATCAGGGTAGTCCACCGCGTCTGCGCCGTTGCAGCCAAAATCAACGTATTCGTATCCCGAACTCTTTAAAAAGTTTATGATCCTGTTTTTAAGCTCGAAACCGCGGTGGTCGCTGCCCAAGGCAATACGCATTTTAATCAATTACCCTCCCCTATTTTCGGTATGAATCTCTTATTTCACTCTCCGGTACGATGCCATGACGCAGAACTCTGGGCGGGTCAGCAGTGACGTCAATTATAGTGGACTCGGCACCGCCCGGGCATCTGCCGGCATCGATGATGAAATCGACCAGCCCACCCAGGTGCTCGTGGACTTCTGTAGCCGTTAATGCAGTCTCCCTGTTGTGCAGGTTGGCGCTGGTTCCGACTATGGGCCTGCCAAGCTCTTTTATTAAGAGCCTGGGCACGGGGTGATCGGGTAAGCGGATCCCGATTTTTCCGCCTCCGGCAAGCACCATGCTGTTGAACAGGGGAGATTTGGTGAAGATAATCGTCAGGCCGCCGGGCCAGAACCGTTCCATGAGCGACCTGGCAGTAAGGCTGAGTTCACTGGTGAGCGATATAACCTGTTCAGCATCTGCTATCAAAACCGGCAGTGGCAGGCTGAGGGGGCGGTTCTTAATAGCAAATACTTTCTTCACGGCCTCGTCGTTATATACGTCGGCTCCAAGGCCATAAACGGTATCAGTTGGATAGGCAACAATACCTCCCTCGCGCAAAACCCCCACCGCGTTTTCAATTTGTTCACTCACGTATGCGGGAAGGCGTTCAGATGCGTATTCTTTGTCCATTAAAGTAAACCCGGCATGTATAGACAAATTGTACCTTAAATACAGGGTGACTTTAAATATGGCATAGATTAGAATGCCCGCCTTTGCTATAATATACTTTCAAAAATGAACTCCGATAACGAGAAACTGAGCAGCCACCGCGTCTCCACCAGCGACGATATCGAAGTCTCGACCTATCTGGAGATAGCCAAGCAGGGTGTGCAGGCCACGCCCAAGCCGGCCGAAATCCCCCACGGCGTCAAAGAGGCCGTTGCCATCATTGACTTCGGATCCCAGTACAGCCACCTCATAGCCCGCCGCGTGCGCGAATGCAACGTCTATTGCGAGCTCTTCCCCTACGACGCGCCGCTGAGCAAGATCATGGAGATACATCCACGGGGTTTTATTCTTTCGGGCGGGCCAGCCAGCGTTTACGAGAAAGCCGCACCTTTGACCCCGGTTGGCATATATGAAAGCCACCGGCCGGTTCTCGGCATCTGCTACGGCATGCAGCTGATAACTCACCAGCTCGGCGGCACAGTGGCGCCCGGCAACAAGCGAGAGTACGGTCAGGCGATCTTGCATGTTAGCGATGAAAACTCGCCCCTTTTCTATGGATTATCCGATTCCCTGACTGTGTGGATGAGCCATGGCGACCAGGTGATAGATATGCCGCCGGACTTCAGGTCGTCAGCTTATACCGAGAACTCGCCCAACGCAGTCATAACCAACGGCGAAAATTTATTCGGGCTACAGTTCCACCCGGAGGTTGCCCATACACCTGAAGGCAATAACATACTGAAGAATTTCCTCTACCGGGTTTGCGGGTGCCGCGGCACATGGACACCGGGCAACTTCATCCATGAAAGCATAGAGGCCATTAAGGAGCAGGTCAAGGACGGCAGAGTTATCTGCGCGCTATCCGGAGGGGTAGATTCGGCGGTTGCTGCCAAGCTGGTGCATGCTGCCATAGGCGACCAGTTGACCTGCATCTTCGTCAATAACGGGTTATTGCGCCGCGAGGAACCGGAGCGGGCGCTTAACACCTTTCGCAAGAACCTGCATATGAACGTGGTCTATGTTGATGCTACGGACCGTTTTCTCCAACAGCTCAAGGGAGTAATCGATCCCGAGCTCAAAAGAAAGCGTGTGGGGCAGGAGTTTATTAAATTATTCGAAGACGAGGCAACCAAGCTCGGCAAGATAGATTTCCTGGCGCAGGGTACCCTGTATCCGGATGTGATCGAGAGCGCCACGTCCGAGTCCAAGGCGGCAGTAAAGATAAAGACCCATCACAACGTGGGAGGGCTACCCTCAGAGATGTCATTGACCCTGATCGAGCCCTTGCGCTATTTATTTAAAGACGAGGTGCGCGAGGTGGGCTTGCAGCTAGGTTTGCCTGAGGATATGGTATGGCGGCAGCCCTTCCCTGGCCCGGGGCTTTCTATACGCATCATCGGCGAAGTTACCAGAGAGCGGCTTGAGATATTGAGGGCGGCTGACTGGATAGTGATGAACGAGATAAAGAAGGCCAAGCTATACCGTCAGCTCTGGCAGACCTTTGCCATACTCACAGACGTGCACAGCGTCGGAGTGATGGGGGATTTCCGCACCTACGGGTACCTGGTGGCGGTGCGGGCTGTAACCAGCCAGGACGCCATGACCGCCGACTGGGCGCGGCTGCCGTATAACCTCCTGGCGACTATATCCAACAGGATCGTGAACGAGGTGCCGGACGTGAACCGGGTGGTGTATGACATTACCAGCAAGCCGCCTTCCACAATAGAATGGGAGTAGGCGCACTTTACGGCCTGGTTGTATGAGAATAGCAGCCATCGGCGATCCGCATGGCAACCTGGAAAAGATCAGCCATATCTGGAATATTGACAGGATTGTTTTAGCGTCATATACTATTAAGGCGTGTTAAAAAAGAGTATGTACGGTTGATTTAGTTTTTATCTTGGTGTATACTCTGACAGCTTGGTGAGTACACCAGGCTGTTTTGTTCTTTAACAACAGAATAGTGATTGATACATAATTAGTCTTTGTGTTCAGTTGCCGAGGCAGCTGAATGGAAGGCCGCAAGGTCTTGTGTTCATGCTGTTGTAGGTCAAAGATACAAAGGGCACAGGGCGGATGCCTTGGCGTTAGTAGACGAAGACGGGCGCGGCAAGACTGCGATAAGCCCCGGTGAGGTGTCCAGCTACCTTAAGCCGGGGATTCCCTAATGGGGAAACCCACCTGGTCCAAAGCCAGGTACTCGCCTAGCGAGTGATAACCAGGAGAACTGAAACATCTTAGTACCCTGAGGAAAAGAAATCGAATGAGATTCCCGGAGTAGTGGCGAACGAAAGGGGAAGAGCCTAAACCACGTTGGCTCAGTGGACTTGAGTCCTATGCCAGCGGGGAGTTGCAAGATGCAGCGGATAGCGCTCAAGAGCTATCGCAGAGTAAGAAACTTTTTGCCTAGTCGAAGGTCCCTGGAAAGGGCAACGAAAGAGGGTGATAGTCCCGTAGATTAAAGGTAAAAAGCTCTGGCTGTATTCTTAAGTACCACGGGACACGAGAAATCCTGTGGGAATCTGGGGTGACCACGCCCCAAGGCTAAATACTACTGACC
>Ga0163210_1000245_pt1 | contig 21681 bp, 17 predicted proteins | sample Kivu_220m_FD_113536 | JGI IMG/M metagenome (GOLD analysis project Ga0163210, IMG submission 113536) | Freshwater microbial communities from Lake Kivu, Western Province, Rwanda to study Microbial Dark Matter (Phase II) - Kivu_220m | ecosystem: Environmental > Aquatic > Freshwater > Lake ...
CGCTTGGTCAAGGTATAGGAGAACTCTTCTTTGTCATCCAGTTCCTGGGCAATGGGAGCGATCTCCTTTTCCGCAAAGTTTCGGACCATCTTTCGAAGCCTCTGCTGTTCGTCGGTCAAATCAAAATCGAGTGCCATGGTTTCCTCCAAAAAAAGGGTTCAAGGGGTCAAGAGTTCAAGGGGTCAAGTTTATCTTTTGCTTGAACCCTCGAACCCTGGAACCCTTTCATTTATTGTTCATAGGGAACCCAGTAATAGTCAAGAATCGTGTTCGTAGGTTTCTTCGTCCTGAATTCAGCCTTCACCTTCATCCCGATATAGGGTTTTCCATATAATAAGTAACTCTTCGGAATGTTCGCCAGACCGGGGATCTCCACATCGACCTGCCAGTATGGAGTTGAAAGCTCAATTCCAATCCCGGCATAGACGACCTGGGTGAAGGTGTAGATTGTGCCGATCACCGGATTGGGTAAAGTTTTCCAGACCATTTCACTATGGCAATCCGGGCAATGAGCCCGGGGTGGAATCCAGAGCCTGTTTTCCGGACATTTGTTATTGGGGCAGAGGGTGGCCCGCATTTCTCCTTTTCTGAGGCCTTCGAAAAAAGGAGAGAGCATTCCATAGGTATGGATATGCGTAATCGATCGGGGCCATTCAATCACTGTCGCCGGTTCGGTCTGGCGGATTTTTGTGACCTTCCCGATAAATTTGACTTTTTCTTCTTCCTTTTTCTTCGGTTTGGCTTTTTTCTTCGTCTGTATCTTTCTGGTTACCATAAGGGTTTTCCTCCTTTGCGATGTACCATTCATTACAACTTTGATAGGGAACGCATTTAGGCGTTCCCTATAGCGTTTGCAACCATTACCAGGCTTTTCTCAGGATGCCAACGGTTACATGTGAACCCACCCCTGCATGGGAGACCCACAGGGCCTGTTTGCCCGTTTCAGGGATCTGCAAACTCTGCCAATCCTTGGGCTTCTCTTTTCCCCATTTCTTCCAGATCTTTGGATCGCCATGGAATTGATCGTATTTTTGCTGTAACTGCCAGAGGCATTCAGCGGCCTGGAAGATCCCTGTCGCCCCTACGGCATGCATTGTTCCAATCAATCCTCCGGATAGGTTGGAAGGACATTTCCCCGGTTTTCCGGTATTGGGATTGATATAATAAGCATCTCCGGATTCAATATAGTCCTGCTCCTGGCCATAGGGCCTGAGCCCGATGTCTCCATAAGTCTGGAGATCGCTGATGGTGAAGGCATCATGAAGTTCCACGAGATCCAGATCCTCAATGGGGTTCTGAATGCCAGCCATCCGATAGACGAGCCAGGCGGCAAAACGGGATGCGAGGAAACTTTCAAATCCCGGATAACGGGCTCCTTTCTTACCATAGAGGTCTTTATACATCGCCGGGGTTTCATGGGGGAGAAGCGGAACCTCCATATGTCTTCGATCCGCCACCCTTAGGGTGTGAGTCCCTCCACAGATGAATAGCTCGCAGGGACGGTCGGATAATTTATAGGCTGTTTCCTCGTCACAAAGTAACACAAAGGCTGACCCAGCACTCATGGCACAACATTCGAGGAATCGCAATGGATAGGCGGACATGGGGCTGGCCAGGACTTGCTCCACCGTATATTTTCCGGGCTGCTGGGCATACGGAGAAGAACAGGCATAGAGATGGTTTTTCACCGCTATTTTGGCGCGGGTCACCTCGGAGACTTTAAAGGTTTCGGCAAAGCGGTTCGCCATAGGGGCATAGTAAGATGAGTAGATTCGACCCAAACGGGTCTCGAAATCTTTACAGGCTGCAGTGGCAATATAATAGTTACCGGTTCGGGTATCCACTTCATCCATACGTTCCCACCCTGCAGCCAGGGCCACATTGGCATAACCCGATGCCACTGCCATTGCTGAAGCGAGGATGGTTGAGCCTCCGGTGGCACCCCCTGTCTTAATTCCCAGGTTATGAAGAGGCTCCAGCCCCAGATAGTCATGGATTTTGGCTTCACAGAGCAGCTGGTCCTGGAAGTGGTCGGCAAAATGCCCGTAGGCAGCAAAGTTGATCAGTCCTTTAACCTCCAAGGGATCCATTTTTAAGTTATTATCCTCCAGCATGTTCTTGAAGGCCATCATAGCCAGCTCTTCGAGCCTATATTCGGGGAAATATTTCCGGTAACCCGTTGTTCCTCCGGCTACCATGAAGACCCTTCGGTTCCATTTGGGAACCCTTAAATTTCCTTCTTTGAATGTTATCATTCTTAGCCCTCCTAAAAATAGAATAGTGTTTTTATATCAATAGACCAATTAATTTTTGCCTCCCCCCCTTTCTCAAATTTTGAATTTTGAATTTTGAACTTTGAACTTCTAAAACCTTCACCCCCCTTCATTTTATTCGGAGTTCGGAATATGGATTTCGGAATAGGGAATAAAATTATTAACTCCGCATTCCGCAATCTGAAATCCGCATCACTTGCGTGGTTTGATGTTCTCCCGGACCCACTTCACCGATGCTTCAATCGTGGTCCCGGGAGTGAAGATCGCCTTTGCCCCGGCTTGATGAAGGGCAGGGATATCCTCTTCGGGGATGATTCCTCCTCCGAAAACGACAATATCCTCCGCTCCTTTCTCCTTCAGAAGTCTGATCACCTCCGGAAAGACATAGTCATGTGCTCCGGAGAGGATCGATAATCCGATTCCATCTACATCCTCCTGGATCGCGGCTGAAACGATCTGCTCCGGTGTTTGATGGAGTCCGGTATAGATCACCTCAAACCCTGCGTCTCGAAATCCACGGGCGATTACCTTGGCTCCGCGATCATGCCCGTCCAAACCCGGTTTTGCGATGAGGATTCGGATTTTCCGTTCCACGCTTCCCTCCATCACTATCCAATTTCGGATTTCGGAATGCGGAATTCGGAATGAAAACCATCATGCCCCAAAGCCTCAAGATTTATATTCCGCACTCCGCACTCAGCATTCCGCATTAAAAATATCCCGGATCCGTATATCTTCCGAAGACCTCCCTCCAGACATCGCAGATCTCCTGAATGGTTGCATATTCTCTGACTGCATCGATAATGAGAGGCATCAGATTCCGACTTTCCTTCGAAGCCTCGCGGATCCTTTCGAGGGACTCTTTGATCTTTTTGTTGTTTCGTGTTTGCCTCACCTCTTGAAGCCGTTTTAATTGCCTCTTTTCAATCTCGGGCTGCATCCTCCAGATGGTAATGGGTGGATGGTCGGTCACATATTTGTTTACCCCGACGATGACCTTTTCATTGGAATCGATCTGTTTCTGATATTTGTAAGCCGCATTCGCAACTTCGGCCTGAGGGTAACCGCGTTCAATGGCTGTGACCATCCCGCCGATTTCATCAATCTTATGGATATAATCCCACGCCTTTTCTTCCATCTGATTGGTCAGGGTTTCCACGAAATAGGACCCTGCAAGGGGATCGATGGTATGGGTGACTCCTGTTTCTTCAGCAAGAATCTGCTGGGTCCGCAAGGCAATGGTAGCCGCTTCCTCGGTGGGGATCGCATAGGTTTCATCGAGTGAATTGGTATGGAGAGACTGGGTTCCCCCCAATACCGCTGCGAGGGCTTCATAGGCTGTCCGGACGACATTGTTAAAAGGTTGCTGGGAGGTCAGGGAACAGCCTGCGGTCTGGGTATGGAACCGGAGCATCCAGGAGCGGGGTTTTTTTGCCATGAAACGTTCTCTCATAATCTTGGCCCATATCCTTCGAGCCGCCCTGAATTTTGCAACCTCCTCGAAAAAGTCGATATGGGAGTCAAAGAAGAAGGAGAGCCTCGGAGCAAAATCATCCACATCAAGACCTCTCTCCATGGCCGCCTCCACATAGGCAATCCCGTCAGCAAGGGTAAAAGCCAGTTCCTGGACTGCGGTTGCCCCTGCCTCACGGATGTGATAGCCGCTGATGCTGATCGTATTCCAGCGGGGCACCTCCCTCGTACAGTATTCAATGGTATCGACAATGATCCGGAGAGAAGGCTTGGGCGGGAGCATGAAGGTTTTCTGTGCAATGAATTCCTTCAGCATGTCGTTCTGGATCGTTCCGCCAATTTCCCCCTTACTGACCCCCTGTTTTTCTGCTACCACGATATACATTGCCAGCAAGATCGAAGCAGGGGGATTGATCGTCATGGAGGTGGTCACTTTATCGAGGGGGATGCCTTCAAAAAGAATTTCCATATCTTTTAAGGTGTCAATCGCCACACCGCATTTTCCCACCTCTCCTCTGGCCATAGGAGAATCACTGTCGTATCCCATTAAGGTTGGGTAATGGAAGGCGATGGAGAGGCCGGTCTCTCCGTGATTGAGGAGATAATGGAAACGCTTGTTCGTTTCCTCCGGACCTCCCAGACCGGAGAACATCCGCATCGTCCAGAGTCTTCCCCTGTACATGGAAGATTGAACGCCCCGGGTAAAAGGGTAGAGCCCCGGAAATCCCAGATCCCTGGAATAGTCCATATCCTTAATATCGTCAGGGGCATAAAGGTCTTTAAGCTCCGTATCGGAGACCGTGGAGAAACGGGGAAGGCGTTCAGGGGTTCCGGAGAGCATTTTTGATAGATCCTCTTTCCATCTCTCCTTCTCCTGTTGAACCTTCTTGAGTTGATCTTCTTTGAACATCCAATCACCCCCCTTACCAAAAGATCAATTAGCAATGCAAATTTATCAATGCAAAATTAGCATTCCAAAGCATTTATGATTGCTAATTTCCCATTGCTAAATTTTCATTTTGCAATTGGTTTTAAATTTCGATGCCTTCTCTGGCTTTGACCCCCTTCTTATAGTAATGTTTCCTCTCCACCATCTCTGTGACCAGGTCGGCCTTTTCCATGATTTGCGGTTTCGCCTCTCTTCCCGTGAGGATGAGCTCCACGGATTGCGGTTTTGAGTCGAGCAGATGGAGAAGGTCGGTCAAAGGGATCAATCCGTAATCCACGGCTACATTAATCTCATCAAGAATCACCAGATCGTAATTTCCGCTCCCAATCTCTCTTTTTGCCAGGGCAAACGCCTCCTGAGCCAATTCGATATCCACAGGGTCCGGATTGGTTTTAGAAACGAAGGTCTCCCTGCCCATCTGTTTGATCGTCAGGTAAGGGGAGAGTTTTTTAGCAGATTCCAGTTCGCCATATTGGATATTTCCCTTCATGAACTGGATCATCAATACCTTTAACCCATGGCCTGCCGCTCGGAGGGCCAATCCCAGGGCGGCAGTCGTCTTGCCCTTTCCATTACCGGTATAGACCTGAATCAGACCCTTTTCCATATGATGAAAATAACTGGGTTAAGGTGATGGCTACGAGGCCCGTTTGGTTTAGGGTCAGAGGGTTACGTCAAGTTTTTAAGACCAATCACCTAACCCAATGACGATACGGGCATCTTAGCCCTTGCCAATGGACGAAATCGATTTTCTAACTCAACTCCCTTATCTGGGCGATGATCTGTTCTGTTTTAAAATGCCTTAAGCTGATGGCGCTTGAGGGACAGGTGGCGTTACAGGCACCGCATCCCTTACAGAGTGCCTCATTGACCGTCATCACTTTTCGATAGGGATCGAGTTTTAAGGCCCGGTATTCACAGACCTGCTCACAGAGACCACACCCTGCACACAGGAGCTCATCCACGTGGGCTGTGATCGGCTCGATCTTTACCCTTCCCGCAAAGAGAGGAGTGGTTGCCCGAGAGGCAGTGCCATGGGCCTGGGAGATCGTATCCGGAATATCCTTGGGCCCCTGGCAGGTTCCTGCGAGGAAGATGCCATCCGTGGCGGTATCGAGAGGCCTCAGCTTGGGATGGGCCTCCAAATAGAATCGGTCCGGTCCCTGAGAAAGCTTGAGCAGGCCACGCAGGCGATCCGCATCCCTCCTCTGCGTCAGGCCCGTGGCAAGGACGACCAGATCCGCTTCCTCTTCATAAGGTTCTCCCAGAAGCTCATCATCCGCCTTGATAACCAATTTTCCAGACCTGCGGTAGATTTCCGAAGGGACGCCTTTGCGGTAGAACACGCCTTTTTTCTGGACCTGCTCGTAAAACTGTTCATAACCCTTTCCGAAAGCCCGGATATCGATGTAGCAGATGGTGATGCGGGCATCCGGAAGAAGGTCTTTCGCCAGGTGGGCCTGTTTTGCCGTAAACATGCAGCAGACCCTGGAACAATATTCATTGTTAATGGTTTTATCCCTTGATCCCACACACTGAATGAAAACGATGTTTTCGGGTTCTTTCCCATTGACCAATAATTTACCCTGAGTGGGCCCGTTCGGAGAGACAAGCCTTTCAAACTCAAGAGCGGTTATCACATTTTCATAAAAGCCATACCCGAGCTCGGGTTTTAATTTCGGGTCAAAGGGATCATAACCGGTTGCCACAATGATTGTCCCTATATCGGCGAGGAATTCCGTCTCCACCTCTTCGAACCGGACCGCGGCCTGGGGACAGATTTCCTTACATTTCCCGCATTCGCCTTTCTGGAGATAGAGGCAATTTATCGGATCGATCTGATAGGAGAAGGGGACCGCATAAGGTGAGGAAAGGTAGATGGCCGGCCTCTTGTCCAGTCCCATGTTCCACTCGTTCGGAACTCTGACCGGACAAACCCCTTCGCATTTTTTACAACAGGTGCATTTCTCCGGGTCGACATACCGGGGATGATGCCTTATCTTAACTTTGAAATTGCCCACAAACCCCTCCACCTCCTCAACCTCGCTCAGGGTAAGAATATGAACGGAAGGATGGCTTTTAACCTCCTCCCATCTGGGTTTCAGGATGGTAGAGGTTTCATCCAGGTTAGGAAAGGTTCGCTCCAGCAGAGTGAGATGCCCTCCGACCACAGGGGATTTCTCCACGAGATAGATCTCGAAGCCGGAGCGGGCAATGTCGAGGGCCGCCTGGATGCCAGCAATGCCAGCTCCGATGACCAGTACAGAAGGAGTGACTCCCACCTCATTCTCCTCCAGGGGTTCATGAAGGGAGACCTTGGCTACCGCAGAGGCAATAAGGTCCATTGCCTTTTTTGTCCCTTGCTCTTTGTCGGGGTGTACCCAACTGCACTGTTCCCTGATGTTTGCCATCTCAAAGAAATAAGGGTTGAGGCCTGCGGAACGAACAGCGTTTCGGTAAGTGGGCTCATGCATCCGGGGAGAGCAAGCCGATACAACGATCCGGTCCAGACCCAGATTTTTGATATCGTTCTTAATGAGGTCCTGGCCGGGATCGGAGCACATATACTGGTAATTCCGGGCGATGGCCACATGGGGAAGGGCCTGTGCAAAAGCGGTGACCCTTTCGATATCCACCGTGGCTGCGATATTGATCCCGCAATGACAGATGTAAACACCGATCTTCATCAACTCACCAAATTGGAATAATGGAATGATGGAATATTGGGTTCAAAAAAGAATCAGGAAAAGAAACTTCTTTTATTCCCCATTATTCCATTCTTCCAACAATCCATTATTCCGGTTTGTTCCTTCCTTTCGCCAAAATGGTGCAGGCCATGGAGGCTGCACCGCTGGCCTGGGCAACCGTATCCGGAATATCCTTCGGGCCCTGGCAACAGCCTGCGAGGAAGACGCCTTCCACTGAGGTCACAATGGGATCGAGTCCGGGTGCTTCTGCATAGAACCGATCCGAAGAGTTTTCGAGCCCGAGCATTTCTTGTAAACCGTTATTCCCTTTCCGGGGGACAAGCCCTGAGGCCAGGACAACGAGGTCTGCTTCGAGTTCAAAGGGTTCTCCCCAGAGGGTATCCTCGCCCCTCACCACCAATTTCCCATTTCTCCTGAAGACTTCCGAGGGATTTCCCCTGCGGTAGACGATCTGTTCCTTCTGAACCCTTTCGTAAAATTCTTCAAATCCTTTCCCGAAGGCCCTCACATCCATATAGAGGACCGTGATACGGGCATCCGGAATCTTATCCCTGATCAGATGGGCCTGCTTGGCTGTGAACATACAGCAGACCCTGGAACAGTATTCATTTCCAACGGTTTTGTCCCTCGATCCCACGCAGTGGATGAAGACGACCTCCCTGGGCCTCTTTCCCTGGATCAGGATCTCCCCTTTGGTCGGACCGGAAGCGGAACAGAGCCTCTCCATTTCGAGGCCCTGTAGCACATTGGGATAGGTTCCGTAACCCAGTTCAGGTTTTTCTTTTGGATTGAAAGGATCGAAACCAGTGGCCAGGATGATGGCTCCCACATCAAGTTCGATCCTCTCCTCCTTCATTTCATAAACAATGGCTTTAGGCTGGCAGTACTTCGCACACTCCCCGCAATCAGAGCATCCGCCACAGTTGAGGCAACGTTTCGCCTCCTCCATTGCTTCTTCCGGTGTGATCCCAGGACGGATTGGCCGAATCATATGGGGAAGGGTTTCCCGCTCCGCTCTTTTCGAATCAGGGTATTGACTTCGTAAGGGAGTGTCCTGCCTTCCTTCCATTTCCCTTCCTGCGATTAAATCTTCTCCGAGAAGGTAACGATCAATGGAGATAGCGCCCTTCCTCCCCAGAGCCATGGATTGGACAATGGTTCCGGGCCCTGAAACACTGTCTCCTCCTGCAAAGATTCCCTTTAAATGGGTTTGGAGGGTGATGGGATCCGCCTGGATCATTCCCCTCCGATTCCTCCTCAGTCCCTTGATTGCCTTTGCCATGGGTTCTGCTCCTGCGGAACCAACTGCAAGAAAGATTGCTTCATAAGAGGATTGAAGAGTTTCAAACGGGATATCCTTTCCGACTTCAATCTCAAGCCTGGTTTCAATCCCCATCTTTTCGATGACGGAGAGGTCTTTCTTGATCACTTCCCTCGGCAACCGGTAAGCCGGAAAGCCATGGGTGAGGAGCCCGCCCAGTTCCTTTCGGGATTCAAAGAGGGTGACTCGATAGCCCATTCTTCTCAGGTCGAATGCAGCGGTCAATCCGGCCGGACCTCCCCCGATCACGGCCACCTTTTGAGAATGCAGATCTTCTGTCTGTAAGGAACGCAGATCTGCGTTCCCTACAGGTTCTTCAACGTGATCGACGAGGAATCTTTTTAAATCGCAGATGGAAACCGGGCGATCCACTTCAATTCGTTTACACTCCCTTTCACAGGGATGAGAGCAGACATAGGCAAGAATCCCCGGGAAGGGCAGGGTTTTTCTGACCAGGGCAAGGGCCTCTTTCAGTTTTCCCTGTGAGATCAGGGCCACATAGCCCTGGGCATTGCAATGGAGGGGGCAGGAGGCGGTACAGGGCGGGATGCCCTGTCGGTCAATGGTGTACTTCAGGGGGACCGCCTGAGGGAAGGGGATGTAAATCGCCTTTCTTTTTCCAAGCCCCATATCAAATTCATTGGGAAGGGTCACAGGACATTGGGCCGCGCAGTCCGCACAGGCCGTACATTTGGTCACATCCACATAGCGGGGTTTTTTTCTGACGATGACCTTGAAGTGCCCGGCTTTACCTGAAATGTGGAGGATCTCGGAGTAACTGAGGAGATTGATATTGGGATGATTGGCGGTATCCACCATCTTAGGGGTGATGATACAGGCAGAACAATCGAGTGTAGGAAAGGTCTTGTCCAGTTGAGCCATATGGCCGCCAATGGATGGGTCCTTTTCCACCAGATGGACTTTGAACCCTTTGTCCGCGATGTCGAGAGCGGCCTGCATTCCTGCGATGCCGGCACCGATGATCAATGCTTCGGGAATTACCTCTTTTAATTGATCATTCTTCATTATTATCTTTTATCGAGTTAAATTAAATCCCAAGCACCAAATTCCAAGCTCCAAATAAATTCCAATTATCCAATAACCAAATCCCCCTCATCCATTCCTCTCCCCCAAGAGACTTTGTCGCAATCACTATTTTGTCACCCTGAACTTGATTCAGGGTCTCGTAACTTCTTGATTCTATTAGATGCCGAAACAAGTTCGGCATGACATCTTTCCCATTTCACACATTATGACACAATCTCCAAGGGGAGAGGGGGAAAGTTTCGGCGATTGGTCTATTGGTGCTTGGAATTTAGTGCTTGTTCATTTCAACTTTCCAATCAATGCACTGGCGATCGTGTTCTTCTGAATCTCCTTGGTGCCTTCGTAAATCTCCGTGATCTTGGCATCCCGGTAGAAACGTTCCACCTCGTATTCGGTAATATATCCATACCCCCCGAAGATCTGGATGGCCTCATCAGCCACCTCGACCGCCACTCTACCTGCGCACATCTTGGCCATGGAGGTCAGCTTCGGATCGATCCTTTTCTGGTCATAATTCCAGGCCGCCTTATAGGTCAGAAGCCTCGCCATCTCAACTTTGGTTGCCATATCGGCCAGTTTGTGCTGGGTGATCTGAAAGTCAACCAGTTTTTTCCCGAATTGCTCTCTCTGTTTTGCATAATCGAGTGCCCGATCAAAAGCCCCCTGGCTGATTCCCAGGGCCTGAGCGGCAATTTCGATCCGGCTTTCATCGAAGAATTCGAGGACCTGATAGAACCCTTTGCTCTCTTCACCGAGGAGATGGGTGACCGGAACTCTGACATCGCTGAAGGATAATTCGGCCGTGGAGGTCATTCGAATTCCCATCTTGGGGAAGATCTCTGTTGCCTCCAGTCCCTTTGTTCCCTTTTCAACAATGATGGTCGATTGACCCCGGTAAGGGGGTTTTGCCTGAGGATCGGTCTGACAGAGGACCACGAAGAAGTTTGCAAGGGTTCCATTGGTGATGAAGGTCTTCGTCCCGTTGATGAGAAAGGAGTCGCCTTGCTTCACGGCGGTGGTGGACATCAGGGTGATATCGCTCCCATGATTGGGTTCTGTATAGGCCCCTCCGGAGATGAACTCTCCTCGTGCGACCGGCAGGAGATATTTCTTCTTCTGTTCACCGGATCCGAAACGGAGAACCACCTCGGATGAGAAGTCCACAAGACTTACGGCGACCCCCACTCCGGAGTCTTTCCGGCAAAACTCCTCAACGATGAGAATGTTTTCGGTCACCCCGTAGCCCTGGCCTCCATACTCTTCAGGGAAGTGAATGCCTATAAACCCCAATTTTGCGGCCTTCTTCCAGATCTCCGTAGGAAAGGTATGGGCCTGTTCCCACTCCAGGATCTTTTCCTTATCATACTCCCCCTGAATGAATTCCCTTGCCGCCTTCTGAATATCTTTCTGCTCCTGAGTCAATTCGAAGTCCATGTCTAACCCCTTTTAACGATGAATGATGAACAATGAACGATGAACGATAAAAAACCCGAGGTTTTTAATCTTTAACCTTCGACTTTTAACTTTTTTTCAGTTCTTTGATTTTGTCCTTGATCACCGGGACGATTTTAAAGAGGTCTGCCACGATCCCGTAATGGGCGACACCGAAGATAGGGGCCTTTGGATCCTTGTTGATGGCGATGATGGTCCCCGAACCTTTCATGCCAGCGATATGCTGGAAGGCACCGCTGATGCCGATGGCAATATAGACCTTCGGTTTCACCGTCTTTCCGGAAGTTCCCACCTGGCATCCCTTAGGAAGCCATTTCTTATCCACCACGGGTCGTGAACAGGAAAGGACCCCTCCAACAGAGTCAGCCAGTCCCTTCACCATCGGGATATTCTCGGCATCCTTAATTCCCCTCCCCACAGACACCAGGATATCGGCCTGGGTAATATCGACCTCACCCGCAGCGGCTTCCACAAACTCGATAAACCGCCTGGCAAGGCCTTCGTCCGTCAGTGGTGAGGGGACGGAGACGATCTCTCCTGAAAGAGGTTCCTCCTCCATGACAGGGAAGGCCCCCGAACGAAGGGTCACCATATAGGGGCCCTTCTTCAGGAAGGAGACTTCCGCATTGATCTTTCCGCCATAAATCTGCCGGGTGAGAGAGAAGGTTTCGTCCTTCGCCTCTATACCGATACAATCGGTGGCGAGAGGTAATTTTAACCGGACCGCCAGGCTCGGTGCGAAATCCATTCCCTGTGCGGTATGGCCGATGAAGGTCAACAGGGGCTTTCTCTCGGTGATGAGCTGGATGAGAGCCCTCTCATAGATTTCTGAATTATAGAATTCAAGACGGTCATCCTCAATGAGAAATACCCGATGCGCTGCGGGTTTAAGAACCTCTGCCAGGTTCTTTACTCCCTTTCCCAAGAGGGCGATTCCCAATTCTCCTCCGAGACCCTCTGCGAGCTGTCTTCCTTTGGAGAGCATTTCCCAAGTGACATCCCTTATTTCTCCCCGGCGGTGTTCTGCGATCACCATGATCTCTTTCATCAGGCGAGCCCTCCTTTGTCTTTCAGAATATCGAAAACCCTTTGAGCCACCTCTTCCGGTTTTCCCTCTAACATCGTGGCACCTTCACCCACGGGTGGAGGAAAGATCTTTTCTAAGCGGGTATCAGAACCCGAGAGTCCCACCTCTTCGGGTTTGAGATTGAGGTCAGAGGCTCCGTGGGCCCTGATCTCCTTTTTCGCTACCTTTCGGATGCCCATAATGGAGACATAACGGGGTTCGTTGATCCCTGTCTGGATGGTGAGAAGGGCGGGAAGGTCCACTTCAACCACCTCTTCCAGGCCGCCTTCGAGTTCCCGGTTCGCTTTTATCTTCTTCTCCTGGACTTCAATCCGATTGACGAGCGAAACATGGGGGATATTGAGAATTTCTGCCACGGTCACTCCTACCTGCCCGTAACCGTCATCTTCTGCCTGGGTGCCTGTTAAGATGAGATCAAAGGGGATCTTACGGATTGCCTCTGCCAGTACCCTTGACGTGGCAAGGCCATCCGACCCGGCAAAGGCAGGATCGGTTAATCGGATGGCATCGTCCGCGCCCATGGCGAGACACTTTCTCAGGGATTCGTTTGAGTCTTCTCCACCCATCGAGAGGACCGTGACCGTCCCTCCTGATTTTTCCTTCAGAAGGATGGCCTCTTCAATGGCGTAGCTGTCCCACTCATTGAGATCGAAGGCGAGGCCGGCCTTGTCGATATCTTTCCCCGATTTATCAATGGAGATATCCGCATCCGTAGTATCCGGGACTCTTTTAATACAGACCACAATATTCATCTACCTCCTCCTTTCTAAATCCTTTCATTTATGGCTCGCCTTTTCCACCCGGACATAGGTCATCCCCTCCCCGGACAGGGGACAGGGGTGAGGAACGATCAGGACTCCGGAGACGATTTCTGGCGATATCTTCACCTTCATCTTCAGCGACTGGTCCCCGGGGGTCCGAATCCGGACTATCTCTCCCTCTTCGATTTTGAGCGATCCTGCATCCTCGGGATTCATCTCGAGAAAGGCCCTTTCGGAGACTGCCTTCAGGTTCTCACTCTTCAGGCTGACCTCGCCTGACCGGAAGAGGGATGGTCTCTGAGTTAGATAAAAGGGATACCCCTCAGGATGGAGTTCGGGTTTCGGCTGAGAGAGTGGAATCAGTTTTGCCTTCCCTGAAGGAAACCCCTTTTCATAGAGGTGGTTTACCCCTCCGGGCCACTGCTCCCCGTCCCGGAGACCCTGATAAGCCGGAACTGTTTTTGATATCTCCTGAAAGATTGCCTCAGGGGTCTCTCCGGGGAGATTGGTTTTTAAAAGACTTAGAAGGCCAGTAAAGATCTCGAAGTCCGGTCTGGAATGGTCCTTCGGCAGGCGAATGGGATTAAGCCTCTGGACCCTTCTTTCGAGGTTGGTATAGGTTCCTGATTTCTCCACAAAGGCAGAAGAAGGAAGAACCACATGGGCCTTCTCAGCCGTCTCGGTCATAAAGAGATCCTGTACCACTAAAAGCTCAAGATTCTCTAAAGCCCCCAGTGTTAAAGGAATATTCCTTCCCGCCAGGTAGAGGGCCTTCAACTCTCCTCGCTCGCACTTCTCAAGAAGGGATTTCCCTCCGGCTTCTTCCACCTCCCCGGAGAGAATTCCCATGTCGATGGCTCCCTGGCTGTTCGATTTTTCAAGAAGGTAAAGAATGCCTGAAGATTCTTTACCCATTTGGCCGGTGAGAAGAGCGAGATTGGAGGAGGCAATGGCTATCTCTTTCTGATTGAGATGAGACCACGATCCCGAGCCAATCAGAATCATCGCCCTTTTAGCCCCTGCAAAGCTTCGGGCTGCCTTTTCAATCTGAGACCGTTTTTCTTCTGAAAGGAGTTTGAGATAGTCTAAATAATCACTCTGCTTCTTCTTTAATTCTTCGATCCCTTCAGTCCTCTGATCAATAAAGCTCTGGTCCTCAAGCCCCTCCTTCAGGATCACCCCGATCATCCCGTTGATCAGGGTAACTTCCATCCCTGGCCTTTCAAGGAGGAGAATGGAGGGGGGGAAGAGGGGAGAAAACAGGCTGGCATGGCTGAGGCCGATGTCCGTGTTGCCTAAAATGATGAGCTGTGCCTTATTCCGCCTGATGGCCAGATGGATCTCATTCTTGATGATGGGATGGCTTTGCGCGGGGTCCACCCCTATGGCCATGATGACCTCCGCCTTTCGAATCTCATGGATGGAGCTGGTCGAGGTCGGAAAACCGAGGGTCTTGGCTAATCCCCGGGTTAATCCTTCAGCTGTTTTTCCTCCGGTATGGTCAAGATGATTTGTCCCAAGGACATCCTTGAAGAGTTTTTTATAAAGGTAATACTCTTCGTTGGTTAATCTTTGTGATGCGGAGGCTCCGATACTTTCCGAACCGTAGCGGGTTTTTATTCTTTCCAGTTCCTGAACCACAAACCCCAGAGCCTCCTCCCAGGAGGCCTCTTTGAGAGTACCATTGACTCTCAGGAGGGGAGCTTTGAGCCTTTCCGGAGAGTCAACGAAGTCCCAACCGAATCGTCCTTTGAGACAGAGATTTCCATCATTGGGGCCCTGGAGGGGATCGGAGAAGACCCTTTTAATCTCTCCATTCTTGGATCCGACGGTAAGGAGACATCCGCAACCGCAATAAGGACAGGGGGTTGTGGTTTCCTGAAGTTCCCAGGCTCTGGTTTTATAGTCGAAACAGTTGCTGGTGATGGCGCCCACAGGACAGGTGTCGAGACATTGGCCGCATAATTCACAATGGATGGGCCGATGAAAGTCTGTATCGATGACAGACCTGATTCCCCTCCGGGTGAAGGAGAGTTCAGCCACACCCTGGACCTCCTCACAGATCCTTACACAACGACCGCAGAGGATACATTTATTCGGGTCTCTCTGGAGAAGAGGGGAGGAGTCATCTACGGGAAAAGTGACGGGTTCCCATGGGTAGAGAGTCTCTTTGACCCCGTATTCATAGACCAGCTCTTGAAGATCGCATTCGCCCTCCCGTTCACAGCGGGGGCAGATCATCGGATGGTTAAGAAGCAGGAGATGAAGTTGCAATCTTCTTGACTCAACGACCTTTGGGGAGTTTGTAATAATCTCCATTCCATTTTTAACAGGAGTGAAACAGGATGGGGTCAGGTCCGTTTTTCCCTTCTCCTCCACCACACAGAGACGGCAGGCACCAAAAGGAGAAAGCCTCCGGTCATAGCAGAGGGTCGGGATTCTGATCCCCGCGGATTGAGCTGCCTCCAGGATCGTTCGGCCTCGCTCAACCTCCACCTCCAGCCCATCGATTGTCAATCGGATAGCTTGGTTTTCCATAATCTCGACATTGAATAATCAATCATCAGGCACGGATCACCTGATGATGGTCGATATCCAAATGACCCAAATTTCCCCCTCTCCCTTTGGGAGACGGTGTCGCAATCGAAAGCAAAGGGGGAAGGCAATCAGGTTCCAAAGCTTTAGAATGCGGGTCTTTTATGTCATGCGAAATCGTCGCTTATATAAAATCGAATGTTCTCATACGTTTGGAAAACTCAAATCCGAACGGGTAAAGGTTTCCGCTCTAAATCTTCTCCACCTGACCGCCTCCCCCCATTTAGAAAAGTCAGTTTTTTCATATGATGACACAGTCTCTTGGGAGAGATCACAATGTTTGTCATGGATAGGATCTGATAATTTCAATGGCCTTTCCCGGATCGAGCATCCCGTAGGTATCATGGCCGACGACCATCGCAGGGGCTAAGCCGCAGGCACCGAGGCATCGAACCGCCTCCAGGGAAAATTTTCTATCTTTGGTGATCCCCCCGACTTCCACCTGGAGATCCCTTTGAAGATTCTCAAGGATCTCTTTTGACCCCTTTACGTAGCAGGCCGTCCCGAGGCAGACTCGAATGATGTATTTTCCTCTCGGGATGGTTGTAAAGAAGGCATAAAAGGAGACCACCCCGTAAACCTGTGAGGAAGAGAGATGAAGCCCTTCTGCAATGCGATGCTGGACAGGCCTGGGGAGGAACCCGCAGATATCCTGGACCTCTTTCAGCACCGGGATGAGGGCTCCATGTCTTCCTTTGTATCGGGCGATGGTCTGGTCAACCCTTTCCCATTTCTCTTTTGTGATCGTCTCTACCCATCTCATTTTTTCTTCCAAAAATCAGAATCGAATTATCCCATTGCTTCTGCTAACAGCTCAACCACGTCCATCACGCGGATCTTTTCTTCATTCCCGGAAGTTTTAACGGCATCCTCCAGCGTGAGAACACACAGGGGACAGGCTGTGGCTAAAACCTCTGCACCCAATTCCACTGCATCCTGAACCCGGATTTCGGCCAGACGCTGGCCTGTCTCCGAAGAAGATTCGCTCCACATCCTGCCTCCTCCACCTTCGCAGCAGAGACTCCTTTCACGGGAGCGGTCCAGTTCTTTAAAGACGAGTCCGGGGATAGCATTGAGCAAAGCTCTCGGTTCATCATAAAGGTTGTTCTGCTTGCCCAGGAAACAGGGGTCATGATAGGTCACGACCTGTTTGATCTCCTGCGAAAATGAAAGTTTTCCCTCCTCCAACTTTCTGGCAAGGAGCTGGGTCGTATGGAGGACATCGAACTTTCCCTGAGGATATTCATTCTTAAAGGCATTAAACCCGTGGGGGCAGCCGGTGAGGATATGTTCGATTTCATAGGTTCCGAAGCGATGGATGTTCCCCTCCACCAGCTCTTCAAAAAGCCCTGCCTCCCCCATTCTCCGGATCTCATTTCCGCAACACATCTCCTCGTTTCCAAGAATCCCGAAATCGATCTCGGCCTCGGTCAGGATGAAGAGCAGGGCCCTTGCAACCTCCTGGATTCGTGGATCAGAGGAGGCCGTGCATCCGACAAAATAGAGGAGTTCAGCGCGGTCTCCCTGAGAAAAGTCCTTGACCTTGAAACCTTCCGGCAGACCTTTCAGCCACTCTGTCCTCTTGTTCTTCGGTTTGCCCCAGGGGTTGCCATGCTTATACGCATTTTCCATGGCCTCGATGATTGTTTTTGGAATGTGGCCCTCTTCGACCATGGTCCCCCTCATCCCGATGATCAGATCCATGGGTTTCAATCCACGGGGACAGCGGAGGGTACAGGTCTTGCAGGTCGTGCAGTCCCAGAGCTCTTCTTTTTCACCGATCCGGTCAAGGTTCTTTCCAAGGATTCCCTCGATCATGAGCCGTCGGATATTCAATTTCGATTTGAGCGAGACCGGACAGCCACCCGTACACTTCCCGCATTGATAGCATCCATAGAGATCGAATTTTTGAGCGAATGTCATTTCCGTTGACTGCATCCTATGTTCTTCCTCCTCAAATACCATGTAATTTTATTCACAATTCCATTCGTAACAAATTTACCTCATCCTTTCAATATCTCTCTTGAGATAACGATTCGCTGGACTTCGGAGGTCCCTTCATAAAGGGTCGTTCCTATCACATCCCTGAGGTAACGTTCAACCGGGTAATCCCTTGTATATCCATAACCGCCCAGCATCTGGACGGAACGAATAGCAACTTTCCTGGCTGTCTCGGTGGCGAATAGTTTGGCCATGGAGGCCTCTTTGGTAAAGGGTTGTTTATTTTCCTTGAGATAGGCAGCCCGTAAAACCAGTAGCTGGGCCGCCTCCAACTCCGTATAGGAGTCAGCGATCATCCATTGAATGGCTTCGAAGGTTGAAAGGGGTTTACCGAAGGCTTCCCGTTCTTTCACATATCCGATGGCAAAATCAATTGCGCCGAATCCGATTCCCACGGCTAATGAACCGATGCCAATCCTTCCACCATCGAGCTCCATCATGGCGATCTGAAATCCTTCTCCCTCTTTGCCCAGTAGACAGTCAGCGGGGATGGTGCAATTGTCAAAGATCAATTCATTGGTGGAGGAGGCTCGATGGCCCATCTTTTCCTCGGCCTTTCCTATGATAAAACCCGGTGTTCCTTTTTCAACAACAAAGGCACTGATCCCTCTTCCTTTTCTTGCATTACGGTCTGTCACCGCCCAGATGACGGTGACCCCCGAAGCGTCCCCACTCGTAATCAGGGTTTTGGAGCCGTTCAGAAGATAGGTGTCTCCCTTTCGGACGGCGGTGGTCCGGATATTGGCGGCATCTGATCCGGTATGGGGTTCGGTGATGGCAAACGAACCTGCTGGATACTCCCCACTGCATAACTTCTTAATATGCTTTCTTTTTATCTCCTCCTGGCCGAATTCATAAAGGACCTCAGAGACCATATTGGTAACCGAGGTGGTGACCGCATGAGAGGCGCATCCCTTGGCAATCTCTGTGATCACAAGGCTGTAAGCGACCACTCCCACTTCAGATCCCCCGTATTCCAGAGGGATATTCATTCCCATCAATCCCAGATCAGCCATGCGCTTCAGATTTTGATAAGGGAATGTCTTCTCTTCATCATAGAGCGCAGCGACGGGTTTGATATTCTTTTCCGTGAAGTCCCTCACCATGTCACGGATCATTTCCTGTTCGGCTGTAAGTTTGAAATCCATCCGTTAACCCAAAAATCCGAAATCCGAATATCGTCGTGCCCAAGGCAGATCCGCCATTGGCGGAAAATCCGAAACAAATTTGAAATTCATATTTTAAAACTTTTTTTTGGAACATTTGAATTTTGGTCATTTGTATTTGTTTCGAAATTCGTATTTCGTGCTTCGAATTTCTTCATTTAGTAGGTATAAAATCCTCTTCCCGTTTTCCGGCCGAGAAAGCCTGCGTCCACATATTTCTTGAGAAGAGGGCAGGGGCGATATTTCGAATCCCCAAACCCTTTGTAAAGCACTTCCATGATGGCCAGGCAGGTATCCAGACCGATGAGGTCTGCGAGAGCCAGGGGTCCCATCGGATGATTCATCCCCAGTTTCATCACCGTATCAATGGCCTCAGGTGTTCCCACTCCTTCAAAAAGGGTATAAATGGCCTCATTGATCATCGGCATTAAGATCCGGTTGGAGATGAATCCCGGGAAGTCATTGGCCTCCACAGGGGTCTTTCCCATCTTTTCGGCGAGAGATTTCACTGTGTTAAAAGTTTCCCGGGAGGTTTGAAGGCCACGGATGATCTCAACCAGTTGCATGACCGGGACAGGGTTCATAAAGTGCATCCCGATGACCTGAGAGGGCCTCCGTGTTGCTGAGGCAATCTTCGTAATCGAGATGGAGGAGGTATTGCTGGAGAGGATAGCCTCTTTTCGGCAGATCTGATCCAGCTCCTTAAAGATGTTCAATTTGATCGGTTCATTTTCAGTGGCTGCCTCTACCACAAAGTCGACCCCCGCCATCTCTTTCATCTGGGTCGTCCCTTTGACCCTTCCCATGATTTCATCCTTCTTCTGGGATGTGATTTTGCCTTTTTCAAGCATCCGATCCAAATTCTTAGAGATGGCGGACAGCCCCTTTTGGACGAAGGAATCTGCGATATCGCTCATCACAACCTGAAATCCGGATTGCGAAGCCACCTGGGCAATACCATTTCCCATCTGCCCGGCGCCTACCACACCAATGGTCTTGATCTCCATATTTCCTCCCTTTGCGAAAGATCAGTGCAAATTTAGCATTGCAAAATTAGCAATTAGCAATGAAAAACAATGGCTTTTCAATGCTAATTTTGTATTGCTAAATTTACAATTTGCAATGATGTTTTATATACTTTCTACGATCAGGCTGACCGCCTCCGCTCCTCCCAGGCAGAGAGAGGCCATTCCTCGTTTAGCATTCCTTTCTTTCATGGCGTAGAGCAGGGTGGTCAGAACCCTTGCGCCGCTGGCACCGATGGGATGACCCAGGGCAACCGCCCCTCCATGGACATTGACCTTTTCCTTATCGATTCCTAGAGCCTTCATGATCGCCACGGTTGTTGCCGAAAAGGCCTCATTGATTTCAAAGAGGTCGATTTCATCAATCGAAAGGCCTGCCTTTTTAAGCACCTTCGGGATTGATTGAATGGGGGCTACCAGGACTTCCTCCAATTCCACACCTGCGGCGGCCTGGGCTCCCACCCTTGCCATGGGTTTTACTCCCAGGGATTGTGCCTTTTCTCCGGACATCACGACCAGGGCACTTGCCCCATCACTGATCTTAGAAGAGTTTCCTGCGGTGACCACTCCTCCCTCTTTAAATACAGGCTTCAGCTTGGCAAGGGACTGAAGGTCTGTGTCACGGGGTCCCTCATCGGTATTAAAGAAAGCAGGTTCTCCTTTCTTTGAGGGAATGGGAAGCGGGAGGATTTCCTCTTTGAATTTTCCTTCCCGGATGGCTTTCATCGCCTTGATATTTGATCCGAGTGCGAATCGGTCCTGTTCTTCACGGTTGATATTGAATTTTTTCGATTGGATCTCAGCGGTATATCCCATATGGTAATCGTTCACCACATCCCAGAGACCGTCATGAACCATTCCATCAATAAGTTTACCATCCCAGAGGCGGTAGCCTGTTCTCGCATTCTCGAGGTAATAAGGGGCACGGCTCATACTCTCCATCCCTCCAGCCACAATCACCTCCGCATCCCCTGCGATGATGACCTGTGCGGCAAGCATGACCGCTTTTAATCCGGACCCGCAGACCTTGTTGATGGTAATGGCCCCGCCTTTCATCGGAAGCCCTGCCTTGATCATGGCCTGGCGGCCGGGGTTCTGGCCGAGGCCGAAGGGAAGGACATTTCCCATGATCACCTCATCGACCTCTTCTTTATTGATCCCGGACCGTCTGACTGCCTCCTCAATCACTTTTCCACCCAGTTCTGTGGCACTATAAGAAGTCAGAGAACCCAGGAAGTTACCGATGGGCGTTCGGACGGCGCTGGTGATGACCGCTTCTCTCATTCCCTTCTTCTCCTTTTGCGATAGGGTCTTCGATATTTAATTTCTGGTGAATTTTATCTTTATAGCTTAAGATATCAGCCTTCAAATTGAGGAGGCTGTTGATCCGTTCGTCAATCTTTAAGGCCTGGTTGTCCAGCAATTCTAAAAGCCTTGGCAGCACCTTTTTGTTTGTCCGGTGGATTTGATAAATATCCTCCAGCTCATGCATTTCGGAAAGGGTGAGACCGAGGTGTTTAAGCCGCTGGATAAATTTGAGGCGTTGATAATCTCTATCGGTATAAACCCTTTTCCCACCTTCGATCCGCTTCACTGAATTGAGAAGGCCGATCTCTTCGTAATAGCGAATCGTTCGAGGACTGGTTTCCAACAGGTTCGCCAATTCCCCGATCTGGTAATATTTTAGGCCGTTAATTTCCATCTCATTCATTGACCACTTAACGTAAACTGAGAAAACCGAAAAGAAAAAAAAGGAATAATGAAATGATGGGGAAATGATTGGAAGAATGGAATACCGAAATATTGGTTTTGATAAAAAAATA